>WBZO01002315.1_pt1 | contig 25196 bp, 37 predicted proteins | sample 5204261 | NCBI WGS metagenome assembly WBZO01 (sample SAMN12412400, study PRJNA552823) | activated sludge metagenome | isolation source: activated sludge from anammox sidestream of wastewater treatment plant... | place: USA: North Carolina | collected 2017-09
CCCGGAGCGCCTGTTCGGCGCGGGCCTCGATCCGTTCCCGGAGCCCGGCGGGAATTGATCGCGCCGTTTCAGGGGTTCGCTGGAGCGCGATGATTTCCCGCCGGATGGAGGTTTCAAGGGAACGGAGTTCCCGTTTTTCCACGCGGCCAAGGGCGCGATATTGCCGCGCCAGGTCGCGGCGCTCGCGCTCCTGGCGGCGTGTCAGTTCCCCGATATTCTCGCGCTGCGCCTCCGTGCGCTGCGCGTCCTGCTCCTTGATGCGCCGTTTTTTGAGGGCTGCGAATCCGGTGATTTTGGCGACGAACGCGGCGAGTCCCTTGCGCTCCTGCGCGCGGCGTTCCTGGGCCGCGGCCTTGTTCCGGTCGCGCTGAATGGAAAGCAGGGCGTCCCGTTCGGCGCGGTGGCGCTGCTCGAGTCCGGCCTTGATCTGGTCGAGGGCGGCGCGACGGGTGCGGTGCGTCTCATCGAGGCGGGCGCGCTCGGCGGCGACCGCGCGGGCGAATTTCTCCTTGATGCCGGCGCTGTCGCGCTGCCGCGCGAATTCCCTGGCCTTTGCCACGGGCGGCAGGCTGTCGGGCGGAAGGTCGCGCAGGCGGTCCTCGACCTGTCTTGTCTTCACGCCATCGATCTGGCGGGCAAGGCTGTGGATCTCGCCGTGCCGGTCCACCACGACATAACCGCGCTTGTCCCCGCGCGCGATGTGATAACCAAGGCCCGCAAGGGCGCGGATGAATGACTGCCCGCTATCGCTGCGCCGCCATGCTTCCGTGATTTCGCGGCGGCGCTGGTCTTTGGTGATTCCGGTCCGTTCTTCCTGCTGTTTTTCGGCGTGGGTGACGGCGCGCGCACGCTCATTGAAGCGGTCGCGCATGTCGCGGGCGATGCCGTGGGGCAGGGTCAGGCCTTTTTCCCGCGCGAATTCGCGCACGGCGGTGCGGATTTTGTAGCGGTCGTGGGATAGCTGGACGGCTTTCATCTTCGCCGCGTCGATCCGGGACCAGGCGACATGAAAATGCTCCCGGCCGCCCTTGACGTGGCAAACGACGGCGCGGGGCTGGTCCTTCAGGCCGAGCGTGTTTTCAATGCGGCCGATGAATTCCCGGATTTCGGCGCGGGAGAGCTTGCGCTGCTGCGGATCGGGGTTGATGGACAGGCTGTAAAGATATTTCCGGCATTTCGTGGCGGTCGATATCGCCTCCCATTCCGCGAACGCGCCATGGAGGTCGCGCGCGACCGAGCCGCGTATCTGGAGCACTTCGACGCGCTCATTGTCGCGGGCGTTGAGCAGATGGGTGGCGAGCTGCTGCCCGCCGGCCCGTTGCGATGCCTTGGGTATCATTCCCGCAGTTTGCCGTAATCCGGTAAAGTTGCGGTAAACGTATATCAGCAATCTCTGATATGTGGGAACAATCTGGTTGCCGCCGTCCGGAAATGCTGCCGGTCCAGCTCGATGCCGATAAAGTTTCGGCCCATGTCCCGCGCCGCCTTCAGCGTCGATCCAGAGCCGCAGAACGGGTCGAGGATCGTCTGGCCGGGGCCGGAGAAGGCGGCGATCAGCGGCTTCAGGACCGACAAGGGCTTCTGCGTCGGGTGCAGTTTGTTTCCGGTGTAGCTGTTCCACGCGATCACGTCGGCGATAGGGTTATCCGGCAAGGGCGGGCGGCCCTTGATGAGCAGATAGGCTTGCTCGTGGCGGTGCTGCATGTAGCGGGAGGAGCTGGGATAGTCTTTCACGAACGGGATGTGCCCGGCAATTCTGAACCCGGCGTTCTTCCACGCGGTCATGAATTTGTCGGCATGGTTCCAGCCGTAGAACGACACGGCGAAGGCGTTGGGCTTCAGCACGCGGAACATCGCGTCCGATGCCGGTTGCAGCCATGAGGCGCTGTTGTCGTTGCTGACGCTGCGCCCGTTCCGGTCGCGGTAATTCACAAGATAGGGCGGGTCGGTCAGGATAAGATCGACCGATGTCGGCGGCAGTGCGGCCATGGCCTCGATGCAATCGCCGCGGATGATGGTGTTGATCATGGGGCTGTTCCCGTATCTGTATGGTGCGCTGCGGACAGGCGCGCGGCGATCTGGTGCAGCGCCGCGCGGTCCCAGGCGGTGAGCATTTCCGGCGTGTCGCCGAGCGCGATGGTGATGGCCTCGACGATAAAGGCTGCCTCGATGGGCGTGAGTTCGGGGGCGGTCATGGCGCGCGTCCTGCCGGTACGATGCGGAATTCTTCGCGGTCATAGGATTCCCATGGTTCGCGCTGTCCGGCCTCGATCTCGGCCTGTATCTCGGCGAGGAATTCATCGAGGGCGGCTTGGGCCTCCGCCGCCGTGGCGAAGGTTTCGGGCGTTTCGGTTCCGTCCTCCGCGATAACCTTCCATGTGTTCGTCCAGCCGTCGCAGAGCGTGTATATCTGCACTTCGTATGTCATGTTCATGTTCCTTTCGTGAAAGGGCGGGGAGGGTGCAAAACCCTCCCGGTCCGGTTATTCCACGTCCTCGTCCTGGCCGAGAGCCTCAACGATCTTGGTGTGCGCGAGATCGGCGCACTTGGCGAGGGCCAGCAGGTCGCGGACCCCGTAGCTGTTGGTGGAGTGCCACGCGCCTTTCTCGTCCTGATACCGGCGGTCGAAGGTCACGCTGTAGTGGATGCCTTTGTCCGACGCGTTCTCCCAGATGCTGGCCGAGATCAGGCCGACGCGGACCTTGGCGACGGGCGGGTTGGATTTTTCGGTTTTCGTTTTCTTGAATGACATAGCTTTCTCCTTTGGTTCCGGCGGGCGTCATTGCCTGCCTTGTGATTCCGTCCGTCCGCCGCAGGAGGCCGGGCGCAAGGGTTAACACGGTCCTTCGCCAAGGGCTTCGGACCGCAGGCGGAGGAGTGGAGCGGGCCGCCCTTGCGACCGGAAGGCCGACGGAGGCGGCAGGATCACGTCAAAGGCTGGAAATGGATGGTTGCCCGTGGGAGAACAGGAAAAGCGGATATGCTGAATTCAGGAAAACAGGAAATCAGGAAAGATACCGGAGGGATAAGTTACGGCCGGCGGTGGCGGTCAGGGAGGTGACGGCGGCGGAATGGATTGGTAACAGTGGGGCAGGCCGCGTGTGGATGTCGATGAGGGCGGTTGGTTCGGAAGCGGCGTTGGCGCGGAAGTGTTTGAACACCAGCCAACGAAGCACTCGGCCTGCCGTCGGCTTTCGTGGAGCCGGGCGCGCCGCACATTTCCAAACCCTTTGATATACCTGGAAGAATAGGATTGTGTTTACAATGTATACACACTGATGTATATTGGTTGTAGACACAAGGAGGCAGCCATGCCCACTGTTGAAACAAGAGAAACCGAAGGCCGGGTTGAGACGATCAATCTGAGGGCCAGCCAGAAACAGAAGACGCTGATCGACCGGGCGGCGGAGACGCTGGGCCGCAGCCGGTCTGATTTCATGCTGGAAACGGCCTGCCGCGAGGCCGAAGCCGTGCTGCTGGACAGCCGGTATTTCGGGCTCTCCGGGGAAGCATTCAAGCGCTTCACGGCGATGCTCGACAAGCCACCGGCCAGCAATCCCAAACTCCGGCGGCTCCTTCACACCAGAGCGCCGTGGGATGAATGACCGGGCCGGTTCCGAAAATAACCCCGCCTGAAAAACTGTCCCCGGCGCACGATCTCTCCGGGTTTCATTCCGGGGAGGCGGCGCTCGATGACTGGCTCCGCCGGCGCGCCCTTGCCAATGAAGACAGCGGCGCGTCGCGCACCTACGTTGTTTGCGTAAAGAAGAAAGTCGTCGCCTATTATACCCTCGCCGTTGGGGCCGTCGCGCATATCGAAGCGCCGGGGCGGGTGAAGCGGAACATGCCCGATCCCATCCCAGTGATGGTGCTCGGCCGTCTGGCGGTCGATCAGGAATTCCAGGGACGCGGGATTGGAAGGGGGCTGCTGCGCGATGCGGTGCTGCGGACCGTGGAGGCCGCCGGGATCGCCGGCATCCGCGCCATTCTTGTTCATGCGCTTTCGGAAAGGGCGAAACGCTTCTATGAAAGGCACGGATTCATCGCCTCTGCCGTCGGCTCCATGACGGTGATGATCACCATCGCCGAAGCCCGGAAGATCATCGACCCTGCTGCTGACTATTAACCTCGTGTTTACCTATGCCCCGTACAATGAATTCGACATTAATGTACGGAGAGCGCGCTTGTTTTCAGGGACGGACTGGCTCTATTCCATCAAGGCACAATGGAAGCTGCGTCATCAGTGGCTTGCGGACATTGATCGCGATTTAATAGATGCGGCCGCCAGAGGGCTTCCGGGCACAGCATCGCGCCTGCTCCCGCACGCTTCCCCCACGGCCAAAACCCTTGCCTTGTGGCGCGCCACCTATGAGGGTCACAAGACCGTCGCGGACATTCTTTTCGACGATGGAGTGGATCAGCAAGCTTACCTCGACGCTGTCCTGTGCAAAAGCGCCGCCGGCGGCGACATCCCCGGTATCGAATCCGCCCTTGCCCGTGGCGCCGATCTTCATAACAACAACGATCTGCCATTGATGCTGGCCGCAACGAACGCACAGGAACGTGCGGCCCGGGAACTCCTGACCATGGGCGCTGATCCGCGCCGCGCCTTCAATGCTTACACTCTCGGCCAGCTCAAACGCTCAGGCAACCCCGCAGCCGACCTCATCGAGCGCGCGTACCTTCATGAAAGCAAAGGCAAAAGACCGGTTATCGGCTTTCAACCCGTAGTCTAGGCGAGACGCTATTCCGCAGCAGTGGCCGAGGATCTTCAAGCGAGGCCTGAATTGCGTTTATCTGGGGGAGAGGAGAACACCGGCTGCGGTGATGTCCTTGCACCTGTGATGATTTCATGGCGGCCCTCATGTTCCGCTCATGTATGCAACCAAAAGCAATATCGTCGCCATCACCGCGATTGCAATCACGGCGAACTGAAGCATCTTTATCAGGAATCGGCCTACAATTGTGCCGAAGAACCATTTCAGGATTTGAAATAGACAGGCCACAGCCAGGAGAGACAGGCCAATAACGGCGACCCACAGCGCCGCCACCAGAAGTCCTTCTGCCCCGTTCCGCTCATAGTAGGCTCTGATTGTTGCCGCCGACACGATGAGGAGAGACAGGCCTATGATTCCGGTCCAGATTGCACTAAAGAAACCGGAGACGCCCTTGCGACGGTTGCGGGAAAAGTCTTCGATCTTCGTCAGATTGGATGGCGGAAAACGGTCCGGGCCCACCACCGGCCCCGGTGTCACTAAGGGACGCGGTGGCGTGTATGCCGGAATGCGCGGGGGTGGTGGCAGGTTGTTCCAGACCTCACGGCTTTGCTGCTCAGCTTTCCGGTCACTCTCATACTTACGAAATGCAGCGTTGTTTACGGCCGATCCGGTACTAATCCCGCGCTGTCCGAGGCGTTGTTCATTGTAGAATCGGTCCAGATCCTCTTTTTTGCCCATCACTGCACCCCGCTCGATAGGGTACGCAATAACTGGATGGCGATTGTCTCTCAAACCGCTCATAGTCGCAAGCCTGTTTCCCCGTGTAGCCAAACGTCAGAACAGCGACATTTGCCGGGACTGGATCAGGTATTGATCGAGGCGCTCGATCATCCGGGCGGCGTTGGTTTTCTGGGTTTCCGGCACCCATCCCCGCCAGTCGAGCAAGCCCTGATACGTCCGCTTGAGTTCACGGATTCCCGCCTCGATGGCTTCGTCGCGCATGGTGTACGCGGTTCTGGTCCACACGGAAATCGGCCCGCTGCCGCCGCCCAGGGCGTAGGAATAGCTGGTTGCAAAGGCATACCATCCGTTGGGCGCGCGGGCGATTCTGACAGAAGCCTTCCATTGTGGCTCCATTTCGATGGCGATTTCTTCGTGAGCCTCCATGACGCCGTGCGCGTTGCATTCTGCATTGCCCCATAGGGCTTGCAGCTCCCGCTGCGCGTCTTCGGATCGCCACCATTCGGGGTATTTCTCGCGGATGGCGTCGAGCTGTTCTGTCAGGTTAATGGCTGTCATGGCGGCCTCCCTCACCAGCTCGCCTGATAGTAGATGGAGCGCCAGACGTTGGGTTCCGATGTGCGGAGCCAGTCGAGCGCGGCTTGCAGGATGCGGAGGTCGGCGGGCTTTTCCGAGCCGTCCGATTCACCGAAGAAAAAGCCTTGTGTGTGCGGAAGTTCGTCCCGCGTCACGGCCTCGATGATGCGTTCGATGTCGTCGGCGTCAAGATGGATTTCCTGGCATTTGTCCTCGCCGTTTTCCGCGAAGGTGTTGACGATGAAGCCGTGCAGGTTCGGATGTTTGCGCCAGTAGCCAAGGCGCAAGAGCTTGCCCTTGAGCGGAAAACCATCCTCCACGCGGTTGTTGTCCGGGTTTTCGTGGTCGGTCAGCAGGTATTTTTCGCCAGTGAGGTACATATCGAGTCCCATGATGTTGCTCCTTTCGTTGTTAACGTCACTACGGGGAGCAAAACGCCGGTCGGAGAAGCCGTCCGGTCACTGAAAGGAAACGGCCAACACGGTCACTGGTGCGGGCAGGCCGTTGACCGGAGGCGAGACCGGCGACGATCCCCGTTGGTGGTGACGTGTGACGAAATGAGCCTGTCGAGGGACACGCCATCAGTGGCTGAGGGAAAAAGATCGGCATTAGCGATAAAGCGGAAATGGCAATCTGCGCAGCGTGCTGGGCCGCACCTCCGTCCGGGAAAGGCCCGGAGGCGGGCTGCGATTGCCGGGATGTCATGCCGCCTCCTGTCGCGCCGGGGGTTGCAGCCGGTGCAGGAAGTCGGCGGCGCGTTGCGCGTGGGCGGCCGCGCGGAAGATGGCGCGCTTGTCGTTTTTCAGAACCGTGAGCCAGTGGGCGATGTAGGACGCATGATCCTCGCGGGGCGTCAGGGAGAGTTCGAGATCGGCGCACAGGAAGGCCGCGCCAAGCTCGGCGACCAGTTCTTCCTCGGCATAGCCTTCGTCGCCCCATTTCTTGCGCCCGAATTCACGGGCAAGGCGGGAAGGGTGCTTCGTCCAGTGCGTGGATTCATGCGCCAAAGTGGCGTAGTAGCTGTCGGCGTCGGTGAAGGCCTCGAACGGCGGCATCTGGATGTAATCGGAGGCTTGCGCGTAATAGGCGCGCGTGCCGCCGTGCCGGATGTCGGCGCGCATGTGGCGGAAGAACGATTCCGCGTGCTCGATCCGCTGGATCGGTGAGAAGCGCGGCTCCGGCTTCGCGTAATAATGCGCGGGCAAGCCCTCGACCTGCTCGACATTGAAGACCGTGTAGCCCTTCATGAAGTGGATTTCACGCATCTGTTCCTCGCCGGTCGCATCGTCGGTTTCCTTCCGCGTGATGGAATTCGCATAAACCACGAGCGAGCCTTTCTCGCCCTTGCGCACATGCGCGTTCAGCTCCAAGGCCTGCCGGAACGTCATCCAGATGGGAGCCGCAAAGCTGCCGGCCATGGCCGCGCTCCAGAGCATCAGGATATTGATGCCGGAATAGGGAACGCCGTTATGCCGGAGCGGGCGGGTGATTTTCACCGCCGCATGTTCGGCACTCCAGGGCTTGATCCAGGGCCGCACGCCCTGTTCGAGATCGGCCACGATCCTGTCGGTGACGCGGGTGTAAACGTCCTGCCGGGTGATCCCGTCGCTGTGATGGTTGCCGGTGCTGGTGTTCATGATGTCCTCCTTTTCGATGTTGATGTTGGCTCTCTCACAAGGCGTGGAGAGCCAACTCAACCCGGCAGGAGAAAAGGGGGACGGCGCGAGCGGGGCGGCGGGCGTGCCGGAGGGGCGGGTTGCACAGGGTCAACCGTGACAGAGCCGTTTCTGCTCTGGCGCGGCCTGTGCGGCCCCGGAGGCTGCAAAAGCCCGCCCGGCACGCCGCGCATGAACGCCTGCATCCGGCTAACCAACGAGTATGGAAACGGGGTGAATATTCCTGTGGCGAGCTACTGCAAGGTGGTGTAGTCTGGTGCGCAAAAGGAGCCGGTGAGATGGTGAAAAATGGCGGAAGCGGAAAAAGCGCGAGGAAGAAAAAAGCCGGGATGGTCAGGGCGTCGTCGAGCTATCCGCGCGAGCTGTACCGCCTCCTTGAGGAAATAGCGAGGGAGAAAAAGGTGTCCATCGCGTGGGTGATGCGCGACGCGGCGGAAAAGTACGTCAATGAGCGATGGCCATTGTTCGGTAAGGATGAGAAAGCGGGGTAAGCGGTGGCGCTGTTTTATGAATTTTTCTGCGGCGGCGGCATGGCGCGGGCTGGATTAGGCCCGCAATGGAAGTGCGTTTTCGCCAATGACATCGACGAGAAAAAGGCCGCGAGCTATGCCGCCAATTGGGGCGGGCTGGGATTGCAAATCTGTGACGTGGCTGATGTAAAAACAGCCGATCTGCCCGAAACGGCTGATTTGGCGTGGGCGTCATTTCCATGTCAGGACTTATCTCTGGCAGGGTCGTTCGTGGGCCTGAAAGGGGATCGGTCGGGAACATTTTGGCCGTTCTGGAAGCTGATGGAACAGTTGAAGCGGGAAGGACGGGCGCCGCGAACGATTGTTCTTGAAAATGTATACGGCGCCTTGAAATCGCACAACGGTAACGATTTCGTCGCCATAGGAACGGCGCTCGCGCGGACGGGGTATCGGTTCGGAGCGCTTGTGATAGATGCGGTTCATTTCGTGCCTCAATCGAGGCCGCGCCTGTTCATCGTGGCCGTGCGTGAAGATATAGTCGTGCCGGAAGCGCTTACAGCAAGCGGGCCTGTTCCATGGGGCCATGAGCCGGGTGTGCAGAAAGCATTTGATAAGTTGCCGCGGGGCGTTCGTGAGAAATGGGTGTGGTGGCGGTTGCCGGAGGCGCCGAAGCGCGAAGTCACGTTCGGCGAATTGATTGAAGAACAGCCGACCGGCGTGGAATGGCATACGGCGCAACAAACAGCGCGGTTGTTGCGCATGATGAGTCCACTGAACAGGGAAAAATTAAAGAGGGCAAAACGCAGCGGGCGGCGCGTGGTCGGGACAGTCTACAAACGCACGCGCAAGGACAAATACGGGCGGAAGGCGCAAAGAGCGGAGGCACGATTTGACGATGTGTCTGGATGTTTGAGGACTCCTGTTGGAGGCTCCAGCCGTCAAATCATTCTGGTGGTGGAAGAGAATCGGGTGCGGTCGCGGCTGCTTTCGACGCGGGAAGGAGCGCGGTTAATGGGACTCCCCGATAGCTATGTGATGCCGGTGAATTACAACGAAGGTTATCATCTTGTCGGGGATGGAGTTGTTGTTCCCGTTGTTCGGTTCTTGACGGAAAATCTGTTGCGGCCGCTGCTTGCGGTTCGGAAAGCAGGAAAGAGAGCGGCGGCTTGAGCATTGGCAAGGATTTACGGGTGGCGCTCACCAAGTTCAGCCAGGATAAGGCGTTCAAGGGACAAGGCCCGCTGTGCGTGGCGCTGGTGGTGACACAACACGCGCGGGAAATGGGTCTGCCGCTTGATGCGGGAAAGCTCGTGACAGAAGGCGGCGGACAGGTTCTGGGTTTAGGGAAAGGCGCCGTTCAAAAAGTGCTGGCACGGCATGGGATAAGCCGGGTTCTTGCGGCGGAAGGCGGCCGGACAAGCCGGGGAAGCCTGAATAACATGCGCGAGTATGTAGGCTTCCTGAATGGCTTGAGCAAGAAGATGAAGGTCGATCTTAACGAGGTCGAGGAATTCTGGATAGAAGGGGTTCGGGATTTTTTCGCGGCGAAGCCGTTCAAGATAAAGCTGGATGCTTCGCGCAGCCTGCGGGCCGTGATCCGCGACGTAGTTGCGCAAGCGGAAGAAAGACAGAAAGCCAGTTCAGGCGCTCATTATGCTGGGGCCGTGTTGCAGCATCTCGTCGGCGCAAAGCTGGAATGCGCCTTGGGCAAAGGCTGCCTTGAGCATAATTCCTTTTCGACGGCAGACGCTCCCGGAGGCAGGGCAGGCGATTTTTTATTGGGGGACGTGGCGATTCATGTAACGACTTCACCGGGAGAGGGCGTGATAGAGAAATGCCGGGATAATCTGAACGAAGGGCTAAAAGCGGTGATCGTGACGCTGCAAAAAGGCACGGCGGTTGCCGAAGCGTTGGCCGAAAACAAGGGAATTGGCGAACGCATAGACGTTTTTGAGATAGAGCAATTCATCGCCCTGAATTTGTACGAGCTGGGGAAATTCGGTGCCGAAGGAAGGCAAGTGGCGGTTGGTGATCTGGTGAACAGGTACAATGAAATTGTCGATGAGGTCGAAACCGATCCTGGCATCAAGATCGAGCTGAAGCGGTGAAGGATGTTTCTGCTGCCGAGCGGAGCGCCATCATGCGGGCGGTCAAGGGACGCGATACCGGGCCGGAGGTCACGGTTCGACGCCTGTTGCACGGCTTGGGGTATCGCTATTCCCTGTGCAGGAAAGATTTACCGGGAAAGCCGGACATTGTGTTTGGTAAGAAGGAAAAAGTCATCTTCGTGCATGGATGTTTCTGGCATGGGCATTCTTGCCGGAGGGGGGCGCGGGTTCCGAACAGCAATCAGGAGTATTGGTTGAAGAAGGTGTCCAGGAACAAGGAGCGCGACGGGAAAAACCTGGCGGCGCTCAAGTCTCAGGGTTGGAAATCATTGGTTGTTTGGGAATGCGAAACGCGAAACAAAGTGAAACTGGAAAATCGCGTGGTGACGTTCCTTTCAAAATAAGGAGGGTGCGAAGATGGTTGAGAAATTGCCAGATCCAAGCGGCCATCGGGTGATTATTCTGTCCGGGCGCTACGCCGGACAGGAAGGCGTATGTCTTGGCCGGTCGTCCGGCGGTTCGCAATGGATGGTATCGCCGGATGAGACGGATGAGATTATTGCAATGGAGTTCGACAAGGATTTTGGAATTCTTATAACTAACGCGTGACAAACGGAGGCCGTTTTTTTTGCGCTGGTTTCAAACATGATAAAATACATTATCATGTTTAAATGATGTGGCAGGGGAGCACCGTTTGAAAGACCTGATTCCGGTAAAAAAGAACGCCCTGACGGCGGCGCAGTTTGAAAAGCTGGCCGACGTGCCGCCGGAACTGGAATGGCTGGCGAACATTACCAACGAGAAAACCCGCCGCGCGTATAAGATCGACGTGAGCGAGTTTTCGGAATTCCTCGGCCTCAAAAGACCGGAGGAATTCCGGACCGTCACGCGGGCGCATGTGATCGCGTGGCGAGAAACATTAGAAAACCGCGATCTATCCGCTCCGACGATCCGGCGCAAGCTATCGGCCCTGTCCTCGCTGTTCGATTACCTGTGCGAGAGGAACGCCATATCCGGCAATCCGGTGGATGGCGTGAAGCGACCGATGGCCAATAGCAACGAGGGCAGTACCCCTGCCCTGTCCGATCAACAGGCGCGGCGGCTGCTGGAAGCGCCGCCGGATGACACCCTCAAAGGAATCCGCGACCGGGCCATTCTCGCCACTCTGCTCTATCACGGGATGCGACGGGAGGAGCTGTGCGGCCTGCGCGTGAAAGACATGGAGAGCCGGGAGGGCGTGAAACATTTCAGGGTGAAGGGCAAGGGCGACAAGATTAGATACGTGCCGATGCATCCGCAGGCGCAGCGGATGATCGAATATTACCTGTCGCTCGCCAGCCACGGAAATGATTTGAGCGGTCCCCTCTTCCGCCCGGTGCGGAACAACAGGACGGGAATCCTCGACCGGCAGCTTGATCCCGGTTCCATCTATCAGAACATCGTGAAGAAATATGGGCAGGAAACCGGCCTGAACATCGAAGTGAACGGCCTGTGCGTCCATTCGATGCGGGCGACGGCCGCTACCAATGCCCTGTCGCACGAGGCCGATATCGCCAAGGTGCAGGAATGGCTCGGCCATGCGAACGTATCCACGACCCGCCTTTATGATCGCCGAAAGACGCGGCCGGAAGATTCCCCAACGTTCCGAGTCAGATATTAAAGGAGACGCGGCCTCATCCATCCGGACCTGTCCAGATCAGTGCTTACGGTCTCGCGGCGGATTGGGATCGTTACCGGGCGAAACGGTATCCGAATCGCGCCACTGGCCGTCCCGTCCCTGAATGCGGACTTCTCCCCCGCCCTGGTTTGAAACAATCTCCTTCGCGGCGCGCTCGGCTTCGCGCTGCGTGTCGTGAACGCTGCTGGCCCGGTCGGCTCCGGACTTCTTTACCGCCCATCCCTCTTCGTGTTTCACAACATATCGATCATTGTTCTTTGCCATGGCTTCTCCTTCCTTCAGTGGTGATAGCGTCTATTACTAAACGTGTTGGTGGACACGGGCGTTGATCCAATCCCATGCGTCTTTTGGCAACCAGCCTGCGTAATCGGCGGTCACGCCGATCACTAGAAGGCGATCGTTCTGGTCGATATGCTGTCTGACTCGCGTGGAAATCTGGTCGGCGGTCAGATGGCCCTCAACAAGCCAGGTGGATTCGAGATAATGCCACCATGTTCCGCATGACTTGATGGCTTCGTGTACGCCGGAATAGTCCTGCCCTGGATTTTTGAGATCGTAGGTGACGAGATAGACCATAGCAACCTCCCTGTTGATATTGATGTTACCGTCTGGTAATAGTTGACGAGAGCGTCAATCTTAGAGCTAAAAAAATAGCGCCCTCGCTATCACCAAACGTCATCTTAAACTATACGGATTCGTCATGTCAAGATCGAGCGCATCTGAAATTTTCTCTGAACGCCTGAAAAGCGCGCGTGAACTGCGCGACCTGACACAGGCCGAGCTTGCTATGCGTTCACAGCTACAGCCGTCAGCGATTTCTCACTTCGAGGCCGGAACACGCAAGCCATCGTTCGAGAATCTGCGGCGGCTTGCAAATGCCCTGGAGGTGCCGACCGACTATCTTCTAGGTCGGACTGACACGGTTGAATCGGTAGGAAAAACGACGAGTGCGGTCTATCGTGACCTCTCCCGGCTGACGACGGAGGATCAGGAGCTGGCTAAAAATTTTGTTGCGCATCTGGCTGAACGTGCGAAAGGAAAAACAAAGAAAGAGCGATGATGGCGGGGCGAGATTCTTTTAGGCTCTGCGAGACCAAAGCGGAACAGGTTCTCCGTGAAGCGGGAATTACGAGCCTGCCCGTTGATCCTTTCCTGATCGCCGAGACGCAAGGAATTGTGGTCAAAGCGAAGCCGTCATCCTCTCCGGGAGTATCGGGGATGCTCGTTCAACATGGAGATGAATTCGGCATCCTGTACGCAACTCATATACAGAGCGAAGGATTTCAACGATTCAGCGTGGGGCACGAGCTCGGGCATTTTTTCCTCGATGGGCACATAGATCATGTGTTGCCGTTGGGTCAGACCATTCATGAATCACGAAGCGGGTTTGTCTCAAAGGACAAGTACGAGATGGAAGCGGATCACTTTTCCGCTGGTCTTCTCATGCCGCGCCCGCTCTTCACCAAGGCAATGGCCTCGCTAAGCGGCGGTCTTCGCGCGATTGAGACGCTTGCGTCTGTGTGCCGGACCTCTCTGACCGCTACCGCAATACGGTACACCCAGTATGGAGATGTTCCCGTAGCCGTGGTCATGACAACGGGGCAGGCAGTTGATTTCTGTTTCGTGTCGGAGAAGCTCTTCTCGCTGGATAGTGACATTCAACCGCTGCCGAAGGGCAGTTCGATACCGCGGGCGACTGAAACCCGGAAGTTTAATGAACAACAGAATAGGGTCGAACGTGGTGAAAGAGTGGAAAGAGATGTTTTTCTTCAGGACTGGTTTGGGGGGCGGTTGAAGCTTGACGCACGGGAGGAAGTGATCGGGTTGGGCAATTACGGAAAGACGTTGACGGTGATCTCTGTGCTCGATTCTTTTGATGGAGGAGAGCAGCAAGAGGAAGATGAGGATGCTGGCCTTGAGGAATCCTGGACTCCACGGTTTCGAAGATAGCAGTCTGTATGGCAGGCTTTCATCTGCCCCGCCCGCATATTGGATCAATCCGTGAGCGCCGTGTAATCCCACCCGCGCGTTGCGCGGGAACGTGTTAAAAACGGCGCTCGCATTTGGCGCAGGAGCGACGATTAGGACTTCCCAATATTGAGGATGTGGCATTGAAAATCGGTTAGTTTCGTCCCAAAGCGTCGCGGATGGCTTGCCTTACCGGCGCGGGTTTGTCCTTCTCAACGTACACTTCCACGTCGGGAATGGGCTCGCATCTTTGGCTTTCCTCCATGCTGATTCCTCCTCCCGTGTTACCGGTGACCGGGCAGCCGTTCGGGCAATTAGGCGCGCTGATATAAAGATGATCAAGATAATGAGCCCAGAAGCGGGTGCAATCGCGGCCGCGTGGAGGATTACCGTTTGCATCTCTACACTGGGCACTATTATCCCATGCTTGGTCAAATACAAATTCATTCATTGTGCCGCAGCCATAGTTGTAATTCTCAACGTTCCCGGCAAGCTGTCCGTCGATCCACCAGCGGATGATCCCATCCCTGCAGGTGGGGCACGAACTGGCCATTACATACGCCTCGATGTGGTACCACGTATCCTTATATAGGGGGACATCGTTTACGTTCGAAGGACAAAGAACGCCCTTTGACCAGCCGTCGTTGCAGGTTGGGTTATTGCTGTTATCCAATCCGGCGGTATTGATATTCCACATCATGTGGAACGGCAGATTGCGCGCGTCAATACCGTCGGTGCCAGCAAACCCGAAAATACCGTTTGTATTACAACCTGGTGTAGTGTCTGGATTTGCGGTATCTCGCATAAAAAAGAGTTTGTTGCCGCCAGAATAGCCCTCGAAGTCAGGATCTATCTTCCAAAACAAGGAAACATATAATTCGCGGTTACGCGGGCCGATGAAGGCAACACCAGCGCTATTGCCGGTTGGTGCCCCCGGACTCCAATAATTGTAGAATACGCCGGAAGGGGAATAAGGGGCATCTGGCATATTGGTCAGAGCACCTCCGCCCGGATAAAAGTTCAGTAGCACCCCGCAGTCTTTTGTATTGTCGAAATCGCATTCGGCAAGCTTGGTTGATCCAGCCGGTTCATTCTGCGTAAGCTGCGCCCGCGCGGGGTGCGGGCAAAGGAAAATGAGGGCAGCAAGAAGCAGCCGCAGCACGAGGCGGGAGCGCACAGTTTTTGAGAGAAATCCCGATATCGTAACCTCCTTGTCTTACCGCTGAATCAATTGGTGAGGGCGACGTAATCCCATCATTACCTTTTCCAAGGTAAGGGAATGGCCCGGAAAGGCAAGGCAGAATTTCAAGCCTTCTGGAAATGATAGACCTTTAGCCACAGTAACCCCGTCCGCTCGCGCTCCCGACAATCAAAAGGCCGCGCCCACCAAGGAACGCGGCCTTAATTGTCTATGGCTTCAGGTTATTCCAGGATTTCCCGCTTTGCCTCCGGGCTGAAAAACCCCTGCTCGTGCAGGTTCGCAAACCACGTCCGGCAAAAGTCCTTGAGTTCCCGTTTGAGACGCATAACAACGTGGGTGCGCTTCCCGGCCTCGTCATACATGTATACTTCCTGACAAGTAGCCATGTAGTCATTGCGGAATGACACCGGCTCGGCCGCCGGAAGATGTTCCATGCCTCTAACGTCGGCATTCGCCGGCAGGTCGTGGAACATGAAGACGATATCCGGGTCGCGCATGAGATCGCCGTTCTGCTCGCCGTAATGACAAACCGAGACAAGCCGGTTCCACTCCCCGCTTTTGCCGATATCCTCAACGGACAGCGGCATGTAGCCGGGGACGGTGATCCGCACGGCGGTTGCGCCGCCGAGAAGCTGTTCAAGTTTCTTCGCAAAGTCCTGATAGGTTTTCATTCCATGAGTTGCCATGTTTTTCCTCCTTTGGTTTCAAGTTGACGTTTCGGCCTCTCGCCAGACACCGGAGGCCAAACGTCAACGGCAAAGGAGGACGGGAGGGGGCCGCCTCCCGGCGGGCCGGAGGGTGGATTGCGGCCTGAGTGACAGTTTCAGTTCGCTGGCGCGAAGGATCGCAGGCCCGCAGGCCCAAAAAGCCGGGGGCGGCAGCCGGACCAGACAGGCAACGGAAAAACCGGCTATGGCTGCGGCGGGATCAGGAAAGAAAGCGAGGCTGGAAGCGGCTAGTCGCGGGAAACCGCTTGTTCCATAAGCTGCCGGATCAGGCGGGTGTAGGGAATGCCACGCGCTTTGGCGCGGGCCTTAACCTTGTCGAGCAGCAATTCGGGAACACGCATATTGAGCTGGGCGTTCTTTTGCTGAAACTCGAACTGCACGGGCCGGAGGCCGGAGAGGTCGTATTCGGTCAGGTCGGCCTTTTCAACGAAGCGCGCGGCTTCCTTGTCAGTTTTGAATGCCGGGATTTTCTTCTTCATAGCGCGCGATCTCCTTCTTGTGCATGTAGCGGGCACTGATAGGACGGATCAGGCGTTTGCCGCCCTTCATCCTGACTGTAAAAACAACGAAGATATGGCGGTGGCCTGCTTTGCCGATGGCCCAGAACCGTTTTTCAGTGCCGGAATGGGCGGTATCGGGAAGCATCATAACGGGCCGCGAGAACAGTGTTTCAATTTGAGCGGTTGAAATGCCGTGCTTTCGGCATTTCTGGCTGTTGCCCTCGTCCCAGTCAAAACCGTCTATCTTCAGATTCATCGTACCATATAGATTTACAAATGTATATACAAATGTAAAGCGGTTTTCGCCGGAGAACCGTCATGGATCGAAAGCGGAAAGGCGCGGAATCCGTCGCCTCCCCTGCCCGGTTCAGGGCAATGGGGAAAACCCGGACGGCGGGATGGTGGCGCAGAAGGATGTCGGAAGAAGAACGGTGGCCCGTCAGGGCCACGCCGGGCTCTTCGCCGAAGATAGCGGAGTGCGTTACCGTCCCGGAAGGTGAAGGTCTCCCGGCGCGGCGTTTCAAGCCCTTCCCGCCAAGCCTCTTTGCGATGGGAAAGGAAGGCTCAGGAATGGCCTTGAGATCGGATGGGCTTTGCCTCTGCCCCTTGATCCGAAAACGCATCACGGACGATCTGTGGGGCACGGCGGGGGTAACCGGCTGCCGCCGGTCCGGTTCTTGCGCTTTCACCCCTAACTGCCCTCCCTTTCCTTTTCAGTAAATCGGATCGCTCAATTCCCAGCCCTTTTCAGGCCGCGTCTTCGCGGGGCGGAGTGCGCGAAGCGCACGGAGGGTAGGTGTGCGTTTGTTTTCCACAGGTCAGTCGGTTCAACTACTGAAGTTATATGAATCTTTATATATGATTGTGGGGGTGTTTCAGCGGAGCCTGGTGGGGGTGTTTCAGCGGAAGGTTTATCGGGAGTGGGGGCGTTTCAGCGGGTGCTAACCAATTGATTCTTTTGGAAACAGGGGCGTTTCAGCGGGTGGTTTCTGGCGAGTGGGGGTGTTTCAGCGTGGATAACTCCCCTAACCCACAGGGTTTCACACAGGCAGTTTGAGACTGCCGGTGGTGGCTGGTTCGATGGAGGGCTTGCACGGCCTGACTTCAAGACAGCCCTTGGGGGTGTTGAGATCGAGGTGCGGCCAGCAGGCCTTGAGCTTGGCGATTTCGCGCAAGGCCTCTTTCCTGAAATCATTGACGATGGCCTTGTCATTGGCCATTTCAGGGTTTGACCCGAATTGCCGGTAGAGGCGGTGCCAGGAGAGGCGGTCGGGCTTCTTTCCGTTGGCATACAGGGTGTAGGTCTTGTAGCTGAGCCACATGTACAGATCGAGGCCGAGGGAGGAGCGTTTCATGTGCTTCAAAATGCGCATGTCGAGCGGGATGGGATGATTGATGATCTCGGTGAAGAACGCCTCTCCCAGCCTGATACTGCTCTGCCAGAGCACTTCCTGATTGGGTTTCCTGTAATCCCACCAGAGATCCATTCTCTCGGCAACGGGTGATGAGGCGGTGGTTTTGTGGCCGGGCGTTTCATAGACAAGCTGGATTTGGGCATTAAAGAGCCGGTCGATCTGGTTGCGCAGGCGCGTGCGGTCTCCCCTGCTCCCGCCGCTGTCGGAATACATTCCGAGCTTGTGCATGAACGATGAGAGCGAGCTGCCAAGTTGCAGGTCGCGGTTTTGCGTTCTGATGGCTTCGGTGGAGACCCACGCGAGCAGGAGGCGCGGAATGTTGCCGAAGGGCAATTTATTATCGATGCCCGCGAGCATGGCGAGCTTGTAGGGGCCGTTTTCGCGCTTGTACTGGAGGCGGTTGCCGGGATCGGTGCGCGGCAGGCTGCACAGCGTCAACAGGCGGGCCATGAAGCCCATGTCCTGCGCGGCGTCCTCACCGATGCAGGCCAGGGATTCGATCTGGCGCGCGCGCGTGTAGTGATGACGCGCCTGCGGGGATTTTCGTGCGGGCGCCGCCGCCGGAAGCAGCTCCGAAATGTGCTTCATGCCGGGCAAGGTCGGCGTGTCCTCGGTCATTTTGCGGCGTCCGTCGGGGCGATTTCGGCCATGCCGTTCTTGGCGAACAGATCGTTCAGCGCCTCGGCGACGATGCCGTGCATGGTCTTGTCGCTCTTGATGGCCAGGATTTTGAGCTGATCGCGCACGTTCTTCGGATAGTGGACCGTGATCGGCACGGTCCCTGCCCTCCCCGCCTGCTGTGCGCTATGGGTCCGGCGCGCTACGGGCGGTGCGGGGCGTTTGCGCGTGCTGCCAGCGGTTTCAGCGAGAAGCCCGGATAAGTCGGCTTTCTTCGTCATGCGTCCTCTCTTCCTTGGACTTTGCTAATAGTCTCCAAACATACTTGTAGACAAGTTGTATTTCCTCGGATGCCTTCCCTTTCGGATCGTATTCGGAGGCCGTGAGGCCCACGGCTCCGGCGTCCCCGAAAGCCGCGCGGTGGCCGATAGTCTGAGGGCAGACGGCCACGCCGATATCGGCGAGGGTCTGCCTGGCCTGCTCGTGGCGGTCTCCGTGATGCGGCACGGCATTCAGGACGACAATGGCCGGAGTATTCCCGGCGAGCGCAAGGAGTTCGCGGGTCGCGGGCACGGTTTCGAGGTCGTAGGCTTGCGGCCGGCACGGAATGATAACGAGATCGGCGGCCTTCGCGGCCGCCAAAGCGGATTGTTCATTGCGGGCCGGGGTGTCGATGATAGCGATATCGACGCCGCCTTGTCCGGCTTTCTGCAGGGCTGCGGCCAGACGGGCGGGCTGGGCATCAAGCACGAGTGGATTGTCATTCTTGCGGCGGTCGGACCAGTTGCAGGCGGTCGCCTGCGGGTCGAGATCGACGACGATGGCGGTCAGGCCAGCCTGCGAGGCCGAAACAGCGAGGGAAAGGGCGAGGGTGGTCTTGCCGGTGCCGCCCTTCTGGGCAATGAGCGCGATGGTCTTCATGTTGTCTTGTATACAATCCTCACAGGAGGGAAGAAGCCAAGTCTGATGACAGGATTGTAGGAAAAGGGGGCAGGCGAGTCAAGCGCTAGGATTGGGGGCCGTCCCGGTCCGGCTCGCGGCCGAGCGCCTCCATGCAAGCGGTGCGCAGTTCCATGAGATCGCGCAGGGCGAGTTCTATGCTGTCGGCCTGATAGCGGCCGGCATTGGCGTGCTTGGCGAGCTGGTTCAGGTTCGAGCCGATTTTACCGAGTTCCGCGAGAAGCTGGGCGACGGCCTTGTGGTTGACGGTCGGGCGGCGGGCGGCGCGGGGGAGTGGCGTTTCGAACAGGGCGCGGCGGATCAGGGCGGAAAGAGGCAGGCCGGCGTGGTCGCGGATCGCCGTCGCGCGCTCCTGTTCGGCGGGATCGAGGCGGAGCGAATAGATTTTGGTGCGCCGGCGCGTCTCGCTGCCGGACCGTCGGGCCATGGTGTTCCTCCGTGGGTACGGCACCATAATATTTTTACGGCATTAAGAAAAGGTTGACGCTCCGGTAGGCGGCATACACGGATATGCGCGGCAACGTTTTCAGGGCAGGGGGTCCAGGGGGAAGGCGTCCGCGCCTTCCCCCTTGGTGCGGTGCAGGGGCGCAAAACCCTGCCCGATGGGGAATCCAAAGGGGAGCGCCGGAAGGCTCCCCTTTGCGGCGTCCGCGCCGCCGCCGTCAGGCGGGTCGATGGGGGTGTCCAGAGGGGGAGCGCGAAGGCTCCCTTTCTGGTCGGGTGCACGGGGCGAAGCTCCTGCCCGTGGGGATGCAACGGGGCATGGAATGGCCCCTTGCCAAGGTAAGCCGGAGGCGGTGCGCGGTATTACCGCGCATAACTTGCGAGCCGAGATAATCGGCGAAGTAACGGCGCGAACCGGAGGCGCAAAGGGTCACGGCGGGTCAGCAATGCGGGAACGTTACCTGAATTTTTCCGGCGGGGCAACAAGGGCCGGACGCGCAAGGAAGACGCAAAAGGTGAAGGCGGTACAGATACTTAACAAATATACCGGGAAGGAGTATAAGGGCGGCGAGGTGACGGATGGGCGGAGTTCGCTGGGACCGGATCGGGTGGGCGGCGTTGTTCTACCCGCCCGCCATGGCGTTGCTGGCCGAGCTGGCGACCGACCTTGACGGTCCGGTTCCACACGGGGCGAGCGGTCTGACGTGGCACATGGGGCAGATTGCCGTCGGGGCGACACAGGCGGTGTGGGGTGTTGTCCTGCTGCCCGGCGATATTGTCGCGCGCGGCATGGGGCTGGGGAATTCGTGGGCGCGGCTGCCGGTGATGTGGGCCGTCGCAGTTGGGTTCTGGATGGCGGTGCCGGCGCTTGTGTCCGGACGGTCCGCCTCCGGGGTTTCTTCCGGGGGAGGATGGGCATGGTTCGGCTGGTGGGGCCGTGTCCGGGACTGGTTCGAGAAGGAAGGGCATGGTCCGACGGCACGGTGGGCAGGCCTGCTGGAAACACTGTCATGCCGGTGGAGGCGGGGGGATATCTTCCTCGGCCGCCCGCGCCGCCTGCGGACATGGATCGGGATTCAGCGCGCCGAAAAACACATGGTCACCATCGCCGGTCCGGGGGCTGGGAAGTCCACGGGGGCGCTGATCCCGAATTTGTGCCTGCACGAGGGGTCGGTGCTGTGCATCGATCCCAAGGGCGAGCTGGCGATGATCACCGGCCGCAGAAGGCAGCGGATGGGGCAGAAGCTGGTGGTGCTGGACCCGTTCAGCCTGTCCGGCCTTGAAAAGGGGGCGTACAACCCGTTCGATGAAATCGCGCGGGTGGCGCAGACGAAGCCGGAGCTGGTGGAATCGTTCGCGGCGCGTCTGGCCGAGGCGCTGGTCAAGCCGATGTCCCAGTCGGAAGGGTACTGGGACAAGGCGGCAAAGACGCTGCTGACGGGGCTGATCCTGTATGTCGCGGGTCACGAGTCGCCGGCGCGGCACAACCTGATGCGCGTGCGGGAACTGGCGTCGGAAGGGATGCCGGATGTCCGGGACGCCCTGATCGACGCCGGGTCGGAAGGGGCGAAGAAGCTGACCCCGTTCGATGTCATGATCGAGCAGATGAAGGAGGCGCGGTCCGGGCTGTACGGCCGGGCGATCGCGCGCGCGGCTGCTTCGCTGGACATGATGGGCGAGGGGCAGCGCGGTTCTGTGATGACGACGCTCCAGGAGCATACGGCCTTCATCGACAATCCCGTGATGGCGCGGGCTCTGGGGAGCATGGCGGAGCCGCTGACGCTCGATGAGTTGCGGCGGGACAAGGTGTCGGTCTATGTCTGCCTGCCGGCCAATGCGGTGACCGGGCCGGAGGGGCGGTGGTTCCGCATGTTCGTCCTGCTGTTCATCGAGATCATGATGAAGGATGCGATGGGCGCGCCGAATCCGCCGGTCCTGCTGGCGGTAGACGAGTTCCCGAACCTCGGCAAGATCGACGGCATCGAGCTGGTCGCGCCGATGATGCGTTCCTACGGCGTGCGGTTCTGGGCGGTGGGGCAGGACGTGTCCCAGTTCAAGGATGTCTATCCCAATACATGGACCGGCTTCATCGGGGGGGCCGAAGCGGTGCAGTTCATGGGGCTGAACCACCCGGCGACGCTGGATTTGATTGTGGACCTGATCGGGCGGCATGAGTTTGGGGCGGCGGGACAGCAGAAGCGCGAATACGGGCTGATGGACCGCGACCAGCTCGCTCGATTCCTCGACAAGCGCAAGCGGAACCAGATCGTGTGGTTCGGGTCGCGGCGGCCGTTCCGGCTGAAAATCTGCCCGTATTACGAGACGCTGCCGAAGTCCTATTACGATCCGGACCCGAGGTTCTCATGAAACATTATTACCAGATCGTCCTGTGCTGCGAGCGTGTGGGGCGGTGCTACCGCCGGGAAATCGCGGTCAGCGAAGCGACGATCATGGTGACGGCAGTAGAGATGCTGCCGCCGTATTACGAGATTCCGCTGGAGAAGATGCGGCGGGACAATGAGGGCATCGGCCGCCTGACGGGGACATGGGAATACTGGTCGGGTTATGAAGGTTGTCCGTTCTGCGGCAACCGGAATGTTTTTGTCTGCGGATGCGGGTGGCTGTCGTGCAGAAACGTCGCAAAGAAGGTGCAGGAGTGCCCGAAGTGCAAGGTCATCTGTAATCCGAGTCCGACGAGCACGCTGCCGGTGAGCAATTCCGGTTTCACGCACGGGGGCCGGGAAATACCGGATTACAGCGAACCCGCTCCGCGTCCCGTGGAACGGGCGGAACCGCCGCGGCTGGAGGGACCGGACCGCGACAAGCTGGATGCGCGCGATGAGGTCCGGCGGCTGCTGGCTGAACGGCGGCTGGGGATCGAGGACAAGCGGAACAGGAAATGAAGGTGATTGCGGGTCTACTGCTGGCGGTCATGTTTGAAGGTGTTTACCTGTTTTATGATTGGAAGGGGCGCGCGCCGGCCGGCCCGAACGGGGTCTACCGGATGATGCCGTCGCCGGTGCAGGGAATGTTTCGCGGCGCGGGGCGGTTCTGGTCGCGCGTGACGGCCCGCCCGCGTCCGGTGACGCTGCTGCCCGACCATGTGACGCTGTGCATGCCGGTGGCGGTGCGGAATGAGTGGAAGCCGGACGGCGTGGCGATGTGGGCCGTGAGCCTGACGGAGGATGCGCGCGAGATGATGCGGGCCGCGGCGCGGCGGTGGGCGAAACCGGGGATCACCTACGATGAGAATGCGGGCAAGGATATAAGCCTGCCGCAGGGCGGGGTGTGGATCGGGTATATCGAGCCCGAGCATGTCGAGGCGTACCGGCGCGGCGAGCGGCTGCCGTCGCCGGTCAATCTGCGGGATTATTACGCATACGGCCGGAACCTGCGCTGCGGAAACACGAGCGGGCATGAAGAGGGTCGGGGCTACTGGCTGGAATACGCGGTGACGTTCGCAGGCGAATTCATCCCGGTTGATTGAAGCCTTGGGCTTGCAGTTACGAGATCATGCAGCCAATGCACGATGGCACTTGCCAGGACCGACGATGTGAATTGCCGGAACGAGGTGAAGCTGGGAACGGTTGCCATAAGGCGTGCCGGGCGCGGCCAACTATGTTTGGCCGCGCCCGAAGTCATTCAGGCTACTGTGAACAAAACCCTGACCGGTATTTTCGTGGCGGCGGCAGCCGCGCTGTCGCTCTCCGCTTTCGCGCCGATGACGGCGAATGCGGCAGACGTCGGCTTCTGCGCCACGCCCGCCAAGATGACCGAAGTTCTGAAAGCGGAAGGGCAACGCTCCCTCGCCTTCGGCAACCAGCGCATCCTGTTCGAGGAACAGCCGGATGGCTCGACCAAATCCGTCGACAAGCAGATCGGCCTGATCTTCACCGCCGGGAAATTCGACAGGAACGGCGTCGCCCAGACCGGCTACGTGATACAAGCCGACCAGCCCATCGGCACGCTTGCGTCGAAAATGTGCGTTGCCGACCGGATGCAGGACGTGAAAATGTACGACGTGCGCAAGCCGGAACTGCCCGCCGAAACGCTGATCCAGAGCACGCCGGAGGCCGCCGCGAAGAAATGCGACGAACTGGCGGCGAAGGGGGTTATCACGCGGGATGGATGCAGCTTTCACAATGATGCCATGAAGAATCTGGCCAAAGTTGGCGAACGCGTCATGATGCAAGGTCTGGGCGTCAAAAAACAGAACGATGGTTCTTATATACCTGATGGCACACTCATTACCGTCACCGCCAATATGGCCAACAATAAAACATCACGGGATGGAAGAGGTATGATTCATTATAGCGCATTGCCTGATGGTGCATCCTTGCTGGCGCGTATTTTCACCGGCACCAATTACACCCAAACCGCGCTAAGCGAATTGCCGTCTGTGAAGTAACTGTCTGTCGTGAGGAGAAGTTACTTCTTTAAACCCCGTGCTCGTCGGCGGCGCTGCGGTAGGGGGCTTCGATGGTTATGACCGCGAGCCTGCTGCCGTCCTCCTTGCGCGGGAACACCTGATTTCCTTCCCCGTCTGACGGCGTGAGATACAGGTTCACGCCGCGCGCGTTCCGTATTCCACGGGCTTCCATCTCGTCTACGGCGAGATTCAGCATATTCCGCAGCTCGGGCGTCGATCTGAAGCCTCTCAACTGAATTTTCAGACCGTCCGGTTTCTTTTTCCCACCCGCCATAGTTCTCATTGATACACCTGTTTTTTCCTTCGGTGAAGTCCCTCCATGGGCCGTTGTCGCACGGTTTTGTCACGCTTTCTCGCCTGTGCCGCTGCAAGGGCGGGCCTCCTCCACTGCGTTGCGGCCCTGCGGGTTCCGCTGGCGGCTGTCGCGTGCTGTCCCGTGGCCATGAACGGCCCCGATTGGCGGGGCTGCAACGAAGGAGGAAATCATGCGTTTAATGACAACCAGTGAGCTGGCCGGGAAAAGCGAAAACGAACTGTCCGATATGTTCCGTTGCGTGTCTCTCGATTTGACGCGGACCCGGCGGCATACGCCGGAACGCCGGAACGGGCTGGCGACCCTCGAAAACATCACGCGGGCGCGGCACGCCCTGATGTGCAGCCGGTAAGGAATTCCGGTCCCGCGCGCCAAGCGCGGGACCGCAAGCGCTACAGGCAGCACTGTAGACATGTCTACTTGTCTGCTTGGTTACTCATGGCGGGGTCCCCGGTCCCGGCCGTCCCTCTCCCTGGCTTTCTCCTTGCGTTCGGCGCGTTCCTCGATGGATTTGAGGAATTTTTCCGACAGGCCGCTCTTTTTCTGCGGAGCGGCGGCCGGTGGCGGCGTAGCGATGTCTTTGGCATTTTCGCCGATCTGGCGCTCCCGGAGCGCCTGTTCGGCGCGGGCCTCGATCCGTTCCCGGAGCCCGG
>WBZO01000782.1_pt4 | contig 25183 bp, 25 predicted proteins | sample 5204261 | NCBI WGS metagenome assembly WBZO01 (sample SAMN12412400, study PRJNA552823) | activated sludge metagenome | isolation source: activated sludge from anammox sidestream of wastewater treatment plant... | place: USA: North Carolina | collected 2017-09
CGTTTCCCCGAAGCGCGCATCGCCATCCTGTCGAGCGACAATCTCAGAGGGCCGCAATCGCATGAGGAGGTTTTCCGTGCCATCGAGGCGCGGGAGATCGACATCATCGTCGGTACACAGATCGTCGCGAAGGGGCATCATTTCCCCTGGCTCACGCTTGTGGGCGTCGTCGATGCCGATCTCGGGCTGGAGAATGGCGATCTCCGCGCGGCCGAGCGCACCTTTCAGCTCCTCCAGCAGGTGGCGGGGCGAGCAGGCCGGGCCGAGCGGCGGGGCCGCGTCTTCCTCCAGACCTATATGCCGGAGCATGGCGTGATGCGGGCGCTCGTGTCGGGGAATCGCGACCAGTTTCTCGACCGCGAGGCGGCCGCGCGCGAACGGCTGGGACATCCGCCTTTCGGCCGGCTCGTCGGCGTGGTGCTTTCCTCCGAAAATGCCGCCCAGGCGCAGAAATTCGCGCGCGAAATGGCCCGCGCCGCGCCGCAGGCCGAAGGTGTCAGCGTGCTCGGCCCCGCGCCCGCGCCGCTTGCGATGCTCAGGGGGCGGACAAGGCTGCGCTTCCTCGTCAAATCGGCGCGGAACATAAATGTGCAGGCCTATATGCAGGCCTGGCTCTCGGCGCTCAAGGTGCCGGGCTCGGTACGCATCGCCGTCGATGTCGACCCGTACAGCTTTCTCTGATCGAACAGCAGGACACGGACATCAAGCCGCAGGAACCAGAGCGGCTCAGGATTTCTGGATGAACCTTGCCAGTGCTCCGAATGCGGCATCTGTGGAGAGATGCTCGCGAGCATATCGCAGTGCCCCTTCCCTCAGATGGGCGCGATATTCTGCCGATGCCGCGACCTCACGAACCGCATCGCGGAACTCCTCGGGCGTCTTTGCAACACGGCAGAATTCGTAATTGGCGCTGGGACAGCCGTCGATACCCTCCGGCGTGGTGACGAGCGGGATGCCGTATCCAAAGGCCTCGACGCTTTTGATCTTCATGCCGCCGCCGAAGCGCGTCGGGTTCATCGTGAACGCTACCGTGCTGTAAAAATCGGTTTGAAGCGGAACTGGCGGCAGGATTTCGAAGCGCGGATAGCGCTTTTCGACGTCCGGGAGCCTCGAGATGGTGCCGCATATCCGGATCGGGACGGCATCGGTCTCGCTTTCCGTCAACACTTCATTGTGAAGCCAGTCCAGGGCGTCCTGGTTTGCCGTTGCTCCACTGCACAGCATTCCGCCGATCGACTCAGAGCTTGGCGTTACGGGATCTGTCGGCGCAACGTGAGGAGAAAAGATGCACTTCTTCCTGCCGAGACGGGAGACGCTGATATCAAACTCTTCCTTGGAAATGAGCAGCACCCGATCGAAGGATTCGAGGATCGAGAATTCGTTATCCTCGGTCATTTCAATCACGGGCTGCAGTCCGGCGGCCCGGAAGCGCTCCGCTCTTAGATAGATCAGATCGAGCGTATCGAGGACGACAGGCACGCCTTTGGGAAAAACGGACCGCGCTGTGCCGAGATGGGCGTACTCGATGATACCCACGTCGGGCTTCAGACTTGCGACAAGCGCTCGCAAGGCGCCCCAATCGATTTGGCCGTCCGGGGCGGGTGCGCAAAAGTGAAGTGTCGCTGAGCCGATCGGGGCAATGTCTTCCGCTGGAGGATGGGAAATAATGATGCCGTGAGCCTCGGCAATGCTGCCCACGTACTCGATCAGCGATCTGATGCGGGCGATGCTTCCCAGCCCCATCATGTGAGCGGGAACATCAGTCAGGATGACTACGCGCTTAGGTTTCATCGCTGGAGAACTCCGCTCGTCTGGCCAAGGCAGTCACCCGTATCCCATAAACATAGTTAAATAGTTCTTTTCAGGAGTTGTCGTCGGGACGCTGGAGGGCATGAGCAGCTTCGTATCGGCCGCCACGCCGCCAATTCTCGGGCGGTGATATTGCACATGCGGGGTCCTTGTGTTACCAAACGCCCGGCCTTGGGGGTAGCGGGCCGAACCAGGCCCCCTCGGTAAGAATAAATTAGTGAAATCAATCAGTTAGCGCACCGACCCGCATATGGTGCGCCGACCCCCACAGAATGCATGGGCGGGCACGCCAAGTGGCAGCTGATCATCTCGTCTCCGGCATGGCCGGTCGGTATGCAACGGCGCTCTTCGAGCTTGCGGAGAGCGACGCCTCGCTTGACGCCGTCGCGGGCGATCTCAAGCGTATCGAGGCCCTCATCAATGAAAGCGCCGATCTCCGGCGGCTCGTCGAGAGCCCCGCTTTCGGCGCTGACGATCAGGCGCGCGCCTTCGCGGCCGTGCTCGAGCGGGCAGGCATCAAGGGGCTCGTGGCCAATTTCGTCGGCCTCGTGATTCGCAACCGGCGGCTTTTCGCCCTGCCGGCGATGATCGTGGGCTTCGGCCGCCTTCTCGCCGACAAGCGCGGCGAGATGTCCGCCGACGTGACCTCGGCTCACCCGCTTTCCGAAGCGCAGATTGCGAGCCTCAAAGGGGCCCTCAAGGCCGCGACGGGGCGCGACGTTCAGATCAATACCAAGATTGACGAGGGGCTCCTCGGCGGGCTCGTCGTCAAGGTGGGGAGCCGGATGATCGATTCGTCTCTCCTGACCAAACTCAATTCTCTCAAGATTGCCATGAAAGAGGCTTCCTGATGGACATTCAGGCCGCGGAAATTTCCGCAATCCTCAAGCAGCAGATCAAAGGGTTCGGTGCGGAAGCGCAGGTCTCCGAGATCGGCCAGGTGCTCTCCGTCGGCGACGGCATCGCCCGCGTCTACGGTCTCGACAACGTCCAGGCGGGCGAAATGGTCGAGTTCCCGGGCGGCGTCCGCGGCATGGCGCTGAACCTCGAAAGCGACAATGTCGGCGTCGTGATCTTCGGTTCCGACCGCGACATCAAGGAAGGCGACACGGTGAAGCGCACGGGCGCCATCGTGGACGTCCCCGTCGGCAAGGGCCTGCTCGGCCGCGTCGTCGATCCGCTCGGCAATCCGATCGACGGCAAGGGCCCGATCGAGGCGACGGAGCGCCGCCGCGTCGACGTGAAGGCGCCCGGCATCATTCCGCGCAAGTCGGTTCATGAGCCGATGCAGACGGGCCTCAAGGCGATCGACGCCCTGATCCCGATCGGCCGCGGGCAGCGCGAGCTCATCATCGGCGACCGCCAGACCGGCAAGACCGCGATCGCGATCGACGCCATCCTCAACCAGAAGCCGCTCAATCAGGGCGATGACGAGCATCAGAAGCTCTATTGCATCTATGTCGCCATCGGCCAGAAGCGTTCCACGGTCGCGCAGATCGTGAAGACGCTGGAGGAGAACGGCGCGCTGCAATATTCGATCGTGGTCGCCGCGACCGCGTCGGAGCCGGCGCCGCTGCAGTTCCTCGCGCCCTTCGCGGGCTGCACCATGGGCGAGTTCTTCCGCGACAATGGCATGCATGCCCTCGTCGTCTATGACGATCTCTCCAAGCAGGCCGTCGCCTACCGCCAGATGTCGCTCCTGCTGCGCCGCCCGCCGGGCCGCGAAGCCTATCCGGGCGACGTCTTCTATCTCCATTCCCGCCTGCTCGAGCGAGCGGCGAAGCTCAATGACGAGAACGGCAAGGGCTCGCTCACCGCTCTCCCGGTCATCGAGACGCAGGCGAACGACGTGTCGGCCTATATTCCGACCAACGTCATCTCGATCACGGACGGCCAGATCTTCCTCGAGACGGACCTCTTCTATCAGGGCATCCGTCCGGCGGTGAACGTCGGTCTGTCGGTGTCGCGCGTCGGCTCCTCCGCCCAGATCAAGGCGATGAAGCAGGTCGCGGGCAAGATCAAGGGCGAGCTTGCGCAGTACCGCGAAATGGCGGCCTTCGCGCAGTTCGGTTCCGATCTCGACGCGGCGACGCAGCGCCTGCTCAATCGCGGTGCGCGCCTGACCGAGCTTCTGAAGCAGCCCCAGTTCTCGCCGCTCAAGGTGGAAGAGCAGGTCGTCGTGATCTATGCCGGCGTCAACGGCTATCTCGACGGGCTCCCGGTCGGCGATGTCGGCCGCTACGAGGAAGAGCTGCTGCGTGCCATCCGCTCGAGCCATGCGGGCATCCTCGATGCGATCCGCACGGAGAAGCAGCTTTCGTCCGACACCGAAGCGAAGCTGAAGGCGGTGGTCGAGAGCTTCACCAAGGCGTTTGCCTGATCAAGGAACCGGGTGACGGCCAATGGCGAGCCTCAAGGACCTAAGAAACCGCATCGCTAGCGTGAAGGCGACGCAGAAGATCACGAAGGCGATGCAGATGGTCGCCGCCGCGAAGCTGCGTCGTGCGCAGGAAGCGGCGGAGGCCGCGCGGCCCTATGCCGAGCGCATGAACCGGGTGCTTGCCAATCTCGCGATCGGCATGGCGGGCCGGGAAGATGCGCCGAAGCTTCTTGCCGGAACGGGCAGCGATCAGGTGCATCTCGTGATCGTTGCGACCGCGGATCGCGGCCTTTGCGGCGGCTTCAACTCGTCGATCGCGCGGCTTGCGCGCGATCACATCAACTCGCTTCTCCGCGACGGCAAGACGGTCAAGATCATGACCGTCGGTCGCAAGGGGCGCGATGCGCTGAAGCGTCAGTATGGCGACAAGATCGTGAAGAGCGTCGATTTCACGGGCTTGCGGCAGATCGGCTTCGATCAGGCGCAGGATATCGCGCATGCGGTTCTGGCGATGTTCGAGGCGGGCGAGTTCGATGTCGCCACGCTTTTCTATTCGAAGTTCCAGAACGTCGTGACGCAGGTTCCGACGGCCCAGCAGCTCATTCCCGCCACTCTGCCTGGCGCGGACGAGGTGGCGAAGGCCACGGCGGAGCTTGCGGGCGCCGTTTACGACTATGAGCCGAGCGAAGAGGAAATCCTGAGCGATCTGCTGCCGCGCAACGTGTCGGTGCAGGTGTTCCGGGCGCTCCTTGAGAATGTCGCTGGCGAGTGGGGCGCGAAGATGTCCGCCATGGACAATGCGACGCGCAACGCCGGTGATATGATCAACAAGCTTCAGATCACCTACAACCGCTCGCGCCAGGCCATGATCACCAAGGAACTCATCGAAATCATTTCGGGCGCCGAAGCCCTCTGAGATACGCCCCTTACGGGAAGATTAAGGAAGCCCCATGAGCAACCCAGTCGGAAAGATCGTTCAAATCATCGGCGCCGTCGTGGACGTCGAGTTCACCGATCATCTGCCCGCCATTCTGAACGCCCTCGAGACGGACAATGGCGGCCACCGCCTCGTCATGGAAGTGGCGCAGCATCTGGGCGAGAACACCGTTCGCGCCATCGCCATGGATACGACCGAAGGTCTGACGCGCGGTCAGGAAGTGCGCGACACGGGCTCGGCGATCCGCGTTCCCGTGGGCGACGGCACGCTCGGCCGCATCATCAACGTCATCGGCGAGCCGGTGGACGAAGCGGGCCCGGTCAAGGCCGAGAACACGCGCGAAATCCACCAGAACGCACCGTCCTTCGTCGATCAGTCGACGGAAGCCGAAATGCTCGTCACGGGCATCAAGGTCGTCGATCTGCTCGCGCCCTATGCGCGCGGCGGCAAGATCGGCCTTTTCGGCGGCGCCGGCGTCGGCAAGACGGTTCTCATTCAGGAACTCATCAACAACATCGCCAAGGCGCATGGCGGCTACTCGGTGTTCGCCGGCGTGGGCGAGCGCACGCGCGAGGGCAACGACCTCTATCACGAGATGATCGAGTCGGGCGTGAACAAGGACCCGCGCGAGAACAACGGCAACACGGCGGGCTCGAAATGCGCCCTCGTGTACGGCCAGATGAACGAGCCGCCGGGAGCCCGCGCGCGCGTCGCCCTGACGGGTCTCACGGTCGCCGAATATTTCCGCGACCAGGGCCAGGACGTGCTCTTCTTTGTCGACAACATCTTCCGCTTCACGCAGGCGGGTTCCGAAGTGTCGGCTCTGCTCGGCCGCATCCCGTCGGCCGTGGGCTATCAGCCGACGCTCGCGACGGACATGGGCGCGCTGCAGGAGCGCATCACCACGACCACCAAGGGCTCGATCACGTCCGTGCAGGCCATTTACGTGCCGGCCGACGACCTGACCGACCCGGCGCCGGCGACCTCCTTCGCGCATCTCGACGCGACGACGGTTCTCAACCGCGCCATTTCGGAAAAGGGCATCTACCCGGCCGTGGACCCGCTCGACTCCACCTCGCGCATTCTCGAGCCGCGCGTCGTCGGTCAGGAGCACTACGACACGGCGCGTCGCGTGCAGGAAATCCTGCAGCGCTACAAGTCGCTTCAGGACATCATCGCCATTCTCGGCATGGATGAACTCTCCGAAGAGGACAAGCTGGTCGTGGCCCGCGCCCGCAAGATCGAGCGCTTCCTGTCCCAGCCGTTCCACGTCGCCGAAATCTTCACGGGCACGCCCGGCTGCCTCGTCGACATCAAGGACACGGTCAAGGGCTTCAAGGGTCTCTGCAACGGCGACTATGACCACCTTCCGGAAGCCGCCTTCTACATGGTCGGCACCATCGAGGACGCGATCGCGAAAGCCGAGCGTCTCGCCAAGGAAGCGGCATAAGCGCTCAGGGTTGGATCAAGGCTCATGGCTGAAAAGCTGCACTTCGAACTCGTTTCGCCGGAACGGCTTATCCTTTCGGAGAGCGTCGATCTCGTGACCGTGCCCGGTAAGGAGGGCGATATCGGCGTGCTGGCGGGACATGCTCCGCTCATGACCACGCTGCGTCCCGGCGTCATCAATGTCGATGATGCCGGTCGCCCGCAGCGGCGGATCTTCGTGCGCGGCGGTTTCGCCGAAGTGACTTCGGCAGGGCTTACGGTCCTTGCCGAATTCACGGTGCCGATCGAGGAACTCGACCGGGCCACGATCGACCGCGAAATCGGCTATGCCACGGAAGACGTGAACGACGCCAAGAGCGAGGAAGCCCGTCAGGCCGCGCAGGAAAAGCTCGACCATCTTCGTCAGCTTCTTGAGGCCGTCTGAGGCCGCGCCTTCGGGCGGATCGCAGCAGATCGGGGCGGTGCGGAAGCACCGCCCTTTGTTTTTGCGGCGCATTTCCCCTGGTTTCTGCGGGATTATGGCGCATGCCGGAGGCTTAACCCCTCCATGGGCATTGGGGTATAGTGACGATTGCATGACGCATGCAAGGCAGGTGAAAGCATGAGCCGCCACTGGACGCTCGACGACATCAAATGGGACGATTTCGACGCATCGAAGGTCGATCCCGACATTCTGCGTGCGGTGAAGGCTGCGGCGCTCGTCGAGTACAATGCGCCGGACTATGTCATCTATCTCTGCAACGTCTTTTCCGACCGGCCCGAGATCATGGAAGTGATCCGGCAATGGGGCGCGGAAGAAGTGCAGCATGGCGCGGCGCTCGCGCGTTGGGCCGAGCTTGCCGATCCGCAATTCAAATTCGCCGATGCGCTGGCGCGCTTTCAGGCGGGCTATTCCGTTCCGAAGGACGTCTCCCAGTCGGTGCGCGGCAGCCGCGCGGGCGAATTCGTGGCGCGCTGCGTGGTCGAGAGCGGCACGTCCTCCTATTACACGGCGATCAAGGATGCCTCGGAAGAGCCGGTGCTGAAGCAGATTGCGGCCAATATCGCGGCTGACGAGTTCCGCCACTACAAGCTCTTCTACGATCACTTCAAGGATATCGAGGACGAGCTTCCTTCCGTGCTCGGACGGGCGCGGATCGCCATCGGCCGTGTCTCGGAGGCCGATGACGACGAACTCGCCTGCGCCTATTACGCCGCGAACACGCCCGCCGACGGCAGCGTGCCCTATGATCGCGCCCGCTTCTCCAAAGCCTATGAGAAGCGCGCCCTGGGCCTCTATCGCCGCCAGCATGTCGAGCGCCTCGTCGCCATGGTGGGCAAGGCGTCGGGCCTCAAGCCGCATGGGTTCGTCATGCGCGTGGTGTCGCCTCTCGTCTGGATGTTCTGGCAGATCCGCGCGAAGCGGCTCGCCAACGCGCCGATCTAGGACGTTCGCGCGAGCCAGAAAACGGGCTCGGCACCTCCGCGGCTATTCCTGACATCGAAGAAGAGGAGCGGCGCTCCCGCGCCGAACGCGCCTGCAAGCGCTGGCGCGCGCTCATCGGATGTCGTGCCGAGTTCGCCGCCCCGCGCAACCCTGCCGCCATGGCTCACCGAGAGCGCGCCGAGACCGGCGACGATCAGGTGGCGTTTTCCGGCCAGTTCCAGAATCACCACGCCGCGATAGCCCTTGAAGCTGCCGGCGAAAAGCACCTTCGCTTCGGCCGGACTTTCGACCCCGCAGCCTGCGGGTACGAGCAGCGCCATGCCGCTCGTGCCGCGGATGCGCGTTGACGCGAGTTCGGGCGGGCGGGATTGCCGTTTCCCCGCCTTGTCGAGCCGCGTCATGCCGTCCGCATCGATGCGGCAGGTCGCCCGGATTGCCGGAGCGTGTTGCGCTTGCCGCCGCGCTGGCCGCTGAAGGGGGAGTGGCGCCCCGGCCATCCGCGCTTCCACGATTTTCGGAGCTTCACTTTTCTTCGCTATGCCGGGTGGGTGAAATTCCCGCTGAAGGTCCGCGCAGATAGCCGCATAGTCAGCGGGCCAGCCGAGAGGGGCGCTCGCCGAGCGCAAACAATCGCCAAGATTGACAGCGGGGGCTGGAATATCCCCGTTATGCACCATTGTCTCCCGCGCGATCGGGCACGGCGCCCCTCGATCGGCGCTCGAATGGGATGCCACCAGAGTGAGCAGGCCGATACCGAATGGGATGATGACGCTCGCGCTCCAATGCATCGTCATGTTCCGGACGGATCGGTGCCCGGCCTCCGGTCCCGTCATGCCCCACGCGGGAAATGATCCGTAGGCGGAGCCTTGAGAGGCGCGTAAGCCCGTGACATTCGGGCTCGGAATATCCTTGTACGGCTGCGGCGCGCCATCGCCAATGATGCGTATCCTTCTGCGCCCGCGTCTATACCAAAGACCCTATGTCGCCTCGTCCGCCACGACTCCCATAATTCAAGCGCGACTGAAGGAAAGCCGGCGGTGCGATCATGCGGGCCTCATCCTTTTCCGCCCGCGCGGAGCTGCGTTGGCGTGAGCGATATGGCATGGCGGCAAGCGTCGCGGCGGCGCTTCGCAATCCGCGTCGTCGTCATCTTTCCTTCGCGAAGACGCAGCGAAACGAGCCGCGGGTGTGGCCCCGGCTGTCACTGCCGCGATTTTCGCTTCCCGGCATCAGCGTCGCCCTGTTTCTCATTCTGCCGCTTGCGGGCGGCATCGTCGCGTTCTCCGGCCCGGATCGCGCGGAGGATGTGGCGCGGGAGGTGCGCGGGCTTGCCATGCGGGTGGTCTCAAGTCTCGACATGATGGAGACTGCGTCCGCGAGCACGGAGCGGGCGGGCATGGCAGGGAGCGGGGCCTTGCTCACGGATTTCGCTGCCGCGAACGAGGCAGGCCTCGTCGCGCTGCGCGGATATCTCATCACGGGAAGCGCCGGTTTCCTTGCCGAGTGGCAGCAGGCAAATGGCAGACTCGATGAGATCGCGGCCGCTCTCGACCGGAACTCGCGCTCCTGGAGCGACGGCGCGCGGTTGCGCAGGCTCGCCGATCTCTTGCGGACGACATCCGATATCGAGGCGCAACAGCGTCTGGTTGCCGGCCTCGTCGGCACGCCCAACCGTTTTCCGGGTCTGCGGCTTTATGACGAGGATATCGACCCGGCGCTCGAGCAGGCGATGTCGCTTTGCGACGAGGCCTTGCGCTCGATCATCCTGTCGCGCTGGCCGGGCATGGAGGGGAGCGTGGATTCGCTGGCGCGGTTGCGCGGTGCGCTGCTCACGCTTCGTCCGGAGCTTCGCTCCTATCTCGTCTCGGGCGATGGAGAAGCGCTTGGCGCATTGCAGACCGACTATGCAACGATGCGCGCCGCGCCCTCGATGCTCGCGGCATTGCGGGCCAAGGTCAGCCCGGAGGATCAGCGTCGCATCGACCGCATCGCCGCGCTGATCGCGGCGAGCGACATGCCGCTTCAGCGCGTCATGACATTGCGCCGTTCGCCCCGCTGGGACTATGCGGATTACGGCTTCCGGCAGAAGGTGCTGCCGCTCGCGGAGGCGATCTCCTCCATCGTCGATGGCTGGCGGACGGCGGGCTAGGCGAGCGGCCTTGCGAGGGGTCCGAGTTCGCGGACGATCTGCTCATAGACGCCGCGCTTGAAGGGAACGATCAGCTCCACCAACTCGCTCACCGGCACCCATGCCCACTCGCTGAATTCCTGATGCTCGTCGGCGGCGATGTCGATGTCGCCGTCGATGCCGGTGAAGCGCATGGCAAACCATTTCTGCTTCTGGCCGCGATACTTGCCCTTGAGCGCGTGGCCGACGAGGTGGGGCGGCAGGTCATAGATGAGCCAGTCCGCGACTTCGCCGATGATCTCGGCCTTGTCGGTGCCCGTTTCTTCCCTGAGTTCGCGAAAGGCCGCCTCGCGCGGGTCTTCGCCCTCGTCTATGCCGCCCTGCGGCATCTGCCAGGTGAGCGGCGAGCCCGTATCGACCGACTGGATGCGGTTGCCCGCCCAGACGAGGCCATGCCTGTTGATGAGCATGATGCCGACACAGGGCCGATAGGGCAGGGTTTCGGGATCGACCGTCATTGTCTTGCTGTCTGTCTTCGTCATGCCGCTCACCTGCACGTCCGCCCGTCCTGTCCGGGGAGCTTCGCGCACCCTCACTCAGGAACCGCCCGCCGTCGCCGTGACGGGAACGAGAACGAAGCCCTTTTCCTTCAGCGTTTCGGCCCAGCGTGTCAGCGCGTCGACCGTGACGGGGAAGGCGGAGGCAACGCCGACCGCGACGCCCGCTTCCTTCGCCGAGGCTTCGAGCGCCGCGAGCGATTGATCGATCACGCCGGGGTTCTGCACCGGATCGACGAGGCGTGAACCCACGGAGAGGGGGAGCCTGATTTCGCCCGCGATCCGGGGCGCGAGGCTCCGCTGCGATGCGCCATTGTCGACATACATGAGCCCGCGCTCCTTCAGCGCCCCGAGCACGGGCGAGAGCGCGGCCTGCGAGCTCGTGAAGCGCGCGCCCTGATAGTTCATGACACCCGCATAGCCGGTGAAGCGGCTGAGCAGCCATTCGAGGCGGGAGATGTTCTCCGCCGTCTGGAGGCTGGTCAGCAGCGTATAGGGGCCCGGATCGTTCTGCGGATAGCCGAAGGGCTCCATCGGCAGTTCGAGCAGAACCTCGTGGCCTGCCGCGCGCGCCTTGCCGATCCAGCTCTGGAGGTTTGCGCCATAGGGCGCGAAGGACAGCGTCACCTCGGGCGGGAGCTTCTCGATCGCATGGGCCGTGGCGCTGTCGCTGATGCCCATGCCGCTCACCACGAGCGCGATGCGCGGCCCCGTGGGCATGGGACGCGGCAGCGGCCGGGCATAGACCTTCCAAGCCTGCCGGCCGTCCTTGGCGATGACGGGAAGTGGCCCCTGCTTACCTTGGGCGACAAGGGCGGGGTCGGGAACGGCGCTCAGCGGCCCGGCGATCCCGGCCGCGGGGATATCCACGGCCGCATTCCCGGTGGGCACGGTCTCGGCGCCGAGGATCTTCACGCCGTCGGCGGAGGCCTCTCCGTCGCCGCCGACCACGCGCCTTGCCGCGTCGAGGAGCGCCTGTTCGTCTGGTGTGGGTTTGTCGACGACGGGGGGCGTCTCGTTCGCCTCGGCGGTGTCCGCATGGGGGGCGGCCGGATGCTCGTCCGCCGAGCCCGGGCGCAGCAGCGCGTCGGTCGCGGCAGGCGGGGCCGGCTCGGGTGCCAGGGCGAGCCGGACCACGGGTTCCCCCGCAAGGCGATGATCGCCGAGAAGAAGCCATGCGAGCGTGCCGCCATAGAGCAGGGCGACGGCGATCGCCGCCATCGCAAGCAGGCTCACGCCCCGGCGTTCCTCGCCGTGCATCCTTTGCAGAGCCCCCTTCGGCATCCCGCTCGCTCCCTCACCCGCCGGATTTGAGCCGAGGATCGGTCATCAATTCGCGCTCGCCGTCGAGGTCGCCTTGAAGGCGGCATCCTTGCGGACGCCGTTCAGCAGGTCGATCGCATAAAGAAGCTGCTTGTCGTCCTTCTTGTCCGCGGGGACGAAGGAATCGGAGCCGGCGACTTCCTTGGCGCCGTCTTCTGCGGCCAGATGGCCGGGCAGCTCGGCCTCGCCGGTGATGAGAAGTTTTTTCTTCTTCTGGTCGCCCGACTGCTCGACCTGAATGTCGGGCTCGATGCCCTTGGCCTGGATCGAGTGGCCGGACGGCGTGTAGTAGCGCGCCGTTGTCAGGCGCAGCGCGCCGTCGGAACCCAGCGGAATGATCGTCTGCACCGACCCCTTGCCGAAGGAGCGCGTGCCGAGGATCGTGGCGCGGCGGTGGTCCTGAAGCGCGCCCGCGACGATTTCGGAGGCGGAGGCCGAGCCGCCATTGATGAGCACGATGACCGGCTTGCCGTTCGTCAGATCGCCGCCACGCGCATTGTAGCGCTGCGTGTCGTCCGAGTGACGGCCGCGTGTCGAGACGATCTCGCCCTGGCTGATGAAATCGCTGCTGACAACGATCGCCTGGTCGAGCAGGCCGCCGGGATTGTTGCGGAGGTCGAGGATGTAGCCCTTCACCTTCGCCGCGCCGATCTGCTTCTGCAGCGCGCGGATCGCGTCTTCGAGAAGCTCGCCCGTCTGCTCGTTGAAGGAGGTGATGCGGACATAGGCGATGTCGCCCTCGCGATGGTACTTCACCGACTTGATGGTGATGATGTCGCGCGTGAGCTTGACATCGAAGGGTTCCTCGACGCCCTTGCGCACCACGGTGAGGGTCACGGAGGTGTTGACCGGCCCGCGCATCTTGTCCACCGCATCGCTCAGCGTCAGGCCGAGGATCGGCTTGCCGTCGATATGGGTGATGTAGTCGTTCGGGCGGAGCCCGGCGCGGCTCGCGGGCGTGTCGTCGATCGGCGTCACGACCTTCACGACGCCGTTTTCCATCGTGACCTCGATGCCGAGCCCGCCGAACTCGCCGCGCGTCTGGACCTGCATGTCGCGGAAGTTCTTGGGGTTCATGTAGCTCGAATGGGGATCGAGCGAGGTCAGCATGCCGTTGATGGCCGCCTCGATGAGCTTCGCATCGTCGGTCGGCTCGACATAGTCGGCGCGCACGCGCTCGAACACGTCGCCGAAAAGGTTGAGCTGGCGATATGTGTCGCTGTTGGCAGCGTGGGCCGACCCGTCGAATGTGCCCGACTGGAACGCGAACACGGTCAGCGCGGAAACGATCGTACCGACCGCGAAGCCGGCTATCACAGACTTATTCATTTATCCACGAGCCTTCTTGTCACTCATCATCAGCCAGGGGCGCGGGTCTATCGGATCGCCGTTTTTCCGGAATTCTATATAAAGCGAGGGGTTCCGACCGGATTTTCCGTGCAGGCCCGAATTGTCATTCCATTCGGTCGATACATTCGCTTCAGCCAGATTGTCGGGAGAAGGCGCTGGGCCCATGGTGCCAACAGGTTCCCCGGCGAGGATGTTCTGGCCCACAGTCCCGTCGATCTTCGTCATTCCTGCCAACAATACATGGTAGCCTTCGCCGACCGATATGATCAAGAGTTGCCCATAGCGGCGGAACGGCCCGGCGAAGACGATCCTGCCGTCGAAAGGCGCGATCACCTGCGCGCCCGGCCGCGTCGCGATCAGTATACCCTGCATCCGTCCGCCAATGCCGTTCGGCCCGCCGAACTCCCTGAGAACGGGGCCCGTGACCGGCAGCCGGATGAGCCCTTTTGCCGCCGAAAAAAGGCGCGAAGAAGGCGAACCGGCAACCGGGGGCGAGGGGCGCGGGGGGGTGAGCGCCGCCATGTCCGTTTCGGCGGGGCGGTCGGCCATGCCGGGGGCGGGGGAGGCCGGTTCCGCAGCCATTTGGCGAGGGGGCTCGGGCTTCGGCCGCAGCGCCGGATCGGGTCTTTTCATCGGGATGCGTTCGGCCGCGCCCGCTTCGAGCCTCGAGATCAGGTCCTTGAGGTCGGTCGCCTCGCGCGAGAGCCGCTCGGCCCGCGCCTCCTCGCTTTCGACGGCCCGGGCCAGGCTCTGCTGGCGCGCCATCTTCTTCTTGAGCAGGGTTTCGAGTTCCGCCCGGTCGCGCTCGAGCGAGGCCTTGGCGTCGGCCAGCGTCGCGCGTTCGGCCGAGATGCTCTGGCGCAGGCGGGCAAGCTCCTCCAGCCTCGCTTTCAGCGCCTCGGCCTCCGCCCGCAATTCGGGCACGGCCGAGCCGAGCAGGATCGCGCCGCGAATGGCGCCCAGCGCATCGTCGGGCCGCACCGCCAGCGCCGGCGGCGGATTGCGGTCGAGCCGGGTCAGCGCGGCAAGGAGTTCGGCCATTTCGCCGCGCCGGTGCTCGAGCCTGGCGAGGACGTCCGATTCCGCCGTCCTGAGCGCGGCAAGGCGTTCCTCGGAAGCCGAGACTTCGCGCTCGCGCGCCTGCACGCTGGCGGCGGTCTTTATGAGCTTGCCGCGGATTTCCTCGGTTTCGCGGCGCGCCTTCTCCGACTGGGCCTCCAGCGCCTTCTTGCGGGTGACGCTCGTGTCGAGTTCCTGCTTCAGGCTTTCGAGCTTGGTCGGATCGGCGATCTCCGCCCGCGCGGCGGGGCCCGCGATCATCAGCGCGGCAAGCGCGAGGGCGGCGAAGCCTTCAGGCCGTGACACGGTCTGCCTGTTCGGGATCGAGGATAAGGGAGCGGCCCGTCATCGCCTCCGGCACGGGCACGTCGAGAAGCCCGAGGATGGTCGGCGCGACATCGGCCAGCGTGCCGAAGCGCAGCTCCCTCCGCTCGCTCGCGGGCAGGCCGGCCAGCGTGAACGGCATGTTGGAGCGGGTCGGGCCGCGCCAGGGCTTTCCCGTTTCGGCGTCGACCATGATTTCGCCCTTGCCGAAGGCGCCGGTGATCGCCATGACGCCGCCGCGCTTCTCGATCTGCGCGGCGAGCTTTCCGAGGCTCTTGTCGACCGCCTCGGCCGCCTCGATCGTCGCGCGCAGATTTCCGGTCCGTCCCAGCACGGCGACATTCGGCAGGTTGAGCACGAGAAAGTCGCGGTCAGCCTTCTTGATCGACGCGATCGCCTCGGCGACGAGGTCGGCCGCGGCAAGCTCGGGCCGCCTTTCGAGCTTTGCGAGCGGCGGCGTTTCGGCAACGCCGATCGTCTCGCCGTTGAAGATCGTGGACGTGCCGCCGCGCAGGAAGAGCGAGAGGTTCGTTTCGGCGATGGTTTCCGTGAGCAGGAGCTGGGTGCGTCCCGCGCGCGAGAGCGTCTCGCTGAGCGTCGGCCGGGCGGGCGCCTCGCTGAAGAGCGGCTCGACACGTTCCCTTGCCGGGCCGTCCAGTTCGCAGAGCGAATAGGCGCCCGCAAGCAGGCGCGCGGCGGGAGACGCCAGCAGCGCTTCCATGAGCCCCCGGCCGAGATCGGGCCGGAGATTGACGAGGAAGACCGCGTCGTCCTGCCTGATGCCGCGATATTTCTGGGTGATGACGGGCTCGATCCGGTCGTCGGCCATGCCCTTGAGGTAGTACTGGTCGAGATGGGCGGCAGGATATTCCGTATGCGGCGCATCGGCGTCGGCGATCGCCTTCACGGCAGCTGCAAGGGCCGCGGGATCGGCCGGATCGTCGAAGGCGAAGGCGCGGCCCATCAGGCTTGCGAGAGTGGCATTCTCGGCGCCGGCCGTATCGTCGAGAAGCTCCGCGAGGCAGTCGATACCGGCCTGCGGGCTCGTGTCACGGCCATCCGTCACGGCATGGATCCAGACCTGCACGCCCTCATGGCTCAGCAGCGCGGCAAGGACCGCCAGATGATGCTGGTGGCCGGCGATACCGCCCGGCGAGGCCATGCCGATGAGATGCACCGCGCCGCCCAGCGGCCTCACGCGCTGAACGATCTGCGTGAAGACGGGATTGGCGCCGATCGATTGCGCACCGTCGTCCTGGATCGCGCGGTTTATGTGCACGAGGCTTTGCGTCACTGGCCTCCCTGCGCCAAGGGTCATGTAGCCCGCCTGCGCGTTGCCGGGCCGGCCTGCGGGCAGGCCGACGGCTTCGCCCGAGGCGGCAAGCACGACATGGGGCGATGTTCCGGCGAGCCGATCGTAAATCGGCGTACGCGCCTGGGCGAGCGCATTTCCTTCGCGCTCCGCGCAAATGCCCCATCCGTCCAGGAGAACCAGGACGAGAGGTCTGACGCCGATCATGCCGCTCTCAACTTCCGAAAAAACAGTCAGCCCAATGCCTGTGCGCGGGTCGCGCACCCCCGGATGAAGCTAATGGAAGGCTTGAATCGTGTCCACGCCGCGTTGACCGATTCCGGCACGTGGTGCCGCATGAAAAGCGTGGCGGTCAGGCGCGATGATAGGGATGGCCGGCGATGATCGTCACGGCGCGGTAGATCTGTTCGGCGAGCATGACGCGCACCAGCATATGCGGCCAGGTCATGGGGCCGAAGGCGATGAGGTGGCTCGCCTCGTCGCGCAGCGAAGGCGCGAGACCATCGGCGCCGCCGATCACGAAAGCGAGATCGGAAACGCCGCTGTCGCGCCAGCGCGCGAGCCGCCCGGCAAAGGCCTCGCTCGGCTCGGCGCGGCCGCGTTCGTCGAGCGCGACGAGGAGCGCGCCGCGCGAAAGCGAGGCCTTGAGTTGCACCGCCTCGCTTTCCTTCAGCGCCGCGCCTTCGAGCCGGCGCTTCTCCTCGACTTCCCTGAGCGTGAGCGCGGTGATGCCGATGCCGCGCCCGGCAGCGGTGATGCGCGAAACATAGCCGTCGAGAAGCTCTTTTTCGGGCCCGGCGCGAAGGCGGCCAACGGCGCATATCTCGATGCGCATCGGTGTTCTCCCTGCCGGGGCGGGCGCTCGCCGCGTGCCGGTCTCAGATGGCGACCGGCTCGGCCGCCTGCTCCGCCGGAATGTTCGCGGCCCACATCTTCTCGAGCTTGTAGAACTCGCGCACCTCGGGGCGGAAGACATGCACCAGCACATCGCCCGCGTCGATCAGCACCCAGTCGCCCTGACGCAGGCCCTCGACGCGCGCCGTGCCGAGGCCCTTCTCCTTCAGCCGGCGGATCAGGTGTTCGGCGACGGCGCTCACATGGCGCTGCGAGCGGCCGCTGGCGATGACCATGCAGTCGGCGATCGGGGTCTTCCCGGCGAGATTGATCGAGACGATGTCCTCGGCCTTGTCGTCGTCGAGGCTCTTGAGGATGAGAGAGAGCATGGCCGAGAGTCTGGCTTCCTCGGCCGAGGCTTTCTTCCTCGAGGCGGCAGCCTTCGTTGCGGAAGGCTTGCGCGGGGCCTTGGCGGCGCCGGTTGCCTTCGTCGCCCTGGCTGGCTTTGCGGCCTTCGTCTCCGGTGCTTTTGCTTTGGGCGCTTTGGGCGCTTTCGCCGCGGGCGCCTTCGCGCCGGCCGGCTTCGCCTTGGGCTCCTTTGCCTTCGGCGCTGTTGCCTTCGGCTCCTTGGGCTTTGCCGCCTTTGTCGCGGGCGCCTTTGCGCCGGATGCCTTCGCGCCGGATGGCTTCGCCTTGGTGCGGGGGACCTTGCGGTCCGGTGTCTGACTGCTCAGGAACTGGCTCCTTCCACATGAACTCGACGGCCTGCCGCCGAAGCGGTCTTGGCATGACCAAGGATAAGTGTCCTGCCGCCCGAGTTCAATCTATCCCACATCGGGCTTGCCGCCGGAACTAGCCGCTTGAACACGTCACTCGCGCCGCTCTCTGGCGGCAGCGCGGATGGCGGTTGCCGATGCGCTGTGCTCGGGCCCCTCGAGAAACACGAGAGCGGGCGGCGTCCTTTCGGCGAGTAGCGGCGCATCGCCCGCATCGAGCGTCGCCGGCTTCAGCCATTCGGCCGCCGGGCAAACGCGCGCTTTCAGCGTGTAGCCGGGGCGCGGATAGACGGCGATGGGCACGGCTTCGGCAATGTCGCGCCAGCGCGCCCATTGGGGGAACTGGATCAGATTGTCTGCGCCCATGAGCCAGACGAAATGGACGCCCGGATGCCGCGCCTGCAGCGCCTCGATCGTGTCGATCGTGTAGCGCGTGCCGAGCCGCGTTTCGATGTCGGTGACGACGATGCGTGGATCGCCTGCCTTGTCGACGAGTTCGCGCGCATCCGAAAGGCGCTTGGTGAGCGGCGCCATCTCGGCGTCGCTCTTCAGCGGGTTCTGCGGCGAGACGAGCCACCACACGCGGTCGAGCGCCAGCGCCTTCAGGCACATGCGCGTCACATGGAGATGGCCTTCATGCGCGGGATTGAAGGAGCCGCCCAGAAGGCCGACGCGCTGGCCGGGTGTGAGCAGTTCGGAATGCGTCATGGATGCCATGTCATGGGGCGGGGCTCAAATCCGCCTCTCAGGGCCGGGTCTGGCCGGTGCCGCGCACGACATATTTGAAGCTCGTGAGCTGCTCGACGCCGACGGGTCCGCGCGCGTGGAACTTGCCGGTGGCAATCCCGATCTCGGCGCCCATGCCGAACTCTCCGCCATCGGCGAATTGCGTCGAGGCGTTGTGGAGCACGATGGCGCTGTCGACGGTGGCGAGAAAACGGTCGGCCGTCGCCTGGTTCGCGGTCACGATGGCCTCGGTGTGGTGCGAGCCGTGAGTGGCGATGTGGCGCATCGCCTCCTCGACGCCCTTCACCACGCGCACGGCGATGATCGCTTCGAGATATTCCGTCGACCAGTCCGCTTCCGTCGCCGCTTTCACGCGCGGATCGGCGCGCTGCGCGATGGCATCGCCGCGCACCTCGCAACCGGCCTCGATCAGATCCTTCACCAGCGGGCCGAGATGCGTTTCCGCGCAGGCCTGATCGACGAGCAGCGTTTCGGCCGCGCCGCACACGCCGGTGCGGCGGAGCTTCGCGTTCATGACGATGTGGCGCGCCATTTCGAGATCGGCGTCCTTGTCCACATAGACGTGGCAGATGCCTTCGAGATGGGCGAAGACCGGCACGCGGGCTTCGGCCTGCACCCGCGCGACGAGGCTCTTGCCGCCGCGCGGCACGATGACGTCGATGGCGCCGTTGAGGCCCTTCAGCATTTCTCCGACGGCGGCGCGATCGGTGGTCGGCACGAGTTGGAGAGCGGCTTCGGGCAGGTTCGAGGCGAGCAGGCCCTCGACGAGCGAAGCGTGAATGACGCGGCTCGAATGGGTGCTTTCCGAGCCGCCGCGAAGGATCGCGGCATTGCCGGACTTGATGCACAGCGCGCCCGCATCCGCCGTCACATTGGGGCGGCTCTCATAGATGATGCCAATGACGCCGAGCGGCGTGCGCACGCGCTCGATGTGAAGGCCGTTCGGGCGGTCCCATTCGGCGATCTTCGCGCCGACGGGATCGGGCAGGGCGGCAATTTCCTCGATGCCTTTCGCCATCGCCTCGACGCGCTTCTCGTCGAGCATGAGGCGGTCGAGCATGGCGCCCGAAAGCCCCTTCTCCCGCGCGGCGGCCATGTCCTTCCCGTTCGCTTCGAGAATGTCGTCGATATTGGCGCGCACGACCATGGCGGCGCAGAGAAGGCCCGCATCCTTCTGCTTGGTCGGGATACCGGCAAGCGTCACGGCGGCGGCGCGCGCCTTCTCGCCCATCTCCGCCATGAGCGCGGCGATGTCTCGATTTGCAGTGCCGATTTCTGCGATGGTCACGGGATTTTCCTGTCTCATCTCAAGCCGCCGATCCGTCGAACTTACCGTATTCGTCGCGGCATGGCTATTTTCAGCCCTTTTTCAGAACGAGGTCGTCGCGGTGGATCATCTCCGCGCGGCCGGCAAAGCCCAGAAGCTCCTCGATCTCGCGGCTGTTGTGGCCGAGGATGCGGGCCGCATCCTCATTGGAGTAGGCCGAAAGGCCGCGCGCGATCTCGCGCCCTTCGCTGTCGCGGACGCTCACCGCATCGCCGCGCTCGAACCGGCCCTGAACGGCCGTGATCCCCGCCGGCAAAAGGCTGCGGCCATGCAGCAGCGCATCGACGGCGCCGGCATCGACGACGATCGTGCCCTTCGTCTTGAGGCCGCCCGAAATCCAGCGCTTGCGCGCGGCATAGGGCGTCGAGCGCGCGGTGAACCAGGTGCAGCGGCCGCCTTCCTCGAGCACCTTCAGCGGGTGAAGCGTGCGGCCATTGGCGATCGCCATGTGGCAGCCGCCCTCGGTCGCGATGCGGGCGGCGGCGAGCTTCGTCTTCATGCCGCCGCGGCTCATCTCGCTCGCGGCATCGCCCGCCATCGCCATGATCTCGGGCGTGATGTCGGAGACTTCGGGAATATGCGTCGCGCCGGGCTCGGAGGGCGGCGCGGTGTAGAGCCCGTCGACATCGGAAAGCAGGATGAGGCAATCGGCAGAGATCATGCTGGCGACGCGGGCGGCGAGGCGGTCATTGTCGCCATAGCGGATTTCGCTCGTCGCCACCGTGTCGTTCTCGTTGATGACGGGAACCGCGCCGAGCCGGAGGAGCGTATTCAGCGTCGAGCGCGCATTGAGGTAGCGCCGCCGCGTCTCTGTGTCGTCGAGCGTCAGCAGGATCTGCGCGCAGTTGCGGCCATGCGCGCTCAGGCTTTCCTGAAAAGCCTGGGCGAGGCCGATCTGGCCGACGGCAGCGGCGGCCTGGCTTTCCTCGAGCTTCAGCCTGCCGGAGGGAAGGCCGAGCGCGCGGCGGCCGAGGGCGATCGCGCCCGAGGAGACGATGAGCATTTCCTGGCCGCGCGCCCGCATGGCCGCGACATCCGCGACGAAGGCTCCGAGCCAGTCCCGATTGAGCTTGCCGGTCTTGCTGTCGGTGAGAAGGGCGGAGCCGATCTTGACGACGACGCGCTGGGCATTGCTGAGACGAGCGATGGTCACGGCTGCCAGCCCTCTTCGGTTTTGCCTGTGGCGCGCAGATGCGCCTCGCGTTCCTCGGCGCGGCGCCTCTCGATCTCTTTCGCGACGAGGCGAAGCACCTTGTCGACGCCCTCGCCCGACACGCCGGATATGAGCTGCACGTCGGCGCCGCTCGCCTTCCTGAGCGCGGCGCGCTTTTCGGCGCGCTCCTCGTCGCTCAGCGCATCGCATTTGTTGAGGCAGACGATCTCCGACTTTTCGTCGAGCCCCGCGCCATAGGCTTCAAGTTCGCCCCTGATGGTGCGATAGGCGCCGGCGACATCCTCGGATGTGCCGTCGATGAGATGGATCAGGATGTGGCAGCGCTCGATATGGCCGAGAAAGCGGTCGCCGAGCCCGGCGCCCTCATGTGCGCCTTCGATGAGACCGGGAATATCGGCGAGCACGAAGGTGCGGCCGTCGATCCTGACGACGCCGAGGCCGGGCGTGAGCGTGGTGAAGGGGTAGTCGGCGATCTTGGGCTTTGCCGCGCTCACCTTGGCGAGGAAGGTGCTCTTGCCCGCATTGGGCAGGCCGACGAGGCCGGCATCGGCGATGAGTTTCAGCCGCAGCCAGATCCACATCTCCTCGCCCGGCTGGCCGGGATTGGCCCGGCGCGGCGCGCGATTGGTGGAGCTTTTGAAATAGGCGTTGCCGAAGCCGCCATTGCCTCCCTTGAGCAGCACGATGCGCTGGCCGACCTCGGTGAGGTCGGCGATCAGCGTTTCCCGGTCCTCGTCGAAAATCTGCGTGCCGACAGGCACTTTCAGCACGGCATCGGCGCCATTATAGCCGTTGCGGTTGCGGCCCATGCCATGCATGCCCGTCTTGCCCTTGAAGTGCTGCTGGTAGCGATAGTCGATGAGCGTGTTGAGGCCGTCGACGCATTCGACGACGACATCGCCGCCCCTGCCGCCGTCGCCGCCATCGGGACCGCCGAACTCAATGAATTTCTCACGGCGAAAACTCACAGCCCCGGCGCCGCCGTCGCCGGAGCGGATATGGATTTTCGCCTCGTCGAGAAACTTCATCAGGCGCTCCTTGCGCGCGTTCAGGCCGAGCGGGACCCGGTCAGCCGCGTGGCCAGCATGCGGCTTTCAATAGTCGAACCGCGCCCGGACGCAAGCCCGCTCTCCGTTCCTGCCGAATTCGTGCCGGCGGAAGGTCTTGCGAACCTCATCAGCAGGCAATGCACTTTTTCCCGGCGCGCCTCGCACCAGCGGCGATCCTCGCCAGTATAGCGGAAGCCGAGTTTCGTCAGCACCCGGCCGGAGGCGTGATTGTCGGCATGGTGGACGGCGGTGACGGCATCCGACCCCAGCCGCTCGAAGGCGAATGCGATGGCCGCGCGGGCGGCCTCGGTCGCAAAACCCCGGTTCCACCAGGGCTCGCCGATCCAGTAGCCGATCTCGCTCTCGCAGTTCTCATGCACCATGACGCCGGTCGAGCCGATCAGCTCGCCCTCCGATTCGATCGCAAGCGGAAACTCGCGTCCGGAGGCGCGCGCTTCCTCATGGCTCGCGAGCCAGGCGACGGCGTGCTCCTCTGTATAGGGGTAGGGCATGCGGCTCAGCCTGCTGGCGACGTTCCAGTTGTTGCAGAGGGCCTGAACGCGCCTTGCGTCTTCCATGCGAAAATGCCTCAGCGTCAGGCGTTCCGTTCTTGCGATTTCCTGCATCGGGGGCTCCTCATCCCCGAGAAGGCACTAAAAAAGGGAGATGGCGACCCATCTCCCTCTCGATTCCGATGGTCGCCACCTTGCGAGGTGGCGGGCCCTCGCAATGTTTAATCCGCCGCCGCGGCCGGGGCGCAAGCCGGCATCACGGATACGTAGGTGCGGCCGCCTTTGCGCGCGCGGAAAGAGACGACGCCAGCGGCCGTCGCAAAAATCGTGTGGTCCGTGCCCATGCCGACATTCTCGCCCGGATGCACCTTGGTGCCGCGCTGACGAATGATGATGTTGCCGGGGATGACGTTCTCACCGCCGAACTTCTTAACGCCGAGGCGACGGCCTGCGCTGTCGCGACCGTTGCGGGACGAACCGCCTGCTTTTTTATGAGCCATTTGCCTCTACTCCTGCCAGAGCGCACTCTCTGCGCTCAAATCCTTCAATTCCGGCTGTTCAGTGACCCGGGTGGCGTCTTGCCTTCCGGGCCGGGCGCCTTATCCCGCGATCTCGACGATCTTGACCAGCATCAGATCCTGACGATGGCCGTTCTTGCGGCGATAGTTCTGCCGGCGGCGCTTCTTGAAGACCGTCAGCTTCGGGCCGCGGGTGAGTTCCACCACCTCGGCCTTCACGCTCGCGCCCTCGACCAGCGGGGCGCCGATCTTCGTCTCGCCGCCTTCCGAGCCGATCATCAGGACCGGGAGGTCGATCTTGTCGCCAGCGTTCGCGCCGACCCTCTCGACCTCGAGAAGCTCGTCTTTCGCGACCCTGTACTGCTTGCCGCCGGTCCGGATGACTGCGAACATGGAAAACCACCATTTAGCGAATAAAGGCCCTGCGCAGCGCGCGAAACCGCGCTACGGGCCGGATTGGCGCGCAATATACAGGGGGAGGAAGGGCTGTCAAGGCAGGAAAGCCTTGTAATCAGTGGCTTTCAGCGCGTTTCCGGGCCCTTGAGGGAACGCCAGAGGCAAAGCCCCAGGAAATAGAGCGAGGTGGCAAGCCAGCCCCAATAGGCGGCGGGGAGCGTTTCGGCCGGGGCGAGGCTCTGCTCGCTCGTCCAGACGAGCACCAGTGTCAGCGCGCCCCAGGCACCCGTCACGGCGATGGTGAAGGAGCGCAACGCCCTCACCCTGAAGGGGTGGATGAACTTGAAGGGCACGAAGGTGAGCGCCCCCATCGCCGCGATGACGGCGAGATTGGCCCAGGGGCCGCTCGCCATGAGATAGAAATAGAGGATGACGACGTTCCAGACCGCCGGAAAGCCCGAGAAATAGTTGTCGGCGGTCTTCATGTCCTTGTTGCCGAAGCAATAGAGGGACGTGGTCATGATGTAGGCGGCGGCGGGAATGGCGAAGCCCTCGGGCACGAGGCCGAAGCGGTAGACCACGAGGGCGGGAATCACCGTGTAGTTCAGATAGTCGATGATGTGGTCGAGGATCGCCCCGTCGAAGCGGGGGGCGAATTCGGTGACGCGCACCTTGCGGGCCATCGGTCCGTCGAAACCGTCGATGAGCAGTGCCGCACCGAGCCAGAGAAGCACCATTCGCAGATCGCCCGCGATGAGCGCTGAAATGGCGAGAAGGCCGGCGACGGCGCCCGAGGCTGTGAAGGCATGAACGGCCCATGCGGCAAGGACGCGCCCGTCGAGGCGGCGGCGCCTGCGGGCAGACGGCGCGATGCGGCCGGGTGGGTGGCCCCCGTGATCGGGGCTCTCATGCGGGCCGTGTCCGGCGGGGCTTTGCGCTTCGCTCATGGCGGAAGTCTAGACAATTTCGCCATTTCGCGGAAATAGCGAAACCGGCGTCGCGCACGGGCCGGGGCCCGCCGGGGAGGCGGGACCGAGGGCGAAGCGGCGGGCGCAAATGGGCGCAAGCACGCCCGAAAAAGGGCGGCGATCTAAAAGTACCCGCATAGCGCGATCAAGCCTTGTGCCGAGGGAAGGGCTCGGTCTACATTCCGCGCCGCTTCGACATGACGGGCAGGACCTCGGTCCAAACCCCGTGCCCCGCGGAGAGGTGGCTGAGTGGTTGAAAGCACCGCACTCGAAATGCGGCATAGGGGTAACTCTATCGGGGGTTCGAATCCCTCCCTCTCCGCCACTATCATATTACGAACTCCCCACATCCCGATCTGAGCACCGAAATTCCTTTTGATTTCAAAGGGGGTTAGCAACGTCGACCGAACCTCAGAGACTGCCCGAGCGCCGATTTTCGGTCTCTGGACAACCTTTGTCTCAAACCATGCGAACCTCGGTCGTTTCGGTTCGGATGATAAAGATCGCACGAATACAATGCGTTGGCGTTTCGGAACTACGCCCGGGTTGCAACGGGTGCCGCCGCCAACTGACTCGATCCAAGTCACCCACGGTGGACGTTTTCGAGCGTGATACCGCGCAATCTGGCGGACCAATCTGGTCAACAATATCCGGACCTGGCTATGCTGTTCCGAGGTTCGGCGCACGAAGCAAATCCGAGATTTGCCGCAGGAGTTCCAGGTCCGACTTCGCGGTGTTCGAGCCTTCGAGATCGAGTTCGTCGTGGTCTCGAGCATTCTCGGCCAGCGTGGCCTGCAGTCGTTCAAGATGTTGGTCGATCTCGGATGC
>WBZO01002316.1_pt1 | contig 25181 bp, 22 predicted proteins | sample 5204261 | NCBI WGS metagenome assembly WBZO01 (sample SAMN12412400, study PRJNA552823) | activated sludge metagenome | isolation source: activated sludge from anammox sidestream of wastewater treatment plant... | place: USA: North Carolina | collected 2017-09
GATTCTGTGTCTTTACGGAATCTCCTGATTCCTTTTTCTTACTCAAAAGCGGTTGATGCTTATACACCCAGCACCAACCCGCAGGCGCTCTCGCACTCTCTCTTCCACTCTTTAACTGTTAAGGTTCGCATCCGGTCTATGCCGCGAGGCATAAAAAACCGCCGCGCGATTTGCGGCGGAGACAAAAAAACACTTGAAATATCATGCGCTGAATCTGCCTGATTTTCAAAATCAAACTCGGCTGTGTTCTCTTTGTCCTCCTGATGTTGGTTTGTTACCGTGCCGCTTGCTTTTAGATTTCTTCAAACAAGCGAGGTGTATTATAGCGCTTTCAACCAAATTGTCAATACCCAAACCCGCTTTTTACCTTAAAGATTTCGCGCGACAGCCGCCGCCCTTTTTTTACAAATTTTGATTTTCCGGCGATTCCGCCGCCATTTTTACCGGCGCGCGGCGTCGCGCGCATGTCTGAAAAAACGTCAGTGACCCGCCAGGGACTCGAACCCCGAACCTTGGCATTAAGAGTGCCTTGCTCTGCCAATTGAGCTAGCGGGCCCCGCCTTGTTTTACACGACACAGAATATACCATGATTAAAAAGAGAGAGCAACTTGATTGTTCCGGCAACGAAACTATATTCGCTCCGTTGCAAAACGTTTATGCTATAATGTCAACGTCAATATATCCTCGTAGCTCAAGGGATAGAGCCGCAGTTTCCTAAACTGCTGATGCGAGTTCAAGTCTCGCCGAGGATATCCAACGAGAAGCGCGGCGCTTCTCGTTCTTTTTTTTTGTCCCAATCGAAACAGCGCCGCAATTCGCAATTGTCCTCTCGTGCCGTAAATGATTCCGCGCGCGCGCGCACGTAAGAGTTTTAACGACCAACTCATCTCAAGAACATGGCATTGACTCTGGGCATCGTCTCCCCCATCCCCCTCATCCGCGAAGGATTGCGCGCGCTCCTCGCCGCCAAAGCCGATTTGCGCGTCACCGCGCTCGCGCCGACGGACGATTTGCTTGACGAATTGGCGGCGAATGAGACGGACATCATATTGTTGGACGTTCAAACGCTGGAATACGCGGGCTGGGATTTACTCGCCGATTTGCACGACGCCTTGCCGGCGCTGACCGTCGTCATTCTCGGCGACGACGCCCAAGACCGCCGCGCGGCGTTCGCTTTGCGCGCGGGCGCGCGCGGTTATCTGTTGCGCGACGCGTCCGCGACGGAAATGGCGCACGCGCTGCGCGCCGCGTACGACGGAACGATTGCGCTGGACGCGCGCCTCGCCGCGCATTTACTCGGCGCGCTCGACGCGTACGAAAACGAACGCGCGGAAAACGAAATCAACGCGCACGCTTTAATCGAACCGTTGAGCGAACGCGAGCTGGACGTTTTACGCCTGATGACGCGCGGCATGGCAAACAAACAAATCGCCGCCGAATTATGTATCACCGAACACACGGTAAAATTTCACATCCGCGCGGTTTTGGGGAAATTGGGCGCGACGAACCGCACGCAAGCGGTCACGCTCGCCCTGTCAAAAGGTTTGGTCAATCTGTAGCCGTCGCGCGGCGCAAATTTTCATACCCGCGCACATTCATCAATGCCGCCGCCACATGCGCCGCCAACATTTCCAAGCGCACGCGGTCCGCGTCGTCATACGCGTTCTCTTCATAACTCTCGACCAGCAGCGCGCCAATAATCTCGCCGCCGTGACGCAGCGGCACGCCCAACACCGAAACGACTTGGATGGGATAACCAAAATTGACCGACGGAACGCCGCTGCGCGCCAAATGTCCAACGTTCAACGGTTCGCCCGTGTCAATAACTTTGCCGCTCAATCCCTGCGATTTTTCCAACGCCGTCACCGGCTGCCGTCCCGCGCGGTCTATCATGTACGGCAAATGAATCACCTGGTTTGGCTCATCCCACAGCGCCAGCGCAAACGCCTCGCACGACATTAAACGCGAAATCGCTTGATGAATCGCCGCATACACGCGCTCCGCATCCAACCCCGCGCTCAACACCTCTTGACTTGCCCAGTGCAAGATATTGCGGCGTTCGTTTTCTTGCAGCACGCTTTGATACAGCCGCGCGTTTTCCAGCGCCACCGCCGCTTGACTCGCAAACAACAACAACAAGCGTTCGTCGTCGTGCGAAAAGGCGTACGTCTTGCTCGAACCTACGCCCAACACGCCCAACAATTCCGTATCGTGTTCCACCGGCACCCAGATACCCGAACCCATAAATTCGGCGGAATGCGCAAACCGCGCATCGCGCGCCGTATCCGGCAAATACGCGGGCAAACGTTCGCGCGCGACCCACGCTTCGATGCCCGCCGCCGCTTGCAGCGGCACCCGCGTCAAATAACTATACCCATCCGGCTTGCTCTCGTACCCCAACGCAAAATCCAGAACCAATTCGCGCGTCAACGCCTCGTAGCGAAAAAATGCCGCGTGTTCGGCGCGCACCGAACGCATCGCAATCCGCGTCAAAAAATCCAGCTGCACGCGCGGCTCCAATTCCCGATTCAACGTCAAGCCCGCGTCGTACACCAGCGCCAATTGCTGCGCGCGTTTCGCGGTCTCTTGATGCAACCGCGCGTTATGCACCAGCGCCGCCGCCTGCGTCGCGAGCATCATCAACAGCTGCGCCTCGTCGTCCCCATACCGCCGCGTCGAGGCGCCGATTTCGCGCACGCTCAAGACCCCCGCCAATTCGCCGCCGTACAACATCGGCACGCCCAACGCCGCCGACACATGGGCGGATACGGATTCTTCCAGCCGAAATTCCCACGCGGCATAATCGTCCACGATCACCGGTTCGCGCAGCAGCGCGACGCGTCCGACCAAGCCCCGCCCGATAGCGATTTTTGAACCCACCGCCAACGGCAGCGGCCCCCTGACGATGCGCGCCACCATTTCGTTCGTCTCGGGCGCAAACAACGCCAAATCGCCGGCGGGCGCGTCCAGAATCTGCATCGCGCGTTCGACCAATAACTCTAAAATCAAATCCGGCTCGCGCTGCATCGCCAACTCGCGCGTCAATTCGTACATCGCCGCCAGACGTTCGGCGCGCTGCGCCACCTGCGCGTGCAAACGCGCATTCTCCAACGCCGTCGCCGCTTGATCCGCAAACGCCTGCAAATCGTCGGCGTGCGCCGCGTTGAAAAATTCCGGCGTCGCGCTGTCCACATTCAAAAAACCAATGACCTCGCCGCGCACGCACAACGGCGCGCCAATGTACGATTCAATCCATTCCGATTCCATCCGTTCCCACCGCGCATCCGCGCGCGTCAACGGAATCAAAACCGCGCGCTGCGTCGCGCGCATTTCTTCCAAATGTTTCAATCGGGAAATCGGAAAATGGAGCTGCGCGATCCAATTGGCGAGTCCGCGCCGGTCAAAGCCGCGTCCCCGCACAAAACGCACATTCTCGCCTTCAATCAAAAAAACGCTCGCCGCGTCATGCGGCACCACGCGCCCCACATTTTCCAAAATGCGGTCCAACACCTGCGCGTAACTCAACGTACTATTCAGCGTCGCCGCGCTGTCCGCCAACGCTTGCGCGATGCGGCGATGATGTTCCTGCGTCAAAAGCGCCGCGTTCAAACGCTCTTGCGCCTGACGTTCCGCCGTCATGTCGCGCAGCGTCACAATCCGCACATTCTCGCGGTTCCACACCGTTTCGACCACGCGCTGCTGCGCCAAAACTTTTTCCGCGCCCCGCGCGAGTTCGACGATCGAACGGTTCGGCTGACGCAGCGGCGCAAAAAAAGTCGCGCCAATCAATTCTTGACGCGGCACGCCAAATAAATTTTCCGCCGCCGGATTCGCAAACCGGATCACGCCCGCCTCGTTCACCACCACAATCCCGTCCGCGTTTTCATTAATCAACAAACGAAAACGCGCTTCGCTGAATTGCAATTGTTCCGCGTGTAAATGCGCCTGACTGCTCAACGCCTGGCGCTCGATCGCGTACAACAGCTGCCGCGCGATATCCGGCGCTGCCAATTGCGCGCGCGTCAAAAAATTTTGCGCGCCCGAACGCACCGCCGCCAAACCGAGCGTCGGGTCGTCGTCGCGCGCAAACGCCACCACCGGCACCGACGCGGCTTGCACATACAGCGTAATCAAAACGTCCAGCTTGTGCGTTTCCTGCAAATCGAGGTCGAGCAACACCGCGTCCGCTTTGCGCGCGGTCCACTGCGCGAGACCGCTCGCCACGTCCGTCGCGCGCGCCAGCCGAAAACCGGCGGACGCTTTTTCAAGCTGCGCGCGCAGCGGCGCTTCGATGGATTCATCGCGCGTAATCAAGAGAACGTTCAAAGCTTGCGGCGCAGTTTCTGACATGACGATAACGCCGATTCTATCATATTCGCGATGATTTCAAACGCGCCATTATTCCCATGCCCCTAACCGTCCGATTAGTTTCGTTCCGCTTTACAACTAGCCGTCAGAGGGATGCGCGCGCCAACGCTTTTTGGTACACTCGCGGCATATTTTCGCAGACAAAATCTTTTGCAGACCCAAGAGTTACCCCGAGCCGTTGGCTCGCAGCCAATGACAATGAACGGTACGACAAATGGCGATGAACGTCATCGCGCAAATTTATCGTACCGTTCAAGAGGAGAAATCAAGATGGGAAATCTTCAAGCTTTTTCCGACGAGCTCGCCGCCGTCGTCGCCCAAGTCGCGCGCTCTGTCGTGCGCGTCGAAGCGCGCCAGCGCATCGCCGGCACGGGCGTCGTCTGGTCCAGCGCGGGCGCGATTGTCACCGCCGATCATGTGGTGGAACGCGAAGAAAATATCCGCGTCGTTTTGGACGGCGTTACGTATCCCGCCGAACTCGCGGGCCGCGATCCGACCACCGACCTCGCCGTTTTGAAAATTCAAGCGGACAATTTACAACCGGCACAAATCGCCGCACGCGATTCGCTCAAGCAAGGCAATCTCGTGTTTGCCGTCGGACGCCCGTGGGGCAGCGAAGCCATCGTCAGCGGCGGCATCGTCAGCGCGCTCGGCAAATTCGGCATGGGCAGCGGCTGGGGCGCGCAATTCCGCGACGGACTCGTACACAGCGACGTGACGTTGTATCCCGGTTTTTCCGGCGGACCTTTGGCGGATGCCAGCGGGCGCGTCGTCGGCATCAACAGCAGCGTGTTGGGACGCGATTTGGCGCTGGCGATTCCGAGCGAAACCGTCGCGCGCATCGCGGAACAACTATTGACCGATGGGCGCATCCGGCGCGGCTATCTCGGCGTCGGCGTCCAAAAAATTCCACTGCAACCGTCGCTCGCGCAAAAACTCGGTTTGGCGCAAGCGACCGGTTTAATGCTGCTCCAAGTGGAACCCGATACAAACGCGGACAAGGCGGGCTTGCTCCCCGGCGACATTCTCGTCGCGCTCGACAACACCGCCATCGCGCGCGTGCGTGAACTGAATCGCTGGCTCGCCAACGAGAGCGGCGGGCGCACGGTGAACGCCCAAGTGATTCGCGGCGGCGAACTCAAAACGTTGGCAGTGACGATTGGCATGCGCTAGATTCAAATTTCCGAATTTTTCAAGAATTCGGAATTTGGGAAATCGCAGGATGGAGACCTGACAGGTTTTACGCGCGCGCGACGAAAACCTGTCAGGTCTTGGCGCGATGTTTATTTGAGCTGTCTATTACATCGCCAAACGTTTGGGGTCTTGCTATAGTCAATCGCCCGATCGCCCCGCTTGACAATTCCGCGCATCCATTAGACCATTGCCCCAATTTACGCAGAGGTTTAGCAATGTCTAAAAAATCCAAATCCCGCACGCCCCAGCCGTCCCGTCAGCCCTTGCCGCGCCGCGCGCTCGTCACGCTCCAAGACGCCGTCTGGCTCGCCGAGAAAAAAGATTTCGAGCTCGCGCGCGAAAAATTAGAAACGCTCAACAAGCAGTTTCCGCATCAACCGGATATTTTGTACGCGCTGCTGGATGTGTTGTACGAACAAAAGGACGCGCCGTTCTATCTCGTCGTCTGCGCCGAGTTGGTCGGAATCGAGCCGGACAATCCCGACCTCTTGCTGAATCTCGCGAGCAGTTACATGACGAATACGTATCCCGTTTCAGCGCTGCATACGTTTCGCAAATTCATCGCCGCCTATCCACAGCACGAGCGCGCGGCAGAGGTACGCGCCACTACCGTCGAACTTGAAAACGAGTTGCCAAACATCCTGCACGACGCGGGTTTGACCGAACCGCATGCTGAACAAGCCGCCATACTGCACGAACGCTCACTGACGTTCCTGGCGGTGGGCGAATCCAAGCGGGCGCGCCAAGCGGTGGATGAATTGCTGGCGCTCAAACCCGCTTTTATTGCCGCGCTCAACAATTCCAGCAATCTCTCTTTTGTCGAAGGCGATTTGGCGCGCGCAACCGAAACCGCGCAGCGCGTCTTGACGCTTGAACCGGAAAACCTCCAAGCGGTCTCGAATCTCACGCGCTTTTTGTGTTTGCAAGGTCGCGTGGACGAGGCGCAGCGTCTCGCGGTAACGCTCAAAACGCTCGATTCCGCGCGCACGGACGCGGAAGCGAAACAGATGGAAGCGTTGGCAATCTTGGGCGACGACGCGGGCATTTTGCAGCTGTACGACCGCGCGGAAAAACGCGGGCGCGTTCAGGCGGAATGGGTCTCGCCGCTGCTCTTTCATCTGGCGGGCGCGGCGGCATTGCGGCAAGGCGATGAAACGCGCGCCAAAAAATTGTGGCAGCGCGCGCTGAAACTTGCGCCCGCGTTTGAAATCACGCACGCCAATCTAGAGGATTTGAAAAAACCCGTCGGCGAACGTCAGGCGCCCTGGTTTTTTCCCCTTCGCGAATGGACGCCGGCAAAAACCATTCAGGATTTGATGACGCGCGTCAAACCAACCATACGGCGCGGCGATGCCGCCATCACGCAGGCAATCCAACGCTTTTTTCGCGATCATCCCGAAGTGCGCGGCTTGATTCCCATGCTTTTGGACCGCGGCGACCCCGACGCGCGCGAATTTGCCTTGCGTCTGGCAAGCGGCTCGGATGAACCCGAAATGAAAATCGCGCTGCGCGATTTCGCGTCGAGTACACGGGGCCCCGACCGCCTGCGTTTGGAGGCGGCGCAAAATGCCATGCAGGCGGGTTTCATTCCTCCCGGGCCCGTGCGCTTTTTTAGTCGCGGCAAATGGCAAGAAGTTTTGTTGTTGAACATAGAACTGCACGGCGAGCCATCTCTGCACTTGCGCGCGCCCACGCAAAAATTATACGAGCAAGCGCACCGCGCCCTGCTAGAGAGCGAGCCGGAACGCGCCGAACAACTTTTACGCCAAGCCAACGCGCTCGAACCCGATGATCCGGGCATCCGTCACAATCTCGCAGTGGCGCTCCAAATGCAGGATCGCCACGCGGAAGCCCAAGCGCTGCTGCGCGAAAATCACGCGCGCCATCCCGATTACTTGTTTTCGCGCGTCGTGTTGGCGCGGTTAGCTCTCCAAGACAAACAATTGGACCAAGCCCAAGCGCTGCTCGAACCGCTCATGCAGAAAACGCGTTTTCATTTTTCCGAATTTTCGGCGCTCGCCTCGGCGCAAATTGACCTCCTGTTCGCCCAGGGGCTCAAGGAAGGCGCGCGGCAGTGGTTTGACATATGGCAAGCCGTCAGCCCGGACGACCCGGCGCTCGATCAGTATTGGCTAAAATTTGAATTGCTGGGGCGGTTCTTGCGCTAAAATGAACCTTTGTACGATATAAAACAAGACCTTGCGAGTTTTCAAAAACTCGCAAGGTCTTGCGTTTTTCGCGCTCTGTTTTTTATTCCCGTTCCTGCGTCGGCGCAATCAAAAAGATAAAGACATCCCAGAACGCGTGCGAAATAATCAATGTGCCGGGCGTCGCGCCGAGCATCGCCATACCGCCCCAAAACGCGCCCGCCACCGTCGCCGCGCCAATCAGCGTAAAATTTCCCGCGACCAGATGCGCGCCGCCATACGCCGTCGTCGCCAGCGCCGTGCCGACGACGCGCCCGTACGCTTGCATAAAACGTTCCTGAATAAAGCCGCGCCAAAACAATTCTTCGGCGGGGCCAATGATGAACGCCAGCCGCGCCGCGATTTCGCGTTTCGGCCGATACGCGTCGAGACCGTAAATCGCGTCAATGTCGCGCGCGCCGCTCGGCAAAATTTTGCGCGTCACGCGGTCGGCGACTTGGAAAATAGCGTACAAGACGCCCGCGCTGCTCAAACCCAACAACACATCGCTCCACGTAAAACGCGTTTTGCGTAATTGCGGCTGCGCGGCTAACGCGACGGGTCCGAGAATGGCGCCCGTGTACGTCATGCGCTGCCAAAACTGTTTGCGCGGTCCGCGAAACGTCAAGCCGAACAACACAAACGCGAGCGCGAGCGCCGCCCACACGACGGGCGCGGGCGCGTTTCGTTTCAAAAAATTCATCATCGGAATCCACGCATTTCGCGGAAAAATCTCAGCGCGGCATCATCGCCCACGCCGCCCAGAGCAAGCCCGCAATCATCAAAAAACCGAATAACGCTTGCAGCTGCGCGGTCTGCAAATCAATCAACGCAATCGCACGCTGCTGTCCCAACACGCCGAGTTCGGCGTTGCGAATCGCGCGCACAAACAACGGCAAAGACAACATCGCCAGCAGCGTTTCCGTCGGCAGCCACCCCAAGAGCACCGCGAGCGCCAACGCCATATACGCCGCCACAATCAAACCGACGTACACGCGATACGCGCGCTTGCTGCCCATCCACGACGACAGCGTACCAATGCCGTACCGTTTATCGTCGGCGATATCGCGCCATTCGTTGCCGTGCAAAATCGCCGTGACGAGCAAACCGACCGGCACGCTCACAATGAACGCTTCCCAACTAAAGGCGCCGGTCACGACATAGTACGTGCCGAGCGTCATCAGGGGTCCAAACATCAAAAACACGAGCGGCAAACCCGCCGCGCGATATTTGTATTCCAACGGCGGCGCGGTGTACATGTATCCCGCAATCAAGCCAACGACGCCGAACGCCAACACCATCCCACCGCGCTCAAGAAACATGTACAAACCGAGCGCCGCCGCGATGCCGAACGCGACGCCGACCAATCCAAACGCGGCGCGTTCGGTCAAACGCCCCTTGAGCAGCGCTTGACTCGCGCGCGGCGACGTAATCGTATCCACGCCATTTCGCACGTCAAAAATTTCATTCGTGATATTCGTGCCAATGTGCAAACAGAGCGCGCCGATGAGCGCGGCAAGAAATAATGGCAGATGGAACGCGCCATCCATCCACGCCAACGCGCCCGCCGCCAGCACGGAAATGCCCGACGCCGACAAACTAAAGGGCCGCGCGATTTCGTAATACGCGCTCGCGCGCCGCCATATTTTTTCGGGCAGCGTCAAACGGTCGTCCAATCTAGAGCTCGCCGACGGCGCGTCAGAAATGACGACGGTTTCGCCCTGACGACTGACGCTTGACGGTTGACGGTTGACGCTGCCGTACATTTCCGCCGCGTCCAACACCGCTTTGACCTGTTCCTCTTCTTGCAGCGCCGGCTGCAAAATCGGCAGATTCATGCCCGCCTCGTGAAAACGCTGCGCCCCTTCCGCCACCTCTTCGCGCGTGCCGACGAGCATGAACGCGTCGAGCATCTCGTCGGGAATCAATTGCGCGGCGGCGTGATAATCTTCGGCGCGCCACGCCGCCGCGATTTTATTTTTCAACGCGACGTCAAAACCGACTTGCTGCAAAGCAAAATCGGACAGCACGCTCATCATGTAAATAATGAACGGCTCGCGTTTCGCGCGGTTCAACGCTTCGCGCCGCGATTTATCTACGTGCGTGAAAAGATACCCCGCGACGTTCACGGCGTTCGCGTCGCGGCCCGCGTCCAGCGCCGCTTGCTGCAATTTGGGCAGCAGGCGTTTGAGATTGGGAATGGATTCGCACGGACGCGCGAGATAGCCGTCCGCTTTTTGTCCAGCCAATTTCAAAAAGGGCGTGCGATACGCCGCGATATAAATCGGCACGTGATGCACCGGCGGAAACATCGCCTGAATCGGCGGCAGATTCGGCGCCGCCGACGGAATGCGCTGCCCGTTCCACATCGCGTGCATCGTATCAATCGCTTGACTCACGCTCGCCACGCCCGCGTCGGGACTGTACGGGATGCCCAATTGCGCCAAACGCAGCGGCAGCGCGGTGCCCAAACCGAGAATGATGCGATTCGGCGCGGCTTCGTCCAGCGCGCTAATCGTCATTGCCGTCAACACCGGATGCCGCGTGTACGACGACAGCGCGCCGAGCGCGATGCGAATTTCCGGCACTTGATTTGCCAGCGCGGAAGCGTACGTCACCGCGTCGCGTTCGTACAAACTATCGTGCATCCAAACCGAATGTAACCCTTTGCGCCGCGCCCATTCCGCCCACTGCACGATTTCAGAAATTTTGCCGCGCGAGGCAAATCCAAAACCCACTTGACGCGCCAATTCTGGCATACCCTTGCTCCTTGCCCCAACGTTAGTTTTAACGTTTCAGATATTTATTGAAAAACGCGACGACGCGTTGATTGAACAAATCCCAACCGCCGCCGATAAAAGCGTGCGTCTGTCGCGGATACTCGTAGTATTCTACGTATTTTCCCTGTTTGTTCAATTCATCCCGTATCGCGCGCGACCATTCCGGCGGCGTCGTCGTATCAATCTGCCCGATATGAATTTGCACCGGCGCGGTTACGTACCGAAAATAACGAATCGGCGAAAGTTCGTCCAGCAATTCGGGCTGCGCCGCCCAATACGCATACGAATCCGCCAAAGCGGCGTCGTCCTGCCCCGCCCCGCTCAATCCGCCGGCAAAACGGCGCACGCGCACGTCCGCGCTCACCGGCGCGTACAAGACGTACGCTTTGATTGCATCGCTCACCGTCATGGCGCGCGCGGCGACGCCGCCGCCCATCGAATGACCCCACATGCCGATGCGGTTCGCGTCCGCATACGGCAGCGTTTTGACCGCCGCCGCCGCGTTCAACGCGTCAACCATATAGCCCGAACGAAACAGATTCAATCCATTGTCCGAACGCGCAAAGCCGCGAAAATCCGGCGAGATGGTGAGAAAACCATTGCGCGCCAAAATATCCGCCGGGCGATAGGTGTCCGAACCGGTCACGTATTGCGCGGGCGGAATATAGCCGTGATTCATAATCACGACGGGAAAGGGTCCCTCGCCGAACGGCACGTGCATCAAACCGCTAATCGTCAGCCCATCCGATGGATACGTGATGTAGGTGCGCGTGTACGCGTCCGTGACGGTGATGGTATGGGTGATGCGAATCGGACCTCCAAGATATTCGCGCGCGCGCAAACCCTCAATCGTCGCATCGAGCAAATCGGGATGAAGCGTCGGCGTGAACGTCGGCGTCGGCGTTCGAGTGCGCGTGGGCGTGAATGTCGGCGTGGATGTCGCCGTCGCGGTCAGCGCAGTAGTTGGCGGCGCGGGCGGCGTTAGAGTTCGAGTCGGCGCGGCGGCGGTGGATTGAATTGCCGCGCGCGTCGGAAGCGGGTTTGGCGTCGGCGTCGCGCACGCGGCAAGGATGACGAGGAAAAACGCGCTCGTTAAAACCGCGCGTCCTATCGTTTGCATCAGCTCCTCAAGGTGAAGCGGAGCGCAAGGAAAAAAGGCGCGAGCTCAAACGTTGTGCGGCGAGACATGCTCCGGCAAAATTTTGTACGTCACGCGCACTTCGCCGGGCGGCATTTTATAATCGCGCGTGCCGTGATATTTTTCGTTCAAGTCGCAAATCGTTTCATAACCGCCCTGTTCGGTTTCTTCAGCCACGCGCCCGCGAATCTGTATGTACTGATACGGCTGCTGAAGATCGGTAATGCACAGCGCGACGGTGGGATGTTTTTTCAACACCTTGTCTTTGACGCGGCCCCGCGCGGTATTGACGACAATATGCGCGCCATCCCAATCAAACCAGATGGGCGTCACTTGCGGCGTGCCGTCGGCTAAGGTTAACGCGAGATACGCGAACGCTTTGGTCTCGCGCGCCAATAATTTTAAAACGCCTTCAGAAAATTGAGTCATCATTCCTCCCTGTAACGTGTTTGCCTTTTCAATCGGAAAAAATTTGCGTCGCCACAATCCGCGTGCCGTCCACCGAAACGCCCAGCGCAATGCCGGTCTTGCGAAAATGCGGATTGACAATGTTATCGTGATGTTCCGCGCTGTTAATCCATCCCGTCACAAACTGGTTGGCGATTTCATCGGGCCCGTAGCGCGCGTACACGGTCAAACCCGACGGCACGAGCGAACCTTGATTTTTGACTTCGGCGATATTTTCGCCCGCAAAAATAAAATGATATTGTTTGCGGCGAATCAAATCTTGAAACGCGACCGTGCCTTGCTGGGGGTCTTGATGCGAAAAGTACGCGCGGCGAATCATATCATTACTGCGATCTTGGGCAATTTCGCTCAACGGCGCGTCCAACGTCAAGGGCGGCAGATTGCGCGCGAGGCGTTCGCGGTTGATGCCGCGTTGAATCAACTGCACCACCGCGTTGATTTTTTCATTCGGCGCGGCGGGAACGTTCGGCGCGGGCGTGATGGGCGGACTCGCCGCCTGCGTCAATTGACCCAGCCAATTATCCAAGCCCAAATCATTTTCCGCCGGAATGACGAGCTCGATGCCGACCTGCGGATGCTCAAGGTCCACCGCGAGCGCAGGATGCTGCGTTTGATTCGCTTTAAGGAGCGCGTTCAACGTAACATCGTATTTGAGCGCGATATTGGGCAGGGAATCGCCGGGCTGCACGATATACGTTTGAGCCGCCGCGCAGCCCAACAAGCCCAGCAGTAAAACGCTTGCTATAATGCAGCGCAATCTAATTTGCCCAAGTCGTTTCCGCAGTAACGGTTGCGTCATTACATTTTTCAAGGAGCGTCCTGTATGGAATGGATTTTATTATTGGCGGCAATTCTCACCGAAGTCGTCGGCACCACGCTGTTGAAATTTTCGGACGGCATGAAAAATCTCGCGCCAACCGCCGGCTCGCTGGCAATGTATTTGGTCAGTTTAATTCTACTCGGTTTATCGCTCAACAAACTAGATGTAAGCGTCGCGTACGCGATCTGGTCGGGGCTTGGCACCGCGCTGATTGTGCTGCTGGGCATTTTTTTGTTCGGCGAAAATATGACGTGGGCAAAAACGCTTTTCATCGCGTTGATTGTGATTGGCGCGGTCGGCTTGAATTTGACGGGCGCAGGACATTGACGCCATGATTTTCGCCGCGCGTTTGCTCAAACGCCGTACAGCGGAATCCGCGCGCCATTGACCACGTGCGCGTCGTCGGAACACAGATACAACATGGCGGCGGCAATTTCTTCGGGCGTCGTCCATTTTGCATTTTTCGGCGACGGCGCGGTCTCGCGTTCGTGTTTGACGTCAATCGTATCCACGACCAAAACGTTCGCCGTCACGCCCGTCCGCGCGACTTCGTGCGCCAGCGTCAATAACAACGCCTCTTGCGCCGCCTTGCCAATCGCATACGGCGCGCGTTTCGCGGCGGGATGGGTCGCGGTGGGCGACGAAACCGCCAAGATGCGTCCCCATTGATTTGCCAGCATGTGCGGGACCAAAGCTTGCGCCAGATGAAAGGTCGTCCAAACATGCTGCGTCAGCATTTCTTGGATCTGCGCGGCTTGCACTTGGACGACGGGTTCGCCGCCAATCCAACCGCCGACGAGATGCGCCCAAATATCCAGGCGTCCGAATTTGTCCATCGTCGCGCGCGCCAACGCTTGCGTTTGCGCCGCGTCGGACAATTGCGCGCTGTACACGAGAACCCGGTCGGGCGCCAAATTCAATTCGCTCGCAAGCGCGTTCAATTTTTCCGCGTTCACGCTGACCAAAACCAAGCGCGCGCCCTGCGCCGCCAAAGTCGCGCTGACGAGGCGTCCCAAACCGCCCGTCGCGCCGGTGATAACCGCCACTCGATTCTGCAAACTCATTTATTTTTTACCTCTTGATTTATTTTCGCGCGCCAGCGCCACAGCATAACGCGGTCATGACGCCAAGCAAAAAGCGCTATCGCTTTGCCACAAGGAATAAATACTCGGAATTCGCGCCCTCAGCCGCGCGCACCCATTCGTGCGTCCAGCGCATCGTCGCCATCACATTGCGCTTGTGGTCAATTTTTACAAATTCCACCACGCGCCCCGCGTTCGTCAAAATCGCATCCAGCTCTTGCGCCGTCGCGCGCCCGCCTGAACTATATGACAACAAAATATAGTTCGCGTTCGTGCGCTCGATCAATTTACGAATCGCTTCCGTTGCCACAAATTTTCCCGAACCGTTTTGGCGGAATTCTTCAAACACCGAACTCGCGCGCGTATCCGCTGAATCCGCGCGGCGCAGCGCTTTGCCAAAAAGTTTTGGCTGGTCATTCAAACAAATCGTCGTCCACAAATGATAGTACGCCGCATAACGCACGCGCGACGGGGGCATCTTGGCATTGTTCGAGCCATACGGCGGGTCGAAATATGCCAAGTCCACTTCGACATGCTCGAGCGCATCAAAAATATTTTCTTGGAAAACTTGATGCTCTTGGTCCGAATCAATCAACAGCGGCACAGTCAAGCGCATCGTATTGTACGAACGCGGCGACCATTCATTGAGATACGACGCGTAATGCCCCAGCGTACTGTCCACTTGGTCGAGCGCCAAAATCAAACTCGTCAACAAAACTGCTTTTTCGTTCTTATCCAAGTTCATATGGTCTATTTCGTCGCGTATTGCATCCAGTTTGCGCGTGTTGTGAATTTGAAAGGGTTTTTTCAAGCCATTCGTCTTCGACGACGCGCCGCCATTCGCATAACCGCCATAATGTTCGGTGAACCAGCCATCTCGCCCCGGCAGCGCGTTCAGGTCATCAATCCATTCTTGATAATATTTTCTACCGCGCGTGTTTTTCAAATAGCACAATCCAAACACATGCGACCACACCGCAACATCATTCGCCATCACGCAATAGCCCGATTTTGCCAATGCCTGCGAAACGCGCGTCGTACCTGCAAAGCCATCCAAAACCGTTTTCGGTTTCACCTTGTGCGTCAACTGCAAAATGTACGGCAAGAGCCGCAGTTTGGAACCCGCGTATTTGATGCCTTCGGTAGGAGGGCAAGCTGCGACGAGGTCGGGGAACATGGGTAGATTTATCATACACAAGCCGCGTTGCAGAGCATTTGAGCGTTGGTCTCCGTACCGAACTTCAAATATAATTTCCATTTCTATCAAAGAAACGATAAACAGGATGTCTCCTCCCGCCGCCTTCTTCCTCCAAACGAATTTGATGTGTATTCGCCTTCGCAAGTCCAAAATCAAAGACCATGATGTTGCATCTTTTTTGCTTTTCCGCATAAATCAGCGGCAGCACATTGATATTTCCAAATTCGCCAAAGGCACGGTCATCGAAAATTGACGTTATTTTTCTACGCCCCGAAATTGCTTTTCCCTCTTTCTGCAATCTTGGGAACATTCTAAAATCTCTATCGGTTGAGAGCTGCAAAGGGCCATCACCATACGCCTTCAAACTGATTGTAAAGTCAACGTTGTGAATTTCGTTCTTGACGAGAATATCCTCTTCATGCTCTTTGGCGCGGTACAAATCCTTTCCCACATGCGTTGATTTGAAATCGTACATGTATTGATTCACAAATTCCGAAATTGCTATCTCTGCCAAATCGCCATGCGTCTTGTTGCCAATCAAACGCATTGTAAAAATATTGCTCAATGTCACTTTGATAAGCTGCGGATTCTTACTTGTCAAATGCGTGAGCCGTTTGATGAAATCGTTGAACGCTTCTTGTGAGGTCGGCATGGGTGAATGCTACGCCTTCACCTCACTCCGCGTCTGTTTCTCAAACATCGCCACAATCTCTTTTTCCGTCGTCGCGTCTTCGGGCGATTTATCTTCGCGGTTCGGATTGATTGCGCCAGCCAAGAACAAAATTTTATCACGGCGCTCGCCGATGCGAGCTGCAGATTTTGCAATCGCATCCTGGGCGTGTAAAGTGCCTCACTCCAACAACAGTTTCGCCCTTGCGGTCCGCCCGTTTGAAAATCAAATCGAACAACTCTTCTTCCTTGTTCTCAAGGTAACGCCGTAAAGCATAACCGCACAAGTCTGCTAACTGCACCATCGCAGTCAATTCACTATTCACAAACAACGGTGTTTCGATAATGCTCTGTAGATTCGTCCACAGCGTTCCTGCTTTGTGAAAACGTTTCATCAACAGCGTATGTTTTTTAGCAACCGTTTCATTATTATCATGAATCAGAACGCCATAAATTTTTTGCGGCGCGGCTTGGTTGATGGCGGAGAGGTATTGCTCAAAACGTGAGACAATTTGCTCGAAAGCTTGCTCGTCAATGGTCTTGGGGGTACGCGTTGGGTCAAAATGAATCTTGTCCACACATTCCGCAAACAATCGCGCAAAACCCCAATTGGATAGAGCTTGAGCAACATCATGAATCAACGCGCGCCGTTCGCCAAAGGTAAGGTGAATATAGTTTGCCGTTTTAGCATAATTCTTTTTTGTCTGACGATAGAGCGTCAAATTCTTGGAACGCTGCAGACGCAACAATTCGTTGTTTCGATACGCGTTCACTTGGTATCTTCGTTGAGCGTAATCGAATGTATCAAAGCCGCTGATTTTCATTTGCTCGGGATAACTTCGCAGAATCCACGCAACGTGAATTTCACCATCCGCCAATCCATATTTGGATTTTATCGTCTCCACCACGCGGTCACATTCTCGCCAATGCTGCACAGGGATTGCGACGCCGGCGAGGACATAATGTGAGGTATTGCCCGGTACGTCTGGTGTCCCCGATTCGTCAATGTAGCAAAGATACATGCATCCTCCACAGGAAAACAAAAAAGCGACTGGGTTTGGGGCTACAAGCCCCAAGATGAGACGCGTGGCGACTCATCCCAGACGCAAACTGACTTTACCCCACTGTCATACAAAAGTCAAGTAAAAATTTTCTCAACTTTGCGTCCTCCATCAAAAGAACTCTCTATTCTTTCACCTCACTCCGCGTCTGTTTCTCAAACATCGCCACAATCTCTTTTTCCGTCGTCGCGTCTTCGGGCGATTTATCTTCGCGGTTTGGATTCACCACGCGCGGAAAACGCAAGGCATAACCCGCTTCCTCGCCGTACATCCCCGCCGTGTGAATTTGGCTGCGCGTGATTTCGTCCGCTTGCACTTCCATCACATATTTCGGTTCCACCCACACATCGGGAATCATGTTGGAATCTACGCGCGCGTGTTTGTGCTCCAACGCAATCGCGTCGAATTTTTCGCGGTACGCCGCCCATTCCAATTCCGTCAAACCCGAACCCACTTTGGCGACGCTGCGAAAGCGGTCATTCTTTTTGTCGTACACCGCGCACAGCAGCGCGCCGATGCCGAATTTCGCGCGCTGTCCGCGCCCGCGCAAATAACCGATAACGACCACATCCACCGTATCGCGCAAATGTCCTTGATACGCGCGTTTGAATTTCATCCAATTAAAATTGCGCGCGCCCGCTTGATACGTCGAATCGAGACGTTTCGCCATGATGCCTTCGAGACCCGCCTCGACTTTTGCCGTGAAAAATTCGTCCACCTGTTTCGGTTCGCTCGCCACAATTTGTTCGATGCGTTGAATCCCATTGCCCTCGGCAATCAACTTGCCCAACCGTTCGTGACGCTCTTGATACGCCGCGCCCGTCACATCTTTGCCGTCAATGTACAACACGTCGAACGCGAGCAGTTTCAACGGCAGCGCGGCGCGCATTTCGTCAATGCCGTATTTGCGTTTGCGCTGAATCGTTTCTTGAAAGGGACGAAAATCGCCCGTTTCGGGATCGTACGCAATCGCTTCGCCTTCGAGAATCGCGCGTTTCGCTTGAATCTGTGCGCGCACCGCGTCCGCCACGTCCGGGAACATTGCCGTCGTCTCTTCCAAATTGCGCGAAAACAAACGCACCGTGTCGCCGTCCTTGTGCGCTTGCACGCGGAAACCGTCCACTTTCGGTTCCAGCGCGCACTCGCCCATCCGCGTAATAATTTCCTGCGCGCTCTTGGCGCGTTCCGCGAGTTCCATCCGAATCGGATTGCCGACGGCAATTTTCAATTTACTGACCGCCGCGATGCCGCCCTTTTTGAACGTCGTCGCCACCAAACCCAAATCGCTCGTAACGTTGTAGCCGCGTTCCAAATCGGGGCGCAGCGATTTATCGCCCGTTTCGCTCCACGACAAACCATCGAGTACCGTCACGTCGCCGATGCCCAAGCGCAAACGGCCCATCGGCACGCGCAAGAGATAACGCGCCTCGCGCGGACTCGCTTGTTTCAACAACGCCGCGAGCAGCCCGACGCGTTTTTCCACCGTACCCTCGCCGCTCGTCAGCGCAATCTCGCGCAGTTTTTCAAACACCTCCGCGACGTCGAGTTTTTTGCTTTTCGCCTTGCTCAATTCTTCGACGACGATGCCGTAATCGCCCTTTTCCTTGTACAATTTTTTCACGTCCGCCAACGGCGTATCCGTCGCCTGCGCGACCGCTTGCGCGATGAGCGCTTCGCCCATCCCAAATTCAATCGCCTCAAAATTCGGCGCGAGCCGTTCTTGCGTCAAATATACAATCGGCGCAATGTCGCGCGCGTCCGCCGCTTGAAACAACTCGCCCAAAATGCGCGTCATTTCCAAACGTTTGCTCGTCGCTTCGAGCCGCGCGAGATATTCTACCAGAGTGGAGAATTTCATTTTGACCGCGTAGGGGCGAAGCATTTACATTCACATCCGCTTCACGATTCACAAACGCGTCTGTAAATGCTTCGCCCCCGCCTTTCATTGGCGCGCGTAATCGTCTTGCAAACGCACAATGTCCCTTTCATCCGACAAGTTGTTTGCGTCCACGTGAATCCAAATTTCCGCGACGACGCCCCAATCGTCCAAACCGACGAGCCGGTGCCGCATCCCGCACGCGAGTTCGATTGCCTCGCCCGCGCGCAAAATCGTTTTTGTCGGCGGCTGTGCGTCCGTCGCGCTCACATACACGCCCACCGCGCTGTGGATCGCGCGCCACCATTCCGCGCGGCGCAAATGGTATTGCCACGACAAACGCTGCCGCGGCGCGACCAACAAAATTTTGGGACTGCGTTCGCCGCGCCGGGCTTGTTCGGGAACGGCAATATCGCCGAAAAAAGTCGCGATGAATTGATCCGCTTGACGATTCACCACGCGCAAAAACGCGCCCCAGGGGCGCGCCGCGTCAATTTCTGCAATCGTCAAGCCCTGCGCCGTCAAATGCGCGCAGAGCTGGTCCACAATTTCCGGTTTGGTTTGACCGCGGCGTATCTCTGGAAAATTCATGCGCTCTCTGAAATTTCAACTCATGCGCTCAAAACCGGCGCGTGCAGATTGCCGCCCAAAGCGTTTTGAAAATCTTGCGCGAGCCCCGACGCATTTTGCGCGCCCAAACGAAATTGCTCCAGCGCCGCGCTGCGCTTGCCCTGACGGTACAGCGTCACGCCCAAATTGTACCGCCCCGGCGCATAAAACGGATCGAGCGCAATCGTCTGGCGAAACACGCGCTCCGCCTCCAACAAATTATTCTTGGCAAAAAACAGCGCGCCAAAATCGTTGTGGATTTCAACGCCGCTCGGATCCGCGTCCAACGCGCTTTCGTACGCCTGTTTCGCCGCATCAAAATTGCCCTGCCGCTGCAGCTGACGCGCCTTTTGCAATTGCGCCGCCGTTTCGGCGCGCGCGTCGCGCGCGGCGGCTTGAAGCGTCGTTTCCAATTCCGGCGCGGTTTCAAAGGCGCTTGACATTTCGGAAAACCAGCTCGCGCCAATGCTCAAACTCGCCGCGTCAAGCGTCAAGGGTTCCAGCGCGGGCAAATCCATCATCGGCGCGAACGCCGCCATCGCCGGCATTTGCGCCATCCCCGCCACCGGCGGCAGCGCATACTCGATGGTAAAGGTCGCCTGATTTTGCTGCTGCGCCAAGCGCGCGCTCGATTCCGCAAACGGCATTTCGGCGGCAGCCGCCGCGTCCGCCATTTGGGCGCGCGCCGCCGCGTCCGATTCAAACGCCGACAGTTGACTGAACGCCATTCGCATACCCGTTTCAAACGCGGGTATGCCCGCGCTGATTTGAGCTTGCGTTTGCTGCACGCGCGCCGGCGCGCGCGATGCGCGCGCGCGCGCTTGGTCATGCGTCTGCCGAGCGCTCGCTTGTACAATCGGCGCGTTCGCCGCGGCGCTTTCTTGCGCCATCCGCGCGCTCGTTTCCACAATCACGGCGTCGGCGGCAGATTGCTGTAACGCCTGCTGCGCGGTTGCCGCCGCAACCGGCGCGTTCGCCGCCGCGCTCTCTTGCGCCATCCGCGCGCTCGTCTGCGCAATCGCGACATCGGCAGCCGATGGCTGCGCCTGCGGCGCGCGCGTTGGGCGATACGCCGCCTGCGGAATGGTTGGCGCGGCACGGGCTGTGGACGCGGCGGCATCGCGCACCGGACGATTGAGCAGCCCGCCCACCTGATCCGCCAACGCGCGCATTTCATCATACGCGCCGCGTTCGTTCACCAACAAAATCGAACCGTCCACGCCGCGCAACTCGACCTGCCAAATCGGAAACGCTTGACGTTGTCGGACGGCACGCGCGCGCGGCGCGGATACATTCACATCCCGAATCGTATTCAACGTCATGCTTTGGCGGCGCAAGGGCAGAAAAAAAAGCGTGTCCTCGCGCGTCGCGCGCTGTTGCGAACCGTCAATGACCACGCGCGTCGAACGCATAACGCTCACTACGGTACTGAACAATGAAAACACGACAATGAATCCAATGACCCACATCACCGGATTCGCCGCGCTGCCGCCTTCGAGCAAAGAGCTCAAGCCCGCGCAAATCACCCCCGCGAAAATCAACAGCCCAAACAGGTTGCCCAAACCTTTGGCGCCGCCTTTGCCCAAAACAATTTTTTCGGGCTGTCGCTGCAGAACGTCGAATTTTGCCATCGTGCCGATAATTATACCAAAGACCGCGCAGGTTTCTAAACCCTGCGGCGCTCTTTATTTTTCGCCAAACCGCGCGCGCATCTGTTGTATAATTCAAAAAAATGTTGACGCATCTGGACGCGCAGGGCAGCGCGCAAATGGTGGACATTAGCGCCAAAGCCGAAACGGAACGCGTAGCGATTGCCAAAGGGCAGGTCGTGTTGCGAAACGAAACGCGCGCGTTGATTGCCCAGCACGGCATTGCCAAAGGCGATGTCTTGGCAGTCGCGCGCGTCGCCGGCATCATGGCGGCAAAACGCACGCACGAATTGATTCCGATGTGTCATCAACTCTTGTTGACCGACGTCGAAATCCATTTCGCCGACCTTGCTCCGCCCGACGCGGAACACGCGTGCATCGAAATCACCGGCATTGCCAAAAACGTCGGCAAGACCGGCGTAGAGATGGAAGCCCTCGTCGCCGTGTCGCACGCGGCGCTCACGATTTACGATATGGTGAAAGCGGTGGACCGCCGCGTGCGGATTGACAATCTCCGTCTCGCGTACAAAGCTGGCGGTAAAAGCGGCGAAATCAAATTGGAATGAACAGCGCGCAAAACACAATGCTTTCTCGAAAGCAAGCCGACGCATTGTGCATTTTGCCTGATGCATTGTAAATGCTTCCCGAATACGAATCTTTTCTCGACGCGACGCCGGAAAAGGGCGTCATCATTGTCGAATACTGGTGGCAAACGCCCAATCGTTTGCACGCGTCCAAAAAGCGCGCCGCCGCGCCGCACGGAGCCAAAACTTCGATGGTGTTTTTCAAACGCATTTTGGCGGGCGACAAATGTTGGTGCGGCAGTAACAAAACGTTCGGCAAATGCCATCGCCGCAGCGACGATTGGACGTACGTTTCACTCGACCCCGACCGCCGCGCCTACAGTCCGGTAATCTTGGTCGAACGCATTTTTCCGCAGATCAATGCCGCGCATGTACGCGCGCAGCTCAAACGCGACCAGCGCCTCTTGCCCATCGAAGACACGCCCGACCGCGCGGAATGGGCGCTGCCCGCGCATCCGCCGATGGTGAACGACATCGGGCAATTGATTATCGGCACAATCAAACTTTCGGCGCACGGCCTTTATCTTGAAACCAACGGCGAAAAACGGCTCGAACACATGACCGGCGTTGTGACGCAAATGCTCGGCGCGGGTTTGGGCAAAAGCGAAACGCGCCGCGCCGAACCGCAAAAACATTTTGCGCCGCGAGGCGCGCGATGAGCGCGCTGCGCTGTACCGCGTGCGGCGCAAGCTATCCGTTCGACACGCGCGTCTGGCGCTGCGAACAATGCGGCGGCGTATTGGATTTTTCCGACGCGCCCGCGTTCGATCCCGCGCGCATCGCGCGCGCGGACGCTTCATTGTGGCGTTATCGCGCGTTCCTACCCCTGCCCGAACATGCCGCGCCCGTTTCGCTCGGCGAAGGGTGGACGCCTTTGGTTCCGCTCCAATACGACGGGCGAACGATTTTTTGCAAACTCGATTTTCTGAATCCGACCGGCTCGTTCAAAGATCGCGGCGCCGCCGCGCTCGTCAGCGCGGTCAAAACGTTCGGTTATCCGCGCGTCGTCGAAGATTCATCGGGCAACGCCGCCGCTTCGCTGGCGGGCTATGCGGCGTACGCGAATTTGCGCGCGACGATTTTCACGCCCGCGCACGCGTCGCCGATGAAACTCGAGCAGATTCAAGTTTATGGCGCGGAATTGAAAAAAATCGAGGGCGTGCGCGAAAACGCGGCGGCGGCGGCGCAGCGCGCGGTGGAACAAGAGGGCGCCTATTATGCGTCACATTACTACAACCCGTTTTTTCTCGCGGGTCTGCAAACGACCGCGTGGGAAATTTGGGAACAGCTCGGGCGCGCGCCGGACGCGGTTGTGATGCCCGCGGGTCACGGCACCAATCTGGTCGGCATGTATCGCGGTTTTCGCGCGCTGCGCGCGGCGGGTTTGATTTCAAAACTGCCGCGCATGTTTGCGGCGCAAGCGTCCGTCATCGCGCCGCTCGCGCTGGCGTACGCGCGCGGCGACGCCGAACCGGCGCCCGTCGAACCCGGTTTCACCGTCGCGGAAGGCATCGCCAACAGCCAACCTCTGCACGGGCGCAAAGTTTTGCGTCTGGCGCGCGAAACGGACGGCGCGGTATTATCGGCGTCCGAAGATGAAATCCGCGCGGCGCGTTTGAAATTGGCGCGCCGCGGTTTGTTTGTCGAACCGACGAGCGCGACCGCGCTGGCGGTATTGGAAAAAATTTTGGCGGCACAAGCATTGGACGGAACGATTGTGGTCAGTTTGACCGGCAGCGGGCTCAAAGCGCCCGTCTGACGCCGCGCCGCGAATCCAGCTGCGCGCCCTGTGCGCCCCAATGAACAAAATAAAACTTGCGCGCCAGCGTTTTTTCCCTGTTCGTTTTTTTGCTCTGGAATCATTTTTGCGGATAATAACAGCGCGTCCGATACGTTTTGTATGGCAGTAACGCGTCGGCATATCATATTCGATAATGCCGCCGAGTTCGCCAAAGGAGCAAGCGAGATGCAGAAATGGATTATTGGCGTGAGCGTGGTGGTTTTGCTGATTATTTCACTCGCCAGCGCCTATGCTTTTTCCGCGTCGCTGATGAACCTGCATATCCACAGCGGCAGTTTCGCCAAACCCAATATCGCCGCGCCCATGACGTACGCGGATGAATCTCAAATCGGTTCGGCACAACCGAATCTGGTCCGCTTTGAAACCGTTCCCAAAGTCAAACCTTTGTGCCAACGCGAAAAACAAGGGGCAACCGCAGGTTTCTGAGCGCCGCCTGATATCGCATTTGATTACGGTTGGATTCCGCTTCACGCAAGGGCAGAGTATGGAAATTTCCGCGCTGCGCCCTTGCGTGAATTTTTTTATGACGACGGCAAAACAAATTCGTCTGACCGCGTACGCGGCGTGCGCGGGCTGAGCGTCCAAACTCGGCGCTGCCGAATTGGCGCAAGTTTTGCGCCCGCTCGCGGGAACGTTTGACGCGACAGAATTTCCCAATCTGCTCGTGGGGCTCGGCGCGCCCGACGACGCCGCCGTCTATCAAATCGCGCCCGACCGTGCGCTCATTCAAACGATAGATTTTTTTCCGCCGGTCGTGGACGACGCGTACAGTTTTGGCGCGATTGCGGCGGCGAACGCAATGAGCGATATTTACGCGATGGGCGGCGAAGCGCTGTTCGGTTTGAATATCGCCGCGTGGCGCCAAGATTTGCCGCTCGAACTGTTGTCGGAAATTTTTCGCGGCGGCGCGGAAAAAATGCGCGAGGGCGGCGGCGTGATTGCGGGCGGTCACACCATCGCCGACCAAGAACCCAAATACGGCATTGCCGTAACGGGCATCGTGGACCCGCGGGCGATTTTTACCAAAGGCGGCGCGCGGGTCGGCGACGCGTTGATATTGACGAAACCGCTTGGTACGGGTATTCTCACCACCGCCGCCAAGAACGGGCAATTGAGCGCGGACGAACTGCGTCCGGCGTTGGATTGGATGATGCGGCTCAATCGCGACGCGGCGCGCGCTGCGCGCGCGGCGGGCATTCGCGCGGCGACGGACATTACCGGTTTTGCGCTGCTCGGTCACGCGCACGAAATGGCGACCGCTGCGGACGTACAACTTGTTTTTGCATTGAATCAATTGCCCGTCCACGCGCGCGCGTTCGATTTGGCGCGACAGGGCAGCATGCCCGGCGGCACGGCGCGCAATCGTGACTATTTGCGCGACAAGGTGTTATTACCAGAGAATTTGACGGACGAATGGGACGCGGTATTGTTTGACCCGCAAACGTCGGGCGGTTTATTGCTCGCCGTCGCGCCGGAAAAATTGGACGCGCTGCAAAAGGAATTCGCGGCGCGCAGCGTCGCCTACTGGATTGTGGGCGACGTGAGAGCGGGCGAAAACGTTCGCGTGTATTATTGAGTTTTGCATAAGTAATGGAACACGCATCTACCAGGGCAAGTCCGAAGCATAGATGCACGACCACAACAATTCTTGCGAGTGTTTCAAGCGTCGTTTCGTGGTGACCAACATGGCTTTCAGA
>WBZO01002073.1_pt1 | contig 25177 bp, 13 predicted proteins | sample 5204261 | NCBI WGS metagenome assembly WBZO01 (sample SAMN12412400, study PRJNA552823) | activated sludge metagenome | isolation source: activated sludge from anammox sidestream of wastewater treatment plant... | place: USA: North Carolina | collected 2017-09
TATTTCGGCGAGTGTATTTTGGGGGCTGGCAAGGCAGTGAAATAGGCGCATAGCCATAGCTACGTAACTATTTCACTAACACAGCCAGCGCCCAAAAGACGCCGCCCAAATGCGTAAGTTATTTCCGACACGTTCCTAAGCAATGCCGATTGATTCCAGCGTTTCCCGGTCCACTTTGATTCTCCTGGCGACGGGATCCCAGTCCACCCGTTTGCCTGTGCGGGTGGCGATGGTCGTCATGTGAGCTGAGATGGCCTCCTGAAACCCCTCCTCAATGCCGCAGCTCAACGCTGTGCCGTTGCGGATGGCACTCAGCCATTCCCGCAGGTGCAGGAAAGTAGAGTCCACCCGCTTGCCGTTCACGTAGGTGTACATCAGGCCCTTGCTGTCGAAGTACTTGGCTGTGGCTCCTGTAACGGCGTCCACCCCCTTTGCGCTGGGGTTGTAGGCATACATCGGAACGTCGAGGCTGATGGTGCCCTCTTCGATCATTTTCTGATAGCGGGTAGAGCGGGGGTCGGCGTGGATGGTGACGACATTGCTCAGCTCCATGGTGGCGTCATGTCCCATGAGCAGTGTGCCCCGGTCCCATTGATTGCCGAGCGTGGCGCTGTACATGAAAGTCATGCCCCTTTCTTTGCCAGGCTCTTGTGTGCCACCGTTGAAGTAGTCGGGGTATTCCATGACTACTTGCAGCACATCGGGCACGTCTCGCCCGTCCCGATGGGTGTAAATGCCGCCCGAAGCGGTGGTGGAGGAAGGGATGCCCATTTCGAGCAGGCAGTTGATGCGGTCGTAGTCGTGGGTGAGCAGGTCGCCATTGAGGCCTGTGCCATACACGTACCACTTGCGCCAGCGGAAGAAATGCTCGGCGTTGAAAGGGATTTTGGGTGCATTACCCAGGAACATCTCCCAGTCAATTGTCTGGGGGTTACCTTCAGGGTGGATGTCGTACTGCCAGGCGCCGTTGTCGTCATTGCGGTTGGTGTTGGTCTGTATCAGATTGATGTGCCCCAGCACATTTTTGCGGATGATCTCCCGGGCGGTGAGGAAGCTCTGCGTCTGGCGGTGCTGGTGCCCCACTTGAAAAGCCAGACCGGTGCGCTTCACAGCGTCGTAGAGGTCGTAGGTCTCCTGCACCTTGTGGGTCATGCACTTTTCGACGTAAACGTGTTTGCCTGCATTGAGTGCGTCAATGGCGATGGGTGCATGCCAGTGGTCGGGGGTGGAGATCACGACGGCATCCACGTTTTTGTCGTTGAGTAACTCCCGGTAGTCTCGGTAGATTTTTGGCTTGTTGCTGTCTTTTGTACCTGCAGCCTGAGCTTCTTCGGCTCGCAGGGTGAAGAGGTCGCACACCGCGGTGATGATGACGTTTTGGCTGTCCTGCTCCAGGAAATCCTTCAGGCGGGTGTCCTTTGGGTTTTCAAGGGCATTTTTCTTCATTTTCCCGAGCCAGGCTGGGGTGGCGAAGCCGAGTGCGCGAGCCAGTTGCTCCCCCCGGATGCCAAAGGCAATGAGGCCGATGCGGATGGGTGTGCCTGCCATAGGGCCTGTTTGTGGAGGGGCAGCTGCTTCCACGTCAAGCTCTTTTAAAATGCTTTGCTTGATTTCTTTATCGTGCCTGCTTTTGGCCGAAGAACCCAGGAAAAATGCGCCTGCGACCGGGAGGGTTGCCAGACCGAGCAGGACATCCCGGCGGTTCATTCCATTTTTACTTTCTTCCATGATTTTTTATTTTAAAACTACCCGGATTAGAGCTTGTTTGCGTTTTTACCTCAAGCACCAAAACGCAAACAAGCTCTTAAGCGGCAGATCGTTTTGAAATATGGATAAGGCATCTTAGAATCAAAGAAAAAATAAAACGCATCCTATATTTTAAAAACCATTTTTGCTACAGGCTTTTTGAAAAGGATGGGTACAATTTATTTATGCCCTGTTTCTAAGCAATCACTTGCTGCTTCAATCACGCAGCCATTTTCTTCTTTTTCTCCTCGCGGACAGGCGGGCCACCGGCCGAGGCCTGGCGGCTGTCGAGCCAGCTGGCCACAAAGCGGTCAATGCCTGCTGCACGGCTTGCCGGGAAAACCAGCAACACCGCCATGGCAGCTATTTCAATCAGATTTTTATTCACCCACAGGTAGCTGCCCTCGCTCGGTAGGGCATATTTAACCCCGATAATTGCGGGGTGAGAGAGGTAGTACATGGCGAGCAGTACCATGCCGCCCCATAGTGCTGCCCGGGTGAAGATACCCAGGATCAGCGCCAGCCCAATGAGAATCAGCCCCCAGATATTGAGGAAGTCCACGGTGCTGAGTAGGCTAGGATTAGCGGCAATGCTGTAAAAATAATCTGCAAAAAAGCCCTGCGAATCCATCAGATAGCCTCCGGCCGACCAGCCAGGGTTCCAGAGTTTCACAACGCCCTCGTACATGAAATGCCACCCGATGAGCACCCGCAGGATGGTCAGCATCCAAATTTGGGTGGCTGAATACGATGAAAGTTTACTGATTCTGTCCATTGTTTCGACATTTTGATGAAAGACAAGCGTTTGCGAAGAAGGGCAAAAGTTAGGTTTCTGGAATTTGCCGCTGGGTGCGGTTCGTCAGGGTTCTGCAATGATAATTATCAGCAATTTGCAGGGCAGCAGCTTGCAAGCTGTGTCCAAGGTAGCGAAATTTTACGTATTGGTCTGGTGAAAAAAAAGGTTTTGGCAAAATCTGCTTTTTGCAAAATATTAAAAGGGAAACAGAGGTGACGCCCCATACAGATTTTTATCCTGCTGCGCTTCCTTTTGCGATGGATGAAAGGCTTTCTCAGGCGTTTTTTTCGGGCGTTAAAGCCTCCCACAGCACCTCTGCCGGGTGCAGGGATCGCCGTCCCGTTCCGTCGAGAATCTGGTGTCTGCAGCTGGTGCCGGGGGTGACGATAATCGTTTCTGCTGTTGCTTTCCGGATAGCGGGAAACAGCACCAGCTCGCCAATTTCCATGCTCAGCTTGTAGTGCTCAGCTTCGTAGCCGAAGGACCCCGCCATGCCGCAGCAGCCTGAGGAGACGATTTCCACCGCGTAATTTTCGGGCAGTCCGGCTACCCAAGCGGAGTCTTCCAGGTTGCTGAGCGCCTTTTGATGGCAATGGCCGTGCAGCAGGATTTTCCGCTTTTCTTTTGTGAAGCCTTCGGGGGTGATATGGCCTTGCTGGATCTGTTTTGACAGAAACTCATCCACGAGGTAAGAATTGGCTGCCAGTGAGCTGGCGGCTTTTTTTTCGTCCGGGGCAGCCAAGCGGAGGTACTCGTCCCGAAAGCTGAGGATGGCCGAAGGCTCAATGCCGAGGAGCGGGGTCTCTCTGGAAATGATTTTTGAGAAAAGGCGGATGTTCTGTCGGGCCAGTTCCCGGGCTTCGGGCAGCAGGCCTTTTGAAAGTTGCGCTCTTCCGCTTTCAGGGTGTTGTGGCATTTCCACCTCGTAGCCCAGGGCATTGAGCAGGCGGATGGTCTTAATCCCGGTTTCCACGTCATAAAAATTAGTGAATTCATCGCAGAAGAGAATAACCCTGCCCTTGCGGTGGGGTGAGCCGCTTGCTGCCAACTGTGCCTTGTTTTTCTTGTACCAGCTCCTCAAAGTGAATGAGTGAAGCGGAGGCAGACTTCTCCTGGGGGCTACACCCAATATTTTTTTCAAAATTTTACCTGTGAAGGCGTTGCCCGAAAAGAAATTAGACAAAGCCGGAAAATGTGAAACCACCGTGTTCATCCTTCCGATGTGGCCGAAAAACTTCGCCCGGAAGGGCACACCGTGCACCTGGTAGTACTGGTGCAGAAATTCTGCTTTCATCGTCGTCATGTCCACGTTGCTGGGGCACTCCGAGGTGCAGCCCTTGCAGGAGAGGCACAAATCCAGCACCTCCTTCAATTCTTTGCGGGCAAATGGGTTCTCGCCAGGCTCACTCCTCGACAAAAACTCCCGCAGGGCATTTGCCCGAGCGCGGGTGGTGTCCTTCTCGTTGCGGGTAGCCCGGTAGCTGGGGCACATTGTGCCGCCCGAGAAATCAAGGCGCCGACAGTCGCCTGAGCCGTTGCACCGCTCTGCCATGCCGAGGATCCCCCCCGAGTCGGAGAAGTCCAGAACTGTTTGAAAGACAGGCTTCTGCACGTCGGGTTCGTAGCGCAGCGATTCGGTCATGGGGGCTGTATCCACGATTTTGCCGGGGTTGAAAATCCCCTGTGGATCCCAGTTTTTTTTGATGCGGCGGAACAGCTCGTAGTTTTCCTGGCCGAGCATCAGCGGGATGAATGTTGCCCGAACCCTCCCGTCGCCGTGTTCTCCGCTCAGGGAGCCGCCGTATTTTTTCACCAGCCGGGCAGAGGCGAGGCCGATGTCGTGAAAACGCTGCACGTCTTCCGATTTTTTTAGGTTGAGCACGGGGCGCAGGTGAAGTTCACCGGCCCCGGCGTGAGCGTAGTACACGACTTTCTGGCCAAAGCCCTGCATCATATCTTCAAACTCCCCGATGTAGGCGGGCAGGTCGGCCAATGCTACGGCAGTGTCTTCGATGAAAGCTACGGGCTTGGCGTCGCCGGGCATGTTAGATAGCACGCCGAGGCCAGCGTTGCGAAGCTCCCAGACTTGCTTGGTTTTTTTACCCGAAATAAGTGGGAAGGCGTAGCCCGTGTTTTCTTTTTTAAAATCCTCTGCCAGCAACAGGGCTTTTGCTTCTGCTGCCTGAAGTGTCTCCGACCGGAATTCTATCATCAGCACGGCAGCGGGATCTCCTTCCACGAAAAAGCGGTTTTTCGACTGGAGGATGTTGTCTTTTGTGCAATCGAGGATGGCTTTGTCCATAAGCTCGCATTGATTGGGCTGGTGGCGCATGGCTGTCAGCACGGCTCGCAGGGCTTCGTCCAGCGAGTTGAAGTGAGCTGCCAGCACGACGGAATGTGGTAGTGGCAGGGGTACGAGGTTGAGCTTGATAGCCGTGGTAAAGGCCAGCGTGCCTTCGGAGCCTGCCAGGAGTTTGCAGAAGTTGAAATCAGGGCCTCCGGGATGGAAGGGCTGGGATCCGAGTAGGAAGTCCACGGCGTAGCCAGTGTTGCGCCGGTGGATACCGGGTTTGGGAAATTCCTGGCGGATATGCTCCTGCGTTTGGGGGTTGGAAAGCTCTTCAAAAATATGGCGGTAAAGCCGCCCTTCGAGGGTCGGGTATCCGCCGTTGTTCACTTTTGATGAGGAAATGTATCCTCCGGGCTCCATTCCTGCTTTGTCAAAAAACTCCGCTGCGCTCAGTGCTTTGAAGGTCACTTCCGAGCCGTCGCTCAAAATGGTCTCCAGTTCCAGGAGGTGATCCCGGGTGGAGCCATATTCAATAGAAGTCGTGCCACAGGAGTTGTTGCCCACCATGCCCCCGATCATGCAGCGATTGGCAGTGGAAGTATTGGGGCCAAAAAAGAGACCGTAGGGTTTCAGATATTCGTTCAGTTCATCGCGGATGATGCCGGGCTGCACCCACACCCAGCGTTCTTCGGGGTTTATTTCGAGGATTTTGTTCCAGTATTTTGAAATATCCACCACAATGCCTTTGCCGACGCACTGGCCGGCCAGCGAGGTACCTGCTGAGCGGGGGATGAGGGAGCAGCCGTTTTCCCGGGCGAATCCGATGAGTTTTTTCAGATCGTCTTTGTCCCTGGGGTAGGCAATAGCGAGAGGAAGCTCCCGGTAAACGGAAGCGTCGGTGGCGTAGAGTGCCCGGTACAGGCTGTCGAAGTGGAGGTTGCCGTTCAGGGCCAGGCGCAGTTCGTGAAGTTTGTCTTGCATGTTTGAAAAAGTTCTGCCCAAAGCTAAGCGTATGTTTGGAAACCGGAGCTTGAGGTGAGGACGCCTTCTAAGAGTTTGTTTGCGATTTGGTCACTTGGCTAAAAAACGGCCCTTTTTCGCCTGTTTTTTACCTTTTTTCAACTCCGTAGTGGTGCTACGCAACTTCAAACAGCGTCTCGGCTCAAGCTCCTAAACTCTAACATGCTCTAAGTTCACCGGACTAAAAAGGCGCTTTTTGCCTTTTTTCTCTCCCGCGGCCAAACCCAAACAGCTTCTAAGATAGCTTTTCTTCTTTGGGTAAATGGTGGAGCTGGCAATTTTCCTGGATGGGATTAAAATTATTTTTTACCTTTCGCAGTATCAACTTATTTTAAAATAAAAATCAGATAATCATGAAAACAGAAACTAAATGGGCTGTCATTGCCGCTATTATCTTGTTTTTTATTCTGCTGCTTGAAAAGATATTTGGACTTCAAACGCCGGCAAAGGCAGATACCTGGGAGTTGGTGGACATGGTGCTTACACTCGTCCTGTTCATCGTCGTTTACTACATGGTAACTCGTGAAAAAAGAGACAGGGAGCTGAACGGCGTGATGAGTTGGGGGGAAGGCTTCTGGAGCGCTGCCATAATGACCTTGATTTTTATCCCACTGAGCACTTTCCTGATCTATGTGTTTTTAAAATTCGTCAACCCTGACGCCGCATCAACGTGGGCAGCTCATACAGGTGACCTTGCCGGCAAGGATCCTATCAATAATTTTTTGCGTCTTCACCTGGTTAGCGCTATTATGTTCGGGTTGCTTTTTTCTCTGGTTTTTCCACTCTTTACGAAGAAGGAAGAAGGGTAAGAGGCTAAGAGCTTGTTTGCGATTTGGTCACTTGGCTCTGGGCGGAAAAGACACCTTTTTAGCCCGGTAAGGAACGTGCCGGAAATAAGTTGGGTATTTCGGCGAGTGTATTTTGGGGGCTGGCAAGGCAGTGAAATAGGCGCATAGCCTTCGCTACGTAACTATTTCACTAACACAGCCAGCGCCCAAAAGACGCCGCCCAAATGCGTAAGTTATTTCCGACACGTTCCTTGGGAACGTGCCGGAAATAAGTTGGGTATTTCGGCGAGTGTATTTTGGGGGCTGGCAAGGCAGTGAAATAGGCGCATAGCCTTCGCTACGTAACTATTTCACTAACACAGTCAGCGCCCAAAAGACGCCGCCCAAATGCGTAAGTTATTTCCGACACGTTCCTTAGCTCCATCCCAACAGCATCTGTGCTCAAGCACCAAAACGCAAACAAGCTCTAAGGAACGTGCCGGAAACACCCAACTTATTTCCGACACGTTCCTAAACGACAAGAGCCGACAACATGCAAAATGCTGTCGGCTCTTGTCGCCGTGTCAGTTAGTGGCGTTTATTTCAAATAGTTCATCGAGAAGAAGGTGCGATATAGGTCAACATCTTTGGACCGCAGCAATTCCCGGTAGTTGTCTTGTGAAATGGGGAACACCTCGTAGTTGAATTTGGCTTCATCCAGGAAGTCGTGTTTGTTCTTATTCACGGTATCGTAGTAAACCATCGCTTCAGCTTTGTCTTTAAAGCGCCGGATAGCAATTAGAGGAAACTTTTTCTCGCCTTCGGCGAGGTAAATGTTGTTCATCCGAAGTTTTTGCGTACCGTGGTATTTTTCGTTGTAATCGGAGATTCCAATTTTAGCGTCATTGAGCGAGATGTCGGCACTAAAAACGACGATGACGTAATGGAGTTGATCGTTGGCCACTTTGTATTCGCCGACCTGGCCGGCTTCTGCGGGGACATCCCGTTGCTGGCCTGGGCCGCTGCCTATGCTCTCTCCCAGAAGGCGGAGAATCTCCCTGGCCCGGGTCGCCTCTGCCGTTTCGGAGTATTTGACGGTGATTAATTTCAATGCTTCTACGTATTCTTCCTTTCCCTGCAAATTGCCGATGCACATGGCGTTAAGCAGGGCAAAGCGGGGTTGCAATTTGTTGGTGGCGCCGAACATTTCGTTGACTTTCGCTATGCGGTCGTAGGCAGTCTGGTATTGTTTTTCATTAAAGGCTGCATAAGTTTCATCGTAATAAGTCGTCAGGCGGTTTTCTTTGGCAGATATGGACTGCAGGAATGAGGGATCTTTCAATATCCTGGCATAATTGGAATTGGGGTAGCCATTGACAATTTTATCGTAGTAAACCAGCCTGTTGGCTTCGTCACCCAAGTCCTGGTAAGCCAGGTAGAGCAGGTACAAGGCGTCGAGGTAGTACTGCGTTTCGGGGTATCGGCGGATGAGGTCGTTCAGCGCCTCGATGGATTTTTTGTTGTTCTGCAGGCGGTCGTGGTACAAGCCTCCGAGGGTGAAGAGCGCAGCTTCGATTTGACGATTGGCTGCGGCGATTTCGTCGGGGGTGTCGGGCACGTCTTTAAAGATTTCGTTGATGTCTTCTTCACTGAGCGATTCGACGGATTTGGCCTCTGCGATTTCGCCTCCTTCAATATTAATGGATTGCTGGTTGGAGCGTCGCCAGTTGTCTGAGAGTACGCGTGCTCCCCATTTTCTTTGGAATTCTCGCTGACCTCTTTTCACTTCCCGGTCATCGTAGGCCCAGAACTTCGACTGGCCGGCAGCACCAGGGAGCTGAACGCCGGGGCGACCCGGGATAGAGGGTGCATTTCCGCCACCTGCCACGTTGCTGGCTTTTGCTTTTTCCCGCAGTGCTTTGAGGCGTTCTTCATCCCGCTGTTTTTTTATCTTCAGGGCAAGCTCCCTCCTTTCGTCAGTTGTCATGCGGCTGATATTCAGCAGGCTGTCCTGTAGGGTGACAATTCTGATGTTTTCGGCGATGCCGTCCAGGTTGGCAGCTTGTACTGCAACTTTCTCGTAGCGGGTGTCGGTGTTAGTCATCACTAGCAGCGTGCTATCGTAGTACAGCTTGGCTTTTACAAAGATCTCGTCTTCAAAATACAGATTGCCCAGCAGGAAGTAGGACTCTGCCTTTTGGGTTATGTTCCCCGTGCCGCTGCGCAGGGATAACTCCAGGTACTGGATTGCCTGTTTTTTATCATTTTGCTCAAGGGCGATTTTTGCCAGTGCGTAATAAATCTGGTCTTTAAAGTCCTTGTTTTTATCTTCCTTCAGCATTTTCTCCAGTTGGCTGACAGAGCCGTCGGATCCGGATGTGCTTGCCTGGGCGAGATTGAGGCGTGCTCTGAATTCCATGTCGTACACGGGCTGGTTTTTCAGCACCTGTTCGAAAGCGGCGTAAGCCTGGGGGCCTCGTTTTGCCTGTTGGTGTATCTGGCCCAGAATGAAGCTCAGGCGTGCCCTGGTTTTTTTGTCTTTGCTCAGGGAGATGGCTGTTTCCAGCGGCTCTACCGCTTGGTCGAACTTCTTTTGTTTAAGGAAGAAATGGGCTTTGGCAATGATTGTTTCGCGGCGGATATCGGGGTAGGTAGAAGGGCTTCGCTCCAGTTGGCTCAACAACCTTTCCGCATGGGAGAAGTTTTCCCTTTCGATGTAGGTACGGGCCAGCCACAACACCCCTTCCTGATAAGCTGGGCGGTGTTTCAGGAAATAGCTCTCTGGTTTGGACTCCACCAGGTCATTACCAAGGTTGCCGAGGCTAATCGTGCCGGGGCCTGTGGGGGTCTTTTCTTCCTGAATGTCTTCATCCCTGGGCTGCTCCTGATCAGTTGCCCTTTTTTCGGCATCTACGGTTTTTACAGTGTCGGTTTTCTTTTTAGCTTTTGTGGACTTTTTGTTCTTGCGGTTCTTTTTAGCTTCTTTGAGCTTTTGCTTGCGCTCTTTTTCCCGCTCTTTGCGCTTTTTTTTGGCGAGTTTTTCTCTTTCCTTTTTGCTTAGTTTAATTTTTTGGCCGTCGGTGGTCGTTGTTTCTCCTTTTTTGAGTGCTTGCCTACGCTTTTTTGCCGACATAGACTTTGCCTCCCGCTTGGCGACTTCCAGCGGGTTGAATTCTCCCATCATAAATTCCAGGGTTTCTTCTGCTGACTCGTAGTCCTGTTTGAGGTATTGCGCCTGGCCGGCGAGCAGGTAGCAGTCGTCTGTCCACTTGCTCACCCGGTGGAGGTTAATGACGACCGATACTTTTTCAATTGCTTTATCGAGTTTCTGGGCCAATGCCCTGGGGTTGTCAGCGGCAACGTATTTGTAGATGGGCAGAATCTGGTTATAGTTTTCCTGATATTGGTTTTCCAGCTCCAGCTTGCTTTCAGCCAGCAGCACCGAAGCGTTGAAATAGCCGTTGTACTCTGCAGTGGTGTTGTGATAAAACTTGCCGAGCTTGCTCACCTCGGTTTTTTTCTTTTGAGTCACGCAGCCTGGCACAAAAAGAAAGGAGGCAGCAAATAGCAGAAGTGTATTAAACTTTTTCAAACTCATTGACATTTTAACCAGTATGTTAAGCACATGTTGAGGATTTGGCCACTTGGTTAAAGATGGCCTTTTTTGCCTGCTTTTACCTTTTTTCAACTCCGTAGGAATGCTCTACTTCAAAAAGCTAAAAACCTGACAAAAAATCCATTCTTTTTATCTCCGGCAGCCAACTTCAAACAAATTCTAAGGGAATTTGCGAGTGGATTCGATTGAGAACCGGGACTTTCCCGGCCTTCCTCTGCGCTAAGGTTTATAATTTGTAACTATTTAACAGAGGGCAACTTTTGGAGAAAATTTTCAATTTTTTTCCTAAAAAAATACCCCAAGGATTGGAGGAAAATAAAATGTACATTTTTTAAAAAACCATTGTCACTACGGGTTTTTGAAAAGGAGGGGTACAGCTTTAGTGCCCTGTTCCCAAAGTGGAGAGGTGGGGGAAAAATGAAGTTTTTTCTCCCTCCTCCCATACCCACCTAAGCAGGTACTATAATTTTATCAAAAATTGCGAATTTTACGGATGTTTCGTCCGTCTTGTTTCGAAAAGCAACTCGCTGCCCTCTCCAAACTAAAGAAGCTGCAAATTTATTTTATTAAAAACAATTGATAACGCAATGTCAGAGGAAATCAAAAAGCAAAGAAGCCGCTGGGAGAAATTGAAAGATACCTACCGGCTCGTCATTTTGAATAATGAAACGTTCAAGGAGGTAGGTTCTTACAAACTTTCCCTGCTGAATGTTTACGTGATGTTGAGCACTCTAATCGTCATCGTTGCGGCAATTGTCGTTTTTGCTATTGTGTTTACCCCGGTTAAGCGTTTGATACCCGGCTATGGGAGCGGCAACAACTATGCAGAGATGATAAAATTGTACAAAGATCTGGACTCTCTGGATCAGATGCTGGCTGCACAGGAGCGCTACAACCAGGGCTTCCGGCGCATGCTGGTAGGGGAGGTGACCTATGCTCCCACAGAACCACCGCAAAAGAAATCACCCGAAGACCATCCTATGGTTAAAAAATCAGAAGAAGATGCCAAGCTGCGCAACGAAATTGAAATGGGAACCATCAGAGATGCAACGGGCAGAGCTGCTGTTGCAGGCCCTCTGAACGCCTCGCCGCGCGACATCCCCTTGGAGCAAATCTATTTTACCCCACCTGTCAGCGGCTCTGTTGTCTCTACTTTTGACCCCGATCAAAACCACCTTGGCGTGGATGTAGTCGCTCCTAAAAATACGCCGGTAAAAGCAGTGATGGACGGATGGGTCATTTCCTCTGACTGGACCCTGGAGACTGGCAACACCATTGCCATTCAACATACCAATAACATCGTCACCTTCTACAAGCACAATTCCGTTCTGCTTAAAAAAGCAGGCAGCTATGTCAGTGCGGGTGAAGCGATTGCCATCATTGGCAATACGGGCGAGCTTACGGATGGCCCTCACCTCCACTTTGAGCTGTGGCACCGGGGCAAGGCGATGAATCCCACAGATTTTGTGAATTTTAAATAAGCACAGGACAAAAGTTGAGTTTTGAAAATCTGAGGAGTTGTTTGGATTTGGCTGTCGGCGGAGATAAAAAGGCGACTTCTTAGAGCTTGTTTGCGATTGGGTGCTTGAGCAGAGAAGCTGTTGGGATGGAGCTAAGGAACGTGTCGGAAATAACTTACGCATTTGGGCGGCGTCTTTTGGGCGCTGGCTGTGTTAGTGAAATAGTTACGTAGCTAAGGCTATGCGCCTATTTCACTGCCTTGCCAGTCCCCAAAATACACTCGCCGAAATACCCAACTTATTTCGGGCACGTTCCTTACGGGGCTAAAAAGGTGTCTTTTCCGCACACAGCCAAGCAAATTTTGAAGGAATAGCCTAAGGCTATTCCTTCAAAATTTGCTTGGCTGTGGACAAAAAATCCATTCCATTCTTTTTATCTCCGGCAGCCCAACCCCAACAGCATCTGAAAACGAGCAATTTTTCGTTAATTTTTCTCCTTTTTTCCGTTGCGTAGCGGCGCTACGCAACGGAAAAAAGGAGAAAAAGTGGCGTAAAAGGGCCGTTTTTAGCCAAGTGACCCAATCGCAAACAAGCTCTAAAAGAACTTGGAGCGATGGTCCACAATATCGGCATTTTTGCGCATGGCCTGCATGAGCCTTGCCCTGACCGAGTTCCTGGCAGTCTGCTGGCTGGAGCTTTTGATTTGGGCAAGGTTGCCTGGCGCTGCTGCTACTGGTGGTTTGTTCGTCGGCATTACGATGTAAACGCCGCTGTTCCCTGCAACAGGTGCTGAGATCTGATTCAGGTCTGTTTTAAAAGCAGTGGCTACGACCTTCGGCTCGCTGGAGCCAGCCTTGGCGATGAAAGCAGAAGCAAAGGAAACGCTGCTGGCCGTGTCAACCCCTACAGAAAAGGTATTCGCAATGGAAGACAAATCCGCTTTGCCTTGAATCCGCTGGCCGATAATCTCGCCCTTCTTGCGGTTTATCACCATTGGCTCAATTTCGTCTTTTATGTCTGCTACTGAAGGCATACCTGCCTTCCGGATGTTCTTCAATGCAACCACTACATATTTATTAATGTAGAACTCACCCTGGTTCTGTAACCCGTATACCTGTGGAGAGACATTGCCAATTTTAGGTGGCTTTACGTTTACATCAACGCCAAAAGCCCACCGGACAATTTCCCGCGTTCCCTGACTGGCACCAAGGCTCCCAAGGGAATAATCATTGGCTTTCAGGGAGGGAGATGTTTCTACTGTTTTGCCGGCTTCTATTGCATTTTTTCTCAGATCATCAATTGTTGCACTCTTTTCCTGTAATTGAAGAGCTTGTTCCCTCACTATGTCCTGCGTCTCCTGGCTTGGAATGACCTGCTGGGAGATATAGGCAACCCGGACGGAAGGCTCACTGCCTGAAAATTTGCGGTCTGTCACTTCCACGAGGTGGACGCCAAACTGGGTCACAACGGAATACACCTTGCCCGGCTCTGCCTTGTAAAAACACAGGTCGTTAAACTCGGGCACCATCATGCCGGCGCTGAAAAAGCCCAAGTCACCGCCTTTTTGAGCGTTAGAGGCGTCTTCGCTGAATTTGGCGGCCAGTGAATCGAATCTGGCAGCACCCGTTTCGATCAGTGTTTTTAAACTGTCAATAGTTTTTTGCGCAGCTGTTAACGATGTAATGTCACTCGCCCGACGCAGGATGTGCCTGGCTTTTACGGAATCCGGGATTACCTTCTTGCCCAGCAATTTGACAGCCTTGTAGGAATCCACGTCGAGGTAAGGACCATAGACCGACCCAATTGCCATTTTGAAGACCGTGTCAGCAATGACTGGACTCAGGTCGTCTTTTTTGCGATACACTTCGTCTATCGTCCCGTAATTGGTTTCAACAAAAAGCGAATCGTTTTCTGCTTCCTGAAATTTGCCAGCGAGGTCGGCAATCGTCTGGCGAATCGTCGTGGAATCTTCAGTGCTTGGAGTTACGTTGAAAGTCACGTATTCTATTTTCCGGGTCTCCTCGTCCTGGTAGTACTGGGTCTTGTTTTCCTCCAGATAGGCCTTGAAGTCGTCGTCAGAAAGATTCACCTCCGAGTTTTCAATTTCAGAGAATGGCACCTGCACGTAGAGGAAATCAACTTTTTGGTTTTGCTCATTGCCCACCATTTCTGCCTGCCAGGAAGGCGTGTACATGGCTTTTTCAACCATCCTCGAAATTTTGGTTTGCAGCCGGTCTTTGATAACCTCTTTCTCCTGGTGTGCCCAGCGATATTTGAAATCAGGTACCAACTGGCCTGATTGTATCATCTGATCAATCTGGTTGCCGGTGATCATATCTTTTAATTGGTTGAGCTGTTGGTAATCCACTTGCCCGGTGGCAGGATCCATGTAGCGGCTGGATATAACGGGACTTAACTTTGTGGGGTCTGAGCTGAACTGCAGGTCGAGCAACTCGGCTTTGCCGACGTCCAGCCCAATAGCTTCTGCCTCCTTTTGGACGATGGCATCGTCCACGTAAAAATTCCACAAAAAAGCACGCTCGCTGAAGCCGTCGCTGTTCGCATTGCGGTACAACATGTCGTGCACCTGGTTGAACTCCATGTAATCCAACTTGTGGCCATCAATTTCACCAAGTAGCGTGCGGCTGCCGCCGAACAGGCTTTGGTTCGGGTTGTCGAACATCAGCATTGCAATAAATAACGCTAGTGCTGCTGCCATTGATCCGACTAACAGCCATTTTTGTTGCCTAATTTTTCCAATCAGAGCCATGTGATTTAAGCTTTAATTTTCCTGAAAAACGAAAAAAATACCTCGGTGGGTTTGTACGAAGTATTTCAGTAAGAGTTCATCAAAAAAGAAAAAAATAATTTTTAAGAAGTTGATTTAAAGAGATTTACCCCGGAAAGAAGTTGAAAAAAATAGATAAAAACCCTTGCTTCCGAAAAAACCGGGGCAAAGGTAATGTCTTTGATCAGGAAATCAAAATTTGTAGAAAGTGTAGCAACCCGCTCTGTAAAATCAGATGCTCCAGGGAGCTTTTGATACAGGCTCCCTGGAGCTCTTAGCTATTGCGGAAAAACTTGCTTGGCTCTGGGCGGAAAAGACCCCTTTTTAGTCTGGTAAGCTCCATCCCAACAGCATCTGTGCTCAAGCACCAAAACGCAAACAAGCTCTAAGGCGGATTGGCAGGGGTCAGACTTTAGCGGTCAAAGCCTTTTCAGCGATGAAGGCTTTCACCCAGTCTAAGTTGACGGACTTCGGCCTTTCCAGTGGCAGGCCGAGTGCCCTTGCCCAACAGGTAGCAACCAGCACGCCCATTGCCCGGGAAACCCCGAATAGGACGGTGTAGTAGCTGTATTCCGTAAGCCCAAAGTGCACCAGCGTGGCACCTGAGTGGGCATCTACGTTGGGCCAGGGATTCTTTACTTTGCCCAGTTCCTGCAAAATACCGGGTACTACATCGTATATTTTCCACACGACGTTGACGATATCGTCATCTGGGAAATGTTTTTTAGCAAACTCCATCTGTGCGATGAACCGGGGGTCGGGTTTCCTCAGCACGGCATGTCCATAGCCGGGTATGACTTTGCCGGCGGCAATGGTTTGGTGCACGTAATCGGAAATTTGCTCGGCAGTTGGTTGGTGGGTGCCAATTGCCGACAGCATTTCAAAAATCCACTTGATCACTTCCTGGTTGGCGAGGCCATGCAGCGGGCCGGCGAGTGAGTTCATCGCTCCTGCAAAAGAAATGTAGGGGTCTGCCAGCGTAGAGCTGATAAGGTTCATGGTGTGTGCAGAGGCATTCCCGCCTTCGTGATCGGCATGAATGGTCATGTAGAGCCGCATCAGGTCTTTGAATTCCGGGTCTTTTGAAACCCCGAGCATGTGAGCAAAATTAGCAGCCCAATCCAGGTCGGGATTGGCCGCAATGTGGTGGCCTTTGTGGAAGCTTCGGCGATAAATGTAGGCCGCCACCCGTGGAAGCCTGGCGACCAGACTCATGGCGTCTTCGTAGGCGGCATCCCAATACTCGGCTTTGCTCATGCCCTCGTCGTACTGGCGGGCAAAGACGGATTCCGTCTGCATCGAGGTGATTGCAAGGGAAAACTGAGTCATCGGGTGGGTGTCTGGGGGGAGTTGGTCCAGCAACCTGAAGGTATGCTCAGGCACCTCGCCTCTTTTCATCCATTCCCGGCTCAACCAGGCTACCTCCTCTTCGGTAGGAATTTCATCCGTCATCATCAGCCAGAAAAGCCCTTCGGGCAGCGGCTCCTGGCCTTTCCCCTTCGGCAGCTTCTCCTGTAGTTGGGGGATTGAATAGCCCCTGAAACGGATGCCTTCATTGGCATCAAGCAGGGAAGGCTCCCATAACATCATAATAATTCCTCTGGCTCCGCCAATGACCTGTTCGAGTTTTACGTCAGCTATTTTTAAAGTGCCATTTTCAGCCAGGATATCTTTTATTTCTTGTCTTACAAGCGTAGATTTTTGGAGAAATTTCTGTTTGAGTGGATCCATTTTTGACAGAAGATTTTATCGAATTAAAAATTATTCAGAGCGCAATTATAAACGCTGTCTGTGGCGACCTGTTTCCTCAGGAGAGCGTAAAAGTAGAAATTTTGCCAGGTTAAGGAGAGGTAAAAATTAAGTAAGAATTGGATGAAAAACGAAAGATGTATTTTATTTTTAAAAAAACCTCTCCAGAGAATCTTATTTGCCGTCAAAGGTGGTGATTTGACTTGTGAGGCTGGCTCAATTTGAGATGTTATTGGGGAAATTGAAAATTTTGCCCCAATAGCGTTCCCTGTTAGAGCTTGTTTGCGTTTTTAGCCAAGTGACCCAATCGCAAACAAGCTCTTAAGGAACGTGTCGGAAATAAGCTGGGTATTCCCGGCACGTTCCTAAGTAGTTATAAATTAAAAAAGCGGAACGTGCAGGACGAACCGCTTTTTGAGTTAGCGAAGGGGAGTGTGCTGCTTCATTGCAAGACTTCTAAATCCAATTCAGCCATTTTGTATTCGATCTCCTGGGGCGAAGATCCGGCTTCTTTCATCTCTTTAGTTACCCGGGCTTTTTTCTCCCGCAGGGCAATTTGATCCTGGCGGAAAATCTGTAGTTGCTCTTTCCTGAGTATCCGCTCGTAGGATTTTTCATTGGCATATTGCAAAGACCTGATCTTCTGAATGTAGAGTGCGGGATTAGTTTGTTCCAGCGGCTTAATTTCTGACAGGTTGCGCTGGGTGCGTTCCTGGATTTTTAACATTTCTGCTTGCTGCCTGGTGTCTAACTGGTAGCGCTGTGACAGTGCTTCCGCCGCTTCCACTGCGGGGTTCTTTAGGGCTTCTGTCTGGGCAAAAATACCGGCAGCAATAAACAACAATGCAAAGCAGAGAATTGCGTTTTTCATTTTTATTAAAAATTTGTTGAAATACTTTTGCGGCTAAATTACGATTTGTCTTTCAACGGCTAACCCGGGTGCCTTATTTTTTAAATAAAAAGTAAGACTCCCTGCAAAAATTACTGCTTTGGTAATTGTTCAGGACATACTTGTCAGTGACGACGTGTTGGAGGAGTTCTTCCGTTGCAACCTCGATGCTTGCCGTGGGGCCTGCTGCTGGGAAGGAGACTTCGGCGCTCCACTCGAATCAGCGGAAATGGACACCCTCCACTCCATTTATGAAAAATTAAAGCCCTTCCTGCGCAAAGAAGGCATCGAAACCATTGAGGAAAAAGGCCTTTGGGTCTATTACGAAGAAATGAATGGCTTTGGCACCCCCCTGCTCCCCGATGGCGCCTGTGCCTTTTTGACCTTTGATGAAAATGGCATCGCCAAATGTGGCATCGAGAAAGCCTGGGAAGCAGGGGCTGTTGACTTCCAGAAACCCATCTCCTGTCACCTCTATCCCGTTCGGGTAGCCAAAAATGAAGAACTCGGCTTCGAAGCACTCAACTACGACCGCTGGGATATCTGCTCGGCGGCCTGTGTCGCCGGCAAAAAGGAGAAAGTCCTCCTCTACCGCTTTGTAAAAAATGCAATTGTCAGGAAGTACGGAGCAGCTTTTTATGAAGAACTGGAAGCGGCTGCACAACACCTGGCTTCCCTGAAATCTGAAAATACGCAGGAAAAAACCCAAGCGTAACCCCGGGTTGCCCTGGAAATTGAGCCTGCCTCAGCAGTCAAATTGCCGCTGCTGGCGACAAATAAAATTCTTCAATTTTAAAAGGTCATTTGGTGGCTGCTGTTACCATTGACTTTTGATACAGCAGCCCCGACTTGATTTTCGCCGACTGTATCGCGTTACACAGCGGTCGTCGCTATGCCGGATTTGAGTGCTTCCAACACCTTTTTTGCAGCTTTCAGATTTTTCACGCCCTCTTTTATGAGAAGGATGCTTTTGGGCGTTTTTTTAAGGTGCAAGCCCTGGTGTTCTCCCTGGCTCGCCAGGTACATAAAAGTCTGCTGAAACTGGCGGCTGTCGTAGAATGCCGACTGTGGGTTTTCCACGAAATAGCAGCGCAGCTTGCCTTGCTTCAGGACGATGCGCTCGAAACCCAGCTCCTTCGCCGCCCAGCGCAGGCGCAACCCATCGAACAGCTCCAGCACCTGGACAGGCACTTTGCCGAAGCGGTCTCTCAGGTTTTGGCTAAACTGCTCCAGCTCCTCTTCCGATTCGATCTGATCAATGGCGGTGTAAAGATTCAGGCGCTCTGAAATACTGCTGACGTACTCGTTGGGTATGTGCATTTCCGTGTCTGTGTCAATGTTGATATCCCTGACGTAGATCTTCTTCTTTTCAAATTCTTCTTTGAAAACATCCTTGAAGTCCGTTTCCTTTAGCTCCTGCACGGCTTCTTCCAGAATGCGCTGGAAGGTTTCGTAGCCTATGTCTGCGATGAAGCCGCTCTGTTCGGCGCCCAGCAAGTTGCCCGCACCTCGGATGTCCAGGTCTCGCATAGCTATTTCAAAACCACTTCCCAGGTCGTTGTGATCTTCAATCGTGCGCAGCCGCTTGCGAGCCTCAGTTGTCAGCACTGACATGGGGGGCGTAAACAAGTAGCAATAGGCCTTCTTGTTAGACCTGCCAATGCGGCCTCGCAGCTGGTGGAGGTCGCTCAGGCCAAATTGGTGGGCATCGTTGATGATCATCGTGTTGGCGTTTGGAATGTCGAGGCCTGTTTCGATGATGTTTGTACAAACCAGCACGTCGTATTTCCTGTCTATAAAATCTATGAGCGTGTGTTCCAGTTTGTCGGCGTCCATCTGCCCGTGTGCCACTGCTACTTCCACATCGGGGCAAAGGCGCTTGATGAGTGTGGCCACGTCGGGGAGGGTTTTCACCCGGTTGTGTACGAAAAATACCTGCCCGCCCCTGTGTACTTCTTTGTACACAGAATCCTGGATCAGCTCCTCGTTCAGCACCCGAATCTCCGTGTGGATGGGCTGGCGGTTGGGTGGTGGCGTGCGGATGATGGACAAGTCGCGGGCAGCCATCAGTGAAAATTGCAGTGTGCGGGGGATGGGGGTAGCCGTCAGCGTCAGCGTGTCCACATTCACTTTGAAGTTGCGCAGCTTTTCTTTGGCAGCTACGCCGAACTTCTGCTCCTCGTCAATCACTAACAGGCCCAGGTCCTTGAAGCCCACATCCTTGTTCAACAGGGCATGGGTGCCGATGAGGATGTCCACTTTCCCCTCTTTTGCCTTTTGAAAAATCTCCCGCTTCTGCGCAGCTGTTTTGAAGCGGTTCACGTACTCAATGCGCAGTTCGTAGTCGGCCAGGCGTTCTGTAAATGTTTTGAAATGTTGCAGCGCCAGAATGGTTGTTGGTACGAGAATGGCGACCTGCTTGCCGTCGGTCACAGCTTTGAAAGCTGCTCGGATAGCCACCTCTGTTTTTCCAAAACCTACGTCGCCGCAGATAAGGCGATCCATGGGATAGGGCTTCATCATATCTTCTTTCACCTCCCCAGTTGCCCGCTCCTGGTCGGGCGTGTCTTCGTAGATGAACGAAGCTTCCAACTCCGTTTGCAGGTAGTTGTCAGGGGGGAAGGCATGCCCCGGCGTGGCCTTTCGCAGAGCGTATAGCTTGATCAATTCCTTGGCGATGTCCTTGACTTTCTTTTTCGCCTTGTTCTTCAGCGTGTGCCAGGCGTCAGAGCCAAGCTTGTTGAGGGTAGGCGGTGTGCCGTCCTTGCTGGCGTATTTGGAAACTTTGTGCAGGGAGTTGATACTCACGTAGAGCACGTCGTTGTTTTTATAAAAAATGCGCACCGATTCCTGGGTATGCCCTGCAACGGTTATTTTTTCCAGCCCGGAATAACAGCCTACACCGTGGTCAATGTGCACCACGAAATCACCGGGTTTAAGCTCATGCAACAATTTGAGACTCAGCGCTTTGTCTGCAGTAAACCCCTGCCTCAGCCGGTAGTGGTGATGCCGCTGGAAAAGTTGGTGGTCGGTATAGCAAGCGATTTTTAAATCCGGATCTACGAAGCCTTCGTGAATAGCCTTCATCACGGGTTCAAACTTCACATGCAGCCCCATGTCCTCGAAAATGGCGTAGAACCGCTCAACCTGGCGAGGGTTTTCTGTGAAAATGAAGTTCTCAATTCCTGCCGCTGTGTTGGCATTCAGGTTCTCGCTTAGCAGGCTGAAATTTTTATTGAAACTGGGCTGAGGCTTGCCTTTAAACCCAATTGCTACAATGGCAGACTGCCCATTGCTTCCCACTGAGGAATGTAGGTCGAGAAGGCTGAACTGCTGCACGTCTTCCGTCACCTCGTGGGGCCGAGTGAAAGCGCTGTCCCTGAAAATTTCACCCAGCTCGCTCTCATCCAGCAGAGGCAGGCTTTTGGAAAACTCTTCTGCCTTCTCAAAGCAAGTCTGCAATTTGTCTCTCAGCACCTGGAAATCCTTTATCCAGATGGCTGTCTCAGGCTGCAGAACGCGCAGCAGAGAGACCTTTTGATCCCGGTTGAACTTCGTGTTGATGTTCGGCACGACGGACACCTTGCTGATGTTCTGGATAGAGAGCTGCGTGAGAGGGTCAAAAGTGCGGATGCTCTCTACTTCATCGTCGAACAATTCAATGCGATAGGGATAGTCGTTTCCGTAGGAAAAGATGTCAACGATTCCTCCACGGATGCTGAACTGCCCCGGTTCGTAAACAAAATCCTCCCGCTTGAAGCCGTACTCGATCAGCATTTCGATGATGAAATCAATGTCCAGGATCTCCTGTTTTGCAATTTCAATGCGGGTTTCTTCGAGTACTGAAGGCGACACTACTTTTTCAAAAAGCGCCTCCGGATAGGTCACGATGATTTGCGGCGCTCTGCCGGGCGAAGCAATCTGGTTGATGGTTTCCGTCCGCTCCAGCACGTTGGTGCTGTTCAGCTCTTCAAAGTACAAGGGGCGCTTGAACGAGTCAGGGAAAAAGCGAACAGGCTTTTTGTCGAGCAGGTTAGCCAGGCTGTTTTGCAGATAGGCAGCTTCTTCTTTGTCATTAGCAATCCAGAGATGAGGTCGAGGGCCTGCGAGGTAGGTTCCGGCCAGGACAAAAGCCTCCTGCGCACCAGCCATCCCGTTGAGTTGTATGCGGGCTGGTGATGTCGAAGCCGAACGAAGCGCATGGACGATCTGCTGTGTCCGCCTGTCGTCCCGGTAGAGGGCAAGGATGCGGTCCAGATTACTCACGGGCGGTAAAGGTATGGGAGTTTTTAATTCTGAAGATGTGAACACAGTAGTTTTGGATTTGCATTTTGTCGCTCACCTGATCAATAACACATCACCGCTCAGCAGGTTCACCACGCCGTCCCGAAACTCCACTTCGGCCAACCAGGCGTAAACTCCCTGCGCTGCTTGCTGCCCCTTGAAGCGACCGTCCCAGCCCCCCAAAAAGTTGGCGGGACGGAAGCCCCCGGTTTCAAAAACCAGGTTCCCCCAGCGGTCAAATATTTTAAAAACGAGGACCCGCGCCACATCCCCCCCGTCAAATGGCAGGAACAAGTCGTTGATGCCATCGCCATTGGGTGAAAATACGGAGGGGAAGTAAACCTGCCGGCAGTTTTCAAAATAGACTTCAAAGCTCTGCTCAACGCTGCCGCAGGGATTGAAAGCGCGCACCACATAGCTCCCCGGCGAAGTGATTCTGAAAAGAGGCCCTTGCGTGCCATCCTGCCATTGGTAAATCTGCTCGACACCTGCAGAGACGTCGAGCGAAAGTTCCTGCTTCAGGCACAGCGTCGTGTCGCTGGGCAGATTGATCCGGGGAGGTGAGAGCACCTTCACGCTTATCCGGTCGTCTGCTACGCAGTATTCGTCCACAGTAACGGTGACGGCGTAATGTCCCGTTTGCAGAACCTCCAGCGTGGGCGTCGTCTGCCCGGTGGACCAATGGTAGGTTACTGTGTCAGCTCCTAAGGAGGTGGCATCTAACAGCATCTGTTGTCCCTCGCAGAGGAGGGTGTCGGCCCCCAGGTCAAAAAAGACCGTGTCACCGTCCACAAAAACGGTCAGCGAGTCAAAAAACAGATGGTTGCAGGCATCGGTAACTTCTACGAGGTAGGTCGTTGTCTCTGTGGGTGCTGCAATGGGATTAGCAATGTTGGGGTTGCTCAGGCCGGTTGCCGGGCTCCAGTGATATTTTACCCCACCACTTAGTTTTAGTTGAAACTGCCCGCCGGGGCAAATGACCACGTCTTTAAACCCGTCTAGAAAGGTGGTGTAGCTGTAACAAACCTGCTGCAGGTTGCGGGCTGCACCCGTAGCGGCTGTAAATCCCCAGAAAACATGGGGGTTGCCCCCGAAGACCTCGTGGACAAGGTCGCCGACGTATCTCAACCGCAGCTGGCAGTCGAACCAGACTTCTATGGTATGCGTCTGGGCGTTCCAATTGACCCGAAGCTTGTGCCAGGTGCAATCTTCGATGTTTGATTGCATGGGATGTGCTTGCACAGGACCTGCCAGGCTGCTGGAGGAGTTGTGGTTCAGATTTCCATTTTTGTGGATGGCGATATGGTCAAAGGCAGGGTCGTTCAGGTTCCCGTTTTGCCAGGTGTCAAACTCAATTCCGATGGAGGGCGATACGCCCTGAAAGCCAAGTCCTTCTCCCTGTTGTCCGATGGAAGTGCTTAGGGGTTGTAGGCCAAAGAGGATGCCGTCGGCGCCGTCCCCATCCCGGCAGCCGAAGTACAGCTCCATAATCACCTGGAAGGAGTTGTTCAGGTTCACCTTGTTCAGATTCCAGATGGAGCCTGCTTTTTGAAGCTCATCGGGTGTGAGCGCCCAGCAGGAGTCGCTGACCTGCAGGGCACTGCCGTTCAGGTGAAACTGGGCCGCCGTTTCAACCACATAAAAAAACAAAGCAAAAGAAAGGAGGAGAATGTCTTTTTTCATGTGGACCTGGATTGATTTTGTGCGGTTGCCCTGCCTTTTGGGCGGGGTAGTACAGGAAGCATCTCTGCTCAAGCACCAAACCCTCAACAAGCTCTTAAGAAGGTGTCGGCCATTAATTGGGTATTTCAGCAAGGGTATTTTAGGAGTTAGCAAGGCAGTGAAATGGAAGCATAGCCTTCGTTCAAAAGAAAAGAGGTTTGCAGGTAGGGTCACTCGCAAACCTCTTTGTGAGACTGCACCCTTTGTCAGTAGCGACAAAGGGTGCAGCCTCAGGATGCAGCTCCTTACTGCCTGATGACAGTCCTAAACTGCTCCATGTCTTTCCTCTTGCTCTCGATATAATTCCAGACCCAGGCCACCAGGGCGAGGGAACCTGCGAGGAATGCAAGGGCAATTGCCAGCTCTTTGCTGTCTAGCAAAAAGGCAAAAACCAGCAAAAGCCCTGTAAACAGGTGGGCAATGGCCGTGTGTGCATTGCCCGATATGAGGTCAATGGATGTCTTGGTGTAATTATTTTGAGTGTATCGGATGGCCTGGATGGCAAAAGGCAGGGACAGAAACGCAAAATACAAGCTGTAAGGGGCGTATCCCAGTACCGGTAACAGCGCTATGGCTAAGTAGGTAATTACAAAGAAAGCAATCAGGATGTTCTTCGCCGTTGACCTTCCAAAGCGCACGACCAATGTCTTTTTCTTTGACCTTTCATCCGATTTGGCATCCTGAAACTGGTTGATGAGCAGGACGTTCGTAATCAATAGCGAAACCGGCAGAGAAAGCAGAAAGACCTGGAGTGAAAAATAACCCGTTTGAACGTAAAAAGTACCCATGGTCAGTAACACGCCAAAGGTGGTAGCGATTAAAAATTCTGCAACCCCCGGTGCCAGGTTGATAAAAGAGAATCTTCCCTTTTCACTGTTGGTGTAATAAACTCCAGCAATTAAGCCGTAGGCAATTAGCGGAACTAAGCCCCAGCCGCTGACGAAGGCCAGATAGATGCCGATCAGCGCTGCAACGAGGCTTAGCACCATCCCAAAAAAGCCCATATCTGCTCTGGAGATCAGGCCTAGTTGAATCATTTTTGAACCACCTGTGAATGGACGGATTGCCTCAACGTTTTCGTTGTCGCGCTCTGCATCTTTCCAGTCGTTGATCATGTTGGTGCCGGCCTGGATCATTACACCGCCAATCAGGGTCAGTAGAAACAGGAACCAGTTGAAGGTGCCGGTAGTAGAAAAGGCTACAGCAGCCCCCAGCAGGATAGGAACTAAAGCAGCAGTAAGCGATAAGGGTCGGGCGGCCTCCTTCCACGCTTTGGCCTTGGATTTCAGATCGTCCCAAAGGCTGTACGATTTGCGGTTTTCAGGAAACTCAAAAATGGTAGGTGGCTCGCCCTGGAGAATTTCGGGCACAAAGCGGTATTTTACGGTAAAGGGCTTGATGCGGATAAACTCCAGCCTGTCCGTCGCATTTATTTTGTAAAAATTAGCAACGATAGGAGAGCGTAGCCTCATGATCTCCAGCGCTTTTTCTCTGTCTTCTTTGTTGCGGATGATTTCGGCCCTGCCGATGATCTCACATTCTTCCATTTCCATAAAGACCGGCCCCTGGTGGATGAGCATGGCTGTTTCTGGAATGTTGCTCCATTGAATGATCTTGGGATCTCCCTTTAAGCTGCTGACGTAGATGTTAAAATTCTCATCTGCACCAAAGTGCATCATTCTTTGGCGGGGAGTGCCCATGTTAGAGGTACCTACTGCGGCTACTTCTGCGCGGTTCAGGTAATCAAGAACTTCTTTTTTGCTGCGTTGTGCCATGTTTTAAATTTTTTATAGCAACTATTTAGCAGGGGTGTTCTTTAGAAGCTGTTTGAACTTAGCTCACTGGGCTAAAAAGACGACTTTTTATCTTCGGCAGCCAAATCCAAACAGCTTCTAAGGAACGTGTCGGAAATAACTTACGCATTTGGGTGGCGTCTTTTGGGCGCTGGCTTTGTTAGTGAAATAGTTACGTAGCTAAGAGCTTGTTTGCGTTTTGGTCACTTGGTCAAAAACGGCCCTTTTTCGCCCTGTTTTCACCTTTTTTCAGTTCC
>WBZO01002317.1_pt1 | contig 25176 bp, 21 predicted proteins | sample 5204261 | NCBI WGS metagenome assembly WBZO01 (sample SAMN12412400, study PRJNA552823) | activated sludge metagenome | isolation source: activated sludge from anammox sidestream of wastewater treatment plant... | place: USA: North Carolina | collected 2017-09
TTCGGAGTAGGGCAGAGCGGAGGACGGCCATGGCTGGAATCACAGCGCAGCGAGGGGTGCGCTCACGCGGCAGCACCTGGGTATTGCTGGCAGCCGTCCTGATGGGCACTGCGACCGCCGTGTTGCTGGTGGCGTACGTGCGCGCCCGCGATCGCGACCGCGAGGCGCAATCTTCCTCCACAGCCACGGTGGTTGTCGCCAGGCGAGATATCCCTATCGCCACCACCATCACCAGCGACATGCTCGAAGTGCGCCGGGTTCAGCCCGCAGCCGCGGTGCCGGCCGCATACCAGGAGACGGCACGCGTGGTGGGGTTGCGCTCCCGCTATCCAATCGCGGCTGGCGCTCAGGTTGTCCCGGGGATGGTCATCCAGGCTACCACCGCCGAGGCGTTGTCCTACATCGTGCCGCCAGGCAAACGGGCAATGGCCATTGCCACCAGTGAGGTGATCAGCGGCGGCGGTCACATTCGCCCGGGGGACTTCGTCGACGTGATCGTCAGCGTCGAAGTCGAGAAGCTGACCGGTGGCACGCCGGCCGCCGGTCAGCTGAAGCCGAAGGGCGCCTTCACCATACTGCAGAACATCGAGGTGCTGGCCGTTGACAGCGACGCAGCGCAGTTGACCGAGGCCGGTCCGGATGGCCGCTCGCGTGACGATGGCAACGGCCGGCTGGCCGCCACGCGCGAGCGCTACCGCAGTGTGACGCTGGCGGTAGACCCGGCACAAGCACAGCTGCTGTTCCTGGCTGAGACCGAAGGCAAGATCCGGCTGGCGCTCCGGCCATTCGGAGACCGCGAGGAGCGGCCGCTGACCCCGGTAACTGAGCCGATAGTGCTGCCCTCGCCCGGGCCGGTGAGCCGGTAGGCGACCGGCACACGCCGATCAGGAAGGGATGAGCCCGTGGCCAAGCAACCGAGCGTCCTCATCGTGGATGAAAACGCCGACAGCCGCGTGGAGCTGCGCAAGTTGCTCCAGCGTGCCGGCTTCACCGTCTCCGGTGAGGCACGCTACGGGGTCAGCGCCTCCTCGGCCGCCGGCGAGACGCTGCCTGATGCCGTCCTGGTCGGCATCGAGGACCCGCCCAACCGCGCCCTTGAGACCATCGAGGGTCTGGCCCGGTTGCTGCTGGAAACCCCGGTGATCGCGTATTCCACGATGGATGGCGCCGCGGATGTCCGCCGCGCCGTCCGTGCCGGCGTGCGCGACTACCTCGTGCGGCCGCTCGCCGGCGATGATCTGCGCGCCGCCATCTTCGCTGCGCTGGAGCAGGAGGAGCAACGTCAGCTCCGCCGCGCGGGCCATGCCACCGTGGCTGTCCGTGGCACGGTGGTGGCCGTCAGCGGCGCCAAGGGCGGCGTTGGCAAGAGCGTCGTGGCCATCAACCTCGCGCTCGCGCTGCGCCAGGTCACCGGGCGCACGGTGGCGCTCGTCGACGCTGACACCCACTTCGGTGACGTGGCTACCATGCTCAACCTGGCGCCTGCCCAGCCAGTTACCACGTTGATCGGCACGGTAGCGCGGATGGACCGTGCCGGCATCGCTGCGCTAGGTGTCGCACATGCCAGCGGCGTCCAGGTGTACACCGGACCAGCAGACCCTGACGAGTGGCGAGGCGTCACGCCGGACCGGGTGGAACGCTTCATCGACCTGTTGAGCGAGGCCTATGACTTCGTGGTGATTGACACGCCGGATGTCTTCGACCCGGTGGTCGAGCAATGCGTCCGCAGCGCCACGATGACGCTGCTGGTCACCAGCATGGACTTGTCCAGCGTCTCCGATACAAAGGTGGCGCTGCGGATTCTGCAGCGCTGGGACTGCCCAACGGACAAGGTACGCCTGGTGCTCAATCTGACGCGCGCCCGCGATGACCTGCGCCCGGCTGATGTGCAACAGGCGCTGGACCGCTCAATCGCCTGGACAGTGCCGTACGACCGGCGGGTGCCGTCTGCAGCGCAGGTAGGCGACAGCTTGGTGCTCAGCCGGCCGAAATCGGCCTTTGCCGGGACGTTTCGAGATCTGGCCGCTGCTGTCAGTGGCATGGCTGGTCCCGGCGGACGCGGGCCAGTGGCGAGTGTACGACGGCTTCTGCGCTGGGCGCCGGTGCGAGTGGGGTAGGCAATGAGCCAGTGGCGACGGTCAGAGTTCACGGGCAACGGTATCGCCGCCGGGGTACGGCCTGACGGGCGAGAGCCGGAGGAGGTGCAACAGTGGCTGCATCAGCGCCTCGTCCGCCAGCTTGACCCGGCCGTCATCAGCGACAGCAGCGGCCGCAAGTCGCGCGAGGCAATCGAGAGCGCGGCCCGCGCCCTGCTGTCGGTCGATGCACCGCAGATCATCGGCGAGACAAAGGAAGAGATCATCGCCGCGGTCGTCGACGAGATCGCTGGCTACGGGCCAATCGATCCGTTGGTGCGGGATCCACAGATCTCCGAGATCATGGTGAACGCACCAGACCTCGTGTACTTCGAGCGCGATGGGCGTCTCTACGAGTCGCCGCTGCAATTTCGCGATGCAGCCCATGTGATGCGGGTCGTGGAGCGTATCCTGGCACCGCTGGGGAGGCGCATCGACGAGGCATCGCCGATGGTCGATGCGCGCCTGCCGGATGGATCGCGCGTCAACGTCATCATCCCGCCGCTGGCGCCGGACAGCCCAATCCTCACGATCCGCAAGTTTCGCACCGATCGCTACGGCCTGGACGATCTGATCACGATTGGCACACTTAACGATGAGACCGTGGCATTCCTGCGCGCCTGCATCACCGCTCGCATCAACGTGTTGATCTCCGGCGGGACCGGCACCGGCAAGACGACCCTGCTTAACGCGCTTTCAGCCTGCCTAGGAGCGGGCGAACGGATCGTCACCATCGAGGACCCGCTTGAGCTGCAGTTGCGGCAGCGCCACGTGGTCCGGTTAGAGGCGCGCCCCCCCGGCATCGAGGGCCGTGGCGAAGTGACGCAGCGCGACCTGTTCCGCAACGCGCTGCGCATGCGGCCCGACCGGATCATCGTCGGGGAGGTCCGCGGCGGTGAGGCGTTCGACATGATGCAGGCGATGAACACCGGCCACGAGGGGTCGATGTCCACGCTGCACGCGAACTCACCGCGCGACGCGCTGGCACGCATTGAGAACATGGTGCTGGTGGCCGGGTATGACATCCCCATTTCGGCGATCCGCGAGCAGATCGCCTCTGCCATCCATCTGGTGGTGCAGATCGCCCGGATGCCTGATGGCGCCCGGCGGGTCACCCACATCACCGAAATCGCCGGGATGGAGGGACCGACCGTCACCACACAGGACATTTACCGCTACGTGATCACGGGCTCGATGGGCGCAGGGCCCGTTGCGGGCTACTTCGAGACGACCGGCGTTCGGCCGCGCTTCGCGGATCGATTGCAGGCGTTTGGCTTTGACTTGCACACCGAGACGTTTGCGCGAGGCCGGCGCTTCTAGCGCAGTCGTCAGGGGAGGAGAGCCGTGCTGCTGGCGATCGCATTGACAGCGTTTGTCGCGGTGGTGCTGCTGGCGATTGGCATCGAGCGGCGCGTCACCGATGGCCGCGCCCGGCTGCGCGAGCGCGTTACGCGGATCGCGCACAACGATCGTTCACCCATCACCTCCGGCCGTTCTGCCCTTCGCTTCGATAACTACAGCAGCATCCCGATCTTGCAAGCCATTCTCCGTCACAGCCCCAGCGCTGCGCGACTCGCAGATGATCTAGACCGCGCTGCCGTGCCGTTGCGGGCCGGCGAGTTCCTGGTCGGCAGCGCTGCGCTGGCCGTGACGCTGGCGGCTCTGGCTGCCGCGGTGTTGGGTGCCCGCGGGCTCGGGATGCTCGGCGTGGCGGCGGCGTCCGGCGCCGGTCTGGTACTCCCGCGATTGCTGCTGCGCTGGCGGTTCAATCGTCGCCGGTCCGCGTTGGTGAACGATTTACCAGACGGGCTGGACATGCTCGCCCGAGGACTGCGTTCCGGTATCGGCCTGCTCTCCTCAATCGACGCGGTGATCGAGCAAATGGGAGGCGTACTCGGCGACGAGCTGGACCGGGTGCGCTCCGAGATCGCCGCCAACCTAACCGTTGAAGAGGCGTTCGATGAGTTTGACCGCCGGATGCGCAGCCCGGACCTTCACATTATCGTGACCGCAATCCTGGTCCAGCGTGAAGTTGGCGGCAACCTCGCCGAAATCCTCGATAACGTCGCCCACACGATGCGCGAGCGTGTTCGGCTGCACAACGAGATGCGTTCGCTGACCGCCGAACAGCGCCTTTCGGCGTACGTCATCGCGGCAGTACCCGTGCTGATTCTGTTGTCCTTGTCCTTACTGGACTACGAGCTCGTCAGGCCGCTATTCGAGCGGCGCAGCGGCCAGGGTGTGCTGCTTCTTGCAGCAGCGCTGGAGGTGGTGGGGGTGATTGTGATGCTGCAAATCGCATCGACCTACGAGGTGTGACATGCTGGCACTCATCGGCCTGACGACCTTCGGAACCGTGCTACTGCTGGTGGTGGCGCTGGGGATGCGCCCGCCACGACCGGCGCGAGTGCGTGCGCGCGCGCTGTCCGGTAACCAGATGGTTGCAGCCGATGCGCCCCTCGCCGCACGGATCTTGATGCCGGCCGGCCGCCGCGCCGGTCAGGTGCTCGCTGGACTGCTGCCCTCGCGCTGGCTTGATCGCCTGGACCGTATGCTTGTGGCCGCGGGCGAGCCGGTACGACTTGAAACGTTCGTCATCTTATGGTGCACGAGCGCTGCGGCCGTCGCGGGCATCGGCGCTTATACCTGGGGGATCCGCTGGCTGCCTCTGGCACTGCTTACCGGGATTGCACTTCCCTGGCTTTGGCTTCAGGGACGGCTGCGGGGCCGCAGAACCAAGATCACCCGGTCACTGCCCGATATGCTCGACCTGCTCGTCACCTGTGTGGAGGCCGGGCTCGGATTGGATGCCGCGCTGCTTCGCGTGGGCGAGGTAACGGACGGCCCGCTTGGCGCTGAGCTCAAGAAGACGATGCGGCAGATTGCCGTGGGGCGTCCCCGTCAGGAAGCGCTGCTGGACCTTGGCCTTCGGACAGGCGTCAAACCACTCGACAGCGTTATCCGGCCGGTCGTACAGGCCGAACGCAGCGGTGTCAGCATTGCGGCCGCGTTGCGGGTCCAGGCCGATGCACTGCGCACCCGCCGCCGCCAGCGAGCACAGGAATCTGCCCAGAAGATGGCTGTGAAGATGATGATCCCGGTGGCGCTGTTCTTCATGCCCGCCACCATGCTCATTGCCGTAACCCCCGCCGTGTACTCCTTCATTGACTTCTTCCGTGAACTCTAGCTCGGCTCTGGAGCCGTCCGCCGTGCTGATCGATTCGGTCAAGTCGCCTGGTAGAACGCTCGTCCCCATCCGCGCCGGGAGGTGGGCACCGGCGGGATGGACACTGCTCGTAGGGCTGGTGTCTCTGGTACCGCTGCTGCTCCGTGTACCGCTCTTCGGCGCGCCCATGATGAACGACGAGGGCATCTTCGCCACCATGGGCCGCGACATCCTGCGAGGCGGCCTCCCCTATCGTGATCTGTTCGATATCGTGCCGCCGATGACACCGGTGTGGTACGCGGTGGCCTTTCTCCTGCTAGGCGAGCATCCCTGGGTTCCGCAGGTGATGCTGTCCGTTGCGCTGTGCCTCACCGCTGCCCTGGTGTATTTCGCCGGCTGTGAGCTGTACTCCGCCCGGTTCGGCCTGGTCGCCGCGCTGCTGTTCAGCGTGGCAACGGGATTCCACCAGCTTGGGATCTGGGCGATGGATGAGGCGCTGACGGTGCCACTGGCCACCGCGGCGGTGGTCTGCCTGCTCCGAGCGCTCCGCACCGCCCGGCTGCCCTGGCTTGGGGCAGCCGGCCTGCTCACCAGCGTGGCTTGTCTGACGAACCAGCTCGCGGGCTTCTACGCACTGGCAGCGGTGGCCCTGATCTGGAATCACCTGCCCGGGCCACGGCTGCGGCGGGCCCAGGGCCTGGCGATGTTCGCGGCCCTGGGAGCGGTCCCCGTCCTCATCCTCATTGCCATCTACGCTGCGGCCGGCGCCCTGAATGATCTGCTGTACGGCGCCGTCCGCTACCCCCTGCTCTACGGCAGCGGGCCGGCGCTCGCGGCCCGCGCATCGCGGAGCATGTTCGCGCCGCTCTGGTTCAGCATCATCGAGGCGCCGATTGTGTGGCTGGCACTCCTCGGATTCGTGGCGCTGCTGGCTGAGCGTGGCCGAAACGCCTCGGTACTTCTTGCCTGGACGCTCGCTGCAGCCCTGGTCGTGGCAGCGCCGGGTACGTTCTACCGGCACTACTTCGTGGCACTGCTCCCGGTGATCGCACTCGCCGGGACGGCCGGCTTCCGCTATCTCGTCGCGGCGTCAGCCCGCCGGCGGCTTGCACTTGTGGCGGTTACGCTACTCACCGGGTATGTGGCAGTCCTCGCCAGCGCGGACGCCTATCGCGAGCGCGGACCGGCACAGCGCCACGTCGCCACGGGGTTTGCGGGCCAGCGGATTCGGGAGGTGCAGGCCGAACGCATGGCACGACTGGTATCCGAGGCGCTGCCAGCAGACGAGACGTTCTACAGCCTGGGCCGAAACGGCCAGCTGTACTTCCTCGCTGACCGGCGGCCGCCGTCACGCTTCTTCCACTCGTTTCCGTTTTTCGCCGATCCATCGACGCTCGACCGCGCGATCCGCGACCTGGAGCAGTCTCCACCGGCGCTGATCATTGATACAGACTGGCCCGCTGTCCTCGAAGGGGAGCTGACCCGCTACTCATTTGCGATGCTGCCATTCCTGCATGAGCACTACACCCATGCAGGACGCATTCCGTTTGATGCGGACCTGCTTGACCTACACCACCGGCTCAGCCGCCACTGCGCAGACTGCATGCCGCCGGCGTACTTCGCCGATGTATACGTGCGCAATGACCAGTTAGCGACCGCTGAGTTGCTCATCCCGCGCCGGTAGAAGGCGAGGTGTTACGTCATGGCCGCTCCGCCGTTCCCCTTCACCGCAATCGCCGGCCAAGAGCAGCTCAAGCTGGCACTGCTGCTGGTAGTGATAGAGCCCAGCATCGGCGGCGTGCTGATCCGCGGTGGAACAGGCACCGCCAAGTCAACAGCCGTACGTGGCCTGGCCGGATTGCTTCCGCAGATCGAGGTAGTCCGCGGCTGCGCCTTCGGTTGCGACCCTACTGCCGTCGATGTCTGTCACAGCTGCCTGCAGCGCCGCTCGCTCGGCCCGCTCCTGGAGCGGGATAGCCGGCGGATCCCGATGGTCGATCTGCCGGTGGGCTCCACACCAGACCGGGTGCTCGGCGCCGTAGACGAAGAGCGCAGCCGAGCAGAAGGACGGCCGGCGTTACGCCCCGGGCTGCTGGCAGAGGCGAATCGCGGCATCTTGTACGCCGACGAGGTGAATCTACTTGGCAGCTACCTCACGGCGGTGCTGCTTGATGCCGCCGCCAGCGGGGTGAACGTGCTGGAGCGTGACGGACTGTCCGTTGCTCATCCCGCGCGCTTCACCCTGATCGGAACGATGAATCCGGAGGAGGGTGAGCTGCGGCCGCAACTGGCCGACAGATTTGCCATCACCGTGGAAGCGCGCACCCTACAGCGTGCTAGCGATCGCAGGCAGGCTGTCGCGCGCCGCATTGCCTATGATGCGGACCCCGAGACATTTGCCTGCCGTTGGCGCGATCAGCAAGAGGCATTGCTGCAACGGCTGACGCATGGTCGGGAGTTGATCGCGTCCGTAGGCGTTCCGGCCGCGCAGTTCGATGCGATCGTGTCGGCGTGCGCGGCGCACGGCGCCCATGGTCTGCGACCAGACATCGCGGCCTACCGTACGGCCCGTGGCCATGCTGCGCTGGCCGGCCGGGACCAGGTGACGGCCGAAGATGTCGAGACGGCACTCGGCCTGGCGCTGGCACACCGGCGGCCGGTGGCGCAGGCTGGGTGAAGCCAGCCGCGCGGTGAGTGCTCACAGCCGCAGAAGTGGCGGCAGCGTGGCGCGCGTATAGGTGTAGCCAACGCCCAGCACGCAGGCGCCCGTGAGCACAACCCCGCGCACGACGCCCACCCAATAGCTATGCAGCAGCGCCACCGCGGTTGCACTACCCAGAATCAGGCCGAGCCAGCCGATCACCACGGCCAGCAACAACCACAGGATCTCAAAGCCACCATAGACCCTCATGGGCAGACCTCGCCGCCATCGCACCTCGCCCCGCGGCCTCCTAAACCGTGGCGAGTCGGGGCCGGTACGATCCATTTACGGTGTACCCCAATCTTCGGCCCAAGCGCTACTGACTTTAGGGCAATGGTGATCTGGGTCCGGGGTACTCCCGGCCGGTACGGCAGCAGGAGTCCGGCTACCGCTCAACCGGCGTCCCCACCTCTGCGCGGACGTCCGCCGGCGCGACACCCGCGCGTAAGGCTCGGATCTCGGCCTCCAGCGTGTCCAGCTTCGCGAGGACCTGGACCAGCGTGGCCTCCTCCGCAGCTGGGTGCTGGCGTTCGTGCGCCTCAACGAAGAAGGCCGAGATATTGGCCGTGAGCAGGCCGAAGAGCGCGATGCCCACCAGCATGAGCACCACACCCACACCCCGCCCCCACGGGGTGGTCGGAAAGGTATCGCCGTAGCCCACGGTCGTCACCGTCGTCGCGGCCCACCACAGCGCCTCGGGGAAGCTGTTGATATTGCCGCCGGCGTCTTTTTCTAGCCAGGTCACCGCCGCGGCACAGGCGACGAAGATCAGCAGCCCAGCCAGCAAGGCGTAATGAAAGCCATGACGGACGAACACCTCATGAGCGCCGGCGGTCGCCTTCACGGCCAGAGCCAGCAGGCGCAGGACGCGCAGGAAAGGAAGCACCACGATCAGCACGTCATACCAGTGGGTGATGACGTAATTGACCCGACGGGGGGCGAGGTACGTCTTCACGATCAGCTCGGCGGCAAACACACCCCAGATCAGCCAATCGACGCTCGCTGCCGCGCGCTCCTGCCCGGCCGAAACGTCGGCAATCCAGGGCAGCGCCATCAGCGGGATGCTGACAATGGCGAGTACCACCATCACCGGATCGGACACGCGGTCGAAACGTTCGTACAGCAGCGTGCGCCGCTCAATATCCACGGGCCATCCTCCGAGCGGCAGTCGCTGTTAGTATCGCGCCGCACGGCGCGGGACTGCAGCGGGCACGGTGCGCGCGCCGGGGCCAGAAGTGCAGCGGCGGGCGCATCCAGGTTTCTGTCCCGGATGGCCCGCCACCTGTTGGGGGCCGGCGTGTGCTAGAACGCCCCGGCGCGGATGCTGGCCAGGTGCCGCTGGACAATCGTCTGCGGCCCCTCCTCGGTAAGCGCGAAGTGCGGCGCCACCTTCCAGAAGAGCGGCAGGTACTGGTCCCAACGATCCAGGATATGCTGGGCACGGGCGCTGCCGGTCACCTCGAGATGACGGCGGATCAGCCCTTCCAGTAGCTCGATGTCGGCCTCGCCGGTGACCTGTGCCAGGCCGACCAGCTCCGGATTCACCTTCTTGGGGAACTCGCGCGATTCATCCAGCACATAGGCGACACCATTGGACATGCCGGCGCCGAAGTTGCGACCGGTGTCGCCCAGGATGACGACCACGCCCTCGGTCATGTACTCGCAGCCATGATCGCCGACGCCCTCCACCACCGCCCGTGCACCCGAGTTGCGAACTGCGAAGCGCTCGCCGGCACGTCCGGCCAGGAACAGCGAACCGCCGGTCGCACCATACAGTACCGTGTTGCCGGCGATGACGTTCTCATGCCCGGCGTAGGCCGCCTCCGTCGGTGGCCGGACGGAGATCTCACCGCCACCCATGCCCTTGCCGACGTAGTCGTTTGCCTCACCGGTCAGCGACAGGCGCAGTCCCTTGATGCAGAATGCGCCGAACGACTGGCCGGCGCTGCCCTCGAGCGCGACTTCGATGGTGCCGTACGGCAGACCGTCGTCGCCCCAGCGATAGGCGATCTCGCCCGCCAGCCGTGTGCCAACCGCGCGGTGCCGGTTACTGACAGCGGCCGATACCTTTGCAGGGAAGCCGTTGTTGAGCGAGTGCAGGCACGCGTCAATCAGTTGCTCGTCAAGCGGCTCGTCATCCGGCCGGTCGTTGCGCTCCCACTCGCGCAGACGGGCGCCGCCCGTCCGCGTGGCCGGGTCGAATAGCAGCCGGGACAGATCGAGCATCGCGAGGCGTGGGTCCTCTGCGGCGGGCGCTGCCTGCTCTAACAGGTCCACCCTGCCAACGATGTCGTCCAGGCGGCGGGCGCCCAGCAACGACAGATGCTCGCGCACCTCCATCGCCACGCCGGCGAACAGGTTCACGACATGCTCCGGCGTGCCCCTGAACTTCGCCCGCAGGTCCTCACGCTGGGTGGCGACCCCCACCGGGCACGTGTTGAGGTGGCATTGCCGTGCCATCTTGCAGCCAACGGCCACCGCCGCAGCCGTGCCAAAACCGAACTCCTCGGCGCCCATCATCGCCGCTACGATCACATCGCGGGCGTTCTTCATCCCGCCGTCGGCGCGCAGCCGCACGCGCTTGCGCAGGTCGTTGAGCACCAGCACCTGCTGAGTCTCCGATAAGCCCAGCTCCCACGGGGCGCCCGCACTCTTGATCGACGACCACGGTGATGCACCGGTGCCGCCGTCCGCGCCAGACAGATGAATAACATCGGCGTACCCCTTCGCGACGCCCGCGGCGATGGTGCCGACACCCTCCTCGGCCACGAGCTTCACCGCCACACGGGCGCGGGGATTGACCTGCTTGAGGTCGTATATCAACTGCGCCAGGTCCTCAATGGAGTAGATGTCGTGATGCGGCGGCGGAGAGATGAGCGGCGTGCCCGGCAGCGTGTGGCGGAGCGCGGCAATCTGCGCCGACACTTTGAAGGCGGGCAACTGGCCGCCCTCACCAGGCTTGGAGCCCTGGGCCATCTTGATCTCAATCTCCTCGGCATTGGCGAGATAGCCAGGAGTCACGCCAAAACGGGCCGAAGCGATCTGCTTGATCTTCGAGTTCGAGCTGTCGCCGTTGGGCAACTGCCGGTAGCGGCGCTTGTCCTCACCGCCTTCGCCAGTATTGGACTTGGCGCCGATGCGGTTGACGCCGATCGCCATCACTTCGTGTGCTTCGGGTGACAACGCCCCCAGCGACATCGCAGCGGTGACGAACCGGCGCATGATCGATTCAACGGGCTCCACCTCGTCTAGCGGAACCGGAGCGCCCATCGGCTTGAACGTCAGCAGGTCACGCAGCGCCGTCGGTGGCCGGGCGCTGATCAGGTCGGAGTAGACCCGGTAGTCCTCCCATGTGCCAGACTCAACCGCCTTGTGCAACGCCTGAATCACACCTGGGTTGTAGGCGTGATACTCCCCGTCTCGCCGGTAGCGGTACAGCGCGCCATCGTCCAGCCGGGGCACCCCTCCGAATGCGACCGCGTGGCGGCCAAGCACCTCCATGGCAATCTCGCGCAGGCCGACACCGCCAACCCGCGAGGTCAACCCGGCGAAGCACTGGTCGAGCACGGCCTGTGACAGCCCGATTGCCTCGAAGATCTGGGCAGCGTGATAGCTGGTGATGGTCGAAATGCCCATCTTGGAGCAGATCTTGAGCAGGCCGGCGTCGATGGACTTCTCGTAGTTGCTGAACGCCTTGAGCCGGATCGCGCGGCCAAACGACCCATCGGCCCGCGCCGCCGCTAGCCCTTCGTCAGTCATGGTGCGGGCAAGTGCCAGCGCCACGTCGGCCAGCTCAGACTTCTCCAACCGCTCGTGCCGTGCCGTCTGCTCGGCCATCTCGGCCAGTGTGGCATACACCAGGTAAGGGTTGACCGCTGAGGCGCCGAAGCCAATCAGGCATGCGATCTGGTGCACATCGCGCGCCTCGGCCGTCTCGGCAATGATGCTGGCGCGCATCCGTCGACCGTGCCGGATCAGGTGATGATGCACCGCGCCGGCGGCCAGCAGCATCGGCACCGGCGCCTTCTGCGCATCGACACCGCGATCCGACAGGATCAAGATGGTAGCGCCTGAGTCGACGGCGGCCACCGCCTCATCACAGATGCGCGCCAGCGCCTGTTCAAGCGCCTCCGGGCCACAGGATGCGTCAAACACGCACTGGATGGTGAAGGCATAGAACGCCGGCTCGGCGATGCGGCGCAGCGCCTCCATCTCCTCGTCGATCATCAGCGGTGCGGTCAGGTGCACCAGCCGGGCGTGCTGCTCCGTCTCCTCCAGCAGCGAGCGCCGCCGTCCCAGGTACGTGTCGAGCGACATCACCAGCTCTTCACGGATCGGATCGATCGGTGGATTCGTCACCTGCGCAAACTTCTGTTTGAAGTAGGCGTACGGCAGCCGCGGCATGGCCGACATCACGGCCAGTGCGGTATCATCCCCCATTGAACCCACCGGCTCTTTGCCCTCGTTACCCATGGGCCGGATGATGAACGCCATCTCCTCCTGGCTGTACGCGAACGCCACCTGCTGACGCAAGACGTCCAAGGAATCAGGTGGCAGGCCGGATCCGGGCCGCTGCGTAAGGTAATCATCCAGGCGCAGCCGCTGGCGTTTCACCCACTGGCCATACGGCTTCTGCGCGGCAAACTCGTCCTTGATGTCGTCATTGCGCAGCAGTTCGCGCCGGCCGGTATCCACGGCAATCATGTGCCCGGGGCCGAGCCGGCCCTTCTCGACGATCTCCTTCACCGGCAAGTCCACCATGCCGGCCTCGGAGCCGGCGACCACGAGACCATCGCGCGTGATGGCATAGCGCGAAGGGCGCAGCCCGTTACGATCCAGGCAGGCACCGACAACGACGCCATCGGTGAACGACAGTGCCGCGGGCCCATCCCAGGGCTCGGTTAGCGTCGCGTGGTACTCATAGAACGCCCGCCGGTTGGCCGGCATATTGGGCATGTTCTCCCAAGCTTCGGGCTGGAGCATCATCAGCGTATGCCGAATGTCGCGCCCCGAGAGCGTCACCAGCTCGACGAGGTTGTCGAGCGTGGCCGTGTCGGAGCCGCCTTCCTGGTACAGCGGCAAGAGCTCTTTGGTGCGGTCGCCCCACACCGGGGAGGTCAGTTCAGGCTCGCGGGCGCGGCTCCAGTTGCGGTTGGCAGCCAGGGTGTTGATCTCGCCGTTATGCGCGATCATGCGGAACGGTTGCGCCATCTCCCACGATGGCATGGTGTTGGTGCTGTATCGCTGGTGAAACACCGCCAGCGCGGTGGTGTAGGCCTGGTTGGCCAAGTCGGCGTAGAACTGCGGGAGCTGACTGGCGACGACCAGGCCCTTGTAGACCAGCATGCGATGAGAGCAGGAGACGACGTACAGTCCATCCAGCTCATCGTCAATCGCCCGCCGTTCGATTTCCTTACGCGCCAGCAGCAGCCGTCGCTCGAACTCAGCATCATCGATGCCGGTTGCCCGGCCGATCAACAGTTGCTCGATGCGCGGCATCGTGCGCGCCGCCAGCGGACCCAGCACCTCCGGGTTCACCGGTACCAGCCGCCAGCCGAATACCTCCAACCCTTGGTGGCGCACTGCCCGCTCACTGAAACGACGGGCAATCGCCTGGTCCTCGAGCGACCTTCCAGGCAGGAACAGCATCGCCACTGCCAGGTCTTCCGGCCGGCGCAGCCGTACCCCCATATCGGCGAGTTCCGGGGCAAACAGGCCGTGCGGGATCTGGGTGAGGAGACCGGCGCCGTCTCCCGTGCGGGCGTCAATCAGCGCGCCACGGTGGGTGACGTGATCAACACACGTCAGCGCGATACGGAGCACCTCATGAGAGCGCGTCCCGTCGATGCGGGCAACGAAGCCAACGCCACAGGCATCCTTCTCATGCGCCGGGTCGTACAGGCCCGCGGCGGCGCCGGTAGCCTGGTCGCGGGAACCGCGCGGCTGCAGACGGCTATGCCAGGGGTCGTGCGCATGGGGAGGAGTCATGGCGGTCGAACCTCATACCAGAAACCAGGGCACGCAGAGGGAATAGCAAAAGCCCCGCGATTCCGCCACCCTGGGCCGGAATCCGGGCCTGGCCCCACAAGACGTATCATTCCTGCGGGGGTACCGTAACGTTAGTGAAATACCGGGCACGGGTCAACGGTGTCACCACTCGATTTTCCCAAGGACATGTTACGAATATGTTTCCGCGTATGACGCCGGCGCGGTTCGGCTCGTCATCGTGAGCGGCCTGGTACAATCGTCACGGCCGCGCTGCCGCTGGCGACGTGCGCATTCCGCGTGCCTGCGAACTGCCGCGAGGTGGAGGGATGGCGGAACGGACCACCCACATCCTGGTTGTCGAAGATGACCGGCCCATGCAACGCCTGCTGCGCCGGACGCTCGAGCTGGCCGGTTACGAGGTCACCGTTACCGGCGAGGGCCCCGCGGCGCTCGACCTCGCAGCTCAGGTCGATCCGGATGCCGTCCTGCTCGATGTGATCCTCCCGGGCCTTGATGGCGTGGAGGTCTGCCGGCGGCTGCGCGCGCGTTCGCAGGTGCCGGTGGTGATGATTTCCGCGCTTGGGCGCGAACAGGACAAGATTCGCGGCCTTGATGCTGGCGCCGATGACTATGTCACGAAGCCATTTGCCGCGGGGGAACTGATTGCGCGGGTCAAAGCCGTCCTGCGGCGTACCGCATGGAGCGCCGGCGCGCCCGCTTCAGGACTGCTCCGGGTAGATGACATCGTGATTGACCTCGACCAGCACAGCGTTCGCCGTAATGACGAGGTGATCACCCTCACCCCACTTGAGTTTCGCCTGCTTGCCTACATCGCTGCTCACCCTGGGCGGGTGCTCACGCACACCATGATTTTGCAGGCGGTTTGGGGCAGCGAGTACGCCAACGAACTGCATATGCTGCGCGTCAATGTGTCGCGGTTGCGCCAGAAGCTGGAGACTGATCCATCGAAGCCGGTAATCTTGCTGACAGTGCCGGGAGTCGGCTACACCACCCCGGCGGCCTCTGACCGCTGACCGCACCGGCCCCGCCTGGCCGGTACTGGTGACCTTGGCGCCACAGCCCGGTTGGGGCCGGTGGGAACATCCAGGATAGGTGATGGATAACTGGCAAGCTCTCGACGCCTTCTGCGAGGAGTGGCCGCTGTCCGAGCCGGATGAGCCAGAGGCCGCCATGCTCACCCAGCTCAGGGCCGCAGCCACCGGCCTTGCCGCACACACCGCCGAGCTGCACATCGAAGAGCTGCTGGAGCAGCTCCGCGACCGCGCCCTGAGCGGCCGGGGCGAGATTGTCCAGCGCCGCGGAATGTACGGCGTCGAGTGGTTGTACTCGCTGGTGTGGCCTGCCGCCGCTGATCGGCGGCCCGAACGGGCGGCAATGCCAGGCGACCTCCACCTTAGCATCTGGCTGGGATACCACGAGAGCAACGGCCGGGCCTGTGTGCGGATCCTCGGTGAAAAGCGCCTGGAGGCGTACCTGCCGGTTTCCGAGGACAAGTTGCGCTCTGCCATCATTGCCGGTCTGCGGGCACCCGCTTTCGCCGCCTACCCAGAGCCACCACCTCCTGCTGCTCCGAATGAATCTGCCGCTCATGCTCCGGGTTCGGCTTTCTCCCCGGAATCAGATGAACCGGCGGAGTGATGCGCGACGTATTGATAAATGTGATGGCGCACCATCCGTATACCTATCAACGGACGGGAGACGTGCCGGTAGCTACTTCCCCAAACACGTGGAATCCTTCACAATCAAAGAGGGGGAAGCGACGAATTCGGTACCGCTGGCAGAACCACTGATGACGGAGGCTTGATAGATGGCTGATGGACGCCGAGTTTATGACGCGTGGGTCGCAATCCACCAGGCCGCGATCGTGCTCGAGCGCGCCGTGGATGTGCGGCTGCGCCCGTGGAATCTGAGCGGCTCGCAGGCCGGTGCCCTGGCCGTGCTGGCAACGCACGGTCCCCAGCGTATGTCGGACCTGGCACGTTACCTGTTGCAGCAAACCCAGACGACGACGGACCTCGTCGACCGCCTCGAGCAGCGCGGCCTGGTTCGCCGGATCCGGCACGCTACCGATCGCCGAGTTGTGCTCGTGGAGGCGACCGAGCCGGCGCAGCAGTTGCTCCGCGAGATCGACGGCGCGGGCTGGGAGATCGGACGCGAGGCTATTGGCGCGCTCAACGAGGACGAACTTGACCACATCACCGATGTGGCCCGCCGCGTCCGCAATCGTGCCGCCGAGTTGGGCGGGGTACCCGCGGAGCACCTGACTTACGCCGAAGAACGGCTGCGGATTGACCCGCTGACCAGCGAATTCGCCGCGGCGGCCGACTAGCCCAAGCCGCACGCGGCAGCGCCCCACCATTACGCGAGATCCTGGCCCGCCGCCGGGATCTCGCCTTTGCGTCTCGTACCGGCGCCGGTTGCCGGGTACTTATGGCAGGCGTACCCTCACGCAGAGCGCAGCGGGGTGCGCAGTGACGATGGCCCAGATCCTCACGTGTCCGGTCTGCGCCGAGCCCAACCGCGCCACCGCGCGCTTCTGCAATCAGTGTGGCGAGCCACTGGTGAGCGCCACCGAGCGTGCCTGCCCTCAGTGTGGCGAGCCGAACCCGCCGGCGTCACGCTTCTGCAGCACCTGTGGGGCCTCCTTCGCCGCCCGCACAGCGATATCCGCCCCCAGACCGCGCGCCACCGCTATGGCGGCATCACCACCACCGCGCCGCCTGCTCTGGTGGTACATCCCCGCAGACTCACTGCTCCATGCGCCGTCGTTCCGCGCGATGATCACGATGCGCGTCGCCACGGAGACCGCGATCAACACCCTTAGCTATGGCATGCTCATCCAGATCGTCAAGACGACTGAGGATCCACGACTTATCGGCATCTTGTCCGCTCTCGTCACCATCTCAACAGTGGCCCCTGCCGCCATGTTTGGGCCGCTGGGCGGCGTCGTCGTCGACCGCATGCCAAAGCGATTTATGCTAATCACCACGAACGTCGCGCGGGCGCTACTGTGCTTTGGCTTCATCTTCCTGGGAACGGGACTGGCGACCGTCTACGCGCTGCTGGTTGCCATCACCGCCGTCACTCAGTTCGCTACACCGGCCGAGGCGGCGATCGTGCCCCGTGTGGTCACCTCGGACCGGCTCGCAGCAGCCAACTCCTTCTCGAACCTGGCGGAATCGGCCGGGGCGTTGCTCGGCACCGCCATCCTTGCGCCGCTGATGGTACGGCTATTCGACACACCGGAGCCCCTGATCATCGCCAGCGGCCTGCTGCTCACCTATGCCGCGCTGCGAGCCGTGGCCATCAACCTGTTGATGCCGGAGTCGCGGCCGCCACAGCTACCCCGCGCGGAGGACGCGGCGCGGAGGCCCTGGATGGCAGGCACACGCGAGTCTCTGCGCGAGGCGTGGCAGTGGCTCGCAGGCGACCGCGCCGCCTTCATCTGTATGCTGCTCCTGGTGCTCGCCAGCACGGCCAACTTAGTGATCGTGACGCTGTTCCCCAAGTTTGCCAAGGATGTGCTGGGCGTCCAGCCGGAACTGGCCGTCTACGTCTTCTTCCCCGCCGTCGCCGGGGTGTTGCTCGGCCTGGCGCTCACGCCGAAGCTGGCCGAGCACGTTGAGAAACGCCTGCTGGTCACGGTCGGCTTCCTGCTCATGGTAGGAGTGTTGCTGCTGTTCGGTGGCGTCAATCAGCTCGCCGCGCTGCTGCGTGGCTTTGGACCGGCCGGCGCGCTGTTCGAGCGTGGCCCGCTCGCCTACCGCGACGGGCGCATGGGCGCCGCCCTGTTGCTGGCGCTCCCCCTCGGCTTCGGGCTGTCGATGGTGCAAGTCGCGGCCCAGACGCTGCTGCACGAACGGGTACCGCTGGCCATGCAGGGCCGTGTCTTCGCGCTCCAGGGCGCGGTCAAGAACGCCGTCGCCACCCTGCCGCTCTTGGTGATGGGTGGACTGGCTTCGCTGCTCGGCGATACCCGTCCGGTGCTGATCATCGCTGCCTTGCTCATCCTCAGCCTGGCGCTGTACGGCTCTGCCCGTAGCGCCGACTGGACAGCATCCCGCGCTCCAGCCGCAGACGGCACGGCCCCACCGGAGTAGCGCGGCCGGCATCTGCTGGACGGAGTGTCTGCGCCACCTCCCGTATACTGTGCCAAGGGCCGCGCCGCCCGTGTGCAGGAGTGTCAGTATGGATGTTGGCTTCATTGGTCTCGGCATCATGGGCAAGCCGATGGCGCTCAACCTGCTGAAGGCAGGGCACCGCGTGACGGCGTACAACCGCAGCGCTGGCCCCCGCTCCGCGGTAGAGCAGGCTGGCGCCCGCATCGCCGCCCGCCCCGCTGATGCCGCGCGTGGCGCGGATGTTGTGATATGCATCGTCACCGACTCGCCGGACGTCGAGGCAGTCCTCACCGGGCCGGGTGGCGTGATTGAGGGTGCGGCGGCCGGTACGGTCGTCGTAGACATGTCCACCATCTCGCCGGCCGTGACCCGCCAGGTCGGCGCGCGGCTGGCCGAGCGCGGTATCCGGATGCTCGACGCCCCGGTGTCCGGCGGCGACTCCGGCGCCATTGCCGGCACCCTGTCCATCATGGCTGGTGGTGAGCGTGATGATCTGGAACGGGCGCGCCCCGTTCTGGAGGCAATGGGCAAGCGGATTGTGCACTGCGGGCCGCTGGGCAGCGGGCAGACAGTGAAGCTGTGCAACCAGATCGCGGTCACGCTCACCAACCTCGCCGTGTGCGAGTCGCTGGTGTTCGCGCAGAAGAATGGCGTGGACCCGGCCAGGATGATTGAGGCACTGAGCGCAGGAGCCGCCGGCTCGTGGCAGCTGAGCAACTTGGGGCCGAAGATGCTGCGGCGCGACTTCGCCCCCGGGTTCAAGGTGGCGCTGCAGCGCAAAGACCTGCGCTTAGCGCTGGAGAGCGCCCAGCAGACAGCCGCCGCGCTCCCCGGCCTGGCACTGGTCTCACAGTTGTTTGCCGCCGCTGATGCCGCTGGTAGCTCCGAAGAGGGCACTCAGGCACTGCTTAAGGCGTTGGAGGCGCTCAATGCCTGCGTGGTGGCGAGCGATACGCCGGTCCGGGCGTAGGCTGCGGCACCAGCACGCCGCCGGCAGCACCTCGTGCAGGCGGGCCCGTCGTGCCCATTTGGCAGTCAGCGGCTGCGCCCGCTCCTGCTATGCTTCCGCCTGAACCAGTCGGTCCTGCTGCACTGCCCCGGCGATGAACTCCTCCATCCGCGCATTCGCGCGGGCGGCCATCGCAGTGGGGAAGGCGTTGAAGCCGTGCACGCCACCCGGGTAGACCGCCAGCACGGCTTGCCGTCCGGCCGCCACCCAGCGACGGTACATGAACAACGAATCATCAAGCAGCGGGTCGAGCGTGCCGGCGCTGCACAGTGCCGGCGGCATTCCGTCCAGTCCCGCGTACAGCGGAGATAGATCGGGGTCGCGTAGGTCGCGACCGCCAGCAAACTGCTCGATGAACCAGGCGATCATCGGCGTGCTCAGCACCAGGTTGCGCGGGCCCCATGACGCGACGCTTGGGGTCATGGTCAGGTCATGGGCGCCGTAAACCAGGTTGGCGCCGGCAAAGCCGGTATACCCGTGGCGATCGCGCATCCGCAGGAGCGTCACCGCCGGCAGGTGCCCGCCTGCCGATTCACCGCCGATGACGATCCGCTCGGAGCCGAACTCCGCGCCGCCCTGTTTTGCCAGCCACAACGCTACCGCTTCGCAGTCGTCCGGTCCCGCTGGATACGGATACTCGGGCGCCAGCCGGTAGTCAGTACTGACCACGGCCAGGTTGCGGGCGGCGATTGCCTCCAGGCGCTGGTCCTGGTGGTGTGCCCGGCCGAGCACCCAGCCGCCACCGTGAATGTGGAGATAGATGCCCTCGTCCCGCTCGGGCAAGAACACCCGCACCGGTACGCCACTACCGGGGCCGGGAACAACTCGGTCGATGCCGTGCTCGGAGCGCAGTAAAGGGCCGAAGATCCCAGTGCCCGATTCCCTTGCGGCCCGTGTCACCTGCGGTGGCACCTCATTGGTGGCAGAAACGGTGCCCAGCAGCGCCTCCAGTCGCGCTTTGAATGCGGTGGTGTCAGGCTCGATGGCGCCGGCAGCGAACAGCGCGGGGGAGAAGTCAGCCGCGGTTATGCTCTGCTCCCGGGTGAGGATCGTGTGCCGTGTAACTGAACCGAGCGTGGCCCCGTCCACCGACCCCAGGGGTGTCACGAAACGGCGCTGCCTGTTATGGTCGAGCCGTCGCGTGCGGCACAGGAAGGGCGCGATGCTTGCGGCGGTGGACCTGGGCGGTACGAACACCAAGGTGATTCTCGCGCGGCCCGACGGCGAGGTGCTGGATCATGCCGTCCTGCCCTGGCAGACGGCGGAAGATGTCGAGGGGCTGCAGGTCGTGCTCGACGCGGTCGGTGCACGCTCTCATGCCGTCCGCGCAATCGCCGTCACCGGCGGCCGTCACCAGCGGCTGCCTAACCTCGTCACAGAGACACCGGTCGTGCACGTCAATGAGCTGATGGCCATCGGCCGCGGCGGGTTGATCACCGCCGGTGTCGAGCGCGGGCTGATCATGAGCATCGGCACCGGCACGGCGATGGTTGCCGCCGGGCCAGAGGGCTATCAGCATCTCGGCGGAACCGCGGTGGGCGGCGGCACCATCCTTGGCCTTGCACGCCTGCTGCTGGGCACCGTCAATCCCGATGAGATCGGCGCGCTGGCCGAACGTGGTGACCCGCGCGCAGTCGACCGTAGCGTCGGTGATATCGTCGGCGGGCCGATCGGCATGGTGCCCGCCGATATGCCGGCCAGCCACTTTGGCAAGGTGGCAGTGCCTTCGCACCCGCTGGAATTCCGGCGGGAGGACATCGCTGCCGGGCTGATGGAGCTGGTGGGCCAGACAGTTGGACGCTTGGGACTGATGGCGGCGCGCGCCAATGGCCACGAGTTGCTGATCTGCACCGGACACGCCGTCGAGTGGGCGGGGGTGCGGGCGGCGCTCGGACGCGTGGCCTCACTCTTCGGTGGCACCATCATCGTGCCGTCTCATCCGGGGCTGGCCACCGTGCGCGGTGCGCTGTCGGCGCTCGTCAGCGGCGAGTAGTGACCGCAACAGGGTGTCCGGCACCGGCGGCCGCAACTTCGCCCGCCGGTCGCGCAGCAACTCCCCCGACAGCGACGCCGCGAAGATCATCATGGTCGCCACCACGTACACAAACAGCAAGAACACGATCACGCCACTGAGTGCGCCATAAATCTGCTGGTACCGGCCGAAGTTCATCACATACATGCCGAAGCCGATCTTCACGAGCTCAAAGCCGATGGCCGACAGCAGCGCTCCCGGCCACAAGTCACCGACTCGGGCACGACTGTCGGGGATGGCCAGGTACATTAGCAGGAAGGTAAGGAACGACAGGATCAGCGGCACTACGAAGTAGGCCACGTTCCACGCTAGCGTCGGCGCCGTGCCGTGTACCCACTGGTCTACCCGTTCGCGCGCCAGGCCCAGCGCGGTCGACGCGGCGATGGACACCATTACCAGTGCCATCACGCCGAATACGGACAGTAGATCAACCGCCTTCGTCAACACATACGGGCGGGCTTCGGCGACCCCAAAGGCACGGTTGAGTGAGCGCCGCAACTGGGCAAACATGCCGCTGGCCGCCCACAGCATACCGCCCAGCGCAATGACCGATACCAGGCTGAGGTCGGTGGTCACGGCGGCCGACACGACGCCTTCAACGATAACCTGCAGCCCGGTATCCTCCGGCAGCTGGTTCATGATCAGGCTGACGATGTCGCGCTCAATCGACTGGTCTCGGGCGAACAGGCTGACGGCCGCCACCATGAAGATCAGCAGTGGGAAGGCTGAGAACAGCACGTAGTATGAGACGGCAGCCGCTGCAGTGGTGCCGCCTTCCCGGATGTAGCGACGGACGGCTCGGATCACCAGCCCGGCGATGTACACACGCGCGGCCTGGCGCTCCAGGTACAGCAGACCATCGCGAAGCGCGCGCAGCAGTGCCACGGCTACGGCCTCCCGCCGTTGCGCTCATGATAGCGGTTGGAGTGGGGCAGCCGGTTTACAGCTTGCGGCATAGGCGCTACCGTCTGGTGCATCGCACACCCGCCGGACACGAATGCGGCGCGGCCGGCCGGGTTGGGGGAGGGAGCCATGCCGGGGGCACTGGCAGGCATGCGTGTGCTCGAATGTGGGGGCGGGGCGGCGGCCGGCTACGCAACCAAGCTGCTGGCCGACCTGGGCGCCGACGTGATCAAGGTCGAGACCCCGGACGGTGGCGACGTCACCCGCCGCCGCGGCCCGTTCCCGGGCAGCGTCCCTCACCCGGAGCGGAGCGGGACATTCCTGTATCTCAACGCCAATAAGCGCGGCATCACCCTCGACCTCGCGCAGCCACGCGGACGAGAGGTGCTGGCGCGGCTGGCCGGTGGCGTAGATCTGCTCGTCCACGCCATTCCGCCGGCGGAGATGGCCAGAAACGGACTGGACGTTGAGGCGCTACTAAGGCGCAATCCTGGCCTGATACTCACCACCATTTCGCCATTCGGCATCACCGGTCCATACCGCGATTGGCGGGCAGAGGAACTGACCCTGAGCAACGCCGGTGGCTGGGCCTGGCTGATTGACGTAGATGCCGGTGGGGCCGAGATGCCGCCGCTCAAGGCGTTCGGCCAGCAAGCGCACCTGCAGGCCGGCATGAATGCCGCCGCCGCCTCGTTGGCGGCGCTGCTGGCGCGCCAGCTGAACGGCGCCGGCGGCCAGCACATCGACGTCTCAATTCAGGAATGCGTGATGGCGTTCTTGGAGATGAACTTCGTCCACTTCAGCTACGGTGGCAGGATCGCCTCTCGCCTCGGACAGCGCCTGGTGCAGCCTTGGTCGATTCTCCCAGCCAAGGACGGCCTGGTCTTTCTGCTGTGTGTCGAAGAGGACCAGTGGCGCAGGTTTGTCGAATGGATGGGCAACCCGGAATTTGCGCAGTGGGAGGTGTTCGCCGACCGCTTTGCGCGGGCCAGCACTTGGGATGCACTGCGGCCCTATCTCGAGGAGTGGACGCGGCAACACACCGTCGAGGAAATCTACCGCGGTGGCCTGGAGCGGCGTCTGGCGTTTGCGCCGGTGTCGACCATGGGTGATCTGCTCCGCGACGAGCACCTGGCCGTACGCGGCTTCTTCGCCGAGATTGCTCATCCGGAAGCCGGCAGCCTGCGCTACCCGGGGGCGCCGGCGAAGCTGGGCGCAACCCCGTGGGAACTACGCAGCCCGGCGCCGTTGCTGGGCCAGCATACCGCAGTTGTGCTTGCCGAAGCGGGATACGGTGCGGCCGAGATAACCCACCTGCGCAATGAAGGTGTGGTATGAGCCGGGGGATGGCGATGACGCGTCCACTAGCGGGGATTCGGGTGTGTGATTTCACCTGGGTATGGGCGGGCCCGTTCTGCACCATGCAACTGGCGCACCTGGGCGCCGATGTGATCAAAATCGAGAGCGCCAGGCGCTCGGATACGCTTCGCCGGCTGCCATCATTCGCCGACAACGAGCCCGGTCTCAACCGCGCCGGGTACTTCAACCAGTACAACCAGGGCAAGCGCTCGCTGGCGCTGGACCTCTCAACCATGCAGGGACGGGAGATCGCCCTTCAGCTGGCAGCACGCAGCGACATCGTCGCTGAGAACTTCGCCCCCGGGGTGATGGCGCGGATGGGGCTCGACTACGATAGCATCCGGAAGGTCAACCCGACGGTGATTATGGTCTCACTATCCGGTTACGGTGCGACCGGGCCGCTCAGCCCATACATCGCCTACGGGCCGTCGCAGGTGCCGATGAGCGGAATGTCGTCACTGACGGGATTCCCTGGCGGCCCGCCGTTGCAGGTCGGGCTCAGCTATGGGGATCCGACCGGCGGTCTGCACGGTACGATTGCCGTTCTGTCGGCATTGTGGCACCGGCAGCAGACGGGCGAAGGGCAGTATATCGACGAATCGCAATGGGAGGCAGCGCTCACGATGCTCGGTGAGGGCCTGATCGCCCAGGCGATGAACGGCGTGGCGCCACCCCGAGACGGCAACCGTGACCCAGCGATGGCGCCGCATGGCACGTATCGCTGCGCCGGCGAGGACAGCTGGGTGAGTATCGCCTGCACTGGTGAGACCGAGTGGCGGGCCCTGTGCCAGGTGATCGGACAGCCAGCCCTGGCCAGTGACGAGCGCTTCGTCAGGCTAGAAGGCCGCAAGCAGCACGAGGACGAGCTCGACGCCACCATTTCGGCCTGGACCGCGACGCAGGACCGGTGGGCGGTCACGAAGCGCCTGCAAGCCGCGGGAGTGGCAGCCTTCCCCTCCATGAGCGCCAAGGATCTGAGCGACGACCCGCACCTCGCTGAGCGCGGCATCTTCGTGGAGCTAGACCACCCGGAGGCCGGTCGCCGCCGGCACATTGGCATTCCTTACCGCATGAGCGGCACACCGGTCAGCGTTCAGTCACCCGCTCCCTGCCTCGGCCAGCATACCAATGAGGTGTTGCGGGACGTACTGGGGCTACCTGGCGATGCGATTACCGCACTCCGAGACAAGGGCGTGCTGGAATAGCAGTTAGCAGCGGGCACTCCTGTCATCTGTGCGACAGACCAGCGCGCGCACGGGACGGATACTGAGCATGAGATACTGTTCGCGGAGGCGTCACGATGGCTCAGCAGTTCTCTGAAGCAGAAATCGCCGACTTCCTGGCTCAGCTCGATGGTTTCCGGAGATCGCTGGGCTCCCGGCAGCAGCGTATCCTCGATGCCCTGCTGGAAGCTGCCGCCACCGGCGAGCTGGAGGCGGGTATCGACCCGGACGTCGAAGGTTTCGTCTGGCAGCAAGAACGCCCGGTGACCGGGTACGGGGTTGAGCCCAAGCGCATCGCCCGTGTGCTGCGGCGGGTTCCGGCCGACGCCTAGCGAGGGCTGGTATTCGGCGACAACTGACTGTCGGCTATCATGCCTGCACCAGCGCCGCGAAGGGCGCGGGCAGGATGATGTCGATGGCGGGCAGACAGCCGTTCAAGCAGCGCCTCAAGCACAGCCTGGAGAACCCAGATATCCCGATCGCGCTGCGCCGCGGCTTATCGACCTTGCTAGAGCGCC
>WBZO01002318.1_pt1 | contig 25167 bp, 26 predicted proteins | sample 5204261 | NCBI WGS metagenome assembly WBZO01 (sample SAMN12412400, study PRJNA552823) | activated sludge metagenome | isolation source: activated sludge from anammox sidestream of wastewater treatment plant... | place: USA: North Carolina | collected 2017-09
GTACGCGGGGTGATGGCTGCCTCGATGGCCGCGGGGTCGACGTTGTAGGTGACCGGATCGATGTCGACGAGCACCGGCGTGGCGCCGACACGCACGATGGCGCCCGCCGTGGCGAAGAACGAATAGGTCGTCGTGACGACCTCGTCGCCCGCACCGATCCCGAGCGCCATCAGCGCGACGAGGAGCGCGTCGGTGCCGGATGACACCGCGACGGCATGCTGCACGCCGATGAGGGCGGCCAGCTCCCGCTCGAGCGCGGCGATCTCGGGGCCCATGATGAAGCGCTGGCTGTCGCAGACGCGCGTGATCGCGGCGAGGATCTCGTCGCGCAGCGGCGCGTACTGCGCCTGCAGATCGAGAAGGGGAACCGGCGTGTTCGAAGCGGTCACGGCGGGAAAATTGTACTATCGCCGCGCTTTGACGGCGGCGCGGGTTTCCCGCTCGGTCTCGCGGCGCTTGATCGTCTCGCGCTTGTCGTAGTCCTTCTTGCCCTTCGCGAGGCCGATCGCCACCTTCACGCGGCCGTTCTTCAAGTACATCCGCAGGGGAACGAGGGTCATCCCCTTCTCGACGGTCCTCCCGATCAGCTTCCGGATCTCGTCGCGGCGCAGCAGCAGCTTGCGCTGGCGCAGCGGCTCGTGATCGGCGTAGCCGCGGTGCGAGTACGGGCTGATGTTCACGTTGTAGAGGAACACCTCGCCGTGCTCCACGCGCGCGAAGCTGTCGCGCAGGTTCACGCGCCCTTCACGGATCGACTTCACCTCGGTCCCGAGCAGCGCGATCCCCGCCTCGTAGGTCTCGAGGATGTGGTAGTCGTGGAACGCCTTGCGGTTCTCCGCGATGTTCGCCTGCGCGAGCTCGCGCGCGGTCTTCTCAGCCATGTCCCGGTCGAGACCATTTCATCACGAAAGTCAGCGCGTGGCCCTCACGTCGTGGCGAGGCGCGATCGCGCGGCGGTTGCCGGCCAGACGCGCGGCCAGCAGCACCGCTTCGACCATGCTGCCGTGATCCGCGATCCCCTTCCCGGCGATGTCGAACGCCGTCCCGTGGTCGACCGACGTGCGGACGATCGGCAGCCCGATCGTCACGTTCACCGCCTTGCCGAACGCCAGGAGCTTGACCGGGATCAGCCCCTGATCGTGATAGCAGGCGACGACGACGTCGAACTCGCCGCGGGTGGCGCGCACGAAAACGGTGTCGCCGGGCAACGGACCGCTCACGTCGATCCCGTGAGCGCGACACGCCTCGATCGCGGGCGCGATGGCGTCGATCTCCTCGCGGCCGAACAGTCCATGTTCCCCCGCGTGCGGATTCAGCCCGGCGACAGCGATGCGCGGCCGCTCGATCCCGAAGCGTGGAAGCTCACGCCACACGAGCCCGATTGTCGTCGCCATCGTCTCGCGCGTGAGGGCGCGCGGAACGTCGGCGAGCGGGATGTGCACCGTCGCCAGCACCACGCGCAGCGCCTCCGAGTAGAACATCATCGCCACCTGCGGCGCGCCGGTCAGGTGAGCCAGCAGGTCGGTGTGCCCCGCCCACGGAAGGCCCGCCAGCCGGAACGCCTCCTTGTTGACCGGCGCGGTAGCGACCGCGTCCACGCGTCCAGCCCGAGCGTCCTCGACTGCGCGCACGATCGTGTCGTACGCGGCGCGGCCCGCGTCCGCCGACAGCTGCCCTGGCGCGAAGGCGCGCGGATCCGGCGGACCATAGATCAGCGGTTCGCATGCGGCCAGCACGCGCGGATCGGTGCTGGCGCGCGCGGCAATCTCCGGACCGATCCCCGCCGGATCGCCGACGGTGATCGCGACGCGCGGACGCATCAACGGCACCGGCAGGAGCCGCTCGAACAGCCTCCCGCCCCGCAGCTGCCGGTTCCGCACCCGCTCGGGTTGTCGCAGCGCCCTTCGCTGCCGCACCCGCCGTGGACCTCCCCCTTCGCGTTCGGCAGCTCGTATCGAAGGCAGCACTTCAGGCGTCTGCAGAGGCCGGACAGCTTGGACGGGTTGAGGCTCAGGTCCTGCTGCTTCGCCATCTTGATCGAGACCGGCTCGAACGACGTGAGAAACGTCGTGCAGCAGAGCGGCCGCCCGCACGTGCCGTAGCCGCCGAGCGCCTTCGCTTCGTCGCGCACGCCGATCTGCCGCATCTCGATCCGGGTGCGGAACTCGGCGGCGAGCTCGCGCACGAGCTCGCGGAAATCGACACGCGCGTCGGCGGTGAAGTAGAACAGCAGCCGCGATCCGTCGAATGCCTGCTCCACGCGCGTCAGCTTCATCGCGAGCCCGCGCTCGCGGATCTTGAGGAGCGCCACGCGATACGCCTCGTCCTCGCGCTGCTGATGACGGAGGCGCGCGACGATGTCGTCGTGCGACGCGAGCCGGACGACGCGATGGCCCGGATCGGACGCCTCCGGGCGGCGAAGCGCCGTCTGCGGGATGAGCGGCGCAACCTTGCCGACGGCCGGCCCGCACTCGGTCTGGACGACGACCGACTCGCCGACGCGCGGCATCCGCGGAATGGCGGCCTCCTCCACGGCGTAGGTCTGCGCGCGGCCGACCGGCGTCAGCTTGACCGAGACGTAGCGCAAGCGGTTCGTGGGCGCGTCGCTCATGGTTACAGCTGCAGCACGATCCAGTCGGCGACCAGCTTGGCGTTCGTGTACCGATCGAGCGCGCCGAGCGCCTCGTCTATCGCGCGGAACGCCTGGCGTCCGCGATCGCCCGACAGCCGGTCGAGCCGTTCGAGCGCCGGCACGAGATCGGGATTGGCGAGCACGGCCCGATCGGCCGCGGCGTGGATCACCTCGATGTCGCGCAGCAGCGATGCCATCGCACGAAGATACACCGCCAGCCGCTCACGTTCGCTCGCGGCGGGACCGCCGGTCTTGCCGACCAGTTCCTTCGCCGCTTCCATCCGTCGTCTCACGTCGTCGGATGCCGAGGCCTGCGTGAGCACGCGGATGGCAACCTGGCGCGCCTCCGTCATGTCGGCGGCGCTCGCGCCAAGGGCTCGGCCGATGCTGCCGTCCGCGAGCGCCGCGACGGCGTTCGCCTCTTCGGCCGCGACGCCGCGTCGAACGAGTGCGCGCGCGACCTCGGCCGGCTCGAGCGGACGGAAGCGAAGCTGCGGACACCGCGAGCGAACGGTCGGAAGCAGCAGGTCGGGCAACGAGGTGACGAGCAGGAACACCGAGCCCGGCGGCGGCTCCTCGAGGAGCTTCAACAGCGCGTTCTGCGCCGAACGCTCGAGCCCGTCGGCCTGATCGATCACCGTGACGCGTCGGCGCCCTTCGAACGGACGGTATCCGGATCGATCGATCGCCTCGCGCACGGCGTCGATCCTGATGTTCCCCTTGTCGTTCGGCTGGAGCGTCAGCACGTCGGGATGTACGCCGCGCTCGATCCTCGTGCACGCCGCGCAGCGGCCGCACGCGTCGATCTCGAGGGCCTCGTCGGATGCACGGTCGGAGGGCGCGGCAGCCCGGACGGGGCTGAGGCAGTTCAATGCCTGCGTCGTTGCGACAGCCGTGAGGAACTTCCCGACGCCAGCGGGCCCCGAGAAGATGAGGCTGGGGGGGAGGGTGTCACGCGCGATCGCGCGCGAGAGCAGCGCGAGCAGCCTGCGGTGTCCGATGATGTCGTGAAACGGCATGCGGGCCCAACGACCCGCATCGTATCACCGGTCCTTGTCTTTCTTTCCGTCGCGCTCGTCCTTACGGTCGCGATCGTCATCGTCGCGGCCGATGCCGAAGACGCGGGACCAGAAGCCGCGTTTCTTCTTCTGCGGCTGCTCGACCTTCGGCGGCTCGGCTGTCGCGACCGCACTGCCCGATGTCGCGGTGGCGACGGGCGGGAGGCCGGTGTCCTCGACGTGCGGCGGCGAGCTCTCCGCGTCTCCCTTGAACGCGGCCGCAATCGATCCGAAGAGCCCACGCGACGCGTGGATGTCGCACGTCGTCGTCGGCTCGGTGCCGCTGGCGAAGTACTCCGTGTAGACCATCGAGCGCTGCACGAGGCGGCCGCTGTCGTCGATGACGTCGGCGTGCTCGCACCCTTCGGTCGCCAGCTTGCCCGACATGCGGCAGACGTCGGCGGTCACGATTCCAGGCGGCGTCTGCAGCCAGCGCGGCTTGTCGTTCTTCGTCGCGGCTTTCATGAACGCCGCCCACAGCGGCACGGCGACGTCCGACGCGAACCCGCCGGGCAGGATCGTGTGTGGCTGGTCGAAGCCGACCCAGACGCCGGCGACGAGCGACGGCGTGAAGCCGACGAACCAGACGTCGTTGTAGTCGTTGGTCGTGCCGGTCTTGCCGGCGGCCGGCAGCGTGAAGCCGAGGCTGCGCGCCCGCGCCGCGGTGCCGGCGTTGATCACGTCGGCCATCATGTTGGCCATCAGGTAGGCGGTGACCTCGCTGATGGCGCGGTGCCCCTTCTCTTCGGTCGTGAAGAGCACCGTGCCGTCACGGTCCTCGACGCGTCGAACGAGCACCGGTGTCGGGACGACGCCGCGATTGGCGAAGGCGGCGTATGCGGCTGTCAGCGACTGCAGCGTCACCTCGCCCGAGCCGAGCGCGAGCGACGGCACGCTCGGCACGTCGCCGACACCCATCGCCTTGGCGTACTGCACCGCTTTCGGAATGCCGATGTCCTGCAGCAGCCGGACCGCCGCGCGGTTGCTCGACGTGCGCAGCGCGGTGCGCAGGCTCATCGAGTCGGACGCCGAGTGCTCGTCCTCGGGTGTCCAGGCGCCCTGGAGCGTCGGAATCGGCGCGTTCAGATCGTGAATCAGCGTCGCCGGCGTGTAGCCCGCTTCGAGCGCCGCCGCATACACGAACGGCTTGAAGGCAGACCCCGGCTGCCGCTTCGCCTGGACGGCACGATTGAAGTGGCTCTCTTCGAAGTCGCGTCCGCCGGTCATCGCGAGCACATGACCCGTGTCGGGGTCGAGCGCGATGAGCGCCGCCTGCAGCAGGCTGTCGTCGCCAGGCGCCGGCGTCTTCCGGCGCTTCGCGATCGTGGCGCGCCGCTTGTCGAGGCTCTCGAGCCCGGCGGCCACCGCGGCGTCGGCGGCAATCTGCATCGACATGTCGATCGTCGAGTACACGCGCAGCCCGCCCTGATACACGCGCTGCCACCCGAAGCGGTCGACCAGCTCGCGGCGGATCTGCTCCTTGAAGTACTGTCCGTGGGGCTCGTCGGCCCGGAGACTATCCGCAAGCACCGGCTGGATCTTCTTTGCGCCCGCCACCTGTTCGGCGTCGAGCACGCCGAAGTCGCGCATCGCCTGCAGCACGACGTTTCGTCGCGTGACGGCCCGCTCGAGGCTCACCGTCGGCGCGTAGGTCGACGGAGACTTGACGAGGCCGGCGAGCAGTGCCGCTTCCGGCACCGTCAGCTCGGCGGCATGCTTGCCGAAGTATCCGCGTGACGCCGCCTCGACGCCGTACAGGCCGTCTCCGAAGTACACCTTGTTCAGGTACATCTCGAGGATCTGATCCTTCGAGTAGAGCCGTTCGATGCGGCCCGCGAGGATCAGCTCCTGGATCTTGCGGCGGTAGGTCTTGTCGGGCGTCAGGAAGCTCTGTCGCGCGAGCTGCTGCGTGATCGTGCTGCCGCCCTGCGCGAGGCGTCCGTGCCGGATGTTGGCGAGCAGCGCCGATCCGATCCGGACGACGTCGAACCCGCCGTGTTCGTAGAAGCGCTGATCCTCGATCGCGAGCACCGCGTTCCGCAGGTTCTGCGACACCTGGCTCAGTGGCACTTCGATCCGCTGCTCTTTGAAGATCGTGAACGCGAGCCCGTCATGGCGATCGAAAACAGCGGTCGCCTGATCCATCTCGCCGATACGGCGGAGCGCGTCGACGTCCGGCAGCCCGCGCAGGAGCGACGTCAGCATCCACGCGCCGGCGATCGCGACGAGCAGCATCGAGATCAGGGAGCCGATGGCGACGCGACGCACGAGGCGCGGATGGCGAAGCCGGACGGAATCCCACTCGCTCCGCCAATGGTGGATCCGGTCGTGCCAGGAGTTCACGACTGCCAGCCCTGCAACTGGCGATCCAGAGACGAAAGGCCGAAAAGCCGTGGCATTTGCGTTGCACCTGCGGTCGCCGGGAGGTCACGGTGAACAAAGGCGTTGCGACCGCGCTGACCGTTACACTGTTCCTCGCGGCGTGGAATCTGGGTGCCTGGCATGGGAAGTCAGAGGCTCACCCCTTCGCGACCGGGCCGGTCGAGCTCGCCGCGCCAGCCTCGCCCGCCTCCAGCTTCGAGCCGTCGACGCTGCCGCTCGACGAGACGGTACCCGGGCCGCGGCGCGATCTCTACGATAACGACATCAACGACGCGGTGGCCACCTACACGCACGACCGTACGGGTGGCATGTACGAAGAGCACTCGCCACAGACGGAAATGCCGCGCCTTGCTCCACCCACGACGTGACCGGCATCACGCTGGCGCCCATCCTGCAGTGAGGGCGCACAGGAGGGTATGGCAATGACACTCGCTCGACAGACGACCGCTGCGCTCTGTGCCTGCGCGCTGGCAATGGCCGCCCCGCTCTCGCGCGGCGTTGTCGCCGGCGGCCTCGACGAGAACGACGTCACGCTCAGGGGCTGTCTCGTCAAAGGCGAAGGCGACGGCGCCGGCTACCTGCTCACCAACACCGTCGCGGCGCCCGGATTCGCGCGCTCGGGCGACAGCCGCATCGAGCCGAACGCCGTCGGCACGACGGGCGGTACCGCCTCGATCTTCTACTGGCTCGACGACGACGATGGCCTGAAGACGAACATCGGTCACGAGGTGGAAGTGACCGGCGACCTCGAGGGCGATCTCGAAGAAGGCGAGATCACGCTCGATCGCAAGGACCGATGGACCGAGATGACCGTCAAGTCCAAGGGCCGGACGATGAAGGCGAACGTGCCGAACTCGTCGATCTATCCGGCGCCGAACCAGGACACGGACCAGAAGGCGCGCGTGATCGTACGCAAGGTCGACGTCGACGACGTGAAGATGCTCGGCGCCTCGTGCGACATGATGCGGTGACGTGCGACGTGTCCGGCTTCGTTCGTGGCGTCCGGCTTTAGCCGGACGCCGACAGCCTCAGGAAATCTTCAAGAGCGAGGCTCGTACAGCCGCGGGCACCTCGATGGCAATGAATCGACCCGCAGGGAACAGGTAGTCTTCGCCGCTTTCGTCGACGACACGCAGATCACCCTCGTCCTCGGCCTTCTTGTCCGGGACGACGACGTAGATCTTGTTGCGTTCGAGCGAAACCTCGTAGCCATCGTTGTTGACGCAAACGGCAAATCGACCGCCGGCCGCGGCACGCTTGCTCCTAGTCGAGGAACCGCTTGCGCTTGAACTCTTTCCTGCCGATGCCATGTGCTTCATACCAGTGCAGTTCCGCAAGCCGGATCCTGCCGTCCTTCAACCGGACTCGAGCGATACCTTTCATCTTCCTCCAGCGTCCCTGGCCATACAAGCGGCGCAGCCTGGAGAGCTCGCGGATACCGCTGCCGCTTGCAATCGCTTCGACGTACGTAAGGGCACCCACGATGTCGAAGTCCATTTCAAACGTAACTCCAAAGGTGATCGTGACGGACTCCGGGCACTGCGGAGCGGGTATCTTTCCAACACCGTGCAAGAAGTCGGATTCTGACACTGCGAAGTTGCGTCTCGAAACTGCTTCGCACGGATCGAGCGATCCTTCCTGTATCGGAACGCCAGTAGAATGTGCGCATGTCGAGCTCTTTCAATCGCTCGCATCCGACATCGGAGGATCGTCGCGTTCATGGCCGGTGAACGTCCGCCCAACGCCGGCGACCTCGTCCCACGCCAGGTCGACATCTACGGCCTGCGGGTCACGGTCTCGGGATCAGCGCTCGAGGACCATCTGTGGCCGTACTTCGCGGGACGATCGGCTGGCAGGTGAATACGTTCGGGGTCAGGCGGAGAGTTCTTGGGAGCCCAACCTCCACTCACGATCCGCGCGGCAGCGCGGCTCCGAGAGGGGTTGGCGGGGTCGACGGGACTCGAACCCGCGGCCTCCGGCGTGACAGGCCGGCGTTCTAACCAACTGAACTACGACCCCAAGGACTCGTCTCGGGCTCGGAGCTCGCGGTGCGGGCTCGGAACCGTCGAAGAGACAAACACTGACTTTATCAGATCACTCGGCAAACGCCAACCGCGCAACCCGGCCCGGTCTGAAGACCGGGCCCTACTCGTGCAGCTGCCGCCCTTCTATGGCGCTTTTCAGTTGTGTGTCGCCGCGGACCTTGAGGTCCGCGCAGGGCCGACCTGAAGGTCGGCAGCTACATGCATCTGAAAAGCGCTCTAAGCTTTGAGTTTTCAGTTTTCAGTTTTCAGTTTTCAGTTTCGAGTTTTCATTAGTGGGCGGTACAGGGCTCGAACCTGTGACAGCCGGCGTGTAAAGCCGGTGCTCTACCAACTGAGCTAACCGCCCGACCCTACCTCGTTCCAGCTGCCCAGAACGCTCCATTATAGAGCGCCTTCAGGACGAGGGCCAGAATCGCGAGCACGAACCCGAGCACCGCGCGGTACTCGCCGTTGGCGATCGCCTGCTTCAGCGCAAAGCGTCGCGTCGTCGCCGCCGGGTCGATCGACGAGAGCGTGCCGCGCCGGTACTGCGCGTAGCGTTCGCCGAACTTCTGCCTGAGAAACGCCTCTTCGCTCCGCACCGCGGCGGAAATCGTCATCGCCAGGTACACCCCGATCACCGCGGCGACGACGAGGCTGCCGGATGCGACGGCGAGGCCGAGCCCCATCACCGACGACCCGACGTACAGCGGATGCGCGAACCAGCGATAGGGACCCGACGCGGTGACCTCGCGCGACTTGTTCAGATGTCCCGCGGCCCAGATGCGCAGCAGCTCCCCGGGCAGCGCGATCACCGCTCCGGCGATCAAGGTGATCCCCGTCGGACGTGCGAGCGCAATCACGAGCAGCGCCGACGCGAACCCGAGCGGCACACGGGCACGCGCGAGCATCCTGGTCAGATCACCCACGCGCATGCTCCACGCCGGCAAGACGCCGCTCGACCGCCGCCAGGACTTCCGACACCTCGATGTCCAGCAGGCACATCCGATCGAGCCGGCAGCGCCGCAGATGATGGCACTGGCAGACGGCCGCGCGCGAGACGGCCTCATCCCCGGCGCCGAGCGGCCCGTTGCGTTCCGGCCGCGTCGGTCCGTAAATCCCCACGAGCGCCGTACCGACCGCCGACGCGATGTGCGTCGGACCCGTGTCGCCCGACACCATGACCGACGCCGCCTGCGCCAGCGACGCGATGTCGGCGATGGTCGTCTCCGGCGCGAGGAACGCTGCTCCCGCCGCGTGGTCGACCACGGCCGCGCCAAGCTCGCGCTCCCCGGGACCCCACAGCACGATGGAGCGCAGGTCGTGCCGCTCGCGCAGCCGCGTCGCGAGCGCGGCGAATCGATCGGCAGGCCATCGCTTGTTCGGCCACGCCGCGCCGACATTGAGCAGCGCGAACCGTCCTCCTGCCTGCGCGATCGCCGCGGCGACGGCATCCGAGCGGGGCACCCGCAGCGCGAACTCGGGGCTCGCCGGCGCGATCCCGAGCGGCTGGAGCAGTCCGAGGTTGATCTCGACCACGTGACGCGTCTCGGATGGCGCGTAGAGCCCCGCGCCGCCCGGATCGTGCACCACCGTGTAGAAGCGGCTCGCCAGCGGTTCGCGGGCGTAGCGTCGAGTGAACCCGATCACCTGGCGCGCGCCGGACAGGCGCGCAATCGCGGCCGACTTGATCAGCCCCTGCATGTCGATGGCGACGTCGTACTCCGTCCTCCTCATCGCGCGGAGCGCGGCGATCAACGACATGCCGCCCCGCCCCTCGCCGCGATCGTTGACCGTGATCACCCCGCTCAGTACCGGGACCAGGTCGAGCACCTCGCGATGTTTCGCGCTGACGAGCCAGTCGATCCGCGCGTCCGGGTAGGCGCGACGCAGCGCCACCGCCACCGGAATGGCATGGACGATGTCGCCCAGCGCGCCAAGCCGCACGAGAAGGAACTTCATGTCAGTCGAAGGTCGCAGGCCAGGCGGCAGCGCTCACGCGTCGCGAAACGACGCGATCCGCGCGATCAGCTCGCGCGTGTCGTGCTGTTTTGGATCGCCGACGATCGCCGTGCGACCGCCGTACGACTGGACGACGGCACGCTCGGGCACGGTGTCGACGGTGTAGTCGGTGCCCTTGCAGTGCACGTCGGGCTCGAGCAGGAGCAGCAATCGCTCGACCGTCGGATCCCCGAACACGACGACGTAGCTCACCCCGCGCAGCGCCGCGACGAGCTCGGCGCGATCCTGCTGCGGCAGAATCGGACGGTCCGCTCCCTTCAACCCCCGCACCGACGCATCGTCGTTGACCGCGACGACGAGGCGATCCGCCAGCGCCGCGGCGCCCTGCAGGTACCGGACGTGCCCGACGTGCAGCAGGTCGAAGCAGCCGTTGGCGAACGCGATCGTCAGGCCGGCGGCGCGATCGCGAGCGATCGCCTGTGCGAGATCGGCCTCGCCGAGAACGGCGCCCATTCAGCCGCGCCCCCTGCCGCCGCCGTCCGTGGCGCGGCGAGCCTGTTTCCCGTCCGGGTCTTCCGGCGATCGAGCTGCCGGCGACGCCGGGTGATCGGATGCGATGGCGTCGGCGAGCTCCTGCGCGCTCACCGTCGCCGTCCCGCGCTTCATCACGACGAGGCCGCCGGCGTAGTTGGCGAGCCGTGCGCCGTCGTAGAAGGATGCGCCGGCCGCCAGCGCGGTCGTCATCGTGGCGATGACGGTATCGCCGGCGCCGGTCACGTCGGCCACTTCGTCTGATCCGAAGATCGGGATGTGCACGGTCGGCTGCCCGTGCTGGAAGAGCGCCATGCCGCGGCTGCCGCGCGTGATCAGCACCGCCTGCATGCCCGTCCGCCGCAGCAGCGTGCGGCCGGCCTTCTCGAGCACGCTGAAGTCGTCGTCGATCTCGATGCCGAGCGCGCGCTCCACTTCCGATTCGTTCGGCGTGCACGCGGTCAGCCCCTTGTAGTCGAGCAGCCGATAGCGGCTGTCGACAACGACGGGGATGGCGTGCTCGCGCGCCTGCCTGTCGAGCACCCGGCGGACCGCGGCCGCGAGCTCCGGCGTGACCAGTCCGGAGCCGTAGTCGGACAGGAGCACGCCGTCGCAGTCCACCAGCGCGCGCGTCAGGCGCTCCTCGAACGTGCGGCTCACGTCGGCGCCAAGAGGCCAGTCGGTCTCGCGATCGATCCGGACGACCTGCTGCTTGGCGGAGTGGATGCCGCCGGCGAGGATGCGCGTCTTGACCGGCGTCCGGTAGTGGCGGGCGCGTACGACCTGCTTCGTGTCGACGCGCCGTCCGAACGCCTGCAGCAGCCGGCGCCCCTCGGGGTCGGTGCCCACCATGCCGGCGAGGATCGCGCGCGCGCCGAGCGCCGCGACGTTGTTCGCCGCGTTGCCGGCGCCGCCGGGCACGATCTCGGTCGCGTCGTACTTCAGGATCAGCACCGGCGCCTCGCGCGACACGCGCGCGACCTGGCCGTAGATGAACTCGTCGGCGATCAGATCGCCGATGACGAGCACGCGCGTCGCGCCGAAGCGGCCGACCAGCGAGCGCAGGCGCGCCGTGCGGTCCGGATCGCCGGGGGATCGATCGAACGAACGGGCAATCTTCATGAACGGCTCTGACGAAGGACCCAGCTGACGGCTCCAGCGAGGTTGTCGACGATGGCGTCGGCGGCGAGGTCGGCGGGGGCGCGCTGCTCTTCGCCTGCACCGTAGCCGGTCCGCACGAGCACCCCCCTGCCGCCAAAGGTGCGCGCCAGGCCGATGTCGACCCAGCGATCGCCGACGGCGAACGATCGTGCGGGATCGATGCCCAGCTCCGCAACCGCGCGGTCGACGAGGCCGCGCGCCGGCTTGCGGCACTCGCAGCGGACCGCGTACTCCGCCAGCCGGCCGTCGGGGTGATGCGGACAGTAATAGTACGCGTCGATGTGCGCGCCGCGCCGCGCGAGCAGGCGCGCGATGTGATCGTGGACGTCGCGAACGACCTCCTCGGTGAAGAAGCCGCGCGCGACGCCCGACTGGTTCGTGACCATCGCGACGCGGATTCCCGCGCGGTTCAGCGCGCGGATGGCGTCGGCCGCGAACGGATACAACGTCACGCGCTCGGGCCTGTCCAGGTACCCGACCTCCTCGATGAGGGTGCCGTCACGATCGAGGAACACCGCCCCGCTCACAGACTCGCTCTCACTTCCCGCATCACCTCGTCGACGCCGACGCGTGTCATGCACCGGTGCGTCAGCGGACACTCGCGGAGCATGCACGGGCGGCACCACACGTCGCTGTGCACGATCGACATCCGTCCCGCGCCGATCGGGTGCGTCTCGCGCTCGTTCGTCGGACCGAACACCGCCGTCACGTCGACGCCGAGCGCCGCCGCGAAGTGCATGGCGCCGGAGTCGTTGGTCACGAGCACGCGCGTGTGCGCGAGCACGCCGGCCAACGCCGGCAGATCGGTCGTGCCAATCAGATCGATCGGACGGAGAGCCGTCCGCACGGCCGATCGCAACTCCACGCCCGCCGGAACATCGGCGGGCGCGCCAATCAACACCGACCGGACGCCGTCGCGCGCGAGCGCATCCACCGCGGCGGCATACCTCGACGCCGGCCAGCGCTTGGCGCTGCCGAACGCCGCGCCGGGCGCGATTGCCGCAAGGGGCGTCGTCCCGTCCCATCCGCCGTCGGTCAGACGATCCTCGCCGATCGCCCGCAGATCGGCCGGCACCGAGAGCCGCGGCTCGAGCGGTCCCGGGGGGAACCCGAGCGAAGCCGTCAGCCGCTGGTAGTACTCCGCCTGGTGCACGCGGGTGGGCGCGTGTACCGCACGCGTGAGCAACATCGAGCGGAGCTCGTTCCGGTATCCCCACCGCTCCGGCACGCCGGCACGATACGCGACCCAGGCACTGTTGAACGAGTTCGGCAGCAGCAGCGCGGCATCGTATCGGCCATCGCGGACGAGATCGACGCTCTCCTGCCGGCCGCCGAGGACCAGGGCGCGGGCGATCCCCGGCATCAGCGGTGCGACCGGCGCGATCGCAGCGCGTGCCGCGAGGTCCACCTGCGCACCGGGGAGCGCGCGCTGCACGTCGGCAATCGCCGGCAGCGCCATCACCGCGTCGCCCAGCCAGTTGGGCGCGAAAACCAGCAGCCGTCGTGTCACGCCTGACGTCGCCACGTGTGTTGTGGTACGGTTCGAGGTCGGATGAGCAGCCGCCTCCTGCCGCCGATCCTGCCGGATCCGCTCCTCCCGGTCGTCATGCCTGCGTACACCGAGCGTACCACGGTCGAGGAGATCATCCGCCGCATGCCTCTCGGCGCGGCGCCTCTCGAGCTCGTCGTCACGCACGGCCGGTCGTGCCGTTCCCTGCGATAGTCCCGTTTCCTTGCCTATGAAGATCGCGCTGCTGCAGATCAATCCGACCGTCGGCGACATCGGCGGCAACGCACAGCTCATTGCGGCGGCGTCGAGGCGGGCCGGAGAGGCGGGCGCCGATCTCGCCGTGACGCCGGAGCTCGCCCTGGTCGGCTATCTGCCGCGCGACCTGCTCCTGAGCCCGAGCTTCGTCTCGCGCAGCTGGACCGAGGTCGAATCGCTCGCGCGGATGCTGGCCGGCGGACCGCCGACGCTGGTCGGGCTGCCGGAGCCGAATCCGTCCGACGAGGGGCGGCCGCTGTTCAACAGCGCCGTCCTCCTCCGCGACGGCATCGTCGCGCAGCGGTTCCGCAAGGCGCTGCTTCCGACCTACGACGTGTTCGACGAGGATCGCTACTTCGAGCCGTTTCACGGCGCGCAGGTGCTCGACATCGCCGGCACCCGCGTCGGCATCAGCATCTGCGAGGACATCTGGAACGACCGCGACTTCTGGAAGCGGCGACGGTATCACCACGATCCGGTCGAGGAGCTGGTGCGCGCCGGCGCGACCGCAATTGTCAACCTCTCGGCGTCGCCGTTCACGGTCGGCAAGCATCGGCGGCGCGAGGCGATGCTGAGCAGCATGGCGCGGAAGTACGAGGTGCCGCTCGTCTACGTGAACCAGTACGGCGGCAACGACGACCTCGTCTTCGATGGCCGCAGCTGCGGGTTCGATCGGGCGGGTCGTCCGATCGCGCGCGGCGCCTCGTTCGGTCCCGATGTCGTCACCTGCGATCTGTCGAACGGCATCGGCATCGACGCCGCATCCGACCTCGACGCGGAATCCGAGATCTGGCGCGCGCTGGTGCTCGGCACGCGCGACTACGCGCGCAAGTGCGGCTTCTCGCAGGTCGTCCTCGGGCTTTCCGGCGGCATCGATTCGGCGCTCACCGCCGCCATCGCGGCCGACGCGCTCGGCGCCTCCAACGTGCTCGGGGTCATGATGCCGTCGCCGTACTCGAGCCGCGGCAGCATCGACGACTCGCTGGCGCTCGCCGCGAACATCGGGATTCCGACCTTGACGCTGCCGATCGAGCCGGCGATGCAGGCGATCGAGGGGACGCTGCGCGACGCCTTCGCCGGAACACGGCGGGACGTGACCGAAGAGAACATCCAGGCGCGGATCCGCGGCAACCTGCTGATGGCGCTGTCGAACAAGCGCGGCGCGCTGCTGCTGACCACCGGCAACAAGTCGGAGCTCGCCGTCGGCTACTGCACGCTGTACGGCGACATGTCGGGCGGTCTCGGCGTGATCGCCGACGTGCCCAAGACGATGGTGTACCGGGTGTCGCGCTGGCTGAACGTGCGCGAGGGGCGCAGCGTCATCCCGGAGTCGATCCTGACGAAGGTGCCGTCGGCCGAACTGCGTCCGAACCAGACCGACCAGGATTCGCTGCCGCCGTACGAGGTCCTCGACGAAATCCTGCGGCGCCACATCGAGTGCCACGAGCCGGCGGCCGCCATCGTCGCCGGCGGCTTCGACGCGGCCGTCGTCCGTCACGTCCTGCGCCTCGTGCGCCTCGCGGAGTTCAAGCGCAAGCAGGCGGCACCAGGCCTGAAGGTGACCGACCGCGCGTTCGGCACCGGGTGGCGCATGCCGATCGCGGCACAGTACGAAAGTTGAAACTGAAAACTGAAAACTGAAAACTTGAAGTTCAACGTAAAAACTGAAAACTGAAAACTTGAAGTTCAAAACGTAAAACTGCCGTCACGAAAAGACGAAGAATCGATCGTCACGGGAGACGTCGCCCGTCTTTGTTTTTCGTGAGGGGTTGCAGTGTCCGGCTCCAGCCGGACCTCAGTTTTGCAGTTTCGAGTTTTCAGTTTTGACTTTTCAGTTTTGACTTTTCAGTTTTCAGTTTTCAGTTTTCTCTCACTCCCGCCGGGAACATCGACCGGCCGGTCTCGACGCCCGGACCCTCCAGCCGCCATCGACGGTGCATCCAGAGCCACAGCTCGGGATGGTGCCGCACGTACATCTCGAGGACGTCGGTGCAGCGCTGCGTCAGCTCGCGGATCGGATCGTCGCAGCCGGCCGCCGGCAGCTCGATCGGGTGCTCGTAGATCATCCGGTAGCGGCCACGCCCCAGCGGCAGCGCAAAGAGCGGCACGATGCGCGCGCCGGTGCGCATCGCGAGCGCCGCGACGATTGGCGTCGTGGAGGCGGGGCGATCGAAGAAGTCGACCTGGATCGCGTCCTTGCTCTGGATGTGTTGATCGATGAGGATGCCGACGCCGCCGCCCTCGTGGAGCACGCGCAGCGCGCGCCGCAGCGTCCCCTGCCGATAGATCACGCTGTTGCCGGTCCGCGTGCGCATCCGCTCGAGCCGCTCGTGCAGGTACGGATTGTCCAGCGCGCGCGCCATCACCGCCATCGGCTGCAGCGCGAGCGCGTGCGTCAGCGCCTGCAGCTCCCAGTAGCCGAAGTGCCCGGTGACGAAGAGCACGCCCCGGCCCGACGCGTACGCCGCGCGCACGCGATCTTCCCCCTCGATCTCGACGCGCGCCAGCATCTCGCGATCGCTCAGCGTGCTGAACTTCAGCAGCTCGAGCAGCAGCCGCCCGAAGTGCATGAACGCGCCGCGCACGATGCGCACCTGCTCGGCGCGGCTCCGCGTCGGGAACGCCGCGGCGACGTTCCGCCGCGCCACGCACCGGTGAGCGCGATCCACGACGTAGAACATCAGCCCCAGCAGCGACCCGCACGCCGCCACCATCGCCGGCGGCATGACGCGCACCGCCGCGGTGACCATCTGCACGCCGAGGTATTCGATCCGATGACGCACGCTCACGACGCGTCGACCCTGGCCGCGCGCGCCGCCGCGATCCGCCGCAGCAGCCAGCCGGCGAAGTCGGACTCCGGCTCGATCGTCGTGTCGAGCGTGACGACGAGAAACGGGACCGCACGGCCGGCGAACGGCTCGAGCCGCACGGCGTCCTTCTCGGTCGTCACGACGGCATCGGCCTGCGTCGCGCGCACGCTCTCGTCGATCCGCTCGAGGTCCTCGGCGTCGAACGGATGGTGATCGCGGTACGCGCGGGTGCCGACCACCTGCAACCCCGACTGTTCGAGCTGGCTGAAGAACCGCTCGGGGCGCGCGATGCCGGCCACGGCGAGGAGGCGCAGCGACGGCGACACCGGCGCGGCGTCGCCGCTGCCCAGCACGCGCACTGCTCCGAACGCGCGAGCCAGCGTGAACGCGTCGCGGATGCCGAGCTGCTTCGCAATCGCGCGGGCGTGCGATGCGGATCCGGCCGGGACGATCAGCGCATCGGCTGCGGCCGCGTTGGCGATCGGTTCCCGCAGGCGGCCGGCCGGCAGCACGCGGTCGGCCAGATCCTCGTCGTCGATCAGCAGCAGATCGACGTCGCGCTTCAGCTGCACGTGCTGAAACCCGTCGTCGAGCAGGTGGACTGTCGCGTCGAAGTGCGTCTCGGCGTAGCGTCCCGCGCGGTAGCGATCGGCGCATACGAGCACCGGCACGCCCGGCAGGCGACGCGCGAGGAGCAGCGGCTCGTCGCCGCTGCGTGCGAGATCGGCAATCACGCGATCCCGGTCCGAGACGACCGTCACGCCGCTCGTCACTTTCTCGCGGCCGTACCCGCGGCTCAGGATGGCCGGCCGTTCGCCCCTGGCGAGCAGGATCCGCGCGAGCGCGTCGACCGTCGGCGTCTTCCCCGTGCCGCCGACGCGCAGGTTCCCCACGCTGACGACGGGCGAGGCAAGGTGACGCGTACGTGTCCCACCGCCCGCATACCACCGTCGCCGCCAGGTTGCCGCTGCGCCGTACACGGCGCTCAGCGCGTCTGCGATCACTGAACCAGTCGGAAGGGCCGCACGACGCCGGCGGGCGCAGGCAGCAGATCGGTCAGCACCGCCATCGTCTTGTCTTTCGCGCCGCGATTGGCGTCGACGAGGGCGCGCGCGGCGGCGCCGAGGCTGGCGCGCCGCACCGGGTCGGCCACCAGGTTGCGGAGCTCTTCCTCGAGCTCGCGCTCGGAGTGGACCTGGACGCCCGCGCGATGCGCGAGGAAGGCCTCGGCGATCTCGCGGAAGTTGTGCATGTGCGGACCGAAGACGATCGGCTTGCCGAAGACCGCCGGCTCGAGGATGTTGTGGCCGCCGTAGTCGGCGAGGCTGCCGCCGACGAACACGAGCGTCGCCAGCTGGTAGACCTGCGCCAGCTCGCCGAACGTGTCGAGGACGACGACGTCGACGCGCGGCTCGCCGTCGATCGGCAGGTTCGACCGGCGTGCGACCGTGAAGCCCTCCTCGATCGCCAGCCGCTCCACGTCGGCGAAGCGCTCCTTCTGCCGCGGCGCGACGATCAGCAGGGCGCCCGGCGCAATCGATCGGATGCGCGCGAACGCGCGCAGCACCGCCGAGTCCTCCGGCTTCATCGTGCTGCCGGCCACGAGGACGACGCGCGACGGCGCGACGCGGAAGTACCGGAGCACCGGCTCGCGCGGACGGCCGTGCGAGATCGCCGGCACCGGCAGCGAGTCGAACTTCAGGCTTCCGGTGATCGTCACCTGCCTGGGATCGGCGCCGAGCGCGATCACGCGCCGCGCCGATTCGTCGCCCTGCATGCAGAAGCGATCGATGTCGGCGAGCACGCGGCGGAAGAGCGGACGCACGAGCCGGTACCGCGGGTACGATCGCGCCGAGACGCGGCCGTTGATGATGGCGGTCCTGACGCCGCGCGCGCGGCACTCGCGCAGCAGGTTCGGCCAGATCTCGGTCTCCATCATCACGAACAGCCGCGGCTTCACGATGTCGAGCGTCCGCCGCACGGTGAACGTCCAGTCGAACGGGAAGTAGAAGACGCCGTCGACCTGCTGCAGGTTCTTCTTCGCGACCTGCTGTCCCGCGATCGTCGTCGTCGAGACGTAGAGGCGCAGCTTCGGATAGCGGACGCGGAGATCCGCGATGAGCGCGCGCGCGGTGAGCGCCTCGCCGACCGAGACCGCGTGAATCCAGATCGACGGCTCGCCGTCGACGTTGAAGGCAATCGGAAGATACCCGAGCCGCTGGCGCAGGCTGCCGACGTGCTTCTTGTACCGGACCGCCTGATAAAGGAAGTACGGCGACACGAGCACGAAGACGATCAACGAGGCGAGACTGTACGCGAGATACATCGAGCAACGAAACGGTGGTAACACCGTTTCTCACAATAAGTTACGAGGTACGCCAGTATAGCCGCACGGTTTGACCAGCCGCAAGCGCGTTCATTAGAATTGAGCGTTTGTCGCGCGGGCTACGGATGAGAGCCCGTCGCAAAGGAGCGACATGGCTGCTGTACGGGTCGGCATCAACGGCTTCGGGCGGATCGGACGCAACATCATGCGCGCCGCGCTCGGTGACAGGAATATCGATTTCGTGGCGGTCAACGATCTGACCAATGCCGCCACGCTCGCCCACCTTCTCAAGTACGACTCGGTGCTCGGCAACCTGCACGCCGAGATCAAGGCGACCGGCGACGGGATCTCGGTCGCCGGCGACGAGTTCAAGGTGCTCTCGGTCAAGGATCCGGCCGAGCTGCCCTGGAAGGATCTCGGCGTCGACGTCGTCTTCGAGAGCACGGGACGCTTCACCAGCCGCGACGATGCCGCCAAGCACCTGGCGGCCGGCGCGAAGAAGGTGATCATCACCGCGCCAGCCAAGAAGCCCGACGTCAGCCTCGTCCTCGGCGTCAACGAGGAGAAGTACGACCCGGCGGCGCACCACATCATCTCGAACGCCTCCTGCACCACCAACTGCCTCGCGCCGCTCGTCAAGGTGATCCATCAGCGCTTCGGCATCCGCAAGGGGTGGATGACCACAATCCATTCCTACACCAACGACCAGAACCTGCTCGACCTGCCGCACAAGGATCTCCGTCGCGCGCGCGCCGCCGCGCTGTCGATCATCCCGACGACCACCGGCGCCGCCGTCGCGGTCGGCGAAGTGCTGCCGGAGCTGAAAGGGCGGCTGGACGGGTTCTCGATGCGCGTGCCGACGCCGAACGTGTCGGTCGTCGACCTCGCCGCGCTCCTCGACAAGCAGACGACGGCGGAGGAAGTGAACGCGGCGCTGCGGGAAGAGGCCGACGGCCCCCTGAAGGGGATCCTCGCGATGTCGGACGAGCCGCTCGTGTCGATCGACTTCCGCGGCAACGCGAACTCGTCGATCGTCGACACCGCGTACACGAAGGTGATGGACGGCGACTTCGTGAAGCTGCTCTCCTGGTACGACAACGAGTGGGGCTACTCGGCCCGATGCGTCGACCTGCTGCGGCTCATCGTCGGCAAGGGCGTCTGACGTACGGCCGCGCGCCATGGCCAAACTGACCATCCGCGACCTGACGCTGCGCTCGCGGCGCCTGTTCATCCGCGTCGATTTCAACGTGCCGCTGAAGGGCGGCATCATCGCCGACGACACCCGGATCCGGGCGTCGATCCCGACGATCCAGTACGCGATCGATCATGGCGCGATGCCGATCGTCGCCAGCCACCTCGGACGTCCGAAGGGAAAACCGAGCGCGGAGCTCAGCCTCGCGCCGGTGGCGAAGCGGCTCGAGGAGTTGCTCGATCGGCGCGTGGTCTTCGCGGCTGACTGCGTCGGCCAGCCGGCCGACGCCGCCATCGAGGCGGCACGCCAGGCGAACGCCGTGGTGCTCCTCGAGAACCTCCGCTTCCATCCGGAGGAAGAGAAGAACGATCCCGACTTCTCGAAGCGGCTCGCGTCGATTGCCGACGCGTACGTCGACGATGCCTTCGGCGCGGCGCACCGGGCGCACGCCTCGGTCGAGGGGATGACCCACTTCTTCCCGCGGCCGGCCGCGGGCCTGCTGATGGAGCAGGAGCTGAGATATCTCGGCCACGTCCTCGAATCGCCGGAGCGCCCGTTCGTGACGATCCTCGGCGGCGCGAAAGTGTCCGACAAGCTCGAGGTGATCGAGAACCTGCTGGGCAGGGTCGACCGCCTGATCATCGGCGGCGCGATGGCGTACACCTTCCTGAAGTCGCGCGGCATCCCGACCGGTCGCTCGCTCGTCGAAGACGACAAGCTCGACGCGGCGCGGACGATCACCGCCGACGCGCAGGCGCGCGGCGTCGAGCTCGCGCTGCCGCTCGATCACGTCGTGACCGCGAAGCTCGAAGCGGGATCGCCGCACGAAGTGCTCGCGATCGACAGCCCGGAGATTGGCGATCGGATGGGCGTCGACATCGGTCCGCAGACCGTCGCGCGGTACGCGGCGATCGTGCAGGATGCGCGGACCGTCGTCTGGAACGGCCCGATGGGGGTGTTCGAGATCGCCGACTTCGCCGAAGGGACCAACGCGCTGGCGCGAGCCGTGGCCGCGGTGCGCGGCACGACCATCGTCGGCGGCGGCGATTCGATCTCGGCGCTGAAGAAAGCGGGCATGGCCGATCGGATCACGCACATCTCGACCGGCGGCGGCGCGTCGCTCGAGTTCCTCGCCGGACGGACGCTGCCGGGCGTGGCGGCGCTCGCGGACAAATAGGCGGGCGGGTCGGGCAGGTCGGGCAGGTCGGGAAGGTTGGGAGAGGAAGGACGGAGAGACGTGCGCACGCCGCTCATCGCCGGCAACTGGAAGATGTTCAAGACCGTGCACGAGGCGGTCGCCTTCGCGAAGGAATTCAAGACCATCGTGAAGGACGTTCACGGCGTCGACATCGTGATCGCCCCGGCGTTCACCGCGGTGCACGCGGTCGCCGAGGCGGTGCGGGCGTCGAACGTCGCGGTCGCGGCGCAGGACGTGTACTGGGAACGCGAGGGGGCGTTCACCGGCGCCGTGTCGGCGGCAATGGTGCGCGAGGCGGGCGCCGAGTACGTGATCGTCGGCCACTCGGAGCGGCGGCGGCTGTTCGGCGAGACCGACGTGATGGTCAACCGGAAGACGAGCGCGGCGATTGCGGCGGGGCTCACGCCGATCGTCTGCGTCGGCGAAACGCTCGAGGAGCGGGAAGCTGGTGCCACGCTGTCGATCCTCGATCGCCAGCTGCAGGATGGCCTCGACACGTTCTCCCGGGAGCAGGTCGCCGACATCGTCATCGCCTACGAACCGGTCTGGGCGATCGGGACAGGACGCAACGCGACGGCGGCGCAGGCGCAGGAGGCGCACGCGCACCTGCGAGGACGGCTGCGCCAGTGGTTCGGCGCCGACGCGGCCGACCGCTGCCACATCATCTACGGCGGCAGCGTGAAGCCCGATAACATCACCGAGCTGGTGCGCGAAGCGGATGTCGACGGCGCGCTCGTCGGCGGCGCCAGCCTCGAGGTCCGGAGCTTCGGGGAAATCGTGCTGCGCAGCCGGCAGGCTGTCGTATAATCGGAGTTTCGGAAAGTTTCAGATGTTCTACTACCTGCTCGTGACGGTTTACGTCCTCTCGTGCCTGATCCTGCTGCTGGTCATCCTGCTGCAGCAGGGCAAGGGAGGCGACATGGCGAGCGCCTTCGGCGGCGGAGGCAGCCAGGCTGCGTTCGGCGCGCGCAGCGGCGCGACGCTGCTCTCGAAGCTGACGACCGGCTTCGCGGTGCTGTTCATGCTGACCGCGCTCGGCCTCGCGATCATGGGTCAGCGCGGAACCGGATCGGTCCTCGGCGCCAGCGCGCCGCCTCCTCCGGCGGCGGTGCCAGCGCCAGCGGGAGCCCCGGCTCCGGCTGCGGCCCCCTCGACGCCCGCGCCTGAAAGCCAGGCACCGGCAAGCGCGCCGACGACGCCAGGAGCTGCACCGGCGGCACCGGCACCGGACCAGAAATAGGCACCGGACCAGAAATAGATCGTGGCGTCCAGCTCGATCGATTGTGGCGTCCGGCTTTAGCCGGACGATTCGATATCGGGTCCGGTTTCAGCCGGCCCACCACTTGCGGAAGTGGCGGAATTGGCAGACGCACCAGCTTGAGGGGCTGGCGGTAGCAATATCGTGGGGGTTCGAGTCCCCCCTTCCGCACCATCTTTAGAATCAGCGTTTTACGGCAATTGAAGGCCGCCAGAAATGGCGGCCTTTGTTGTCGTATTGTCAAGTTTGTTGTCAGAAAGCGCCGTGCCGCAAGCGTGGCTGTCTGTTCGCGTCAACACGCGGACGTATTTCGACCGTGATCCTCACGAGTCCACGTCGTCGAACACGCTTCGCTCGCTCTGTGGCTCCTCGGATTTTGAGACAGGCGCCAGTTTTCTGGGCGGCTTGTCCTCGGACTCGTCCGGCATGTGTTCAGAAACCCATTCCTGGGCCAGCTCGGTTTCACGATTAATGATCTTGATGACGGCTTCATCGTCGGCGAATTGACGCTTCATCGCCTCGAACCCGTCAAAAAGCGGCTGCATAAACCCGTCAGGCGAGTCCTCGGACGGCAGATTGCTCTGCCAGTCATGGCGCACCGACTTTAGCTTCGGCACCAGTTCCGTCCGGACCCTCTTCACCAACGCGTCAAATTCATCTGGCTCAAACAGGTCGCGGATCGTGTAGTCGTCCAGAGCAGACAGGTCGCTGCCGTCGAGAGCGTATTCGCTCACGGTTGCGATGAATTCCCTCCGCCGCTCCTCCGGCAGCAGACCGAGTTCATGCAGGCGCGCGGCGAGGTTCACTTCCGGGACGGCGCTCAGCATCAGTCCCGGACGGGAAACCCGGGTCAGCAGCGCCGGGTGCTGCTCCATGTAGAGCTCCAGAAATTCTTTCGAACAGCGTCGCGAGAGGAATCCCTGGACGCCGTGACGGTCGGCCCAACGCGCGAGCCAAGCGTCCTTGTACTTGCGGGACGAGAATTCGTCGAGACGCTTGAGCATGAGCGGAAAGAGCGTTTTGGGAAGGACGACGGCCTTTTCGATGCCCACGTCCCCGCAGGTCACCTGCTCGACGAGCTTGTCGGGCGTGCTTCCCTGAACGTAGACGTCGAGCAGTTCCGGGCTTTCGACGAGAAGAGACGCGTAGGCGTCGCCGATGGTCGGATGCTTGAAGCGCCAGAAATACTCATCGTCGGCGTAGAAACGCTGGACCAGGCTGCCATTGAGCGCTTCGAGAGCTGTCCGGCAGGCCCCGACGGTGCTGCCGAGCCGCACCAGCGCCCTTTCTTCGGACGGCTGCAGCTCGATGGGGCTTTGCAGCCGGTCATTGCGCATGTAGATAAGCCCCAGAGCCGCCTTGCTGTCATTGTCGAGGTTCTGCAAGACCTCGCGTAGCAGCTGCTCTCGCTTCTCGACAAACTCGTGCAGGTGGTACGGGCTGAGATGAAGACCCTTCGTGAAAACAGGGTCTGCCAAACGCCTTGCTGTTTCCGGAATGAACCGCGGATGCGCGGCGACGGCGTCCAGAAACGGCTTCACGTCGGTCTTGAATGTCTTCGGCTGCCGTCCGAGCTTCAGATGGTTGTAGAGAATCTGTCGCCGCTCGTCGAGGGTCAGATTGTGGACGTCGATGACCACCTTGCCTTCCTCAAGCAGCGGGAACGCGCCTTCCTTGAGGTCGTTTCGGGCGCGGCTGTAGATGTAGTCGCGCGACGTCATGACGATCTTCGCCCCTCGCTTGAGCATCGTGCGAACCTCGGCGAGGATGCGGTTCCACTCCTGGACGAGCGATTCCTCGTACTGCGTCGGGCCGAACGCGTCATCGAGCCAGAAGAACTGCGAAGGCTCGTCAGGATTCCATCGATCGACGAGCTTGGCGGGACGGTCGGGTTTGACGAGCGAGACGTTCCACTGGTCGATGGCGGCCATCGACAGGAGCGAAGCGATCGTCGTCTTCCCTGCGGCGGGCTCGCCGATCAGGAGCACGAAGCCGTGCTCGTTGAGGGCGTCTGAGGCCTTCCGATAGGCGTCGGTGATGACGGTCTTGGCCAGGTCTTCCCGCAGGGATGCGAGCACGGCGGTCGCCTGCTTGTAAGCGCGCTCGTCGAGGATTTGCGTGAGGTCGCCAAGGCCGTATAGGCGCGGCACCTGCATCCGCAAATTCTTGTTCTCGCGAATCTGGTCGCATATCCAGTTGAAGCCAAAGATCAGGACATGCTTGACGCCCGCCTTCTTGAAAAGGTCTTCGACTTGCGCTGCCCGCTTCCCGGACACTCCTGCATTGGTGAGAATCACATAGGTGTCGCAGCGTCCCTGCGCCACCAGGCGTTTGACCTTTGCGACTTCTCCCTTGAGGTCTGCGAGCCGTAGGGCGTAGTTCGGTCTCGATGTGAACTTGCACTGGATGACGAAGCGGCCGCTGAGCGCTTCGCTGCCGCCTGTCTTCCAGGCGCCGGCGAAAGCGCCGTCCCGCCCGCCATCGTTTGAGTCGAGGAAGGACTCGACGGTCTGGCCGAGAATCTCTCTGGCAATCGTCAGGCAGAGTTTCTGGAAGGCGCTCCAGCCAAGATTATGCAACTCGTACATGAATTGTCCGCCGGCTGTCTTTCGAGCCTTCAGCCTAGGCCAAGCGGCCGCGGTCAGCAATATGCGCGATTCAGCCTTGGCTTTCGATGACCATGTCCGCCGCCGCGCAGGCCAAAGGGATTAGCATTCCGGGATGTCCACCAAACGCCGCCGCGCTGCGCATTCCGGCCAAGCTGAACGCGGATTCCGGGGAAGGTGAACGCGGATTCTGGGCAAGCCGTACGCTCGTCGGAGCGTAGCGACGGCCGTAGAAAGTCTCGAATCCCTCCTGGGTGATCGC
>WBZO01001789.1_pt1 | contig 25154 bp, 25 predicted proteins | sample 5204261 | NCBI WGS metagenome assembly WBZO01 (sample SAMN12412400, study PRJNA552823) | activated sludge metagenome | isolation source: activated sludge from anammox sidestream of wastewater treatment plant... | place: USA: North Carolina | collected 2017-09
CCCGCTTCACGCTCGACCCCGTCCAGGGCGGCGACCCGCTCCTGACGGTCGACATGCCGAAGGGCGCGAAGATCGAGGCCTCCTGGAACGAGAAGGGCTACATCAACCTGAAGCCGGTCACCGGCGAGGGCGCGCAGGGCACCGCGAAGGTCCACTTCACCCTCGTCCCGAGCCTCGAGGCCGCCATCTACGGCGTCGCCGTCTCGTACAACGCGTCGCAGCTCACCAACAAGCTGCCGGGCGGCAAGTTCAACTTCGACGCGCAGAAGACCGGGCCGCTCTCTCCCTGGGGCTTCGCCGGCGCGTCGGTCCAGACCCCGGGCCCCGCGATCGACAGCTCGACCATCTTCGCCCTGCCGTTCTCGACGCTCGGCGTGAGCGCGGACATCGCGGAGGGGACGCTCGGCATCCAGGCGACCACGAGCCCGACGTTCAAGTACGTCACCAAGGAGGTCCGCCTCGACGGCTTCGGCGTGACGACCGCGGACGGGGTCGCGAAGGTCCCCGTGATGGACGGCGACGCGATGGACGTCGTCGCCCTCGTGAACGGCGAGCTCACGTTCAACGGCGACCTCGACATCCGCCCCGTGGTCACGGTCGACAGCGTCGCCGGCATCCCGACCTTCGGCGCCGTGAAGTTCTCGTTCAGTGCGGTGAAGAAGGCGTTCTCCGGCGCGCCCACGGTCGTGAGCTTCGCGCCGCAGACCATCCACATCCCGCTCCCGAACGTGAAGGCGCCGTCCACGCCGATCGGCCTCGGCGACGTGAAGGCCGGCGGCAAGGCGGAGAAGACGGTCTCGATCGACAACACCGGCGAGCTCGGCGCGGTCCTCTCCTTCTCGAGCTCCGACCCGCAGTTCACCGTGCCGAGCGGCGAGGTGCAGGTCCCCTCGAAGGGCAAGTACGACCTGAAGGTCGCCTTCAACCCCAAGTCGAACGGCCCTGCGTCGACGACGATCACCGTGCACTCGAACGATCCGGACTCGCCGGATCAGACCTTCAAGATCGGCGCGAACGGCGCGTCGCTCGAGCCGGACGGCGAAGAGGACGGCGCGAAGAAGGGGCAGCGTCCGGGCGAGGGCGTCCCCGAGCTCGCCGACCCGGGCGGCGACGAGGGCTGCTCGGCGGCTCCGCTCCGCCACGCGGGCACCTCCAGCGCCTCGGCGCTCGGCATCGGCCTCGCGATCGCGCTCATCGCGCGTCGCCGCCGCCGCTGATCGCGTGGACGACGAGCGCGGCGAGCCCGAGCAGGGCGAAGCCGAACGCATTTCCCCCGCCGTGTAGATCGATCATCGTCCCGAGCGGGATCGCGCCCGCGAGCGACGAGCCCCGACCGGCCGACGAGGTGAGCGCGAACGTGGCCGCGAGCGCCATGGTGAGGAGGAGCGACGCGCCCGACGCGACGAACAGCACCGCGGCGACGCGTGACGTTCGCCACGAACGGCGCGATGCGAACCCCACGAGGAGCGTCGACGCCGCGAGCATCCCGCACGCGAGGACGACGGCGGCGCTCCGCTCGACGACGGCGTTCGTGGCGATCCCGATCGCGGTGAGAGGGACCCCGGCGCAGACGATGATCGTCGCGGTGCGACGAAGGATGCATGATGCACGCGATTCGGAGGGCCCGCGGACGATGCGCCCGGCGCCGCCGAGGACGACGGGGGCGGCGAAGCCCGCGTAGTGGAAGTGCGCGGCGGTGAACGTCACGACCGGCTCGTGGAAGCCGGCCAGGGGGACGCCCGCGCGGGAGGCGAGGAGCCAGACGCCGCCGACGGGCAGGAGCAGGAGGCCGAGGTCGAAGGCGAAGGCGTCGAGCGGCGCGAACCGCGCCGGTCGCCGCGACCAGAGACGCGCGACGCCCGCGAGGCCTGCGAGAGCGCACACGACGAGGTGCGTCGCGGCGCAGCCGATCGCGGCGACATGGCCGGTGGGCGCGAGCCAGCCGAGGACGCCTGCGGCGGCGCCGAACGGCGCGATGAACACGATCGCGCGGCGGAGCAGGCGAGGGACCGGCTCGGCCTGCGCTGCGAGCGCGAGCGAGAGGCCCGCGGGCACGATCGTGCCGGCGGCGATCGCGAGGGCGAGGACGACGGTGCCCTCGCCGCGCGCGAGGAAGAGGGCGCCGGCGGCCACGAGCCCGATCAGCGCGACGAGCCGCAGCGCCTGCGTCTCAGTCTTCGCGGCTGACCTTCCGGCGCGCCGCCTTCTTCTTGGCGACCTTCTTCTTGCCCTCGACGCGCTTCTTCTTCGCCGCGCGCGTCGGCTTCGTGGGCTTTCGCTTCTTCGGCTCCACGAGCGCCTTCAGGATCATCTCCTTCAGCTTCGCGCGCGCGTCGCTCAGGTTCTTGAGCTGGTCGCGCGTCTTCTCGCTCTTCACCAGGATGCGCCCCTCGGCGTCGAGCGCGTTCTTCGCGAGCGCGCGCAGGCGCGTCTTCGCAGCATCGGGCAGCGCGACGGTCCCCTCGAAGTCGAACGTGAGCTCGACCTTCGACGACACCTTGTTGACGTTCTGACCTCCGGCGCCGGACGCGCGCACCGCGGTCCATTCGAGGTCACTGCCCGGCAGGGTGATCTTGTCGTTGACGACGAGCGGCGTGCTCATGTGAGCCAGTCCTCGCACGCTTTCGTGCGCTCCTGCAAGTGCTTGCCTACGCGGCGGGCCGTCGGTCGCCGGCGACGACGAGTCGGGCGGCCCCGGCGACCCCGAATGGCAGGAGAAAGAGGGCCATGCCCGGGATCAGGAGGAGGGCGGCGGCGGAGACGCCGAAGCCGAGCACCGCCCAGAAATTCGCCCGCATGAAGGCGATGCGCGCCGCCACGTCCACGCCGCGGACGCTGAACGGGTAGTCGAGCAGGTCGTACGCCGCGGCGAGGCCGGTCACGATGAGCTTGAGCGGAACGGTCACGACCGACGCCGGCGGGAACAGCAGCGTGATGGCCGCGAGGAGCGCGAGGGATCGGAGGACCCCGCGGACGAAGGGCTGATCGGGCCAGGTCGGCCCGCCGAGCGCCCGCTCCTGCTTCCGCGCGATCGCTTCGAGCGCGAACCCGGAGACGGGCTGCGCGAGCGAGAGGGAGACGAGGAAGCCGATCACGATCCCGACGATCCAGAGGACGATCTTCAGCGCCCAGCGGTAGACGTCGTGCGTCGGGTCGACGAGGCGGGCGGCGAGCTCTCCGCCGCCCCAGATCGCGAGCGCGGTCGACCCGCCGAAGAGGAGCGCCGCCAAGACGACCGGCACCGTCGCCCAGGGCCACGTCCCGGGCGTGGTGACGACGAAGCCGAGACCCCCGAAGAGCGCCCGCACGCCGGCGAAGAACCCGAGCGCGACACGCTTGACCACCCCGGCAGGCTAATCACGGTCGTGAGCGTCCGCATCCCCCGGGCGTTGTAGGATGACGTCGTGCGTAGCTACGTCCTCTTCCTCCTCCTCGCGCTCGAGCTCGCGGCCTGCTCGAAATCGGCCCCCGAGCACGACGCGCGGCTCGAGTCCACCGACGGGAAGGTGGTCGTCAAGTACGCGGGCAAGACGGCGCCCGTGCCGGCGAGCGACCTGGGCCACGGCGGAGCCACCGTGTCCGTCGTGCGCGACGAGAGCGGCAAGCGCCTCGCCTATCCGCTGCCGGGCGGCGGATCGCGGATCGTGTACGTGGTGGGCGACGGACTGTTCCTCGGACCGACGGGGCCGGCCGTGCGAGGGGGCGGCCAGAACGACTTCTCGTCCGCTCCGTCCCTCGACGATGCGCTCGGCCCGATCTTCGAGAACGCCGACGGACGCCGCGCCCAGGCCGTGGCCGAGGTGAAGAAGGAGAAGGGGGACGGCGGCGTCGCACGGATGCTCGGCTCCGCGGCGCACGTCGAGGATCCGGCATGGGACGACGCGTTCGCCGCGCTGCCGGACTCCGCGCGGACCGAGGTGAAGAAGCGGCTCGCGGTGAGCCTCGAGCCGGGCAGCCCTCCCGGCGGCCTCGCGCGCGCGGTGCGCTTCGCGGCGCTCGACGACAAGTCTCGCGCGCCGTCGTTCGCCGCGCGCGTGCACGAGCTCGTCGATCCGATGCGCGAGCCGCGCGCGAACGCGGTGTTGCTCCGTGCGCTCGCGAAGATGGATCCCGCGCTCGGCGTGGGCGTCGGATGCGACGTGCTCCACAAGAAGGTGGCCGACGAGGTGCTCGTCGAGGCCGCCGCGATCGCGGTGGCGCGCGGCGGAGGCGACTGCGACGCGATCGAAGCCGCGCTCGGCGACGACACCTGCGCGCCGTGGTTCCGGTGCAGCAGCGGCAAGCCGCTCGACGGGCGCGAGGCGACCAGGCAGGACGAGCCCCTCTGCACGAAGGAGGAGCTCGCCTCGGCGATCGACAAGGAGCTCGAGCGCAAGCCGGAGGACGTCATGAGCGGCGCGCGGGGGACGCGCACGAGCATGTTCGCGTTCGCCGCGCTCCTGGCGAAGGACCGCGTGCCCGCGACGTTCCTGACCGCTCACGCCCGAAGGCGCTATGCCATCGTGCAGGCGAAGGAGCCGGCGTGCGACACCGGCATGACGCCGAGCACGCCCTGCCGGTGCGAGGAGACGGTCCTCCGCGACTGGGCGTGCCGGCATCGCGAGTCGCAGACCGCGAGCGTCGGCGTGTGCCGGTTCGACATCGACGACAAGGCGAAGAAGATCCAGAACGTCGTGGCGACGCTACCGCCCTGACGAGCTCGCCCTCTTCTTCGCCTCGAGCTCCTCGAGCGTCTTCGGCCAGTCGCCGCGCATGAGGCGCGAGAGCGATCGATCGGCGAGGAGCTTCCCCTCGGTCTGGCACTCCGGGCAGTAGTTCATCTCGTTGCCTCCGTAGCGGATGCGCTGAACCGGCGTACCGCAGCGTGGACAGGGCTTGCCGTACTTGCCGTGCACCGCCATCTCCGGGCGGAAGGCGGTCACGTTCTCGGGGAAGTCTCCCGCCTCCTTCCGCAGCCGCTCGGTCCACTCCGAGAGGACCTCCTTCATCGAGGCGTGCAGCTTCGCGACCTCGTCGTCGGTCAGCCTCTGCGTGAGGCGCACCGGGGACATCCGTGCATGATGCAAGATCTCGTCGGAGTACGCGTTGCCGATGCCGCCGAGGAGGTGAGGGTCGGTGAGCGCGCGCTTGAGCGTGTGGTTCTCGCTGCGGAGGCGCGCTCCCAACTCCTCGGTCGTCGCCTCGAGGACCTCGAGCCCGCCCGGGTCGAGCGCCGCGAGCCCGTCGTCGCGAACGAGGTGGATGCTCGCACGCTTCTTCGAGCTCGCCTCGGTGAGGATGAGCGTCCCGGAGCCCGCGAAGTCGAACGCCGCGAGGCCGACCTTGCCCGGGATCGCCGCGCCGAGCGGCTTCCAGCGGAGGCGCCCGGCGATCATGAGGTGGATGACGAGGTGGAGGCGCTCCTCCTTCTTCGAGGCGGCGAAGCCGAGCACGATGCGCTTTCCGAGCCGCGAGACCCTCTTCACCACCCGGCCGCTGGCCGCGGTGATGGGCGGATCGGCGGTGCGGAGGACGAACGGGCTGGCGAGGCGCACGCGCTCGAGCGCGTGCCCGACCGTCTTCTTCGCGACGTGCTCGACGTAGACGTCGACGTCCGGCAGCTCCGGCATGACGCCGGAGCGTAGCGCACCACGCGCCTCAGCGGCGGCGGCGGCGGGCCCAGGCGACGACGAGCACCGCGGCTGTCGCGCCGAACGCCCACGACCCGAACGCGCGGTGCTCCTTCGGCGAGCTCAGGCAGCTCGACTTCGAGGTCGTGCGTCCGGCCGAGTCCTCGTCGGCGTAGTAGAGCGCGTAGTGCACGTTGCTCACCGGCGTCTGCTTCGGCGACGGCTCGAGCCGGAGATCGCCGGTGGAGAGCGCATCCGCCGGGAGCACGGCCCGGAGGCGCGTCACCCAGACGTCCTGGCGGTGCAGCCCGACGAGCGCGACGTCGAGATCGTCGAGGTACTGGCACTCCGCGTACGGGGGCACGAGGTCGCCGCCCGGGTCGTACGCCGGCGCGCCCGCGTCGGGCTCCGTGCTCCCGTCGGGCTCGCCCGCGTCGGCGTCCGCCTCCGTCGACGCGTCCGCCCCGGCGTCGCCTGTGGGATCGATGCTCGCGTCGCTCCCCGCGTCCTCGGGCTCTTGCTGCTGCGGATCCGGCCCCGCGTCCTCGTCCTGATCGACGCCCGCGTCCGCCGAGCCGCGCGGGCACGGCGTGAACGTCGAGCCGCTCGAGCCGGAGGAGGACGAGCTCGAAGACGACGACGACGGCGAGCTCCAGCGCTTGCAGAGCCCGAAGTACGAGTCGGTGAGGCCGGGGTTCGGCCCTCGGCGTGCGCCCGTGCTCGGGCTCGTGAGCGAGCCGCTCCAGTAGAGCTGCGGGCGATCGGCGTACTCGGTGAGCCAGGTCCGGCCGTCGTCCGCGGCCATGAGCTCCTGCGAGATCTCCTCGTAGTTCGACTTGCCCGCGTACCGATCCCAGCGGAGGCGATCGTCGTCGAAGACCGTCGACTCGAAGTTGCGCGGCTGCCAGCGGCCCTCGGTGATCACGTAGAGGGTGATGCCGACGCGCGGACCGACGCCCGCAGCCACCATGCGGAGCGGCAGCGTCGGATCGGCGCCCTTGGTGACGACGCGCACCGGCTGCATCGACCGCTCGCCGCATCCCGGGCGGAGGCGGAGCGCGATGAAGTCGAAGCCCTCGGCGACGTACGCGTCGATCGTCGGCGCGATCGAGTCGGGGATGCTGTACGCGTGACTCTTGAGCCAGCTCCGGAGCGCGTCGTCGTCGGTCGCGCGCAGGGTCACCGTCTCGTAAGGACCCACGACCTGCTGGCTGAGCACCTGCACCTGTCCGGGCCCTACGCCATCGGAGTACGCGCTCGCCGACTCTTGGGAGCCGCACCCCGTGAGCGCGCATCCGTAGGCGCCTCCGAAGTTGTTCGGCTGGTAGATGACCGGCTGCGTGCTCGCGTCGAGCGCGGTGAACCACTCGTCGTTCGAGAGCGAGAGCTTCGCTCCCGGCCTGACGGGCAGCACCCAGGCGAACTCGGCGGGATCGCCGCTGTAGCGGATCTGATCCCAGAGCACGGTCTGCTCGGGCGAGATCGAGAGCGCCATGCGATGGTCGGTGACGACCGTGCGCTCCTGCTGCGGAACGAAGCAGCCGCCGCACGCCTCGGCCGGCGATGGTTCGAAGAAGGCGCACGCCGAGACGACGAGCGCGAGGCCAAGCAAGGACTTCCTCATCGAGAGGCGCGTTCAGCAACGGGCGTGCCGTGGTGGCACAGGTCACGATCGTGCGGGATTCACGGGCTCGATCGCCGATCACCCGGACATCCGGCGCGGGGCCGAGACATCGCTGCCATACCCGGGTAGGGTCTCTCTCGATGAGCGATCTCCTCGTTCGCACGATGGAGCCCGGCGACCTCGATGCGGTCGCGAAGCTCGCCGGACGTCTGGTGCGCATGCACCACGACTTCGATCCGAAGCGCTTCCTCCACCTGCCCAATCCCGAGGCCGGCTACGCCCGTTACTTCGCGTCCGAGCTCGGCAGCGATCCCGTCGTCCTCCTCGTCGCCGAGGTGGAGGGCGAGGTCGCCGGCTACCTCTACGCCCGGATGGAGCCACGCAGCTACAACGAGCTGCGCGACGCGTGCGGCGCGATCCACGACGTGTTCGTCGACGACGCCGCACGGCGCAAGGGCGTGGGCGAGGCGCTCCTCCGTGAGGCGATGAAGCGCCTGAAGGAGCGCGGCGCCCCGCGCGTGGTGCTGCTCACGGCGGTGCAGAACGAGGCCGCGCAGCGCCTGTTCGCACGCGTGGGCTTTCGCACGACGATGCTCGAGATGACGAGCGAGCTCTGATCGCGCGCTTCAGTCCGCGGCGAACGTCACGTCGAACGCGCTGACCTTCGCCGTCTTGCCGGGCACGGCGACGTCCCGCTTCGGCTGGGTGACCGCGTCCATCACGGCGATCAGCTCGCCGTAGGGCATGTCGTTGGGCGCATGGACCACCGCGCGATCGAGCCGCTTGTCGGACGGATCGCGGTGGACGCCCGAGGCCTGCCACTCGCCGGTGACGCTCGATGCGAGCGCCGGGAACGTCACGCTGGTGCCGCGCCTCTTCGGCTCTCGCGGGACGTCGATCGAGCGCACCACGGTCTGGCCCTGCTTCCAGACGAGCGTGAACTTCGCCGGGTCGGCGGTCTGCACGTGGAGCTTCGGGTCCTCCTTGCACTCGCCCTCGCACGGCGGCGTGTCGGGCGGGCTCCCCGGCACCTGAGCGTCCGCGCTCATGCGCTGCGAGTGGACCCAGACCGCGGTGATGAGGAGGAAGGAGATCGTCACCATCAGGAGATCGATCATCGGGATCATGTTGATCTCCGAGTCGAGCGACCTCCGCCCGCCACCGCTTCCGCTCTCGACGTTCACGCCGGCCATGCACGCACCTCCGAATGCACGTGCTGACCACGGGCTCGGGGCCAGGTTCCCGCGACGGCGAAACTACAGTGACGCGGCAGAAGAGCAGCGCGACCGCCACGCGCTCACGGCGTGTAGAGCCGATCGAGCCAGCTCAGCGCCTCGATCGTCCCTGCCTCGCGCAGCCAGGGCTGATCGTGCGGCCCGGGGATCATGCGGAACGTGGACGGCACCTTCGCGGCGGCGAGCTCGTTCGCGAGCGCCTCGCTCGACGCGCGCCAGTGGTCCTGCGTGCTCGTCAGGATCAGCATCGGCCGCTGGCCGCCGTCTCTCTGTGCCGCGGCGATCTTCTCCGCGTAGCCCTTCGCCGCCCACGTCCCGATTGCCGTCTGCAGCCCGGCCCACGCGCCGAAGACGCGAGGCAGCCGCACGAGCACCTCGAGCGAGACGTACCCGCCGAGCGACACGCCGCAGAGATAGGTGCGCTTCGGGTCCTCGAGCACGGGCGTCTCCTTGCGAACGCGCGGCAGGAGCGACGACTCGATCCATCGCGCGTACGCGTCGACCTCCGCCGGTCCCCGGGGGTTCGGCATGAACGGGCACACCATGGCGAGGCCGCGGAAGGGGCGCTCGGCGAGCTCGGCGTTCACCTCGGAGAGCCGCGCATCGGTCCACTCGCCTCGCGTGCTCGTGCGCTCGATCGGCGGGCGCTTCAGGCGCTGCCAGGCGGACCCCAGCCCGTACTTGTCGAGCCAGGCGTACGCCCCGAGCTTCTCGTCGACGGTCTCGCCGAGGCCGTGGAGGAAGACCGCGATCGGGAGGCGCTGGTCGGGCTGCTGGTACCGGGGCACGAGGAGCAAGAACCGCCGTCCGCCCTCGCGCAGATCGAGCAGGCGGAGGTTCCGCAGGTCCTCGTCCGCCTCCCGCGGGCCCGCGGCCGTCTCGGCCCGCGAAACGCGCGGCGCCAGCGCGGTCGACGCGATTACTCCCAGGAATTCGCGCCTTCGGAGACGAAGAAAAATCTTGCGCGGACGCCGTTCCCAGATCATTACACGGGCCCTCGGGGACGATGTGGGTAACCGGTGCCCCAGGGGCACCGTCCATGTTGCATCCCCGCGAAATCAGAGGCAAGGAGCTAGTCCTCATGCGCCACGGTCTCCGTTATCTCGCCCCGTTCGCCCTCCTGGCCACTGGCCTCTTCATCGCCTGCAGCGCCGACTCGAAGCGCAGCGGGTTCGGTGACGACCAGAAGGATGCGGGCGTCAGCGGGCAGCCGGGCTTCACGCCCGGTCAGGAGCCGTGCGCCGGCCTCGAGTGCAAGCGCGTCGACTGCGGCGGCGGCGTGACCACCACCCTCACGGGCAAGGTCTACGATCCGGCGGGCGCGAACCCCCTCTACAACGTCCAGGTCTACATCCCGGGCGGCGCGGATCCGGACAGCGATCTCCCGCCGTTCTCCGACTCGACCGTCGACGGCATCCAGTGCCAGACCTGCAACTCGGTCGTGCTCAACCCGATGGCGAGCGCACTCACGAACGCGAAGGGCGAGTTCGTGCTCGAGAACGTGCCGGTCGACAAGGACGTCCCGGTCGTCGTCCAGATCGGCAAGTGGCGCCGCAAGCTCCACATCGACATCCAGGACAAGTGCGAGGAGAACAAGGTCCCGGACAAGACGTTCAAGCTCCCGAAGAACGGCTCGGAAGGCGACATGCCGCAGATCGCGGTGACCTCGGGCTCGTGCGACGCGCTCGAGTGCATGCTGCGCGGCATCGGCATCGACGACAGCGAGTTCGTCGCGGGCCACGGCGGCAGCGGTCACATCCACGTCTTCAAGGGCAACGGCGGCAAGTTGGGCACCGATGCCCAGACCGAGCTCTGGAACGACGAGGCGCAGCTCAAGAAGTACGACATCACGCTGCTCTCGTGCGAGTGCGACGAGTACGAGACGAACAAGGGCGGCACGGCCCCCGGCGCGCGCGCCTCGATGTACGAGTACCTCAACGCGGGCGGCCGCGTGTTCGCGACGCACTACCAGCACGTCTGGTTCAGCCAGTCGCCGCAGGACGAGTTCAAGCAGCTCGCGTCGTGGGCCGACGGCTACGGCGGCGACGGCGACTACGACGTCAACACGACCTTCCCGAAGGGCGAGATGATGGCGGAGTGGCTGAAGGAGACGGGCGCGTCCTCGACCGTCGGCAAGATCCCGCTCAAGGCGGTCCGCGGCTCGGTCACCGAGCTGCACGATCCGGCGGTCCCGTGGATCCTGAAGAACGGCTCGCCGGGCGCGAAGTTCTTCACCGTCAACACGCCGATCCAGGCCCCGGTCGAGGAGCAGTGCGGCCGCGCGGTCTTCAGCGATCTCCACATCACGGACGCCGCGGGTCCCTCGTCGATCGGCTCGTGCCCGATCTCGTCGGGCGGTCTGAACGGCCAGCAGAAGGCGCTCGAGTTCATCTTCTTCGATCTCTCGGCGTGCGTGCAGGACGACAAGGTCCCGCCGGCGCCGCCGAAGTGATCCGGACGACACTCGGCTGACGTGAAGCGAGGGGCGGCTCCTCCGGGGGCTGCCTCTCTCGATTTTGTCTACTCGTGGCGGGGGATCCGCCACCCGGCCGCGAGCTCGAGCTCGAGCAGCTCGGAGGGGATCGACGGGTCGTCCTTGTCGACCACGACCCACGCGCGGCGCCCGTCGCCGTCGACGGTGAGCCCCTCGGCCTTGTCGAGGAGCGGCGCGCCGCGTTCGTCGAGGACCTCGGCGAGGGCGCATTCGCGCGCACGATCGTCGAGCCGTCCGATCGAGACTCCGGTCACCGGACCGTCGCGGGTCGCGTCGGGGCAGGCCTCGGCGCACGCGAGGAAGGCGAGCCCGTGCGCATCACGAGCGCCGTCGGTGAAGGTGAGCCTCACGCCGTCCTTTGCCGTGCCGAGGTCCCACGCGACGACGTCGCGGAGCGCGGGGCAGGGACCTTCGTTGCGCAAGTAGGAGAGGAGCGCGCTCGCGGACGTGCGCGCCGTCGCGTCGATCGCGTCGCCCTGACCGTTGCCGCGCTGGAAGAAGACGATGTCGTCACCGTCGAGGGCGCTCCCTTCGACGTTGAGCTCGGAGCCGGCGAAGCTCCGATCGGTGCGCATCGCGTCGTAGAGCCCCTTCGCGCGCAGGATGCGCACGTCCGAGCCGCGCGCGACGAGCACGCGATCGCGCACGTCGCTGGAGCCCGACCCGAACGCGAGGACCGTCCCGTCGGGGAGCGTGACCATCGCCTCGAGATCGAGCTTCCGCTTCTTGTTGCCGCGCCGATCGTCGAAGAGGCGCACGCCGTCCTCGGACGGGAAGGGGATCCCCTCGACGGCGCCGCTCGCGAGATCGACGACGGCGAGGAAGCTCGCGTCGTCCTGCACGACGGCGAGCCTGCCGGCGCCGATGCGGGCGAGCGCGGAGCCCGCGCGGACGTGGGCGGGCCGGTCGAGCGATGGGTCGGCGCCGCGCGCGTAGAGGAGGGGACGCCGCGAGACGACGCGCGCCTCGAGCGACGCATCGACCCGCGCGCGCACCCTCATCGCGACTCGTAGGTCTTCAGCGCGGGCAGCTCGAGGACGGTGAGGAAGCCGCCCTTGCCGCAGCCGGTGTCGATCACGACGACGTTCTCTCCGACCCACATGTCGAGCGGATCCTCGGGGGTGAAGCTCGAGAGCTCCGGCGGGAGGTTCTCCGTCGCCGTGTGCCCACAGACGACGCGCTTGCCCCGATACCCCTGGAAGAAGCGCATCGTGCGCACCCAGAGGAGCTGCGTCGGGTTCTCCGTCTCCGACGGGTGCAGCCACTTGCCGTCCTTCTCGACCAGGCCGGCGTGCACGTAGATCGCATGCTCGTCCTCGTAGAAGTACGGCAGCGCGTTCATCCAGTCGACGACGTCGTCGGGCAGGAACTCGCCGTGCTGCATGCAGACGAGCTCCTCGCGCGTGGGCAGCTCGCCCTCCTTCCACGGCTGGTCGCGGTACGAGCGCAGGGTCGCGAGGCAGCCGTTCGCGAGCGGAACGACGAACTCGGGCCACCCGCCGGAGGCCACGCGCAGCCAGCCGTCCTCGTGATTGCCGCGCAGGCAGACGAGCTTGCCGGGCACCTGCTTCGGGAGCTCGTTCCTCACGAACTCGACGACCTGCGCGCTCTCGGCGCCACGGTCGACGTAGTCCCCCATCAGCACCATCGTGTCGGTCTCGTCGAGCGGGGGGAGCTTCGCGAGGGCCTTCTTCAGTGAGGCGAGATCGCCGTGGATGTCGCCTACCGCGAACGTGCGGCTTCCCATGGGACGGCTAGGATAGGCGGCGTGTCATCGCTACGCGAGTACCTTCGGGCGGCGCCCTATGCGCTCTCGATGTCGTCCGGTTTCTTCTCGTTCTTCGCGCACACCGGCTTTCTGACGGTGCTCGAGGACGAGGGGCTCGTGCCCACGCGGACGTCGGGCTCGAGCGCGGGGGCCCTCGTGGGGGCGGCGTGGGCCTCGGGCATCGATGCGCCGGTCCTCGCCGCCGAGCTCGAGCGGCTCCAGCGCAAGGACTTCTGGGACCCCGGGGTCGGCGCAGGGCTCCTCCGAGGCAGGCTCTTCCGCGAGCGGCTCGAGCGCCTCTTGCCCGCGCGCACGTTCGAGACGGCGCGGGCGCGGGCGGCCGTCTCGGTGTTCGACGTCGCGACGCGCAAGACCCACGTGGTCGATCGCGGCGACCTCGCGCGCGCGATCCATGCGTCCTGCGCGGTGCCGCTGCTCTTCCAGCCGGTATGGATCGAAGGGCGGGCCTACCTCGACGGCGGGATCCTCGATCGACCGGGGCTCGACGGCATGCCGCGCGAAGAGAAGCGCGTGCTGTTCCATCACATCGCTTCGCGCTCGCCGTGGCGGCCGAAGAGCGGACCGCCGATCCCGAAGCGCGACGGGATGGTGACGCTCGTCCTCGAGGGGCTGCCGCGCTCGGGGCCGTTCCGGCTCGACGAGGGCCGTCGTGCCTATCGCGTCGCGCGGGAGGCGACGAAGCGCGCGCTCGATCGCGAGATCCCGCCGGGCGGAGTGGTCGTCGTCGCGGCGTAGGGCGCGTTCGTCACGGTCCGGAGACGTGAACCCGCCGCACGCCGGGGTGCTTCTCGACGGCCTCGACCAGGCTCGTGAGCCCGACCTCGATCGGCAGGGTGACGTCGCACGTCAGCGAGGTGCGAGCCTTCTCGTCCAGGCGCCGCTCGTACTCGACGTGCGCGACGACCGCGCCGAGGCTCGAGAGCTCGCGCACCAGCGTCTCGGCCGGGGTGTCACCGTCGAGGACGAGCGTGACGCGGCGCTTCGTGACGCGATCGTTCTTGTCCTCGAAGCGACGGAAGACCGTCAACGCGACGATGCCCATCACGGTGACGCCCACGCTCTCGACGAACATCCCGGCGCCCGCGCACAGTCCGATCGCGGTGACGAGCCAGAGACCCGCGGCGGTGGTGAGCCCCTGCACCGTCGGGCCGCTGCGCAGGATCGCGCCGCCCGCGAGGAAGCCGATGGCCGAGACGACCGACGCCGCGATGCGCGACGCGTCGACCTCGATCCCCTGACCGTTTACGAAGCGCTGGTAGTAGGCGAACTGCGACGAGACGACCATGAAGGTCGCCGACGCGAGCGCGACGATGAGGTGCGTGCGCAGTCCCGCCGGTCGACCGTGGCGATCGCGCTCGTAGCCGATGACGCCGCCGAGCGCGGCGCCCACGGCGATCCGGAGGAGGAGCTCCCAGTGCGTCAGCATCGGACCGTCATGCCAACGTCAGCCGGAAGGCGATCACGCCGAGCCCGGAGGAGGTGACCTCGCTGCCCACGAAGCGCTGGATCGACCACGGCAGCGCGTCGGTGAGGGGAACTGGGCCGTCGAGGTGCCAGTACGCGGCCGTGAGCTCGTAGCAGAGGACCAGAGCGAGCCCGCCGATCATGAGCTCCACGCGGATCGGCTCGCGCGCGCAGCTCCAGACGAACGCGAGGATGCCGAAGACGCCGACCACGTCGTTGACGAGCTGACGTGGATGCTCGCAGAGCCACGGATGGGCGGCGGCGGCGCGGGCGAGCATCGCGTGGACGGCGAGGACCCCGAGCAGACCGCCGGCGGCCTGCGCCAGCGTGAGGTGCCGGATCGCGCGCTCTCGCAGCCGTCTGCTCGCGACGCTCGACTCGCCGATCGCGGCGAGGAACACGCGCACCGTCGCGATCACGGCGGCCACCGCGGCGAGCGTCGTGACGACGTTCGCACCCACGGAGCTCGCCACCGTTGTGCCGGAGACGCGCTGGATGACGATTCCGTAACTAACGAGGGCGCCGAGGAACATGCCCATCGCGGCGCCCGCGAGCGAGGTGCGGCGCAAGGCCGCCGACTCTTCTCCTTCGTACAATTCTCTGCCTTCCTCGCGCGCGGCGACGCACGCGGCGAAAGCGAGAACGTTAGCACCCTGACGCGGTCGGGCCAGAGCGCTCAGCCCCGCATCGCCGCGGAGGCCACGCGCACGAGGCCGCCCCACGACGGCGCCGCCTCGAAGGCGACGAGGCGCCTCCCGAGCTCGAGCAGGTTCCGGTTGTCGACGAACCACGCAGGCGTCGGCCTCACGCGGAACGGAGCGCGCACCACCGATTTCTCCGGGTGATCGAAGAGGAACGCGTTGTGGACGACACCGGCGCCCGACTGGATGTCCTCGGGCGTGTGCCCCGGATACGCGCCCCAGCTCGGAGAGACGAGCCCGTAGATCACGCCGGGCCACACGTTGATGCCGATGCCGCCGTAGCGGAGATCGGCGACCGCCCGCTTCACCGCCTCCTCGTGCTCCTCCTCCGTCGCGGGATGCACGAGCAGACAGCAGGAGAGCGTGCCCCAGCAGCGCTCGTTCGCGAACGACACCGCGCGCTCGAGGAACAGCGGCACGTCGGTATGGCCATGCTTCTCGGCGTCGAGCGTCACCTCCGCGAGCACGCCGCAGAAGGCCTCGTTCGTCAGCGCGTAGCCGCCCGCGTCCGGCGGCACGTCCGGGATCGTGGTCCACGGGACGACCTCGTCGGGCCCGTCCGTGGGCACTCCGCCGAGCACGTGGGCCTGCGGGTAGTGCTCGAGGAACGTGCGATACCGGTCGCGCGCGCCCGGGTAGTACGCCTTGCGCGGCGGGAGCCTCGTGAGCGCGTCGCGCACCGCGGCCAGGAACGCCTCGCGCTGCAGCCAGCCGCGCGCGGTGACGATCACCTTCGCCGCGTTGCAGTTGAAGCTGGCGTTCTGCGCGACCATGGACGCGACGTGCCGCGCCTGGAAGCGGATGTCGCGATCCGACCACGGGCCCGGGACGACGATCACCGGCGTCACGCAGCCGAGCTCGGCGGAGAAGGGCTTCGTGTTCACGCGCTGACCGTTCTTCTTGTTGTCGTTGTCGCGGCCGCCCCACACGATCGCGTCGTACGTGCGGTCGGAGCCGGTGACGTGCAACGATCCGACCTTCGGATGCGCCGCTGCATGCCCGCCCACGTCGGCGCCGCCATAGACGATCGCGAGCCAGCCGCCGTCGACCAGCCCCTTCAGGGCTTTCGCCAGCACCGGGCCGATGGTCTCGTTCACCGGGTTCATCTTGAGGAGGACGACCTCGTCCTCGGCGAACAGCTTGTAGAGTACATCCATGGGCGGGATCGAGGAGACGTTCCCGCCCCCGAGCACCAGGCAGACGACGCCTTCCTTCTTCTTGCCGTCCGCGCGATAGATGGCGCCCTGCGTGGGGCGCTTGCCCTTCTCGATCCAGACGTCGGCGGTGATGCCGGCGAACATGACCCGATCCTTGGCCGTGGCCGGGAACACGCGGGCGACGGCGCGTCCGTCGCTCCGCGTACGCAGCGTCGCCTTGGGGGCGCCGTTCGCGCGGAGCGCGTCCGCGAGCATGCGCGCGTTGCGGATGGTCGGCATCGGGCCCGCGAGCCACTCCTCGCCGGCGGCCACCTCGTCGGGGGCCAGCCCCTTGATCCGAGCACCGGCCGCGCACCACTCCTCAGCGACCGCGAGCGTGTCCGTCATGATCCGCTCGAGGAGGCGGATGCGCTCCTGGATCGAGACGCCGAGCCAGGCGTCCTTCTTCGCATGGAGGCGCTCGATGGCGGCATCGACCTCGGCGATGGGCGTGGCAGGCATCGGCGGCGGCGGAGCGGGGAAGGCCATGCGCGCAGCTTAGCGCTATACGATCGACGGCATGGCGATCGTGGTCGTCGACGGTCCGATGGGCACCCAGCTCGCCGAGCGCGGCGTCCCCACGCCCCCGCCCGGATGGAGCGCCTACGCCATCCGTTCACATCCGGACGTCGTGGCAAGGGTCCACGGCGACTACGCCCGGGCCGGCGCGACCGTCCATCGCACGAACACGTTCCGCGCCCAGCCGCGCGTCTTCGGCGAGGCGTTCGCCGCGATGGTCGTCGACGCGGTGGCGCTCGCACGTCGCGGGGCCGGCTCCGGCCTCGTCGCCGGCTCGATCGCGCCCATCGAGGACTGCTACCGGCCCGATCTCTCGCCGCCGGAGGAAGAGGCGCGTCCGCTCCATCGGGCGATGGCCGAACGGCTCGCGGCCAGCGGCTGCGATCTGCTCGTCTGCGAGACATTCCCGCACGGAGGCGAGGCGCGCGTCGCCGTCGAGGAGGCCGTGCGTACCGGGATCGAGACCTGGGTGGCGCTCACGGCCGGGCCCGAGGCCGAGCTGATGACACCCGCGGCGATGGGAGAGGCAGCGCGAGCGTGCGCCTCTGCTGGTGCGCGCGCAGTGCTCGTGTCCTGCACCGCCGCCGAGCGGACGCTCCCGTACGTCGAGCAGCTCGCGAAGGCGGGCGTGCCGTTCGGCGCGTACGCGAACGCGGGGATCCCGGCCGAGGCGATGACGCCCGAGCGCTATGCCGAGCTCGCGCGCACGTGGATCGCCGCGGGTGCGACCATCGTCGGCGCGTGCTGCGGGACCGGGCCGGCGCACGTCGCGGCGGTGGCGGCGTCTGCTGCCGTCAGATGACGCCGGCCGCCGCCTTGTCGAGCCACTCGTCGAGCGCCGCGAGGATCTTCGCGTTGCCGTCCTGCGCGTAGCTCGCGAGCTTCGCCTCGCACGCCGGGATCGCGTCGACGAAGTCGAGCACCGTCCTCGGGTCGTCGAGGGTCTGGGCGTGGCGGCCATAGCCCTCGAGCTCGAGGTAGCGCGCGTTGAGCACCTGCTCGAACTGGCGGGCGAGGGGCACCGCGAGCATCGGCTTGTGGAGGTAGACGGCCTCGCCCATCAGCGTGAAGCCGCCGCCGGCGATGGCGGCTCGCGAGGAGGCGAGGTCGTCGATGAACTTGTCCTCGCTGAACGGCTGGTAGCGGAGGTTGCCCTCGACGACCTCCTCCTTCAGGTTCCGGCGCATGCCGTAGATCCGGCACTCGAGACCGGTCTTCGCGAGCGCGTCCGCGAACGAGTCGTTGCCCTCGCCCGTGGTGTAGACGAGCAGGTGCTCGCCCTTTCGCCGATTCGCCGCGAGGATCTCCGGGCGGAGGATCGGCGGGAACAGCCGCGTCCGCTCCTTGCGGATCTCGGGGTGGAAGAACGTGGTGATGAAGTACTCGTCGCAGAAGGGGAGCTTGCTCTTGATGAACGCCTTGGTGAGCTGGAACTCCGCCTGGTGGCCCTCGATGATCTCCTTCGGCAGCGTGCAGCGGTTGATGATCTGCATGTTGTCGATCGACAGCACCGGCAGCCGGTGCGTCTTGCCGTAGAGATAGGTCCACGACTCGAAGTCGCTGATCACCGCCTGGGGGCGGAAGCTCGTGATGAGGTCGAAGTACGCGGCGATGTTCTTCGGCACGCCGGTCGCGCCGGTGAGGACGTTCGACCAGAGCGTCTTCATCGGACGCACGCGGTTCTCCTCGTAGATCATGTGGAGGCCGTGGATGCGGTTCACGCCCTCGAAGCGCTTCGCGAGGAAGTCGACGGCGCGCCCCGACGCGATGATCTCCACGTCGTGCTCCTGGGCGACGAGGTGCTCGAGGATCACTCGAGAACGCATCGCGTGTCCCATCCCCTCTCCCACGACGCCGTAGAGGATCTTCATGGGTGCGGAGTGTATCGTTTCTGGCGGCTCGGATGCCGCGCTACCGCATCTATTCGGAGACGCTGCCGTATGCGGACGTCGCGCGTCCGGAGACGCTCGCGCTCCTGCGCCGTCACGGCCTCGAGCTCGTGCTCGCCGTCCGCCCCTGGCAGGTGAGCGAGCTCGTGCGCGTCGCAGGGGCGGCGCGCGATGCGGGCGTCGCCCTCTCGGTGTGGCCGATGATCGCCGACCAGGACGGCCGCTGGGCGAGCGCGAGCAACGCACCGCGGTTCGTCGAGTTCGTCCGCAGGGCGTGTGACGCGCTCGACGCGGCAGGGGCGCCGGTCCGCGACGTGCTCCTCGACATGGAGCCTCCCTTCTCGAGCGCGCGCGATCTCGCCGACGCGCGCGCGCTCGGGCTCGTCCGCCTCGCGAAGACGCGCAAGGACGCGTTCGTCGCCGCCGAGGAGGTCTTCGCCCGCGCGGTCGCGGAGCTCCGCGAGCGTGGGATCACGACGTCGTCGGCGGTCTGGCCGCTCGTCGCGCTCGATCCGCCGGGCACGCGGGGATGGCAGATGCTGCTCGGCACGCCCGTCGACGCGCTCTCGGCCGATCACGTGAGCGTGATGATGTACACGTCGATCCTCGCCGGCTGGTCGCGCGGCGCCGTCCGCCGGAGCGACGCGGTGGAGCTGCTGTCGGCCGCGTGCGCGCGCGTGGTCCGGAGACACGGCGAGCGCGGCGGCGTCTCCGTCGGGTGCGTCGGCACCGGCGCGTTCCTCGACGAGCCGGTGTATGCCAGCCCGGCGGAGCTCGCGGAGGACGCGGCCGTCGCTCGCGCGTCGGGCGTGGGGTCGATCGCCCTGTTCGACCTCGGCGGCGTCCTCGCGCGCGCGCCCGCCGAGGCGTGGATCGAGGCGCTCGTCGACGAGTCGCGCGATCTCGGCGCGGGCCCGCGTCCGAGCCGCCGCGTCAGGGCCGCGCGACGTCTCGCGCGCGCGGCGACGTGGGCGCTTCGCCGACGTCGATGATCAGCCCTCGAGGCCGAGCTCCCTCTCCACCGACGAGACGAGCTCGCGGACCTTCGTCTCGCTTAGGCCGAGGACGTCGGCGAGGTCGAGGAGGAACTCGTTCTCCTCGTTCGTGACGTGTCCGTCGGCGTACTGGATGATGACGGCCGCGGAGAAGATCTGCCGCTTGGCCTCTTCGTCCTTGCCCGCGTCGCCGAGCGCTCGCAGGCTCTCCTCGAGACCGGCCGCTTCGATCCGATCGAACGAGGCGCGGACGCGTGCGGCGACCTCGTCGTCCGATGCGTCGCGGAGCGACGGCAGCTCCCGCGCCATCCGGCTCAGCGCATCGAGCTCCGATCGCGTCACCCCGTCGGCGCAGGAGGACAGGACGACGGCATCGAGCACCGCGTCATCGCGCGCTCCGGGGGGGAGGACCTTCGCGAGGAGGCCGGCGGCATTTTCCATGGAGGCTGTCTCTGTACACCACGATTATTACTGCCTTGTCACGTAGTTGCGGCCCAGGGACCCCAACCTGGAGTGTCCGGCGTCTCAGGACCGTTTCGACTTCCGTTCTTGCTTGTCCCGGGGGCGAGATTCAGCCCAAGGTTCGCACCCCCCACTCAGGAAGCCGAAGCCCACGCATGACGCACCGCACGATTTCGTCTGGAGTCCTGGCGTTCTCGATCCTCGCCGCCCTCGTGGGCTGCTCGTCCGCCGACTCACGGTCCGGGGGGACGATGGATCAGCCGACGTCCACGACGAAGTCCGCGGTGATCAAGGGCAAGCCGTCCGACACATCGCAGGACTCGGTCGTCCTCCTCGTGCACTACGATCCGCAGAACCGCACGAGCGGCGTGGGCGAGTGCACCGGCACCCTGCTCGCACCGAACCTCGTGCTCACCGCGCGTCACTGCGTGGCCGACACCGATCCGTACGCGGCGTGCGACGCCGACGGCAAGCCGCTCGCGGCCGGCGAGGTGCGCGCGAACCACAAGCCCGACACGATGTACGTCTTCGTCGGGAAGGATCGCCCGGACTTCAGCCGCGGCGCGCCCCAGATCGACGGCCAGGGCAAGAAGATCCTCGACGACGGCGGCAAGAACCTCTGCAACCACGACATCGCGCTCATCCTCCTGAAGGAGCCGATCAAGAACGCGCAGATCGCGCCGCTGCGCCTCGAGAGCGAGGTCGAGAAGGGCGAGACGATCACCGCGGTCGGCTGGGGCGTCACCGAGAAGTCTCCGCAGCCCGACCAGCGCCAGCAGCGCAGCGGCGTGAAGGTCCTCGAGGTCGGTCCGGACAAGACCGCCGTCCCGGCCGTGCCGCCGAACGAGTTCCAGGTCGGTGAGTCGATCTGCTCGGGCGACAGCGGCGGTCCCGCGTTCGCCGAGTCCACCGGCGCCATCGTCGGTGTCGTCTCCCGCGGCGGGAACATGACGCAGCCGGATCAGAGCGATCCGTCGGCGACCTGCATCGACGGCGAGAACCTCTACACGAAGGTCGCGCCGTTCAAGGATCTCATCCTCGAGGCGTTCCAGCTCGCCGAGGCCGAGCCGTGGCTCGAGGGCCAGCCGGATCCGCGCAAGCTGAAGCCGGGCAACGCATGCACCGAGGCGAGCGAGTGCCGCTCCGATCTGTGCCTCGCCGATCCGTCGCAGAACAACGAGACGACGTGCGCGCAGGCGTGCACCGCCGATTCGGAGTGCGCCGACGGTCAGAAGTGCGTCGCCGAGGGCGATGTCTCCGTCTGTCGCGTGCCGAAGGTCGACCCCCCGAAGGAGAGCGGCGTCTGCTCGTACGCGCCGGCGTCGCCCGGCTCGAGCAGCGGCGTGCTCTTCGCGCTCGCCGCGGTCGGGCTCGCCGTCGCTCGTCGCCGTCGTCGCTGACGCGTCCGGGCGCCCGGGCTCAGAACGCCACGTAGAGCGTCTTCGCGGCGGCGCTCGCGTTCTCGACGCCCTTGCACTTGTACGTGATGCGCCACTCGCGGCGATCCTCGGTCTGGGCGGTGGTCACCGGGCCGATGAAGCCCTGACGCGTGGTGGCGTGCGCCGTCTGACCGACGACGGCTTCGCCTTCCTCCACGATCTCGTAGCCCTTCGGGCACTGCGAGCGCATGTACTCGTCGGCCTTCTCCCGCGCGCCGCTCTCCGGACCTTGCAGCGCGACGATGCCGCCGTCGTTCGCCCTCTTGACGACGCGGATGCCGCTGCACGCGGTCGTGATCGAGAGGAGCATCGAGACGAAAGCCAACCGAGCGACGATCGAATTCATTGGAGCGGGCCTCCTGGCGGGGACAGACGGCCCCGTGGGATCCCGATTCAAGAGCCCGCGTTGACGGCGGGGTGACACGCGGCCGATCCAGGGCGGCGCGTCAGCGAAAGCCTTCGCGCTCCGCGAGGACCTCGAGATCGAGCTCGTACGTGATCGTGCCGTCGAAGGGGCCGGCCGTGAGGGGCCGCGCGCCGAGCTGCTCGAGGATCGTGCGCATGAGCGTGTTGCCGTAGAGGACGTCGGCGCGCAGCCTGGTGATCCCGCGGAGCAGCGCCGCGCGCCCGAGCTCGTGGGTGAGCGCGGTCCCGACCCCCTTGCGCTGCATGTCGTCGACGATCACGACGGCGGCCTCGGCGACGTGCGGATTCTCCTTCGAGCGGACGAAGCGCGCGACGCCGATGCCGCGCTCGGTCTTGAGGTCGGGCGTGGTCGTCGTCGCCACGAGCGCGACGTGGTCCTGCTGGTCGACGCACGTGAGATACGTCAGCGCTTCGTCCGTGAGCGTGCTCGAGGCGTGACCGAAGCGGAGATAGCGCGTATGGGGCGACGTCTCGTCGAAGCCGTGCCGCAGGCCCTCGCGATCGTCGGGCGAGATCGGACGGATGACGTAGGGCGTCCCGTCGGGGAGCTCGCGCGTGACTCGCCAGGTCGGGTCGCCGTCGAATGCCGCCTGCACGTTGCAGACGATAGCAGCCGTCCGTGTCTCCGCGGTTTCGAGTTATCCTCAGCTTCATGACGAGCGGGACCTGGGATCTCTGCGTGCTGGGCGCAGGTCCAGCTGGCTATGCGGCAGCGATGCGCGCGCATGATCTGGGCAAGCGCGTCGTCATGGTCGAGCAGGCACGCGTGGGCGGCGCGGGCGTACACGCCGGGGCGCTCTCGTCGAAGACCATGTGGCATCTGTCGAACGACTTCGCGTGCGCGAGCGCGACCGATCGCGGCTATCGCCCGATCGGTGGTCTCGATGTCTCGTACGCGATGGTGATCGAGTCCGTGCGTGCTGCGGTCACCGAGCGGCGGACGCTCCTCGAGCGGCAGCTGGAACGGCTCGCGAGGCCCTCGGAGCGTGGCGGCGTCGTCACCACCGTGCGCGGCACCGCGCGCTTCGTCTCGCCGACCGCCGTCGAGGTCCGGCGATCCGACGGGACGCTCGAGAAGATCGAGGCGACGAACTTCCTCGTCGCGACCGGCTCGAAGCCGCGCGTCCCGGAGGGCATGCCCGTCGACGGCGACCTCGTGGTGACGAGCGATCAGATCGAGGCGTTCCCCCACTTCCCCGAGAGCATGGTGATCGTCGGCGCCGGCGTGATCGGCTGCGAGTACGCGACCGTGTTTTCGAACTTCGGGCGGACGAAGATCAACATCATCGATCGGCAGCCGCGCATCCTCCCGTTCGAGGACGAGGACGTCGCCGAGGAGGTCGCATCGAGCTTCGAGGGTGCAGGGGTCACCATCCACCGGTCCTCGAAGCTCGAGAGCCTGCGCGTGGTCGACGGGAAGGTCGAGTACGTGATCACCGACGCCGCCGGCAAGGCCGAGACGATCCGCGTAGAACGCGCGCTCGTGTCCATCGGTCGCGTCCCGAACACGCGCGATCTGGGGCTCGAGGCGATCGGCGTGAAGGTCGAGAAGAACGGCAGCATCGCGGTGACCGACACGCGCTCGACGGTGCCCAACATCTACGCCGCGGGCGACGTGACCATGGACATCGCGCTCGTCAACGTCGCCGAGCTCGAGGGGCGGTACGCGGTGGAGGCGATGTTCGGCCTGAAGCCGCGCCTGATCCACTACGAGGCGCTGTCGGCGATCATGTTCCTGCGCCCCGAGGTCGCGAGCGTGGGGCTCAACGAGACGAAGGCGAAGGAGCAGAAGATCCCCTATCGCGTCGGCGTCGTCGGGAACGAGCTCGTCAGCCGCAACATCGCCATGCGGTCGACGAAGGGGTTCGTGAAGCTCCTCGCCGCGCGTGACGATGATCGGATCCTCGGCCTGCGCGTCGTCGGTCCGCAGGCGTCGAGCACCATCCAGGGGATCGCGTTCCTCATCCACATGGGAGCGACCCTCGACGACATCGATCAATGCGTGCATCCGCATCCGGCGATCCCGGAGGCGGTCCAGGAGTGTGCGCGCATGCTCCTCGGCCGCTCGGTGCTGAAGCCCGAGGTCTGGATGGCCGACGGCCTGCTCCGCTGCGCCGAAGGCTGAGCTCCGCGACGCGGTTGCGCCGAGCGGCATCCGAGCCCATGGAAGAAACGCGCGCGTGAGCCCACCCCGCCGAAGAGCCGCCAAGGAGCCGCCCAAGCCGCCGCTGAAGAAGGCGCTTCGCGACAGCCTCGCCTACACCCGCCGCGCCCTCGGGCTCGTCTGGTCCTCGTCGCGGCCGCTCACGGTCGCGCTCGCCGCGCTCACGGTCCTCGGCGCGCTCGTCGCGCCGGGCATCGCCTGGGCCGGCAAGCGCATCGTCGACGCGGTCGTCGCCGGGGCGCGCGAGGACACGCTCCGCTGGGTGCTCGTGGAGCTCGGGCTCGTCGTCGCCCAGGCGACGGTGACCCGGGGGCTCGGCCTCGTGCGCAGCGTGATGGGCTCGCGGCTCGGCACAGACGTGAACGTCGCGATCCTCGAGCGTGCGACCAAGCTCGAGCTCCGCCATTTCGAGGACCCCGAGTTCTATGACAAGCTCACGCGCGCGCGGCGCGAGGCGTCGTCGCGTCCGCTGTCGCTGGTCCTCGACGCGTTCGGCCTCGTGCAGAGCTTCCTCACGCTCGCCGGCTACGCCGTGCTCCTCGTGCGCTTCAGCGCATGGATCGTCCTCGCGCTGATGGTCGCGACCATCCCCGCCACGATCGCGGAGATGAAGTACTCGAAGGCGAGCTTCCGCCTGCGCAACTGGCGGTCGCCCGAGTCGCGCCGGCTGATGTACCTCGAGTACGTGCTCGCGAACGACGAGCACGCCAAGGAGGTGAAGCTCTTCGGGCTCGGGTCGCTCTTCCTCGGCCGCTATCGCGAGCTCGCCGAGAAGTTCCACCGCGAGGACTCGAAGCTCGCCGTGAAGCGCACCTGGGTCACGACGCTTCTCGCGTTCATCGCGACGGGCGTCTTCTACGCGTCGTACGCGTTCATGGCGCTCCTCGCCGCGGCCGGGAGGCTCACGCTCGGCAACATGACCATGTACGTGCTCGCGTTCCGCAGCGGACAGAGCGCCTTCCAGGCGATCCTGAGCGGGATCGGCAGCATCTACGAGCACAACCTCTACATGTCGAACCTCTTCTCGTTCCTCGACGAGACGTCGACGGAGGCGCCGCCCGCTGCCGCGCCGAAGCGAGTCGACGGGGCGAAAGAAGAGCAGGGGATCCGCCTCGAGGGGGTGAGCTTCAGGTATCCCGGGCACCAAG
>WBZO01002321.1_pt1 | contig 25134 bp, 16 predicted proteins | sample 5204261 | NCBI WGS metagenome assembly WBZO01 (sample SAMN12412400, study PRJNA552823) | activated sludge metagenome | isolation source: activated sludge from anammox sidestream of wastewater treatment plant... | place: USA: North Carolina | collected 2017-09
CTGGATCGCGCCCGGATTATCGAAGATACGCTGATGAGCTTCGGCGCGCCGGGCAAAGTTGTCGAAGTGAACCCCGGCCCGGTGATCACGCAATTCGGTGTCGAGCCAGATTATGTGGAGGCGCGCGGCGGCCGGCGCACCCGCGTCAAAGTGCAGGCTATCGCCCGCCTGGCCGACGATCTGGCCCTCTCGCTGGCCGCCCGTTCAATTCGTATTGAGGCGCCGGTCCCCGGCAAGGGGTTCGTCGGCATCGAAGTCCCCAACGGCGAAACGTCGCTGGTCAGCCTGCGCGACGTGATGGAAAGCCCGGAGTACGCCCGAATCAATTCCAAATTGCGCATTGGCCTGGGTCAGAGCGTCGATGGCACCCCGGTCGTTGCTGACCTGACCGCCATGCCGCACCTTCTGATCGCCGGTACCACCGGCTCCGGCAAGTCCGTCTGCGTCAACGCCATCATCGCCTGTCTGCTCCTGCAGAACACGCCCGACGACATGCAGTTGATCATGGTCGATCCCAAGCGCGTGGAGTTGACCGGCTACAACGGCATCCCTCACCTTGTCGCGCCAGTTGTGGTGGAGCTGGAGCGCATCGTCGGCGTGCTGAAGTGGGTGACGCGTGAGATGGATGATCGCTACCGGTATTTCAATGAGCGCGGGGCGCGCAACATCCTCACCTACAATAATATGCTCGGCCCGAATGAGAAGCCGCTGCCCTACCTGATCGTCATCGTGGACGAGCTGGCCGACCTGATGATGCTGGCCCCGGACGAGACGGAGCGCGTCCTGACCCGGCTGGCGCAGATGTCGCGCGCCACTGGCATCCACCTGATCATCAGCACGCAGCGCCCCTCGGTCGATGTCGTGACCGGCCTGATCAAGGCCAACTTCCCGGCCCGCATCGCCTTCGCCGTGGCGTCCTCGGTAGATAGCCGCGTCATCCTGGACCAGCCCGGCGCGGAACGGCTGCTTGGCCGCGGAGATATGCTCTTCCAGGCCCCGGATGCCGCCGCGCCGTCCCGCCTTCAGGGCGTATTCGTATCCGATACGGAGCTGACCCGGCTGGTCAATTACTGGAAGGGTATCCGCACTGTCGAAGGCAGCGCCCGGCCTCCCACTCGCCTCGATGCGGGCCAGACAGGGACGCCCGGCACACCGCGGGCGGCGACGCCGGTGCGCAGCCGCGCCGAGAAGTACGGCGCACCTGGCGCGCCCACCGCCTATTCGGCGCGCCCTGCCACACCAATGGCATCCTCACCGGCTTCCACGGCATCCGCATTTTCGTCAGCCGGCAGCTTCTGGGAACGGGGCGCATCCACACCCGCTGATCGGACCCGGGACACGGACGATCTGGACGAGTTGTACGATGAGTCCGTCGCGGTAGTCCGCCGCCTCAGGAAAGCGTCGGTCTCCCTCCTCCAGCGGCAACTCCGCATCGGCTATACGCGGGCGGCGCGCCTGATCGATGTGATGGAGGAGCGCGGGGTGGTCGGCCCGGCCCAGAGCGGCAGCAAGCCGCGCAAGGTGATCGGCTACAGCGACGATGATATCGATCTGGACGATGAGGATGACGACGAAATATCGGAACTTGAGGAAGAATACGAAGATGACGAGGACGACGAGATATAACGTCCCCATCTCCTGATCAAATCAGCCGCCGGGCGCGTGACCCGGCGGCTGCTGTTTCTGGTGGCAGAGAGGCTAATCACCCGGAGCAGGGGCGGGTAGCGGCTCACCGGGGATGCCCCAGAAATAGATCGCTCCGCTGGAAGCCGCCAGAGCCAGCACGCTCCCATCCGGCGACCACGCCGGCAGCGAAAGCTGCTGATCCTGCGCCCCGATCTCCACCCGCTGGTTAGGGTTAGCCATGTTCCACAGATAGGCATGGCCGGGCCGGGCAACCGTCACCAGCAGGGTGCCGGTCGGATCGACTGCCATGCTGTGGAAATTATCGTCGTGCCCCGGCAGTGAAGCGAACAGATCGCCCGTATCCAGATCCCACATAGAAACAGTATCGGGGCCGCCCGCCCCGACCAGGTAGTTCATGCCGGCAAAGGCGATCGCCCGGTTAGCCACGCCTGGCGCGGTCTGGATAGCCCGCAGCAAAGCGCCATCCCGGGTTGACCAGACGCGCACGCCGCTGCGGAAGTTCACTGCCGCCCGGGCGCTGTCCGGGCTGAAAGCGACCATCTGCGGCGGACCCTCAAAATCCGCCAGCACCGCCCGCGTTTCTCCGGTTTGCACATCCCACAGCCGCACAACCGGCTCGTCGCTGACAGTCGCCAGGAGGGCGCCATCCGGGCTGAAGAAGACGCCGCGCACCGGAGAGGCATGCGCCCTGACCGTATATAGCTGCTCGTCAGAGACCAGGTCCCACACAATCATTGTGCCGTCCACGGCCCCCAGCGCCAGCAAGCGCCCGTCAGGAGAAATAGCTGCCGGCCCGATCGTCGCCGTATATCCCGGAAAAACGCGCAGGGGGAGCGCGCTATCCAGCGCGTAGATCGCCACGTCCTGATCGCGCTCGATCACGACAATCTGCGAATCGCCCATAGCGAAGAACGCCCGCTGGGGATTCGCGTCTTCCTTTTGCCAGACCAGATCGCCGATCCGGGTATCCCAGGCCCGCACCGCGCCGTCGCCCGACACGGTCAACAGATAGCGGCCGTCGTCAGTGAAGTCCATATGGTAGGTGGTGCCTGTCGGGCGCAAGGTGAGGCCAAGCAGGCCAAACCGGGTCACGTTATTCAGCGTGACCGGCCCGGCCGGCGGGCGCCAGGGGATCGGGGTCGCGGTCGGCTGCCGGGCCGGCGCCCCCTGCGGTCCGGCGCATCCTGCCAGCAGCGCCAGGACGATCGCCGCAGCGAGCCAGCGCGACGAGATGAGTCGGGCGAGCGCCCTGCCCCCGCGTCTAGCGATCATGGGGATGAGTCACCCACAACTGATCCGCGTAATGATACCGGCTCTCCAGCCGGGCTGTATCATGCAGCCGGTAGGTCAACCGCCAGACCGGGAGGCCATTCTCCACGCGCAGCGGCCGGACCAGCCGGCCGTTTTCAAACAACCGTATGACTGGTTCGCAGGTGTTGAAGTTCCGCAGGTCGGGGCAAATCTGGAGCCGCAGCTCAGCCATGTTATTCGGCGTGTCATGCACGTTGACCAACTGGCGGACATGGGCATAATCCAGCCGCGGGAGATTCAGGTTGGGCCGGGCCGAGCCATCGAAGCCGCCCATATAACCATCCATCCCCACGTTGATCGGCCCGCCGAGCGGATCACCATTGTGGATAATCTCGCGGCAAAAGCCGGCGAAACAGAGCAATTGCGGGAGCTGCGTTTTGACCGTTCCGGCCAGCGGCAGGCTCATGTACTCCGCTTCCGTCAGCGTCGTCCACGGCCAGGCCACCCACGCATTGAAACCCGTCCCGCTGACGTACATCATCCGGGAATCAGGAGCGTCGCTGCGGGCCAGCGCCGTGAACGGCATCCCGCGCGGGACGACGCCAATGGGGAGTCTGGCCGCCGGGTCCAGATAGGCATTGGGGTTAGTCGCCGCGCCGGGGATTCCTCCGACTGCAGTGACCGCCGGCAGGGTAGACGCATCCAGGATCATCGCCTCAACAGACGCCAGCGCCACCGGCGGCTCACCTTCACCTCCGCCGCCAGCGCCCTCCCGCGCGTCCTGTAAAGCGGCTTCAACAGCCTGGCTGGCTTCCAGCGCGATGCTGTTGCAGTAGGAGGCGGAAGCCGGGTCCGTTGTGAACATCAGGCCCAGATCGTGCCCGAGCAGAGAGACCAGGTTTTGCGTTGTGTACGGGCAGCGCACCAGCGGATCGAATGAAGTCCAGCCCTGCGGGCGGTTGCCATAGCCAAGTCTGGCGTCAGCGAGGGTCTCCAGATCGTGGCGGTTGGCCCGCGCTACGACCCATTCCGGCCCGATAGCAATTTCGCCAAACCACGCCGACTCATCCAGCGGTTGTCCCACCTGGCTGGAGGCAATCTTGAGCAACTCAAGGTCCTGGCGGACGCTCTGCTGATCCTTGCGCCCGGTCCAGCCATCAGGGTAGACGCCCGGCCGCTGGAAGATTGCGGCGCTCAGCGCGTCAAGGTCCTGGCGCAGGTCGCCGGTCGGCAGAGCCACGGGCAGCACAATGTCGCTGAACATATTGACATGCTGGGCCAGCAGCGCGCAGTAATTTACGCCAGGCTGGGCAGCGGGGCGGTCAAAGACAGCGTTAGTGCGTTCCAGCCACAGCGTCGCCGCTTGCAGCGTGCGATCGCAGCGCATGAACGGCTCCGCCCCTATCCACAGGTCAGGGCGGGCGTCAGGCCCGAGCTGGTGATCGGCCAGCGCCTCCAGATCGTGCCGGATATCGCGGGCGATCATCCAGGGCGTGCCCGGCGCCGCCCCGAACCAGCCGGCCGGGCGTTGATCCGGCGCCAGCCGCGTGCCGGCCAGCAGCTCCAGATCGAGGCGCAAGTCGATAGCGAAAGAGGGCGCATCCACGTCGAACGAGTTAGTCCAGCCAATCGGGCGGATACTGTCACCGAGCAGCCGGTTCGCCAGCGATTCCAGGTCTGTACGGGCCGCAATCAGGAGCGGAGTCGCATCGGTCCGGGCTGACGCCTGCGCCGCTGCCATACCTGCCCCACCCAGCAAGATACTGCATATCAGCATCACCATGAGTAAGCGCGCTCGAGAAGCCACGACCCCGCTCCTTATAATTCAGCCATACGGGAGGTTACCTGCCTGCCTGTCAACAGCTTCATTATAGCATCATGCGAAGTATATGCAGGATAGGATCAGCGGCATATCTCTGGCCGGGTCGGGCAATTCTCACGCCGTTTTTATCTGCACCTACACGGTTCTTATAGAGATAGGGTATAGTACACAGACGAGAGCTACGCTGAAATAGTGATCATCTGAACAAGTCAGTAAAAAGGAAGTTATCGTGAATCCTAACCCTAACAACTCGCAGCAGAACGGCCCCATGTTGTCTTCTCGCATCTGGGTATTTCTGGGGCTGGCTCTGGTGCTGTTGATGGCTTTTCAGCTCTTTTCTAACTCAGCCCCCAATACTCACCAGATCACGCTGACGCAGTTGGCCGATTACATCAGAAACGGCGAGGTCACCGGCATAGTTGTGCGCGGCAATGAGATTCAGGTGGAGCGGCGCGGCGGCGGCACTTCGGTTGTCTACAAAGAGCCAGGCGTCAGTATCTACGAAACTCTGAAGGGCAGCGGCGTTGCTGAGGACACGATTGCCGCGCTCAGCATCGAGGTTCAGTCCGGCGAAACACCGCTGTCGCTGATACTCAACCTGCTGCCTTTCTTGCTGCCCAGCCTGATCATCGGCTTTCTGCTCTGGCGCATGATGCGCTCAGCCCGGATCGGGCAGGATCAGGCGATGAGCTTCGGGCGCAGCCGGGCGCGCGTCTCACGCGATATGGAGCGCCCGACCGTCACTTTCGCCGATGTCGCCGGCGCCGATGAAGCCAAGCAGGAGCTTCAGGAAATTGTGGAGTTCCTGAAAGAATCGGAAAAGTTCATCCAGTTGGGCGCGCGTATCCCGAAAGGTGTGCTGATGGTCGGCCCACCCGGGACCGGCAAGACCCTCCTGGCCCGCGCGGTAGCTGGCGAGGCCGGAGTGCCATTCTTCAGCATTTCCGGCTCAGAATTTGTTGAGATGTTCGTAGGTGTAGGCGCCAGCCGCGTGCGCGATCTGTTCGACCGCGCCAAGAAAGACGCGCCCTCCATCGTCTTTGTCGACGAGATCGACGCGGTCGGACGCCAGCGCGGCACCGGGTTAGGCGGCGGCCATGACGAGCGCGAGCAGACGCTCAACCAGATTCTGACGGAGATGGATGGCTTCGAGACGGATACCAACGTCATCGTGATAGCCGCCACCAACCGCCCTGACGTGCTGGACCCGGCGCTGTTGCGCCCCGGCCGCTTCGATCGCAAGGTCATCCTTGACCGCCCGGATTTCAAAGGGCGGGAGGAAATTTTCAAGGTTCATATGCGCGGCAAGCCGCTGGCTTCTGATGTGAACGTCGAAGCCCTGGCCAAGCTCAGCCCGGGGTTTGCCGGCGCCGATATCGAAAATCTGGTCAACGAAGCCGCCATTCTGGCCGCCCGCCGCAATAAGAAAACAATCAGCATGCGCGAGTTTCAGGAGGCAATGGAGCGCATTATTGCCGGCCCGGAGCGCCGCAGCCGCCTGATCACGCCGGAAGAGCGAGCGGTTATCGCTTACCACGAAGCAGGACATGCCGTAGTGATGTATTACCTCGAAGAAGCCGACCCGGTACACAAGATTACCATCATTCCGCGCGGTCAGGCGGGCGGTTACACCCTCTCCCTGCCGGAAAGCGATACGATGCTCGTCACCCGGGAGAAGTTCGAGGATCAGATTGTAGGGCTGCTCGGCGGGCGCGCAGCCGAGGAGATTACGTTCAACCGGATCACTACCGGCGCGGCAAACGATCTTGAGCAGTGCACCAAGCTCGCCTGGTCCATGGTCACCCGGTACGGGATGAGCGAGAAGCTGGGGCTGCGCACTTTCGGCGAGACATCGGGCAGCATCTTCCTGGGTCGCGATCTGATGGAACAACGCAACTACAGCGAAGAAGCCGCCGTCCAGATTGACAACGAAGTGCACCGGATCATCGATCACAGCTATATGCGCGCCAAAACACTCCTGCAAGAGCACCGCGACAAGCTGATCACGATCAGCCAGACTCTGCTTGAGAAAGAAACGATCGATCGGGAAGAATTCGAGATGATTATGGGCGCCAGCACCCTGCCGAATCCGGCCCTGGCTGATTCGGTTCCGGCCTAGCGCCCGCCGGCCTCCGCCGCAGAAGAGCAACAAAACAACGCCCGTCTTTTCCCGACGGGCGTTTCTGTTCCGAGCAGTGGGGCGGCGCAGCCCCCGGAGCGGAGATCAGTAAGGCGATCGCACAAAGCGCACGATGATGCGAACGCGCCCCAGCTCGATCTCGTCCCCGTCACGAAGCCGGTAAAGCTGGTTGGCCTCAAGCTGGTAACCGTTGATCCGGGTTCCATTCGTTGTCCCCAGATCCTGCACATAGAGCGTCCGGTCGCCTTGCGTAATGGACACATGCCGGCGCGACACGCCATTTTCCTGTCCGCCGTAGGGGGTCAGATCCAGGTCAGGGTGAAAATCAGCAAGCGGATCGGAACGACCGATGATGATTCGCTCGCGAACCTCCATGCCCACCGTAGTCTGGTTATCGCTGCCGATCTGCATCAATAACCGCCACGGAGGGGCCAGCAAGCCGGTCTTAGGGTTCGAACGTTCGGGCATCAAAGGCCGGCGCGGGTCGCCCAATAACGAGGTATCACGCTTGAAGCTCTTCTGTACCCACGACATCATACAACAGCCCTTTACTTAACCGTTAACATATTCATTGCCTGTCTGGCAGTACATTGCATTCACCTTTATACTATCGAAATCCAGGCCAGGTTTCAAGTAGCCTGTACGTACCAATCTGGATCGCCACTATGTTCCCCACCGTCAGCGGACGCTTTATATACCGTCTTTCGGCCGTTTTCCTGCTGGCAGGTCTCTGCCTGGCCGGCTGCGCCGCGCCGGAATCCGGCGTCATCTATACCAGCGCATCTCCAGCCTGGCGTGACGGACTCGTCATCGGGCGAGCCTACCGGACAGACTCGCCCGCGATCGGTATCAGCCAGCGAGGGTGGCTGGCCGCCTGGGCATCAGGCGACAGCCTGTACATCCGTCGGGTGGAGCCGGACGGGACCCCGGGGGCGGCTCAGCGTGTATTGCGCGGTCGGTCGCCATGGCGGCCAGCCCTGATCCCGGGGCCGGAAGAATCATGGCATTTACTGTGGTTTGACCAGGACAACTACGGCGACAACCAGATTTACAGCGCGACCCTTGAACCGGGTGGCGCGCTCCTGCGCGGCCCGGTGGCAGTCACTGCGGACGGCGTGAGCAGCGCCGCCATGGCCCCTGCTGATGGTGGCGCGGTCGCCATCATCTGGGCCAGCAGGGGAGCCGCCCCCCGCCTGTACGGCCAGCGGCTTGACTCCGCCGGGCGTCCTGCCGGCGGAGCGCCGGTCCTGATCGCGGCCCACGGCGAGTACCCTTCTCTCAACCGCCTGTCCAGCGGCGTATGGGTGCTGGCCTGGCTGGCTCCGCCAGAACAGGCAGGCATGGGACCCGGGGGATATGATGCCCTGGTGCGGCTGGCACAGGCGCCCTTCCCCTGGGAAGGGGAGGCCAGGCCGATCTCCATCGGCCATCTAACTTTGACCGGGCCAGGCTGGTATCTGGAGAGCGCCGCGCTGGGGCTGGACCGCGACACGGGGTATCTTTTTCTCAGCCAGCGGGATGCCTCTGACGGCAGTGTGAAGACGAAAGCCCTGCTCTTTCCGCTGTCTGGCCATGCTTCCCCCCCACCGTCTATAGAGGCTGTTCGGCTGCCCGCCTCATCCACTGGCGACGCTTCGCCAGGCCAGACCGGCTTCAACACCGGCCCGATCCTCGCCTCGCAGGATGGCGATCCGGTCAACGCAGCGTGGCCGATGCCCGTGTACGGGCAGCACGAGATACTGCCAGTCGCCTTCTCAGTTGAGGGGTGGGTGATGGTGGGGTATTTCCAGGGCGGCCAGTTGGCTGGCTATCAGGCGATCAGCCGGCGGAGCGACGTCCTGGGCAGCGTTGGCCTGTGGACAGACCGGGATCGCTACCTGACGGTCTCCTGGGCGAACGCGCCTCAGCAGCCGGGGGCGGCAGCGGAGCTGGTGCTCAGCACCACGCAACCGGCCAGCATCCGCTGAAGCTGCGCCGCTCCACGCTATCTGTGTTACACTCCGAACAAAGGGCCAGCTATACGCATCAGAGGAGCGCGGCATGAATCTGGACGAGGGCAGGCATGTCCTGGTTATCGGCTCGGCAGGAATCGACATCAAGGGTCGCCCGGCACAGGATGTGATCAAGGGGGCCTCCATCGCGGGGCTTATCCGCTCCAGTGTGGGAGGCGTCGCTCGCAATATCGCCGAAAATCTGGCCCGGCTGGAGGTACCCACTGTACTCCTGTCCGCGGTTGGGGACGATCCGGACGGCGAGCATGTCCTGAGGCATTCTCAGGAGGCCGGGATCGATGTCAGCCAGGTGAAAATTGTCCCTCACAAACGGACCGGCCGTTATATGGCTATTCTGACGACCGACGGGCAGCTTGATCTGGCGATCAACGACTTTGAAATCGGCAGCGAGATTGACGCGCCATACCTGGCCCAGCAGGAATCTCTATTCGCCAACGCGGCCATGATTGTGCTGGACGCAAATCCGGACCAGGATGCCCTCAGGACTGTGTTCAAATTCGCGCGCAGGTACAAGACGCCGGTCTGCGCTGATCCCACCACTCCATCCCTGGCCAGGCGGCTGCGCCCGTATCTGAACCGTATCATGATGATGACGCCGAATCTCCAGGAAGCCGCCGCGCTCAGCGAATATCCGATCGACCGCACCGATGTCGAGACCGCGCTCAGCGTAGCCCAGACCTTGCTGGAACAGGGCGTGCGCATCGCCGTCGTCACGCTGGGGATGCGCGGCCTGGCCTATGCCAGCGGCTTCGATCGGGGGCTGATTCCGGCCATCCGCACCGAAATTCGAGACGAGACAGGCGCGGGTGATGCCCTGACAGCCGGCGTTATCTTCGGGCTGCTGCACGATGTGCCGCTGGATGAGGCGCTGCGCCTGGGGGTGTCGGCGGCGTCGCTAACCCTCCGCTCGCCGGACACCGTAGCCCGGGACCTGAGTCAGGAAATGCTGTACGACCAGCTTGTCCTCTAATTCAGCGGCAGGGGCATCGGCCTGCGAACAATCTTCTGCATCAGGAGCCGGGCGCGCCTCGTCCGGTTATTCCAGAGCGCCCTGCCCCAGGACAAACTGAGCGATCATGCTGTTGATCAGCGTCTCCACCGGTGCCCGATCATCGGTGAAGACAATATCCGACGGCTCTACTGGCACAATTGACTGAGCCGCGAGCGCCAGTGTATCCCGCAGTAAGGCAGGCATCCCCGGCGGCAAAGCGGTCAAGTTATCCGCCAGATTCCGGGCCTCCGTAGCGGATTGTGTGGCGACCAGCATGGTGTTGAATGAGCCGGGCACGTCAATCGCGTGCACACTGGGAAAGACCCGCAGCAGCGTCGCCGCTATAGCCTCCACCAGTCGCCGATCGGCATCCGTCCGCCCCACATTGATCATGACCACGCCATCCGGCGCGAGCTTCTGCCGGACTTCCTCAAAAAACTCAACCGTCGTCAGGTGCCAGGGGATGTAAGGCACGCGATAGGCATCAATAGCCACCAGATCGTAATCGCCGTCCAGCCGGGAAAGGGCGTAGCGCCCGTCATCCACGATCGCGTTCAGGTTGGGCATAGTCATTGCAAAGAAGCGCCGCCCGGCGTCAATGATACCCTGGTCAATTTCAATCCCGTCGATCTGGATCGGCCCGTAGACAGCGGTGTACTGCTGGGCGATAGTCCCCGCCGCCAGGCCGATGATCGCCACCTTATCGAGCTTCGCCGGGTCGTAAGGGGCCGGGTTGAAGTAGGGCGCGGCCAGGAACATATCCCAGGTGGCCGTTGTTTGCAGATGATCGGGATGATACACAGAGTGGACGCCCTGACCTTCATTCAGAAGCAGGAAACGCGTGCCAGGCGGCTGGCGGGAGACAATCACGCCGTCGTTGACTTCGACAACCTGCACGTAGTTGTACGCCGTTTCGGCTTCGTACAGCAGCGTCGTCCCTGGAGGAGCCGGCTTGATCGGTCCCCGTACTCCCAGGAGGAGCGCGCAGGCCAGGACAGCCGGCATCCAGCTCGTGCGCAGCGCGCGCCGCGGCTGAATACGGGCCATCCCCAGAAGCGCCACCGCCAGCAACGCCCCTGCCAGCAGGCCAAATGTCCAGGCCGTCCCAATCGCCGGGATGAACACGAGCACAGTCCCGAAAGCTCCGATCAGGCTGCCCAGCGTGGAGAAGGCGTATACGCGCCCGGCGACGCGCCCCAGCGTGGCGGTATCCGCCACCGCCAGCCGGACCAGGAAGGGCGACGCGCAGCCCAGCAGCGTGACCGGGACCGCGAACAGAATCATGACCGACAGGCCAGCCGCGACCAACACGACCATATCCACGCTGGCCGGCGCGAATACCGAGGCCATCGTCAGGACAAGCGGGCGGGTCACCACAGGCACCAGCCCGGCGGACAGGCCCGCCCAGGCGAGCACACGAAACAGCGTTGCCGGGTACGGGGAACGGTCGGCCCACCGCCCGCCTGCGTAATAGCCTGCCGACAGGTTGAGCAGGATGAGCGTGATCACGACCGACCAGACTACGTCGGAAGTACCCAGCACAATCCCGATCAGGCGAGCTGTCGCAAATTCAATCCCCAGCACCGTCATGCCGGAGACGAAAGCCGTCCCATACAGGAACCAGCGCGGGAGCGGGGCCGTTGCAGAGGATGGAATGGGAGCGGACTGCTGGCTCACGCGGCGTCGTCTCTTACCGGCAGGTACAGGACAAATGTGCTGCCGTGGCCGGGCTGACTCTCCACAAAGAGGCCGCCGCCATGTCGCTCAGCAACCGATCGGACAATCGAGAGACCCAGCCCGATGCCAGGAGTCACCCCCGTCTCCTGCTCGCCAATGCGCATGAAGGAAGCATTCAGGCGCGCGATATCTTCCGCGTCAATGCCGGGGCCAGTGTCGCGGATGTAGACACCCAGATAGCGCCACTGGCCGATAAGAAACGGTTTGACTTCCAGCGTAACCTGGCCGCCAGGCGGCGTGTACTTGAGCGCATTCTCCACCAGCTCATTACAGGCGCGGGTCAGCCATTCGTAATCGCCGTAGACTTGCGGAAGATCCGGGTCGGGCGGCGCAAACACCATCTGCACGGACTGGGCCGCCGCTGTCTCGTTATAGCGCACCTGCAGCGCATCCAGCAGAGAATAGAAGTTGATTGCGTCAGTCATCGACAGGGCGCCGCTGTCAGCCAGACGAGTCGCGCTCAGTACTTTCTCCCACACCTGATCGAGCCGAAGCGCTTGCTGCTGGAGCACATTCAGATAAGTCTGACTTTGTTCAGGGTCCTCAATGGACCTGGTCAGCAGGTGCAGATGCAGCTTGAGGTTCATCAGCGGCGTGCCAACTTCGTGCGCGATGAGGGTCATGAAGCGCGCCTTCATCCGTTCAATAGCCCGCTCCTCGCCCACCCGGCGCAAGCTGATGATGAAGCCGTTCACCTCCCCACTCTGCTCCTGATAGGGCAGGCCCGACGTTTCCAGAATGATCGGGTATCCCTCGCGGTGCCGCATCCTCAGCTCGCCGCGCCAGGGGCGGCCGTTCTGCGCCGCTTCATTCATCTCCTCCGCCATGTTGCGGAGCATTGTCTCGTGCAGGAAGCTCGCCAGTGGCCTGCCCAGAATATCCATCTGCGACCAGCCCAGCATCCTGTACACCGCCTCGTTAGCGTAAGTGATCCGGTTGTTGAAGCTGGTGATGATGACGCCATCGTCGATGCTACTCAGGATAGTCTCCGTCTGCTCCCGCTGGAAACGGATTTCGGCTGTACGGGCCATAACCTGTTTCTGGAGGTTGAGGGCGTGCCCTTCCACCTGTTCAAACAGGAGGGCGCTCTCCACTGCCATCGAAACCTGCGTGGCGAGGGCTTCCAGAATAAGCCTGTGCTGCGGGCCGTAGAATCCGGGGGTGGTATGATCCAGACAGAGCGCCCCGATCAGCTCGCCTCGCACGTGGATAGGCGCCCCGGCCCACGAGTTCACCGGGCTTGACTCGCCGAGCGACACCCAGTCCGCGCTTTTATGCACATCCGGAATCACGACAACTTCGCCTGTTATCCCCACCTTCGACAGGGCCGGCTGCTGATCGAAATCCCAGTAGTTGATAAACCCGGCGCCGCTCAGCTTCTGCTCCGAACGCACCTGGCCGATCCAGCTAAACAGGTGATAGGTGCCGCTCCGGTCCGTAATCCAGACAGAGGCAGAATGATAAGGCAGGACACGGCCAACCTGTTCCAGCACCTGCTTCAACACATCTTCCTGGCGTAACATGCCAGTCAGGGAGAGTCCGATATCGCGCAGCGTCTCCGCGATACGTCGCTGCTGCTGCTCCGCCTCATACAGGTGCGCTTTCTCCAGTGCCACCCCTGCCTGTCGCGCCAGCAGATTAGCCAGAATCTCATCCTGGCGGCTAAACATACCGGCCTCACGGCCCTCAATGGAGAGAGTTCCCCACGTGCGCGTGCTGGTAATCAACGGGGCAACCAGAAGCGAAAGGAACGGCGGGGGGTGCGACCCGACGATGAAGCGGGGGTCAGTCCGGATATCCGATACTGTGATAACCTGTTTCCCGGCGATAGCATGGCCGGCGATGCCAACTCCGGGTTTGAATACAACCAGGTTATGCGTCTTGAATGCTCCCTCCGAGGCCTGGACTGTCTTCATGCGCTCCCCTGCCTCATCCAGAAGCTGCATCGTCACCACCAGCGCCTGCGGGAATATCTGCATCGCCGATTCGATCACCCGCTGCAGAACCTCATCAAGTTGCAAGGTGCTGGTGATCGCGATCATCGCATTATTCAGAGCCAGCATCGCCTGGCTGTAATGCTGAAGTGTGGCCTGAGAGGTTTGCCAGTAGCCGACAGCCCGATCGATCTCCAGCACAAATTCGCGCCCGTTCACGTGGATCAGGCCGGCTGACATATCAACTGTAACCGGGCTGCCATCATGATGTCTGTGCAGTATCTGGTCTTGCAATCCATTGCCGGCGCGCAGACGATCTGCGTCCCGGAGCTGCGAAATAGAGTCGTGAGGTTCGACATGCAGGATGTCGATCGGCTGGCCAATCAGCTCTTCGCGCATGTAGCCGGTCAGCTCCGCTGCGGCAGGGTTACACTCCACAACGCGCCAGCGTCCATCTTCACCATGGGGGTCCAGCAAAATAGCGGCATCCGGAAAATGCTCAAAAAGCGCCCGGTAGACCCTGAGGAATTGCCCTGTTGGCTCAGCATCAGCAACCGGGGCGTCAGGCTCTCTCCGGCGCTCTTGCTTCGCATAGAGCGCCAATCCCCCCGCCCCGGTCAGCGCCACCAGCAGGAGGCCGGGCAAAATCGACTCTGGCGACAACGAGCGCCATAACACATAGAGGCCCATCGCCGCCAGGACAGCGCTCACATATACAAGCCACGCGTGCTTCATTCGATACTGTATGCCATCGAACATCAGAATATCGTCCACGTAAAATCTGAGAGCCGATTATAGCAGACAAACGAGAAACCTTTTCCGGGGCTACCCGGGGGGACTTCAGACATCCTGCGCCGGCCTGCACGATGGTGTACACTAGATAGCAGGATGATCATGCTTGAATACGATACCCGGGGGCGTACAATGTCAACACGACTGGCACATGCAACGCTGCGGATGACGGCGATTCTGTTAACTCTGGCGGCAATTCTGTCCGTGCTGACGGGCGCTGCTTTTGCTCAGGGTGGGCCTAAAACCCATGTCGTCAAAGAGGGGGAGAATCTGACCCGGATTGCAGAGATGTACGGGGTCACGGTTGACGCTCTGCTGGCCGCCAACAGAATCGATAATCCCGATCTCATCCTGGTCGGCACGGAACTCGTGATCCCGGCGGAAGGCCCGACAACTGCCGCGGACGGACAGGGCGGCGGTGGCGGGGTAGAAGTAGCTGTCTATGTGGTGCAGCCCCGGGACACCATTGACACAATCGCGCAGATGCTCAATGTCGATCCCACGGCCATCATCGCCGCCAACTTCGACCCGGACGATAACCCCGGCCTGATCTTCCCCGGCCAGACCCTGCTCATCCCTTCCGACGCTGGCCCTTACACCAACCGGCTGCCGCTCTTCCCGCCGGCTGAACGGCGCACCGATCTACCGATCGCTGCCCCGGATGGTCAGGGTGGCGGCGGAATACCGGCGGGCGAAGCCTATGTGGTGCAGCCGGGCGATATGCTGGACAGCCTCGCGCAATCATTCGATGTCGCTATCGAGTCGATCATCTATGCCAACGACCTGAGTTATCCGTATATTCTGTTCCCCGGCCAGACCCTGCTCATTCCGGCAGACGCCCCGCCCTACGGCGTCGTCCCGCCGAACCCCGCCATGCTGCCATCCGTCAGGGCGGCCGCGAGCAGCGGCATCCGTGACGGGCAGGGCGGTGGCGGAACGACCAGCACCGGCCGGGTTTACGTGGTCCGCGAGGGCGATACAATCCTCAGCATTGTGCTCGCTCATGACATCGCGCTGATGGATTTTCTGCAGGCCAACACCTTTTTACTGAACGCACAACTTGAGCCGGGTGTGGAGTTGACGCTGCCCTGAGCCGGACCCGATGACTGTTCCATCTCCCCAGAAAGCTCGCTGGCTGGTCGTCAAGCTGGCTGATATTGGCGACCTGCTCCTGATCACGCCTGCCCTGGCGCGGCTGCGGGCGGCCCAGCCAGGCGCGACCATCCATGTCCTGACCACCGGCCATAGCGCCCCGATCCTGCCCGACGGTCTCGTAGATGACGTGATCATCTTCGACAAGTTCGCCTTCGACCGCCCGCTGGACGCGCTGCGCCCGGGTAATCTCCGTCAGGCTCTGGCGCTGGCGCACCGCCTGCGCAGCGGAAAATACGACGCAATCCTGATCCTGCACCACCTGACAACGCGCTTTGGAGCGTTGAAGTATGCCGCGCTTGCCTTCGCCTCTGGCGCGCCGCGCCGTGCCGGCCTGGATAACGGCCGCGGCTGGTTTCTGAACGTCACCGTGCCCGATGGAGGGTTTGGCGCCCGGCATGAAGCTGCCTGCTGGCTCAGCGTAGTGGATATGGCCCTCGGCAGGAATCCAGCCGCGCTCTACTCGCCACAGGAACACCCGCTTCAGGCGCGAATCACTGACGCTGATCGGGCCTGGGCGGCCGCCCGCCTGCCCGCGCCGGAGGGCGGCCCGCGCATCGCCGTGCATACCGGCAGCGGCGGTTATTCGCTGGCGCGCCGCTGGGCGCCGGAGTCTTTCGCCCGGGCGGCTGATCTGCTGTGGGCGGAAAACGGGGCGCAGATCGTGGTCGTTGGCGGGCCGGATGATCAGGGCGAAGCAGCGCTGGCCGCCATGCGGAATCCCGCCTTCAGCCTGATCGGGCAAACGACGCTGGGGCAGTTGGGCGCTGTGTTGGAAGCGTGCGACGCGTTCATCGGAGCTGACAGCGGCGTGATGCACCTGGCCGCCGCCGCAGGAACCCGCGTAGCCGCGCTCTTTGGACCCAGCAACGCCGATGCCTGGGGACCGTGGAGCGCGCGCGCCGCCGTCATCCGCAGCGCGCCGCCGTGCAGCCCGTGCAGCTATATCATGGGGACAGTTGGCCAGCGCGACGGCTGTCCGGCCCGGACGTGTATGCGGATGATCACGCCGGAACGTGTCGCCGCCGCAGTCACGTCGCTATTGCATGATAACATCCCGGCGAAAGAATCTCCCCCCGGCAGGCCGCCCCGGCCGGGTCGCGTGCGCATACTGGGCATCCCGCTCGACCCGATCACATGGGACGATCTGCGCGTTCTGCTGGCGACCTGGATCGCCGCAGGTAGCCCGCATCAGATATGCACGGTCAACCCGGAATTTGTGATGGTGGCCCAGCGCGACGTGCATTTTTACACCCTGCTCCAGCGGGCCGATCTATGCGCCGCCGACGGACAGGGATTGTTGTGGGCCGCCAGGCGGCTGGGCAGCCCCCTGCCCGCCCGCATCACCGGCTCAGACGGCGTCCCTCTGATTGCCCGTTGGGCCGCCGAACAGGGATGGCGGCTCTTCCTGCTTGGCGCAGCCGAAGGCGTCGCCGCGCAGGCCGCCGATGTGCTGATGCGGGAAAATCCCGGTCTGCAAATCGCAGGAGTCTACAGCGGCAGCCCATCCCCGGAAGAGGAGGATGGCATTGTCGCCCGTATCAATGACAGCCGCGCCGATATTCTCTTTGTAGCTTATGGAGCGCCCAACCAGGACAAATGGATCGCCCGCAATCTGCCGCGCCTCCATGTCAGCATGGCGATGGGGGTCGGCGGCTCACTGGATTTTGTCGCCGGGGTTCAGAAGCGCGCGCCTGTCTCCTGGCAGCGCCTCGGCCTGGAATGGCTGTATCGACTGATCCGCGAACCCTGGCGCTGGAAGCGCATGACCCGCCTGCCCCGTTTCGTGCTGGCTGTTCTGCGGCACGGCGGGCGCGGGCCGGCCAGCTTCGAGGGGCCGCCGCGCTGATCGAAGCATGCTCCTCACTCCCCCATTATCTGGACGACCAGCCGGCGCGAGCGGCCGCGATTATCAAAATCCACGAAGATGATCTGCTGCCAGGTGCCCAGCAGGAGCTGGCGGTTGACAAAAGGCACGGTCAGCGATGGTCCCAGCAACGCGGCCCGGACATGGCTGTGGCCATTGCCGTCATTCCACTGCGCGTGATGGGCATAGGGGCGGTCCGGGCTGGCAATCTCATCAAAGAGGCGCTGAAAGTCACTTAATGCGCCTTCCTCGTACTCGATTGTGGTCAGCGCTCCGGTTGAGCCGGGACAGAACACGGTCACAATTCCGTCATTAAATTCGCTGTCCGCGACTGCCTGGGCAACCTGAGGCGTAATATCGATTATTTCCGCATTGCCGCGCGTCTGAAGGTTCAACGCTGCTGTATGAACTCCCATCCAGTTACCTCCCCAATAACTGAAAATTGTTGAATATGCCCAGTCTACCACGATCGCGCGGCAGAGCAGAGCAGCCGGCTCTCCGATGAAGGCGCGTATACAAATCCCATGCAATTTACTCCCCGCCGGGATACACTGAACGCGCCTCGCGCCCGCACAAGAATGGCTGTGCCAGACCGCCGGGCGCATCTTCTCGCCAGTCACTATAAGGAGCGCAATGGCATGCACAAAGTAGGGTATATCGGCCTGGGCCTGATGGGCGCGCCCATGGCCCGCAATCTGATGAAGGCGGGGTACCAACTGGTTATCCATAACCGGAGCAGAGGCATCGTGGATCAACTGGCGGCGGAAGGTGCGACGCCGGCCTTTTGCCCCCGCGAAGTGGCCGAGCAGGTGGATGTTGTCTTCACCAATCTGCCCGATTCCCCGGATGTCGAACGAATCGCGCTCGGCCCCGAAGGGATTATCGAAGGCGCCCACGCCGGGTTAATCTTTGTCGATAACAGCACCATCAAGCCAGAGACGGCCCGGCATATCGCCCGGGAACTGGCCAGGGCTGGCGTGCCCGCGCTGGATGCGCCGGTCAGCGGCGGCGAAATCGGCGCCAAAGCGGGGACGCTGACGATTATGGTCGGCGGGCCGGAAGAGGCTTTCGAGGCGGTGATGCCGCTCTTTCAGGCAATGGGCAAGAGCGTCACCCGGATCGGTGACAGCGGCGCCGGGCAGGTGGCTAAATGCGCCAACCAGACTATTGTTGCCGCCCAGATGGCGGGCATGGCGGAGGCGCTCGTTCTGGCGCAAAAGAGCGGTGTGGACCCGCGCAAGGTCGTACAGGCTATCAGCAAGGGCGCGGCGCAATGCTGGGCGCTGGACACCAAGCCAGATCGCATCTTTCGGCGGGAGCTAACACCGGGCTTCAAAGCCTATATGCAGCACAAAGACCTCAATATCGTGCTGGAGACCGGCAACATCTACGGAGTTCCCATGCCTGTAACGGCCACAATCCAGCAGCTTTACCGCGCCATGCTGGCCACCGGGAACGAAAATCTGGATAACAGCGCCATCATCACCGTGCTGGAGGCGTTGGCCGGGGTGGTTGTCGGCGGCGAATAGCGTGCACAGGGCCAGGGACGTTTCACATCCGGGGTAGAAGACAGGAACCGCAAAGATGCAGAAGACACAGGGGAAAGCCCTCCGTCCTCTCTCTGCGTTCTCTGGTTCTCTGCGGGCAAGATCTTTTCTTTTCGGAGCCATCCCTGATCCGAAATGCCCCGCCGGGGTGAATTGTTCCTTGCCAGCATGTTAGTGTACAATGACATCATGGGCGACGGTTGATCTGGCCCGGATTTCATGATCGTGACGCGCACTTATGAGGATGGCCTCGTGTCTCAAGAACAAGCCATTCAATTCCTGCAACAGGGTATCGCCGCAGCCAGAGCCAAACAGAACGAAGAGGCGCGCCGGCTGTTACAGAACGCCATCCGCCTCGATCCAGCTAACGAAACCGCCTGGTTGTGGCTGAGCAGTGTCGCCCGCGACAACAAGGAACGGGTTTTCTGCCTGCGCCAGCTTTTACAGATCAACCCGCAAAATGAAATGGCTATCAAGGGGTTGAAGGCGCTTGGCGTTTCCGTGGGCGATACGCCTGAAGAAGCCGCCGCGCCCAGGAGCGCCATCCCCCAGCCGGCGGCGGACCGGATTACCGCGGCGCGCGCCACGCTCGATCCGATCATTCAGCGCGTGCTCACCCGCCCCGACCCTTATGCGGATATCCGCTGGGTGCATAAGGAGCGCAACAGAGCCGGTGAGCGCGCCGCCACGCTCTTCAATATCACGATTCGCGTGGTGCCCATCCTGGTCCTGCTGTGTATCATCGGAGCAGCAGCGGCTTATATCAGCCAGAATCCGAATGCCATCGCGCTGGCCCCGACCTGGACACCCAGCCCGACGCCGACTGTCACGCCGACCCCGACGCCGGGCTTCACGCCAACGCCCAGCCCGACACCAGCCCTGACGTACACCCCCACGCCGCCGATTGACCCGGCCCTGCCACACGGCGATCTGTTCGCCGGGATGACGATAACGCCGGAATATCCGCGTTTTGAAGAAGGCCGCATCCTTGAGGAAGCGGTCATCCTGCTCAACAACAACCGCGACAGCCAGGCGCTACCTACCCTCTCAGCCCTGCGCCAGACCCTGCTGGAAGGCAGCACCAGCGCCAACCCGTACTACTACGAAGCTGTCGCCCTGACCGACCTGGGCGATACAGAGCGGGCCGAACGGGTGCTGCAGGAAGGCCTGACCAAACTGGAAGACCTGAACGCGAATACTTCCCTGCTACATGCGGGGCTGGCCTATGTCTACGCCGCTGAGGGCAATCTGGCCGCCTCCAACGAGGAAGCCGACCGGGCGCTGGCAGGCGATCCCCGCCTCCCCCAGCCATACTATCTGCTGGCTCAGAACGCCATCACTCGCGGCAACTATCAGGCGGCCGCCGATGTCATCCAGGAAGGGCTGGAGCAGCACCCCGCCGATGTGTATCTGTGGATTCAGTTGGGCAAGCTCAACCTGGCCCGCCAGCAGCCCGCCGAAGCGCAGCAAAACGCCCGCGTGGCGCTGTACATTGATCCGACCGCCGAAGAGGCTTACCTCCTGCAGGCTGAGGCGGATATGGCGATCGGCGACTACGGCCTGTCCGTCCTGCACCTGCAAGACTTCCTGTTCACCTACCCCGGCAGCATTGAGGGCTGGACAATGCTCGGCGATGCCCGCGCCCGGGAAGGCAATTTCGATCTGGCAATTGACGCCTACAGCCGCGCCGTCAACACGAGCGAGAAAGAGCGCTCGCAAATTCCGGCGCTGATGAGCCGCGCCGCCCTGTACAATCAGCGCCATCAGTACGCCCGGGCCTACAGCGATTTCAATACCGTGTTGAATATCGACAACGCCTATGTCCCTGCGCGTGAAGGCCGCGCCCTGGCTGCCTACCGATCCGGGCGGTTCGGTGAAGCCGTCGAAGATGTCGATCTCCTGCTGGAGCAATTCCCCGACCGCGATGATCTCCGGCTGCTCAAGGCGCGCGCGCTGGTGGATGGGGCGAATCCCCGCAATGAGACGGCCTATCAGCAGGCTCTGGAAAATGCCCTGCAGATTCTTTCCGGCGCGTTCCCGGGGCGGCTCGATAGCGCGCTTCAGCCCCTGGCCTATGAATACCGGGCCCGTATCCTGCTGGAGCAGGAGAATGCGCGCAACGCGCTGACTGATGTCGATGCCGCGCTGACGCGGCAGGAATCCGGCTACCGCCATTATCTGCGCGGGCGCATTCAGGAGGCGCTGAACAACGAAGACGAAGCGCGCAAGGAATTTGAATGGGTGCGGTTGTGGGGGCAGGTATTCAGTTATCCGTTTTTGCCGGACGCCATCACGCGCCTGCAGGCGCTACAAGCGCAGCCTTAATCGCATCAGCGCGACAAAAGACGCAGGGATAGGCGGCGCCTATCCCTGTTTTGTTACAGCCTCAGATACTCAGGACGGGGCTGGAGCGGGCATATTCTTAAATCGCTCCAGCGCATCCGTGACCTCGCGGAGGGCGTCGGCCCCTTCGGGGACCTCGCCGTAATGAACGCGCACGTATGCCTCGGTAATGAGATTAATCTCTTCCCGGGCCGCCGGGAAAGCTCCCTGCAGCACCAGCCGGTATTCGTAAGGTGTCTGGGAAGCGGCGCGCGGATACCCCTGTCTGGCGGCCAGCCGGGCCATCTGAGCGTAGGCGCGGCGCACCGTCAGCGCCGCGAACAGGTCACGCCCGAAGCCAAACTGCCCGACGGCATTCCGCATTGCGTTGAGCGCGCCCAACCCGCGTCGGAAGATATCCCGCAGCCCCCCCAGGGCGTCGCCGTCCAGATCCTCATACTCCTCGTTATCCTGGCGCGCGCCCTGCCGCTGGCGTCGCAGGGTGAAGAAGATCACCGCCGCCACAAGCAGGATCGCCAGCACCGTCACACAAATCTGCGAGCCGCCAAGCTGCGCCAGAAACTGCTGAATCTGCTGCATGATCTCAGCCAGGCCGCTCATCTGCTGGGGGAGGCCCTGATCGACGGTGTTAGAAAATTCGGGGACCTGAAGTTCCATCCCGCTGCCGGCTGTCAGAGCCTGGATAATGGCCTGCAGAATCACGCCCACCACATAGAGGATGGGGGACATGAGCAGGGCAACCAGCATGACGAATCCGCTCAAGATAGGCTGGATGATGCGGGCGATGAGATCAGGCTCCATCCCGCTCACCAGGACAGCGATCAGGAAGCCGGCCAGGGTCACCGCGCCGGCGGTAGCGGCCATGAAGAACATCCAGCGCGGCCCAAACGTGATCGGCTGGTCGCTCATCTCCCGCAGAGAAATAGCGCGGGACATGCTGATCCCCAGCAGGCCGAAGAAGAAAAACGCCGGCAGCGCCGCCAACACCACCGTCCGCGCTACCGGGAACAGCGTCGCCGCGAGCAGGAAGAGGATCCCCAGGCGCATCCAGAAGGCTGCCCGCGTAGGGGTGGGTGGGGTCAACGCCAGCCGTAACCCGCGCCACCAGATCACCGCTATCAACAACAGCACGGGCACAAACGGCGGGATAACGAGAAGCGGAATCGGCTTCAACTGCCCGCTGATCTCGATTTCTGCGGGGGCGATATTCGCCTCCATCGGCGGCAGCACAACACCAACCGTCACCAGCACCGCCGCCAGCATAGCCGCCAGAAAGACGATCTGGCGCAGGCTCTCCCACATACCCCAGGCATCGAGAAACCGCACCAGAAAGAGCGCGGCCAGCATATTGAGCGCAATATGGAGCAAATTCGCATAGGGAGAAAGGATGCTCGCTCCCGGCAGGATAATAGCAAACCAGGGCGCAATCCACATCGCTTCCATCAGCACCAGAAGCCCGTGGGTAAGCTCCAGCCGCCAGTCCAAACGGACGGGATTCAACTCAGGATCGCGCAGGCGCCGGATCAGGTTCACGCGCCACCTTCCTGTTTGCTGCGCTCCAGCAAGAATCGCTGACGCGGGGTGAGTTGCTCTTCCTGTCCATCCGCGTTCGACGGCGGAGGCGGCTCGCTGGCGATAGGCAGATGGTGCATCAACACCCCGGATATGGGCCGGGGCGGCTCCTTGCCCAGCATTAGCACGACCACGCGCCGTCCGCTGTCACGCAGGCGGACAATCGTCCCCTCAACGCCCTCCGAGAGGAACGCTGTCACCAGCACCAGCGTCGCGCCCCAGGGCAGCCGGGGGCTTTCATCCATCAGGAAAGAGCCGAAATCCTGTGCGACAATGTAGCTCACGCCGGCCAGCGTCTCCAGGATGTGCAGGAGCTGGGTATGGCTGCGGCCGGGCAGGACGCGAAACGGCTGGTCAGCATGGGCCAGCGTCCCGTTAGCCACCACGCCGACCGAATAACCCTGCTCCACCCCCCAGTAACACAGAGAGGCCGTTGTGCTGACCAGATACTCCAGCATATCCGGCCAGAAACCGTGCCAGTGCTGCTCATAAGTGGCGACGTTCAGGGCGAAGACGACGCTCACGCTGCGCGTCGGCTCATATACCCTGGTCTGCAGATCGCCGGCGCGCGCGGTCGCCTTCCAGTGAATGTGGCGCAGGTCGTCCTCCGGCTGATGATCGCGGACGCCCATGATACGGTTGGGATCTTCGAAAAGCCGCTGGTGAGAGCTTAATTCACCCAGGGGGTCCTTCATCGGCAGGCCAAGCTCCGCCAGAGTCTTGATCTCCGGGTAGATAACCAGGTATTCCGGCGGGGCCAGCTCCCGCCCCCGCTCAAAGAGATTAAACGGGTCGCCGGAGAGCACAACCGCCGGCCCGACCTGATACACGCCGCGCTCCCGGGCCAGCAGTTGGAAATGGCGGCGCACCCGCTGGTACCAGCGCAGCGTGTAGACGTTGGTCAGGTAACCCACCTCCGGGCTGGGGGCTTCGCTGAGCCGGCTTTCATCCAGAGGGGCAAATGCCTGCGGCCACTCATCATCGACATGCATCCAGGCCAGCGGGAGCGCCTTACGATTCTCCACAACGATTTCAGCCTGGATAGACTCGCCGGGGAAAACGCGCTTGTACTGAAAGCGCCGAATGTAGTGAACGCTGTCCAGCGCCCGGCGGCTCCAGAACCAGGCAGCCAGCACCACCACCAGCATGAAACCGGTCAGCGCGACTAAAGTGGTATTCTGGAGCAGGCCGCCAACAACAAACAGCAGCAGGGCCATCCACACCCAGCGGTGATCCAGCAGGCTGTGGACGGAATCGCGCTGCTCTGCCCGCCGGGTGTTGAGCAGCTCGCGCTCCGCTTCTTCAAAGTCGAAGATAGCCACGGCGGCTACGCTTCCACCGGAACCGGCACAGTGTTGACGATATCGGACACGATTTCTTCTGGCTTGCGGCCCCGCAAACGCACTTGCGGGCTGAGCATGATGCGGTGGGTGATGACATACGGGGCCAGTTTCTTGACATCATCCGGCAGCACAAAATCGCGCCCCATCACCGCTGCCCAGGCCTGGCTGGTGCGGTAGAGGGCCATAGTCGCCCGCGGGCTGGCGCCCAGATCAACTTCCTGGTGCTGGCGGGTGGTGCGGATAACCTCCACGATGTAGTCGTGCACGCTCTGCTCCACCCGGACCTCCCGCACGGCCCGGATCATGTTCATGACCGTGTCCGGCTCCGTCACCGGGGCCAGCGTCTCCATCGGGTCCTCGGTGCGGAAGCGCGTCAGGATGGTCCGTTCTTCATCCTCAGTCGGGTAGCCGATGTCGATCCGCATCAAAAACCGATCGATTTGCGCTTCTGGCAGCGGGAAGGTCCCTTCCAGCTCGATCGGGTTCTGTGTCGCAATGACGAGGAAGGGGCGCGGCAGCCGCATTGTCTCCAGATCGACTGTGATCTGGCGTTCCTGCATGGCCTCCAGCAGCGCGCTCTGGGTGCGGGGCGTGGCCCGGTTGATCTCGTCCGCCAGCACGATCTGGCTGAGGATCGGGCCGGGCCGGTACTCGAATTCCTGGCGCTTCTGGTTGAAGAAGTTGATGCCGGTCACATCGCTGGGCAGCAGGTCCGGCGTGAACTGGATGCGGCGGAAGGTACAGCCAAGGGAGACAGCCATCGCTTTGGCCAGCGTGGTCTTGCCCGTGCCGGGGACATCCTCCAGCAGGATGTGCCCTTCGCTCAGAACGGCAGTCAGTACCAGATTGATGAGTTCTTCTTTGCCAACGATAACACGCTGAACATTCTCGCGAATACGCTGTGCAGTTTCTGCAATCATACAGACGCCTCTTGCGGGTAGCAGCCAGATGCAAGGTTTAAACGATGCCGAAGTATAACCAACA
>WBZO01002322.1_pt1 | contig 25132 bp, 30 predicted proteins | sample 5204261 | NCBI WGS metagenome assembly WBZO01 (sample SAMN12412400, study PRJNA552823) | activated sludge metagenome | isolation source: activated sludge from anammox sidestream of wastewater treatment plant... | place: USA: North Carolina | collected 2017-09
ATCGCGAACCGTCTTGAGGCGGCGTTCTGCAAGGTCGTTCATGTTGTCCTTCTCGTCGTTCATTTGATCGGGCGGATCGGATCGCTTCCATCCCAGCCCATGGCAGCCTGCCGGACATGCTCGAAGAACCGTCCCTTGCCGCCGCTGATGTCGGACAGCTCGATCACTGTGCCGGGATGAAGCTCTGTATCGAAATAGGCAAAGCGGCCCTGCGCACCGCCGATCTGGCCTTCATGGCCGACCCTGTAGCCGAGCGACAGCGCGCGGTCATAGAGGCCCTGATAATCCGTCGTCCAGAAGGCCATGTGCTGAAGGCCTTCGCGGCCGGAGTCGAGAAACTCCTTGTACATCGACGGCGCGTCGTTCCTTTGCTGGATGAGTTCGATCTGAAGGTCGCCGGAATTCGCAAGCGCGATGCTCATTTCGACATCCGAGTCCGCGCCGCGATGCCTGAAATAGTCCGTCTTCACCCGTTCGACATAGAACCACGGGCCGATGCCGAGCACTTTGGCCCAATGGTCCATGGCGGCGTGAATGTCCCGCACGACATATCCGTTCTGGCGCACCGCGCCGAAAAGACGGCTCATCCGGCCTTCCCTTTTCTCCCGCATCGCTCCGCGCGGGCAATGTTATATGGTATTACATTTCGCGGCCTATTCTCTTTGCGTCAAGCGGAATGTTATAGGTTCTTACATGAACCGGTCCTCCCCAGCCCCAAAGGCGCCGAACGCCTATCATCACGGAGATCTCCGCGAGGCGCTGATCGACGCCGCCACGCGCGAGATCGAGAGCAACGGGGCGGAAGCCGTGAGCTTCAGCGCGCTGGCGAAGACGCTTGGCGTATCCCAGGCCGCGCCCTACCGGCACTTCGCCGACCGCGAGGCGCTTCTGGCGGCGGTGGCGACCAGGGCATTCCGCACCTTCGGCGCCTCGTTCCGGAAAACCGTCGCGCGTCGCTCGTCGAAATCCCGGCTCACCCGGCTCACCCGGATCGCCCATGCCTATCTGGATTTCGGCCTCAGCCATGTCGAGCTTTATCGCCTGATGTATGCCTCGCGCCTCATCGAGAGGGCCCCCGTGGGAAGCGAACTCTATACGGCCGCCGACGCGAATTTCGATCTGGTTCTGGAAGCCATCGATCCCGCGCTCGACGACCTCACGCGCCGGCGCTTCGCGCTCCGATTCTGGACCTCGCTGCATGGTGTGGTGATGCTGGCCGAAAAGGGGCTGCTCCCGCCCAAGATCCGCAAGATCAGCATAGCGGATGTTCTCGACGATCTCGTTCGGGACACGGAACTGGCCATCGCCGCGAAATTGGCCGATTGCTCCTCATAATGACGGAAAACGGCACCGTATCATCCGCCATGGCCCGGCGCTGACCGCACCATGATGACGACGGAGTGGCATGAGGCTCGATGTGTCCCCCAGCCCGTCCACCGTTAGAAGCAAAGCCCTTGTCGCAAAACCCGCCTAGGCTTTCTCCGCCCCCGCGCCTACTCTCCGTCGCGAAATCGACACATGCGTGCGGGAGAACATCCTGTCCCTCTCCATCACCCTGCTCATTCTGCTCGCCGCCCTGCTCCACGCGGTCTGGAACGCACTCCTAAAGTCGAACGAAGACCGATTGTCGATGATGGCGTTCGTCGCCGGAAGCGGCAGCCTGATGGTGTTGCCGCTCCTGCCTTTCGTGCCCGTGCCGAGCTGGGAGGTATGGAAAATCCTCATCCTCTCGCTCGTGCTGCACACCGGCTACAAGGTCTTTCTCATCAAGGCCTATACGCATGGCGACATGGGGCAGGTCTATCCGCTGGCGCGCGGCACGGCGCCCGCGATCGTGACGCTGGCGGGCTTTTTCTTCCTTGGCGAGGAGCTTCCCGCACTTTCGACTCTTGGCATCTTCCTCATCATTGCGGGTATCGTCAGCCTCGCCTGGCGCTCGAAGAACGGGCCGCAAGGCGCCTCCGATCCGCGCGCCGTTCTCTACGCGCTCGGCACTTCGGCCTTCATCGCCGCCTATACGCTGAATGACGGCCTTGGCGGCCGGACCGCCGAGACTGCAAGCGCCTATGTGATCTGGCTCTTCGCGCTCGACGGCATCTCGATCACGTTGATCGCGCTGTGGCGGCGCGGACCCTCGCTCCTGCGTCCGCAACGCGCCTGGCTCATCGGCGCCGCCGGCGGCGCGGCCTCGACCGTCGCCTATTGGCTCGTCATCTGGGCGATGTCGATAGCGCCGCTCGGCCCCGTTGCGGCGCTGCGCGAGACGAGCGTCGTCTTCGGCGCGCTCATCTCCGGCCTCATCCTCAAGGAAGGGCTCGGCTGGCGCGCCGTCATCGCCGCCGCAATCGTCGCGGCTGGCGTCATTCTGCTGAAGCTCTGACGCCTATACAGGCTCAGCCAATCCGTTACGGAACGCAGCCAGCTTCTCGCTTGGAACGAAAAGGTAGTCGGCGTTACCGACGTAGCCGTCGACATCATCGAAACTGTATCCCGCTTTTTCATCTGTCCGGAACACACTGTATCCGAGCGGCAGGATCGAATCGAAAATCCAGCCGGGCTCAGCACCGGCTCGCGCCAACGCATCCCCTCGCACTTCCATCAGAATGGGGGGACGAAATCGGGACAGGGTCTTCGACGCACCGGACAAGAAGTGCGCCTCCCACCCTTCGATGTCCACCTTGATGAAATCAAGCTGCTTCAGACGCTCGTTCTCAGCAAAGCGGTCCAACGTGGTCAGACGAATCCTGTGAGATTTTGCGGGCTCGGTCGCGTCGGCGGAAATATGAGCCAGCCCGAAGCTCAAACTGCCGCTTGCCTTGATAGGCAGTTGAAGGACTTCCGTACCTTCCGCATCGGACAAGCCGAAGGGCACGACCGTCACATTGCTACGCCAGCGAATTGAATGCTTCAGAATCGACAGCGCGTAAGCGCCCGGCTCGAACGCATAAACCCGTCCTGCAGGCGCCATCCCGGCAAACAGCTTCGCAAACTGACCGGCATGCGCCCCCACATCAACGACCACGCCATCATGCGGAATCAGACTCCGCAGACTCCGTGCAAGCGGACGATGATATTGATACGCAACTGCCTTGAACAAATGCGCAGCCCACGTCATCCGTTGCCGGATGGTCAGATCCATGATGCTTTTAGGCATGTTCTCTCCCTCTTCCTGAAACATACCGGATTCAGGAGAAGAAAACAGCCTTATGGAACATATAGGCGGGAAGCCGGAGCTGGCTTCCTGCATTCAGGAGGCGAGTTCGACGCCGGTTCCCTCGTCGATGCCGAGCATGATGTTGAGGCACTGCACGGCCTGCGCCGACGCGCCCTTGCCCAGATTGTCGAGCAGCGCGACGAGCCGCACCTGCTTCCTGTCCTCATTGCCGAAGACGAAGAGCTTGAGGTCGTTCGTGCCGTTGAGCCCTTCGGGATCGAGCGTCTTCAGGGCCGCGGCCTCTTCCGGCGCCGCGACCGAAACGAAGCGCTCGCCCGCATAGGCTTCCGCGATCGCCTCGTGAACCTGTGCGACCGTCACATTCCCCGGCAGCGCCCAGAGCTGGAGCGGCACTTCGACGATCATGCCTTGCGCATAGCGGCCGACGGCGGGCGCGAAGAGCGGCCGGTGCGTAAGCTCGCCATGCACGCGGATTTCCTCGACATGCTTGTGCTCGAGGCCCATCGCATAGATGCGGTAAGGCACATGCGTATAGCTTGGCGAGGTTTCATCCTCGAACTCGGCGATCATCTGCTTGCCGCCGCCCGAATAGCCGGAGATGGCGTTGACCGTCACCGGCCAGTCGGCGGGCAGAAGGCCGCCACGCACCAGCGGCCTGATGAGCGAGACCGCGCCCGTCGGGTAGCAGCCGGGATTGGTGACGCGCGATGCGCCCGAAATCTCCTGCCGCTGCCGCTCGGTCATCTCGGGAAGCCCATAGACCCAGCCCGGCGTGGTCCGGTGCGCACTCGAAGCGTCGATGACGCGCACGGCCGGATTCTCGATCAGCCCCGCCGCCTCCTTGGCCGCGTCGTCCGGCAGGCAGAGGATGACGATGTCGGCGCTGTTGAGCGCAGCCTTGCGCGCCGCCGGGTCCTTGCGCACATCGTCGCCCAGACGGATGAATTCGAGATCCTTGCGCTGGTCCAGCCGCGAGCGGATCTGGAGGCCCGTCGTGCCCGCCTCGCCGTCGATGAAGATTTTCGTGGCCATGCTGCGCTCCGTGTCGGTTCGCATAAACAAAAAGGGCGCCTCGGAAAACCCGAAGCGCCCCTGATCGTAATCGCCTCGGGCGATCAGCGCTTCGAGAACTGGAAGCTGCGGCGGGCCTTCGCCTTGCCGTACTTCTTGCGTTCGACCGTGCGGCTGTCGCGCGTGAGGAAGCCGTCCTTCTTCAGCACCGAGCGCAACGCCGGCTCAAAATAGGTCAGCGCGCGCGAAATGCCGTGACGGATCGCACCCGCCTGGCCGGACAGACCGCCACCCGCAACAGAGCAGGTGATGTCATACTGGTTGACGCGCTGCGCGGTCACCAGCGGCTGGTTGAGCAGCATGCGAAGCACGGGGCGCGCGAAATAGACATCGATGTCGCGGCCGTTGATCGTGATCTTGCCGGAGCCCGGCTTGATCCACACGCGGGCCACCGCGTCCTTGCGCTTGCCGGTCGCATAGGCGCGGCCGAACTTGTCGAGCTTCTGCTGGCGCTCCTCGGCGGCCTCCGCCTCGATGGCGCCCTTCAGATCTTCGAGCGAATGGGTCTCTTGCGCCATTATGCGATCCTCACATTCTTGCGGTTGAGCGCACCGAAATCGATCTTCTCAGGCTGCTGCGCCTCGTGCGGATGGCTCGGGCCGCCATAAATGTGCAGGTTGCCCATCTGCTTGCGGGCAAGCGGGCCGCGCGAAATCATGCGCTTCACGGCGAGCTCGAGCACGCGCTCGGGAAAACGGCCTTCGAGAACCTTCTTGGGCGACGTTTCCTTGATGCCGCCCGGATAGCCCGTGTGGCGGTAGTAGCGCTTGTCTTCGTACTTCGCGCCGGTGAAAACCACCTTGTCGGCGTTCACGACGATGACATGGTCACCACAATCGAGATGAGGCGTGTAGGTCGGCTTGTGCTTGCCACGCAGCCGGTTCGCGATGAACGTCGCGAGACGACCAACGACGATGTTCTCGGCGTCGATCACGATCCACTTCTTCTCGATCTCGGCGGGCTTCGCGGAATAGGTCTTCATGCGAAAAATCCTGCGGAATCTGGAAAAGGGCCGGAAATCGGCCCTCGGACTGGCGCTGCTTCTAAGGGAAGGCAGCCCCTCTGTCAACGGAAAGGGGAAGAACGTGCCCGTCCGGCAGGCACTTTTCATACGCGGTATTTTAATACCGCTATTCTTGCCGGCGCGGAGGGATCGAATAGGTCGAGGTCACATGGGCGACCGGCCCCTTCCCGCCCTCCTGCCACATGGTCACGTCGCCGACCGCAAGCCGCTGCCCGAGCTTCAGGAGTTTCGCCTCGGCCAGAATGTCCGCGGGCTCCGGCTTCCGCAGGAAGTTGATGTTGAGATTGGTCGTCACCGCGAGCGCGACCGGGCCGATATGTGCGAGCACGACGGCATACATGGCATAATCCGCCAGCGCCATCATGGCAGGGCCTGAAATCGTCCCGCCGGGCCTGAGGTTCCGGTCCGAATAGCGCAAGCGGAGCCGCGCCGTCATCGGCCCCACCGCCTCGATGACGTTGAGCCGGCCGCCCTCATGCATTTGCGGGAAGGCGGCATCCATGAACCGCTCTAGCTCCGCGACCGTCATGACGGGTTGAGTTTCGCCAGCCATTCCGCTTCTCCCTGCTGTGAGCCTCTCCGGGCCGTTGCTGTCTCACATACAGATGCGCCCTCGCATGGCCAACCGAAATCTGCCCGCCCGAAGCGCTCGCACTTCTCTCTTGCCTCCCCCCGCATAATCGCCTGCAATCCCCTCAAGGCCCATATGCGGCCATCCAGAAACGAACGAGAGTGCGTCCCATGTCCCAACCGGCGCCCCGGCCCGTCGAACCCGTCCTCATCCGGGAGGACCGCGACGGCATCGCCACCCTGACACTCAATCGCGGCCCGCAGCGAAACTCACTTTCCGAGGCGCTGATGACAGCGCTGATCGACGAGCTTGCCGCCATCGCAACCGATCCATCCGTGCGCGTGGTGGTGCTGGCGGCAAACGGACCCGCCTTCTCGGCCGGCCACGACCTCAAGGAGCTGACCGCGCATCGCGGCGATCCGGATCGCGGCCGGGAATTCTTCCGCAAGATCATGCAGCAATGCAGCACGCTCATGCAGGCGATCGTGCGCCAGCCCAAGCCCGTCATCGCCCGCGTGCATGGCATCGCGACGGCGGCCGGCTGCCAGCTCGTCGCGAGCTGCGACCTCGCCATCGCCGCCGAGGATGCGCGCTTTGCGACACCCGGCGTCAATATCGGGCTCTTCTGCTCGACCCCCATGGTCGCGCTGTCGCGGAACGTCACGCGCAAGCATGCGATGGAGATGCTGCTCCTCGGCGAAATGATCGACGCGCACCGCGCCGCCGAATTCGGCCTCGTCAATCGCGTCGTGCCCATGGGCGAACTCGATGCGGCGGTCGCGGATTTCGCCTCCAGGATCGCCTCCAAATCGGCGCTCACCGTTTCGATCGGCAAGGAGGCCTTCTACCACCAGCTCGAAAAGGGCCTTTCCGACGCCTATGACTACGCCGCCGAAGTCATGGTGACGAACATGCTCGCCCGCGATGCGGAAGAAGGCATCGGCGCCTTCATCGATAAGCGAGATCCCAAATGGGAGGACCGCTGACCGGATGGACCATCTGACCCACGACCCCGCCTCGCTGCGCGATATCCTGACCTCGACCCGGGTTATCGCGCTGGTTGGCGCCAGCGCGAACCCCGCCCGCGACAGCAACGAGGTCATGCGCTACCTGCAGGGCCGGGGCTACCGCGTGATCCCCATCAATCCCGGCCTCGCCGGCAAGACGCTCCATGGCGAGCGCGTTTATGCGACGCTTCGCGACGTTCCCGAGCGGATCGACATGGTGGATATCTTTCGCAATTCGGAAGCGGCGGGCGCCGTCTGCGACGAAGCGATCGAGGTCGGGGCGAAGTTTGTCTGGATGCAACTGGGCGTGATAAACGCCGAGGGAGCAGCGAGGGCTGAAGCCGCCGGTCTCAAGGTGGTGATGGATCGCTGTCCGAAGATCGAAATCCCGCGACTGGGCCTATGAGTTCGTCCGTCGGGCAATCAAAGGGAGAGCCACATGGCTGACTACGGTTTCAATACGCTTGCAGTTCACGCCGGCGCCAAGCCCGACCCGACGACGGGAGCGCGCGCAACGCCGATCTATCAGACGACGTCTTTCGTCTTCAACGATGTCGATCACGCGGCATCGCTGTTCGGCCTTCAGGCCTTCGGCAACATCTACACACGCATCACCAACCCCACCTCGGCGGTGCTCGAGGAGCGCGTCGCGGCCCTCGAAGGCGGCACGGCCGCTCTCGCCGTCGCGTCGGGCCATTCGGCGCAGTTTCTCTGCTTCCACACGCTGATGGAGCCGGGCGACCACTTCGTCGCCGCGAGGCAGCTCTATGGCGGCTCCATCACCCAGTTCGGCCACTCGTTCAGGAAGTTCGACTGGAGTGTCGACTGGGCGGACGTCACCGATCCCGCCAATGTGAAGAAGGCGATCGGCCCGAAGACGAAGGCCGTCTTCATCGAGAGCATCGCCAATCCGGGCGGCATCATCGTCGACATCGCGGCGATTGCGGCGATCGCGCATGAGGCGGGCATTCCGCTCATCGTCGACAACACCTTCGCCTCGCCCTATCTCATCCGTCCGATCGAGCACGGCGCCGATATCGTCGTTCATTCGGCGACGAAGTTCCTCGGCGGCCATGGCAACTCGATGGGCGGCATCATCGTCGATGCGGGCAAGTTCGACTGGTCGAAGAGCGGCCGCTACAAGACGCTCTCCGAGCCCTGCGAGTCCTATCACGGCCTCAAGATCCACGAGACTTTCGGCAACATGGCGTTTGCGATCGCCTGCCGCGTGCTCGGCCTGCGCGACCTGGGACCGTCGATCTCGCCTTTCAACGCCTTCCAGATCCTGACCGGCATTGAAACCCTGCCGCTGCGCATGCAGCGCCATTCGGACTCGGCTCTCAAGGTCGCCAAGTTCCTCAAGAACCATCCCAAGGTGACCTGGGTCAACTATGCCGGCCTCGAAGACGATCCCTGCTACCGCCTTCAGCAGAAATATTCTCCGAAGGGCGCGGGCGCCGTCTTTACCTTCGGCGTCAAGGGCGGGTATGACGCGGGCGTGAAGCTCGTCGATTCCGTGAAGCTCTTCTCGCACCTCGCCAATGTCGGCGACACGCGGAGCCTCATCATTCACCCCTCATCGACCACGCACCGCCAGCTCACCGAAGAGCAGCAGATCGCGGCGGGCGCTGGCCCCGATGTCGTGCGTCTCTCCGTCGGCCTCGAGGATGTCGAAGACATCATCGCCGATCTCGATCAGGCGCTGAACGCCTGATCCGCAACTCGCAGGCAAGCCTCTCCTTGGGCAGTTTCATCGTTTCGCAGAACGGTGAAGCTGCCCAAATCTTTTGAGCGGTGTGTTGAGGCTCTCAGCCCTGCTGACGGATTTCGCGCAGCCTGTGCGCATGGACGAGCGCAAGCGTGAGCACGACGAGCGCGCCGGCCTGATGCGCCGCGCCAAGCGGTATCGGCACCGCCCAGAGCAGCGTCCATATGCCGAGCCCGATCTGCACCATGACGGCGAGGGCAAGCCATGTCGCGCTGCGCCGGGCCTCGGCGAAGGGCCGCGCCGCATGCCAGTGCCAGAGCGCAAGAATGGCGACGAGATAGGCAACCATGCGGTGATCGAACTGCACGGTCAGCATGCTCTCGAAGAAATTGATCCACCACGGCTCATGCGCGAAAAGCCCCGAAGGGATGAAGCGCCCCTCCATGAGCGGCCAGGTATTGTAGATATAGCCGGCCTTGAGCCCGGCCACGAAGGCGCCAAGCAGCATCTGCAGAAAGACGAGGCCAACAAGGCCATAGGCAGCGCGTCGGAGGCCTGTGCTCACGACAATGGGCGCGCGCTCGCGCCAGAGCCCGAGGGCCGTCCAGAACATGTAGGCATAGATCAGCGTCGCAAGACCGAGATGCGCGGTCAGCCGGTACTGGCTCACATCGACCCGGTGCGTGAGGCCGCTCTTCACCATCCACCATCCGAGCGCGCCCTGAAGGCCGCCCAGAACGAACATGATGGCGAGCCGCGGCGCGAGCGCGCGCTCTACGCGGCGCGTCGCAATGAACCAGAGAAACGGCAGCAGGAATGCGAAGCCGATCAGCCGCCCGAGCAGCCTGTGGCCCCACTCCCACCAGAAGATCGTCTTGAATTCGTCGAGCGTCATGCCCTTGTTGACGAATTCATATTGCGGGATCTGCTGATACTTCTGGAAGGCGTCGGCCCAGGCCGCGTCACTCATCGGCGGCAGTGCGCCCATGACGGGCTTCCATTCGGTGATGGAGAGGCCCGATTCGGTGAGCCGCGTAAGCCCGCCGACGATCACCATCGCTTCAACGAGCCCCGCAACGCCGAAGAGCCACCAGGCGATCTGGCGCCGGGCAGCGATCTGGCGATCGGAGGCGCTGCCCAATCCCCGATCCGGAGTTCCGGTCTGAACGCTCACCGCCATGTGCGCCCCCTTTGCCGATCGAAGCGGAATGCCTTATCAGAGCACCACACGCCCAGCGACCGGAGATCGAGATGCCCCGCCTGCCCATTCGCGTTCGCAAGCTCATCGGCACCGTGGTGCTTTTGGTCTTTCTTACGCTCTACTCGTTCCTGATCATGACGATCGCCGTCAGCGGCCATCTGCCCGATCACGGTCTGGTGCAGTTCTTCTACTATCTGATTGCGGGCGTCGCCTGGGCGTTTCCGGCCCGCCACCTCATGATCTGGATGCTGCGTCCCGACGAATGAGCGCCGGCGTCGCGCTCAGAAGAAGTGGCCGGTCTGCGCCTTGTTCAGAGCCGCGATGACGACGAGCATGATGAGGATGGGAAGGATGGTCAGCATGGCACTCTCCATTGACGCCATTATGCGGCCGCTCGACTGCGCCCCGCCGGGGGCATAGGCCGCCACGACGGACCGCCAGGTAAATGGTCGGAGCGGCCGGATTTGAACCGACGACCCCTTGTCCCCCAGACAAGTGCGCTACCGGGCTGCGCTACGCTCCGACTGAACCGGTATGGAAAGGCCGAGCCCTTCCGAAGGCGCGCGGAATATAGACGTCACATCCCGAACGGGCAACGCCTCAATCTCGCTTTTTCAAAGGCTTTTTCGTCCTGCGCGGGGCGCGCGCGGCGCGGAGGTTCAGTTCTCCTCCTCGTCGCTCTCCCACAGCGTCTCGTCGACCTCATCCTTGAGCGCGATGAGCTCGTTGAGAATCGCATCGAGCGCCTGGCGCGCACCCGAATCGAGCGTGGCGCCGCCTTCCTCGTCGCGCTCCCGCCGCTCGCCGCGCTTCACGGCCTCACGGGCGCGCTCGGCAAACGAGGCATCGACCGTGCCCTTGCCGGTCTCGCTCACGAACTTCACGCCCTGTTCGCGAAAGACCTTCTGCACGCCCTTGATGGTGTAGCCGTCATTGTAGAGAAGCGCCCGCACGCCGCGCAGAAGATCGACATCTTCCGGGCGGTAATAGCGCCGTCCTCCGCCGCGCTTCAGCGGGCGGATTTGTGTGAATTTGCTCTCCCAGAATCGCAGCACATGCTGCGGAACATCCAGTTCCGCAGCGACCTCGCTGATAGTCCGGAATGCGTCAGGCGATTTTTGTACAGACAAACCAGATCCCTGCTGCCGCTCCTCAACCCGATCTCTCAATGTCGATCCGATCAAGATAGCGCCTCAGGCCCTAATCGGCCGCAGCGGCCTTGCCGCTCAGCGCCGCATTGATGCGTTCCTTGAGCACGTGGCTCGGACGGAAAACCAGAACCCGCCTCGGCTTGATCGGAACTTCCTCACCCGTCTTCGGATTGCGCCCCATGCGTCCGCCCTTCTGGCGCACCGAGAAGGAGCCGAACGACGACAGCTTCACCGTATCGCCCGTGGCAAGGCAATCAGAGAGCTGCTGAAGCACCAATTCGACCAGTTCCGCGGATTCGTTTCGAGAAAGGCCGACTTCCTGATAGACGGCTTCGCTCAGATGCGCCCGCGTGACCGTATCCCCCATGGCTTCCTACCTCCAAGTTCCCTGCGAAGCCTATTGCGGGGCGCGAAACCCGTCAATATTCAAAGGGATGGCTGAGTTTTCTCAAGGCCGGAATACGGCGGATTGCGCAAGGTTCGATGGTTGCGCTCACCAGCGCAAAAGCACGGATCCCCAGGTGAAACCACCGCCCATCGCCTCGAGAAGCACGAGATCGCCCCGCTTGATTCGCCCGTCCCTGACCGCCGTGTCGAGCGCCAGCGGCACGGAAGCGGCCGACGTGTTGCCATGCTGGCCGACGGTTATGACGACCTTCTCCGGCGGCAGGCCGATGCGCTTGGCGGTTCCGTCGAGGATTCGCTTGTTCGCCTGATGAGGCACGAACCAGTCGATATCGGCGGCCTTGAGCCCCGTCGCGGCCAGAGCCTCGTTGATCGTGTCTGAGATATTGATGACAGCGTGGCGGAACACCTCGCGCCCTTCCATGCGGACATGGCCGACCGTGCCCGTCGATGACGGCCCGCCATCGACATAGAGCTTTTCCTTGTAGCGCCCGTCGGAATGGAGATGCGAGGTGAGAATGCCCCTGTCGGCCGTCGTCCCCTCGCCCTCGGCCGCGCGCAGCACGACCGCGCCCGCCCCGTCGCCGAAGAGCACGCATGTCGTCCGGTCGGTCCAGTCGAGCAGCCTCGAGAATGTCTCCGCGCCGATGACGAGAACGGTTTTCGCCTGGCCGCAGCGGATGAACGTATCGGCGATGCTGAGCGCATAGACGAAGCCGGAACAGACCGCCTGCACGTCGAAGGCCGCGCCATGATGCAGGCCAAGCTCCGCCTGCACGGTCACGGCGGTCGCCGGAAACGTGTTGTCCGCCGTCGTCGTCGCGAGAACGATCATGTCGATCTCCTGCGCGTCGATCTTGGCATCGGCAATGGCGGCGCGCGCCGCCTTCAGGGCCAGATGCGAGGTGAGTTCGTCCTCGGCCGCAATGTGGCGCTCGTGAATGCCCGTGCGCTCGACGATCCACTCATCGGTCGTATCGACCATTTTGGCGAGATCGTCATTGGTGACCCGCCGCTCCGGCAGATAGCTGCCGCAGCCCATGACAACACTACGAATGACACTCACAGTATTACAGCCTCGGATTCTTCGTTGATCTGTGTTTGCGCGCGCCGCTGGGCCACCTGCTCCAGCCCGTCCAATGCCTCGAGATCGGCGACGATCTTCTTGAGCAGATCCGCCGAGGCGACATCGACCGCAACGTCGATGGCGGATGCGAAGCCTTGCGCATCCGTTCCGCCGTGACTTTTCACGACGAGGCCGTTCAATCCGAGGAAGAGCGCGCCGTTGGACGAGCGCGGGTCGAGCTTCTTCGCCAGTGCGCGGAAAGCGCCCTGCGCAAAGAGATAGCCGAGCCGCGAAATCCATGAACGCGAAATCGCATCGCGCAGATAGGAGGCGACCTGGCGCGCCGTGCCTTCCGCAGTCTTGAGCGCGATATTGCCGGTGAAGCCATCCGTCACGATGACATCGACGGTGCCCTTGCCGAGGTCGTCGCCTTCGACGAAGCCGTGAAAGCGGATCGGCAGATTAGCCTCGCGCAGAATCTGCGCGGCCTCCTTCACCTGCTCGGTTCCCTTGACCTCCTCCTCGCCGATATTGAGGAGGCCGACCGTCGGCTTGTCGACGCCGAGGATCACGCGCGCATAGGCTTCACCCATCACCGCGAACTGCACGAGCTGGAAGGCGTCGGGCCCGATCGTCGCGCCCACGTCGAGCACGACGCTCTCGCCGCGCATTGTCGGCCAGAGCGCAGCGAGCGCGGGCCGCTCGACATGCGGCATGGTCCGCAGAACCACCTTCGACATCGCCATCAGCGCGCCGGTATTTCCTGCCGACACGGCGGCCTGCGCCTTGCCCGATTTCACCGCGTCGATAGCGAGCCACATGCTGCTCGTCTTGCGGCCGCGCCGGAGCGCCTGGCTCGGCTTGTCCGTCATGGCGACGGACACATCCGTGTGAACGATCTCGCTCACGGCGGCGACGCGCGGATGCGCATCGAGCACCGGGCGCATCTTCGCTTCGTCGCCATAGATGAGAAACCGAACATCGGGATGACGGACAGAGGCCATGTCGGCCCCGCCGATCACCGTCTCGGGACCGTGATCGCCGCCCATCCCGTCCAGCGCTACCGTGAGTCCAAGCGTCACAATGCCCCTTCTCCTTCCCGCCGCTTCGCGTCTTCGCGCGCGGCGCTGAATTCCCCATCAGCCGCGCCCCGAAGATACAGGGTTGAAGCCCCCAGACAATATTCTCGTATCGGCCCGAGACGCGGCCCCATCAATCATTTTTCTTGAGTTTTTCGAGCACGGCAAAGGGATTCGGGCGAACTTCCTCAACCTCTCCCTCGTCCGAAACCACTTCCTCGAAGACCGCGCCTTGCTTTCGCGGATAGGGATCGAGCGAAAGCGCAAGCTGTTCCGCCAATACTTCCCCAACGTCAATATGATTGCCGGACATGGCCTCGGGCGGCTCGTCGCTCTCCGGATCGATGACGATCTCGCGCTCCGAACCCGGAGCGCCCGCATCCGCCTCAAGATATTCGGCAGGCAGAAAATGAACCTTGAAGCGCTCCGTCAGGCGGGCCTCGACCGGCTCGAGGCTGACGACGCAGGCCTGAACGACATCGGCCTCGAATCGCCCTTCCAGCGCATAGCCGATCCGGCGCCACGGACGGAGCGTCCCCGTTCCCTTGAACGAGCGAAGCTCGATGAGGTCGAATCGCGCCGCTAGCCCGCGCCTCTGTTCCTCATCCGCCTCGAAGGCGATTTCGCGGCCCTGCGGCGGCACGTCCGAGAGCGGGATGACGATATGAAATTCCGGGGCCATGTCGGTGCTCAACTGACGCTCCTGTTTTCCTCGACCGGCACTACGGGAAAGCGGATCGCGCCGGCCAGTATCGTATCGGCCTCCTGCGTGGCGAGCGCGCCATCCGCGAGACGCAGATAATTCGCCACCGCGCTCACCTGCGTCGCCGAGGGCACCGCCATCGCGAAGAGATTGCGCTTCAGCGCCGCGTCGAGAACGCCGGGTTCTTCGGCGTCGAGCCCTTCGTCATAGGCCGCGATGCGGCCATAGAAAGCGGCCGCCATTCCCTTGATCTTCTTGCCGACGGAAAGGTCGCCGACGCCGATCTCGCGCAGCGTCTGGTCCATGTCGTCGAACATGATGTCGAAGACCCGCTGGCCGACCTCTCTGGCCGGGTCGCCCAGTGCCTTCATCCGCCGCAGAACCAGAAAGGCATGCAGCATGACCATCTCGAAGCGCCCTTCGAGCGTGTCCGGCACGCCGCCATCGAGATAGAACCAGGGCTGGCGGGCCTGCGCAACCAGCGCATTATAAATCGCATAGGGCACTTCGTCCCTATCCGCGCAGCCGAAAATCCTTTTCCATATCATGTCTTGCCTCCGCAGCGCGGGGTGCGCGGCCTGGCTCTGCTTACAGAAGCCGATTGAATTTAGCCAGCGACAAGGGTAGGTCAATCTAGGGCCTGTAGCCCTCTCGCCCCCTGGCGAAGCGGGAAACGGGCCCATGCATTCATGGGCCAGGAGGATTCTCCCATATGACTTCCCAACGTCTGCGGCGCCATGCCGGAATCCTGGTCGCCGTGGCCTCCCTGTCGGTCGCCGGCCTCGCGCTGGCCGGTTGCTCGCCGGTCGTCGAACAGCGCGGCTATGTGCTCAACGAGAAAGACCTGAAGAGGATCAAGCCCGGCCAGACCACGAAGGAGGAGGTCCGGGAATATATGGGCTCGCCCTCCACCGAGTCGCCGCTCGGCGGTCCTCATCACGATGCCTATTACTACATCTCCAGCACCTTCGAGACCGACACCTTCTACCCGCCCGAGGAAGTGGACCGCACCGTCGTCGCCGTCTATTTCGACAAGCAGGGCGTCGCCCAGCAGGTCGCCTATTACGGTCTTCAGGACGGCCAGATCGTCGACTTCCAGACGCGCACGACCCCGTCGCGCGGCAAGGAGCTGACGGTCCTCGGCCAGCTCTTCAGCAATCTCGGCCGCTTCAACAAGGCGAACGACAAGAGGAATACCGGCCCCGTTCCCGGCCGCCCCGGCGGCTGAGGCAGCCCCTCCTCCAGACACGCGCCGCGCGGCGCAAACTGACCCAAAGAAAAAAGGCCCCGCGAATTTCGCGGGGCCTTCTGTTTTAGGATCGCTGTCGATCAGTGCGCGAGCACCGCGAGAAGCAGCAGCGCCACGATGTTCGTGATCTTGATCATCGGGTTCACCGCCGGGCCGGCCGTATCCTTGTAGGGATCGCCGACCGTGTCGCCGGTCACCGCCGACTTGTGGGCTTCCGAGCCCTTGCCGCCGAAGTGGCCGTCCTCGATGTACTTCTTCGCGTTGTCCCACGCGCCGCCGCCCGACGTCATCGAGAGCGCGACGAAGAGGCCCGTCACGATCACGCCGAGAAGCATGGCGCCGACGGCCGAGAAAGCCTCGGACTTGCCGGCGATCGCCTGCACGAAGAAGAAGAGAACGATCGGCGACAGCACCGGAAGGAGCGACGGAATGACCATCTCCTTGATCGCCGCCTTGGTCAGCATGTCCACGGCGCGGGCATAGTCGGGCTTCGAAGTGCCCTTCATGATGCCCGGATCAGCCTTGAACTGGCGACGCACTTCTTCCACGACCGAGCCTGCCGCGCGGCCCACGGCCGTCATGCCCATCGAACCGAAGAGATAGGGCAGAAGGCCGCCGATGAAGAGGCCGATCACCACATAGGGGTTCGAGAGCGAGAAGTTCGCCGTCACGCCGACGAAGTAGGGATAGGTTTCCGGCGAAGCCGAGAAGTAGTTGAGGTCCTGCGTATAGGCGGCGAAGAGCACAAGCGCGCCGAGGCCCGCCGAGCCGATCGCATAACCCTTGGTGACCGCCTTCGTCGTGTTGCCCACGGCGTCGAGCGCGTCGGTGGTCTTGCGGACCGAGGCCGGCAGATCGGCCATTTCCGCGATGCCGCCCGCATTGTCCGTCACCGGGCCGAAGGCGTCGAGCGCGACGACCATGCCGGCAAGCGCCAGCATCGTGGTGACCGCGATGGCGATGCCGAAGAGGCCGGCCAGCGCGTAGGTGACGAGGATGCCGCCGACGATGATGATCGCGGGCAGAGCCGTCGCTTCCATCGAGATCGCCAGACCCTGAATGACGTTCGTGCCATGGCCCGTGACCGAGGCGGAGGCGATGCTCTTCACGGGGCGGTAGTCGACGCCCGTGTAGTACTCCGTCACCCAGACGATGAGGCCCGTGACGACGAGGCCCACCACGCCGCAGATATAGAGGCTCTGGCCGGTGAAGCTGAGATCGCCGACCGTGAGTTCCGTCTGGAAGCCGACGATCTTGTCGGTCACGAACCAGAGCGCGACAAGCGACAGCAGCGCCGATGCGACGAAGCCCTTGTAGAGCGCGTTCATGATGTTGTTGCTCTTGCCGAGCCGCACGAAGAACACGCCGAGGATCGACGTCACGATGCACGCGCCGCCGATGGCCAGCGGATAGGTCATCATGTTCGCCGTCACGTCGCCCACAAAGAAGATCGAGGCGAGCACCATGGTCGCGACCAGCGTCACCGCATAGGTCTCGAAGAGGTCGGCCGCCATGCCCGCGCAGTCGCCGACGTTGTCGCCGACGTTGTCGGCGATCGTCGCCGGGTTGCGCGGATCGTCCTCGGGAATGCCGGCTTCGACCTTGCCGACGAGATCGCCGCCAACGTCGGCGCCCTTGGTGAAGATGCCGCCGCCGAGACGGGCGAAGATCGAGATCAGCGAAGCGCCGAAACCGAGCGCGACGAGCGCGTCGATCACTTCGCGCGAATTGGCTTCATAGCCGAGATAGCCGACGAGCACGGCGAAATAGACCGCGACCGCGAGAAGCGCGAGGCCCGCCACCAGCATGCCGGTGACCGTGCCCGCGCGGAACGCGATGGAAAGTCCCGCCGCGAGGCTCTTGCTGGAAGCCTGCGTCGTGCGCACGTTCGCGCGCACCGACACGAGCATGCCGATATAGCCGGCCGCGCCGGACAGCGCCGCGCCGACCAGGAAGCCGATGCCGACCTTGAGGCCCAGCAGCCAGGAGATCACCACGAAGATGACCGCGCCGACGATGCCGATGGTTGTGTACTGACGGTTCAGGTAAGCGCCCGCGCCTTCCTGGATCGCCGCAGCGATCTCCTGCATGCGCGCGTTGCCCGCATCCGCCGACAGCACGGAACGCCCCGCGAATATGCCGTACAGAATTGCGAGTCCGCCGCAGCCTATGATTGCCCACAGTGCGTTGCTCATTGTTTTTTCCTTGATTTCCTTGAACTGGATATCGTGCGGGAAATTGGACTCGAATCCGGGTTCATCCGGCTCAGTCCCCCCTCCGGAAGCAGAATGCCGCGGAAGATGCCAAATGCCGGCATGGAAAGCAACTGAACGTAACTATTTGGAAGGGTTTCGGAAAAGTTGAATCAGCGTCAGAAATGGCGGAAACCGGCCCGCTTCAGACTGAGCTTCTGTCCGTGAACGTCCACGGCGGCGATGCCTTCGCCCGCCGGCCGGATCTCTCCGATCCGGGTCACAGGCACTTGCGCGGCCGCTGCGATTTCCGCGATTTCGCCCGCCGCCTCCGGCGATGCCGCAAAGAGAAGCTCGTAATCGTCGCCTCCGCCCAGCACCGTCTCGATCAGGCCCGGGCGAGCCTCCAGCACGCGGCGCGCGGCCGCTGAAAGCGGCAGGCGCGCCACCTCCACCCGCGCCCCCACTCCCGAAACGGCACACATATGCCCGAGATCGGCCATCAGCCCGTCCGAAACGTCGAGCGCCGCATGGGCAAGCTCACCCAGGCGCAGGCCGACGCCGAGGCGCGGTTCCGGCAGGCGGTAGCGCTGGACGAGAGCGGCGCTCTCCGCTTCCTCGAGAAAGCCAAGCTCGCCCCGTGCGGCAAGCAGGCCGAGCGCGCCATCCCCCACCGTCCCGGTGAGGTAGAGCGCATCGCCCGGCCGCGCGCCGCCGCGCCGGATCATCCGGCCGCGCGGCACTTCGCCAATGGCCGTCAGCGAAAAGGAGAGCGGACCCGGCGCCGAAACCGTATCGCCTCCCCAGAGCGAAAGGCCGAACTCCGCCTGATCGAGGCGAACCCCCTCGGCAAACGCCTCCATCCAAGAGAGCGGCGTATCCGGCCGCCAGGAGGTCACGAGAAGATAGCCGCGCGGCGTCGCGCCCTTGGCTGCAAGGTCCGACAGGTTCACGCGCAAAAGCTTCCGCGCCACGTTGCCCGCCGGATCGCCGGGCAGGAAGTGTACGCCCTCGACAATCGCATCGACCGTCAGCACCGTCTCCATGCCGGGTGTCGGCGCGAAGACGGCCGCATCGTCGGTGAGGCCCAGCGCGCCCGGGGCGCCGGCCGCGAGCGGCGCGAAAAGCTTTTCGATCAGGCTGAATTCGTCAGGACGATCCGGCGCCGGCATCGCCCGCTCCGCGCGGCTTGCGCAAGCTCGCGCCGAGCTTGTCGAGCACCGCATTGACGACGCCGGGCTCATCCCCCTCGAAGAAGGCGTGCGCGACATCGACATATTCGTTGATGACCACCTTCACCGGAATGTCCTTGCAGCGCCTGAGTTCATAGGCGCCCGCGCGCAGGATGGCGCGCAGCGTCGCGTCGATGCGGGCGAGCGTCCAGCCCCGCGCGAGCGCGCCATTGATGGCGACGTCCACATCGCGCTGCTCGCGCACGACGCCGCGGATGATGTCCTCGAAATGTGCCTCGTCCGCTCGCGCATAGACCGAGCCCTCGATCTCCTGACCGAAGCGATGCTCGATGAACTCCTCGACGATGTCGTCGAGCGGCGTGCCCGCCACGTCCATCTGGTAGAGCGCCTGAACGGCGCCGAGGCGCGCGGCGCTGCGCGCGTTCGTGTCGAATTTCCCGCTTTCCGGAACAGGCGGTTCAGCCGCGGCCATCATTTGCCTGCACCCTGCATCACGCGCCCATCTTGCGCTTGAGATCGATCATGTCGAGGCAGGCGGCCGCAGCCCCCCCGCCCTTGTTCTTTTCGTTGACCCGGGCGCGGGCCAGCGCCTGCGCCTCGTTCTCGACCGTCTGAATGCCGTTGCCGAGGGCGAGCGAGCGTTCGACCGCTAGGTCCATCAGCGCCCGCGCGGACTCGTTCGAAACTATGTCGTAATGCGTCGTCTCGCCGCGAATGACGCAGCCCAGTACGACGAACCCGTCGATCCGCTTCGTCACGCCGCCATGCGCCATCGCATCGAGCGCGAATTTCACCGCGGCGGGGATTTCCAGAACGCCGGGCACCTGGATACGCTCCCAGGTCGCGCCCCGCCCCTCGATCTCGGCGATGGCGCCACGCGCCAGTTCGTCGGCGAGATGCTCGTAGAATCGCGCCTCGACAATCAGCACATGGGCCTTGGTGGTCTTCAAGATGCGATCTCCTTCGCCTTCTTCTCGCTCGATGCGCGCTTTGCGGAACTGATCGGCCGCTGGCCGACGATCTTCAATCCATAACCGTCGAGGCCGACGATGCTGCGATCCGTGTCGGAGAGAAGGACCATGTCCCTCACGCCGAGATCAAGCAGGATCTGCGCGCCAACGCCATATTCGCGCAGACGCCGCGGCATGCGCTGCTCCACATTCTCGCCCTTGCGCAAGAGAAGATCGGAAACGACGGTCGCCGTCGTGTCGCGGATGATGACGATGACGCCGCGCCCTTCCTCCGAAATGATCTGCATCGCGTCCTTGACGAGATCGGACCGCGATCCGGCCGCGCCGAGAATATCGTCGAACACGTTCATCGCATGCATGCGCACGAGCACGGGCTCGGGCGTCGAGATGTCGCCCTTCACCAGCGCGATGTGCTCGGCATATTCGACCGTGTTCAGATAGACCATCATCTTGAAGTCGCCGCCGAACTTGCTTTCGAGCTCGGTTTCGATGGCGCGATGGATGAAATGATCGTAGCGGCGGCGATAGGCGATGAGATCGGCGATGGTCGCGATCTTGAGCCCGTGAAGCTGCGCGAACTGCACGAGATCGGGCAGGCGCGCCATCGTGCCGTCATCGTTCATGATCTCGCAGATGACGCCAGCGGGATAAAGCCCGGCCAGGCGCGCGATATCGACCGCAGCCTCGGTGTGTCCGGCGCGAACGAGCACGCCGCCATCCTTGGCGACGAGCGGGAAGACGTGACCCGGCGAGACGATGTCGTTCGGCCCCTTGGTCGGGTCGATGGCGACGGACACGGTATGCGCGCGGTCATGCGCGGAAATGCCTGTCGAGATGCCCTCGCGCGCCTCGATGGAGACGGTGAAGGCCGTCTGGTTCCGCGACTGGTTGTTCTGCGACATGAATTGCAGATTGAGCTGCTTCGCCCGGTCGGCCGTCAGCGTGAGGCACACGAGGCCGCGGCCGTACTTCGCCATGAAGTTGACGGCTTCCGGCGTACACATCTGCGCGGGGATGACAAGATCCCCTTCGTTCTCGCGATCCTCGGCATCGACAAGAATGAACATCTTGCCGTTACGGGCGTCCTCTATGACCTCTTCGATAGACGAGAGATATTCCTTGTACACGATGCTCAATCCTTCTCTGCCAGCCGGGCGACATACCTGGCCAGCATGTCGATTTCAAGATTAACGGCATCCCCGCACTTTGCTTGCCCCCAGGTCGTCACCGCCTGGGTGTGGGGGATGATATTGACGCCGAACCGCGTGCGGCCCGCATTGGAGCCCTCGCGCATGTCCTCGACCTCGTTGACGGTAAGCGATGTTCCGTCGATCGTCACCGATCCCTTGGGCGCGATGAAGCGACCGAGCGCGGCGGGCGCCTCGAAGGTGAAGCGCATGGAATCGCCGTCCGGGCGCATCTCTACGATCTCGCCCACGCCATCGACATGGCCGCTCACGATGTGGCCGCCAAGCTCGTCGCCCGCCTTCAGCGCACGCTCGAGATTGATGGGCGTTCCCGCTTCCCAGCGGCCGAGCGTCGTGCAGGCGAGCGTCTCGGCCGAGGCATCGACCGAGAACCAGCCCTTGCCGTCCGCCCGTCCCTTCTCGACGACGGTGAGGCAGCAGCCCGAGCACGCGATCGACGCGCCGATGGCGATGCCGTCCGGATCATAGCTGGTCTCGATCACGAAGCGCGTGTCGCCGCGCCGTTCGACCGATTTGATGCGTCCCACATCCGTGACGATACCGGTAAACATTCAGTTCCGAACCACATAGCTGGAGAGAGTGTCGTCGCCGAGCGACTGGGTTTCCTTGAGGACGAGCGAAGGCGCCTTGCCCAGCGTATCGACGCCGAGCGAGGCGATGCCGCTTGTGCCGTCGCCGCCGATGATCCGCGGCGCGCAGAACCACTCGATGCGATCGACGCGGTGAGCGCGAATGAGCGAGGCGGCAAGCCGCGCCCCGCCCTCGACGAGGAGGCGCGTGATGCCGCGTTCGCCCAGAAGGCCGAGCGCCTTCTGCATGTCCATATGCTCATCGGCGCCCTTCGGCACGTCGATGAGTTCGACGCCGCATTCCTCGAAGGCCGCGCGCCGCGCCGCGTCTCCGCCCGCCATCGTCAGCAGCCAGACGGGTGCGCCCGCGCGCGCATCGCGCACGAGCTTCGATGTCAGCGGCAGGCGAAGCCGTCCATCGGCGACGATGCGGATGGGCGAACGATCCTCGAGGCCGGGCAAGCGGCAATCGAGCATGGGATCGTCGACGATGGCGGTCGCGCTGCCGACCATGATCGCGTCATGCGTTGCGCGCAGGAGATGGCCGCGCGCGCGCGCCGCCTCGCCCGTGATCCACCGGCTGTGGCCCGAATGGGTAGCGGTCTTGCCGTCGGCCGATGTTGCGAGCTTCAGCGTGACCAGCGGACGGCCATCCATGACCTTGAGGAAGAAACCCTGATTGAGGGCGCGCGCCTCGGCCTCGAGCACATTCTCGATGACCTCGATGCCAGCCTCGCGGAGCATGGCATAACCCTTCCCGGCAACACGCGGGTCGGGATCGGAAACGGCGCCGACCACGCGGGCGACGCCCGCCTCGATCAGCGCACCCGCGCAGGGCGGGGTCCGGCCATGATGGGCGCAGGGCTCCAGCGTGACATAGGCGGTGGCGCCGCGCGCGGCTTCTCCGGCCCTCGCAAGCGCCTCGGTCTCGGCATGGGGCCGGCCGCCCTTCTGCGTCCAGCCGCGCCCGACGACGATGTCGTCCCTGACGATGAGGCAGCCCACGGCCGGGTTGGGCGCGACGATGCCCAGTCCCCGCTCGGCGAGGCTGAGCGCCATTTTCATGAAGTCGCTATCCGTGGCTCGCGCCATCCCGCATCCCAAAACTGATCTTGGGGCGAGTGGCTTCAGCGGTCGTCGTCGATCTCGTCGCGACCCGGGCCGCTGAGTTCGCCCAGAAATTCCTCGAAATCCTTAGCCTCGCGGAAATTCTTGTAAACCGATGCGAAGCGGACATACGCGACGGCATCCAGAGAGCTAAGGCCTTCCATCACGAGCCGCCCGATCACCGCCGAGGGGATCTCGCTTTCGCCCATGCTCTCGAGCCGGCGTACGATGCCGCTCACCATACGCTCAATGCGGTCTTGCTCAACAGGGCGTTTGCGCATCGCGATTTGCACGGAACGCATGAGTTTATCGCGGTCGAAGGGCACCCGCCGGCCGTTCGCCTTGATGATGGTCAGCTCGCGAAGCTGCACGCGCTCGAAGGTCGTGAACCGCCCCCCGCAGGCGGCGCAGAAGCGCCGCCGTCTGATCGCGGTATTGTCCTCCGTGGGACGTGAGTCCTTCACCTGCGTGTCTTCATTGCCGCAATATGGACAACGCATCCCCTCTAGCCCCCAATTCCTTCAATTCGCCCTGATGGTTCCGTGGCCGACAGCCGCCCGCAAATCTTACTGCGGGCCACCATAGATCGGGAACCGCTTGCAGAGATCGATAACCCGTTCCTTCACGGACGCCTCGACGGCGGCGTTGCCCTCGTCGCCATTCTGGGCAAGCCCGGCCAGCACCTCCGTGATGAACTTGCCGACAAGTTGGAACTCCGCAACGCCGAAGCCGCGCGTCGTTCCCGCGGGCGTCCCGAGCCGCACGCCGGATGTGATCGTCGGCTTCTCGGGGTCGAACGGAATGCCGTTCTTGTTGCAGGTGATGTTGGCGCGTTCGAGAGCGGCTTCCGCAACCTTGCCCGTGAGCTTCTTGGGCCGCAGATCGACCAGCATGAGATGCGTGTCGGTGCCGCCCGAAACGATTGCAAAACCGGCCTCTGCGAGCGTCGCCGCAAGCGCGCGCGCATTCTCGACGACCGACTTCGCATAGAGCTTGAATTCGGGCCGCAGCGCCTCGCCGAAGGCGACCGCCTTGCCGGCGATCACATGCATGAGCGGGCCGCCCTGGATGCCCGGGAAGATGGCGGAGTTGATCTTCTTGCCGATCTCTTCGTTGTTGGAAAGGATCATGCCGCCGCGCGGTCCGCGCAGCGTCTTGTGCGTGGTCGTCGTCACGATGTCGGCGAAGGGCAGCGGGCTCGGATGCGCGCCGCCCGCCACGAGGCCAGCAAAATGCGCCATGTCAACCATGAGGAGCGCGCCGACCGAATCCGCGATCTCGCGGAACGCCTTGAAGTCGATGATGCGCGGATAGGCCGACCCGCCCGCGATGATGAGCTTGGGCTTGTGTTCGCGCGCGAGGCTCGCGACCTCGTCGAGATCGATCTGATGGTCCTGCTTGCGCACGCCGTACTGCACGGCGTTGAACCACTTGCCCGACTGGTTGGGCGCCGCGCCATGGGTGAGGTGACCGCCCGCTGCGAGGCTCATGCCGAGGATCGTGTCACCCGGCTTCAGTAGCGCCATCATCACGCCCTGATTGGCCTGCGAGCCGGAATTCGGCTGCACGTTCACATAGGCGCAGTTGAAGAGCCGCTTCGCCCGCTCGATCGCCAGTTCCTCGGCGATGTCCACGAATTCGCAGCCGCCATAGTAACGCTTGCCCGGATACCCTTCGGCGTACTTGTTCGTCATGATCGAGCCCTGCGCTTCGAGCACGGCGCGCGACACGATGTTTTCCGAAGCGATCAACTCGATCTCGGTCTGCTGCCGGCGAAGTTCCTTCTCGATCGCATGCAGGATCTCGGGATCGCTCTGGGCGAGGCCATCTGTGAAAAAGCCCGAGGCGGTGCCCCGTCCGGCCACTGCGCTGCTGGATGACATTGACTGAACCTTCTTCGACGGAATGAGACGAACTGCCGGATTGAATCCCGGTAGCCGGACTGGCGGCGCGCCGCCTCCGGCTCACCGTGGCGTGATACCACATATCGCGATTGGGAGCCAATGCACCACTATAAAACTTGACTTGAGTCCATCCGACCGCATTTCAAGATTTAACGCAGCGTAAGGCTCAGAATTCCTCTCCCGGCGAGGCAGGCACCACGTATTTTCAGGCCGGCGAACGCGTCCCCTCAGGCCATCGCCAAGAGCTAATACCCGGCCCCTCATGTATTCGACCCCAAAAAAGACTTCTGTGTCGCTGGAATGTGGTCTTCGGGCCGAAAGAAAACACAAAGGCAAGATAAACGCCGACTGTACAGCTTGATCCCCACAGACTTAACGCGCTAGATAAGTATCCATATTCTAGGCACAGAGATTCGTTTAGCGGCGATTGCCGTGCGGCAAAAAGGTGTTAAAGGCTTATCCCGTTGTCCCATCTAATCAAGATGTTGAATCGGCGCGGTGGACCGGTGCCGGCGGCCACATCTAACCGGCTCCAGGCGGCGGCGATACGGTCGAAGCGCCATCCGGCCGCATCCCCA
>WBZO01002323.1_pt1 | contig 25130 bp, 32 predicted proteins | sample 5204261 | NCBI WGS metagenome assembly WBZO01 (sample SAMN12412400, study PRJNA552823) | activated sludge metagenome | isolation source: activated sludge from anammox sidestream of wastewater treatment plant... | place: USA: North Carolina | collected 2017-09
GTTTGTGGCCCGCGCCTCTGGGGAAACAGGAGTCAGAAGAACTCTAAAAGAAAGGAGGGAAGGAGGGAAAGATCCATTAGCTTAATTCAGATGAAAACCTGTCCAAACAATGGGGGGAAGCTCAGTCCTCCGCGATGGCATGACGAACTATGGCGAACGGTTGACGTATCGGCAGAACCATGGGAAGTCAATATTCCCAGCGATCATACGTAGGTCGATCCGATGAACATACCCAATAGTGAGCATGCCATCGTCGAACATGAAAAGGTGAGCGTGGAAAGAAAGGGTACCGGGAGTCTTTTCCATGAGTCCATCTGCCATCGCCCCAATAGTCTGTAACTCCTGTAACCTCCTCCGCGACGATGGGATGAGCTACGGCAACTACGTCGAGCAGTTGACGCCCCTCAGCTTGCACACTGTAGAAGAGAGTCCTCATAGATGAATATCAGGTTCTATGTTGATCCTGAAACGGACTTGCCACACATTTATGGTCACCAGGTTGACGAACAGGAGGTCGAAGATGTATTGAGACGACCGGGGGAGGATCGGCCTGGGCGAGAGGGATCTCGCGTGGCGATTGGACAGACCAGGGCAGGCCGGTATCTCCGAGTTATTTACGTCCCCGATCCAGAACCCGATTCGGTGTTTGTCATTACGGCCTATCAGTTGAGCGGCAAACCCTTACTGGCATACCGACGCCGCCGAAGGAAAAAAGCATGAAACAAAGCAAATTCCCCCCTGGTTGGGATGAAGCGCGAGTCCGTCGGGTCCTTGCGCACTATGAAGAGCAGACAGAGGAAGAGGCTGTGGCGGAAGACGAAGCCACAGCGGAGGACAGGACTCAAACGGTCATGGAAATTCCTAACGAACTCGTCCCGGCGGTCAGAGAGCTTATTGCAAAAAGGCGCTCAGGCTAAATGCGAAAACCCTATAAACGCAAGCAGCGCTCCTGTGCGCTCTGCAAGCCGCACAAAGTTGGTTGGGCTAAACGATGGAAAGCAAAAGAAGCCGCGCGGCGTCTCAGCATGTTCGACGATTGTCGAATTACTACGCGCGGTGTGCGGTGATTGCCTCTGAGACCACTACCTGGATGCTCTTCCTGCGTTTCCTTGCTATTCCGCTGCCATCCTATTTCCTCAATTAGGCCCAGGTCCTATGAGCCCATCAGCCATCGTCCAAAAGCTTTGGAACTACTGTAACGTCCTCCGCGACGACCTGTCTGCGTGGGACCTGCCCGCGCTGCAGCAGGCGGACGGACAGGCAGGCGGGATGAGCTATGGCTAAGGCTTCCGTGATCTGAAATGGATCTCCCCAACAAGGACCGTGTCCAAGTCGAAGGGGCATAAGTATATTGTGGATGGCGTTGTACGGACACCCAATGGTCAAACCGCTCTCGTCCGGACCGTGTGGATTGTTGACACAGGTTGTGACACGCCGCGCTCAGTGACGGCGTATCCGAGAGAACAGGAGCCATAACGATGATCAGAGAACACGATAGAGTTGTCCTGGTCATAGACGCTTCGTCTGAAGGCCTCGTGGCGGGTGATGTCGGGACGGTGGTTCACATCTATCGTGACGGTGAGGCTTACGAGGTCGAGTTCACCACCCTGGAAGGCAAGACCGCCGCGGTGATCACGGTGGAGGCCGCCCAGGTTCGTCCTGTGGGCAGACGGGAGATCACTCACGCTGGTGAGCTGGCTTCGCGGTAACCAAGAGCCCCACGCCTCATCAGGATGGGTATACCGCAGGACGTGATCGTCGTGACCCCAGAGGAATTCGAGGCGTACCGCGATGCGCCCGGGACCGTGATTCGAACAGCCCGTCAAGAAGGAAAGGTCCTCTATGCCCATTCTCGAGATCTGGTCGGTCTGTTTTAATCTCAAGCCATATGCGCTATGATTTGCAGCTATGACGACCCCGAATCACGAAGACGTTCTCCTCAAGCGCATCACGGTCAACCCGCGTATCTTTGGAGGAAAGCCGATCATTCGAGGTCGCCGGCTCGCCGTGGAGCATGTCCTTGCCATGCTCGCCGCAGGTGACTCGCACGAGACGATCCTCCAAGGCTATCCGTGGATGGAACCAGAGGACATCCAGGCCTGCCTCGCCTATGCGCATCGACTCGTCGGTCACGAACGGATTGAGCCACTGCCGCTTGAATCCGCCTCGTGAAACTTCTGCTCGATACCTGTGTCTGGGGTGGTGCCGTTTATCCGCTGAAAGCCGCGGGGCACGATGTTGTCTGGGCGGGAGACTGGCCTACTGATCCCGGCGATGACGAGATTTTGGCCCTGGCACATTGGGAGGGTCGAATCCTCATTACCCTCGACAAGGACTTTGGCGAACTGGCCGTCGTGCGCGGGCAGGCTCATGCCGGGATTATCCGGCTGGTAATCTTGTCCGCTGCACAGCAGGCGCCTACTTGTCTACTAGCCCTGAATCGCTACGCCACAGAACTCCAATCTGATGCGATCGTGACCGTTGAGCCAGGACGAGTCCGTATTCGTCCTGCGGCTTCAAATCCTGAGTCGTCATGACCTGCTTCGGAGCATGCCGCCAATCCTCTTGTCCATCGCTTGCGATGAGAGCGCGACGTGATTGAGAAGAAAGACCATGTTCCGGGAGTCTTTTCCAGACCGTTAGCCCCGGTTCTCTCCCTCCCTCGTGACAACCCAAGCCTGCTGGTCACTGCCGGTTCATGCCTTCGTCCGAACGGGAGCCGGTCTTGCTATCCAATCCGCCTGCTTGACGGCCCGGCTTTCTTGCGCGTACCGTATTGACCAGCCGTCGGTCTGTTGACCCATCTTTTTTCCCATGCTTGGACGAAAGGGGGTACGACGATGCTGCCCTCCCACCTCTCCTTCATCGAATCGCTCCACGGCGAGATGCGGCAAGCCTTCTACGATCAACACAAGGCGATGGCCCACGTGATGCACCTGGGCCTGTTCCTGCTGCCGCTCGCGGGGCTGTTGGTCCGAGGCCTGGTCGGCGCGGTCTTAGGCCTGACGCTCTTCATCCTGTGCTATTACCTGCTGCCCTATGTCTGGGACGTGACGCACGGAAATCGTCACGTCTGAGGCGCGTCACGCGACTGTCGGTCAGGGCCGGCGAGTCTTAAGTTGATCCAGTAAAAACAGGTTTAGCGCGGCTGGCACCGTTGCCCGCCCAGTCCGTCCGGCAGGCAGCGGATCGTTCCGTGGTAGTCCGGTCCGACCGGCGCCGGGATCGTATAGGCTGGAACAGGGTAGTCGGGGAGGCTTGGACGGGTCGGCGGGCTCGGGGTCCACAGTCGTATCGGAGGAACCTGCGTCTGTGCCGAGCCACCCGGCTGCATCGGAATCGATGAGGGCACGAGAGGGATGGCATCCGATTGAACATCTGATGGGACAGGCTGGGACTCGATTGTCGAAGACAGCGCGTTGGAGACCGGAGGCGGGGCCGGGGTTGCCGCCGGCGCACGAGGCTGTTCCACCTGCAGCGCCCGTATCGCCTCAAGGTTTCTTTTTCCGTTCTCTTCAGCAGTCAGTGCTCGCATGTCAACCACCTCATCGAACAGGCCGGGCGGACAGGCGGACAGAGCCAGAGAGACGCCGATCATCGGGGCGCCAACCCATCCGATGGAATGCCGCCACTGTCGCATGTCCTGGCCCCTGATGACCGACCGACGAAAAGTCTAACGAGGGCAGCGTCGGGCGGTCAAACTGCCTTGCCCTGCGAGGACAGGCCGCGCGTGACGGCATCCCAGAGTCACCAGCCAGGGGTCTCACGAGTCAGCCGCCGTCGATCCCGCTCCTATGCTGGAGGAAGCAGGGGCTGCGTCGTCCCGCGAAGCGAAACGGAGAAGCAAAACAGAATGGAGGCATGCGATGGCGAGATACAGTGAGGGCTCGCGCAAATCCGTGAAACGGGCCATGCACAAACGGAAACAAGGCACGCTGCGAAGCGGAAAAAGCAAAAAGAAGGTGACGCGCCGGAAGCAGGCCATTGCCATCGGCCTGTCCGAGGCGAGACGGAAAGGTCACAAGGTGCCAAGGAAAAAGCCAAGGAAAAAATAGCCTGGCTCACGCCGCTCGGCCAGCGAAGAGAGGCCGACCGGCGAGGCCCTGGCGGAGTGACGCATGCCTGTCATGATGGTCCAACCGGCCGCCCGCAGGCGGGTTGGCGGCGTCAGCCGTCTCACTCGCATTTCGCGAGGACAGCAACGATCAGCGCGATGGATAGAGTAGGTGCCGCCGAAGAGCCTCTCCGCCCGCTCCCGTCCCGCGTCAGACTCCGGTGCGAGGATGGCTGTCGGCGAGCGACACGCTCGTCAGGGTTCGATCGTTCGTCCTGCCTGCCGGCGCCTCGGTCTTTCGTTTGATCCCCAACGCCGTCATGCCCCAACAACCGGCCACGAAGACGACGTGGAACAGGACGTCGCTCCAGGGACCAAAGAGGTAGGCTGCTTCTCCGCCTTGCGCGTAGGCGAGAAAGAGCGTGAGGGCGCCGACCGTCAGCCAGCGAGTTCCCGCCATCACCGCCGACCGCTCCAGCTTCTCGCGGCCCTCCAGGGTCGAGTCTGCGTGGAAGGATCGCCGGCCGCTGAGCCAGATCCGTCCGAAATGCGGCCAGTTCCGATGCTGGAGAAATACCAGCCCCCCGAAGACAATCAAACTTCCCAATAGGGTCAAATCGAACGTGCTGATCATGCGGCGCTCCCTTGCAGCGAGACACCACCAGACGAGCCGGACTCAGAACTGAGTACTCAGAAGCTGAGGAATCGCTCGGCGGGGATGGACGGCAGGCGTTACGACATACGGCTCACGAATCCAGATGACTGCCATGGTGTGAACGGGGCTACCGTACAACAAGCGGCCGGCCCGAAACAAGTACCCCAGGCTCCCCATCTGATACACCGCCGATCGAGGGTCCAGTTCTGTCCAACCGCTCAGGCCGACGTGGGGGATTCTCCTAGTTATGCCCCCTAGGGTTTGGTGTTTTCATAAGCTGTAAGGATTGTTGGATCATCACCGGAGCCCCCTTACGATGCACAAGACTGGCGGCCATCACTCTACGTTGCGCTCGCTCGCCCTACTCCTACTGGTCGCCGGCTGTGCGACGACCTACGAGCCGCATCTGGTCCTTCCCTCCGCTTCTCTCAACCGTTCGATCGATGCGGCCGTGGAGCTGCATCCCCTGGTCGCTTCGGACGAGATCCTTTCAGGGCAGCATCGCTATGGCGTGCTCGCGGATGATTTTACGAATCCACCTCCTTCGAAGCTGACCCAGACCCTGACGGCGGAGATCCTGGCGGAGCTGTCGGCTCACAAGGTCTTCCGTACCGTGAGCGCCTACGAACCGGAACCAGATCTCTTGCTGACCGGCCGCATCGATCAGTTTTACGAACATGACCGGCGCAAGCCCTGGACCTATGTCCCACACTATTCGGATCAGCTCGCGGCCCTCTTCCGGCTGAACACCTACAAGCGGACGGGGGAGGTCCGATTGACGCTGATCTTGCTGAAACCCACCGGCGCCCGCGTCGGGTCCTATACCGGCCAGGCGCAGTTCCAGGAAGACTACACGCCCCATAGTGAACTGAGACCCGGCGATCGGCTCAATCGCGCCTTCGGCCAAGCCCTCGCGCAGATCCGCGACGAGATGCTGTCGGACCCTGATCTTCCCAAGATGCGCCGAGTGGACGATCACACTGCCCGCCGCTAAGGCGGGCGGCGACGGCCTGCCTCAGAAGGCTATGAGCCCTGAAACCGGCCGGCGTAGCCTGTCGAAGCACACATATCGAGTTTTTCCCCAGCCTGTTAGACGCTCGGCGGATCTTCGCGATCTTCCCCGGTCAGCACCGTCGCCTCCCTCGCTTCCAGTGCTTGGACTTCCGTCAGGATGCCGAGGAGCACCTGGCGGCGCTGTTGCAGGGCGGTTTTGGGCAGATCCTTGGCCATCGGCTCTTGAGCGGATGCCGGCAAGTTCACGATGGCCTCCGCCTCGGCGACCGTTGCGTACTTATAGGCTTCGACATAGCGATGGCCTTGGCCATAAAGCCGGACGAGCAGGTCTTCCGTTTCGGCATCGAATGCCTGAAAATTCGGATGGACCGGCGCCCGATGGTCCAACCCTTCGAGCTTGTCGAGTTGTGCCTTGAGCTGATCGCTCCTTGTCAGCGGTGAGAACGAGGCGTTGGTGTTGGGCATGACAGCTCCTCCGTGGTGAAGGCCCGAGCTTCGCCCACGTCGATCGGTTCTGTTACTCGGAGAAACCCTGGTGGGGCCGTCGCATTCGCAATGCTCTTCAGGCAGCCCGCTCCAGGGGTTCCACCCAGTATGGTTCCAACACCTGTGCCAGTAGGCTTTGTCACCGGACCCTCTTCTCCATTCCTCTTTATGGTGATGCCATGCCGGAAGAGAAGCCTGATCAGCGACAGCATGATACTTCGGACAGCAGCCGGGCTGATGCATCGGGCGATACCAAGGACATGAAGATTGCCGGTTGTCCCGTCCATGTGACCTATCATGCTCATCCCGATGGGACCTGGATTGTTCAGGGCTCTGTCCAATGCGGGGCCGAAGACCAGCGCACCAGCCAGATCGTGACGGTCGGGCCTTATCCCGATCGGGACACCGGCGAGAAGGACCTGTTCGACCGTATCGCCACCCTGCTCGGCCGCAATGAAGACCGTAATACCTCGCGGATCAAGAACTGGGCATGAAGGGAATGGGCGGGCTTATTGTTGACATCTCGCAATGGGCCCTCTGTTGGGAAACCTCCGATCTCGCCTGGTAAACTTGTCCATTCTCCAGCCTCTTTTCCCCTCAGACCGTCTTGTTCCTTGACCCTTCGACAATCGGACAGTAGAATGGTTCCGTTTTGGAACCATTCTGATGTCTTAAATTAGGTGCTTTATGGCCACCGTCACGATCAAAAACATTCCCGAGCCGATCTATCGCGCCCTCAAGCTCCAGGCGGCCCGCCATCATCGAAGTCTCAATCAGGAGGTCATTGCCCTATTGGAATCCGGCAGCCGGAGCATGCCGAAGGATCCCGACGCCTTCTTGGCGCACGCCAGACAAATGCGCATCACTCCGCGAAACGGCCGGTTGACCGATGCCAAGCTAAATCGCCTGAAGCGGCAGGGACGATTGTGATTGTCGTCGACACGAATCTGTTGGTGTACCTATTCGTGCGAGGGAGCCGGACGGACGAGGCCGAATCGGTGTTCCAGAATGACGCCGTCTGGGCAGCTCCATGGCTCTGGAGATCCGAGTTTCGGAACAGCCTCGCCGGCCTTGCCCGTCGCGGCGAGGTCACGTTCCATGAGGCCCTCCACCTGACTCAGGAAGCCGAGCGCTGGATGGAAGGTCGAGAATACATCGTTCGCTCCGCCCATGTGCTTCAACTGGCCGAGCGATCGGGATGCTCCGCTTATGATTGCGAGTTTGTCGCCGTTGCAGAAGATCTGGCGGTTTCGCTTGTGACCGCCGATCGGCAAGTGCTGCGAGCGTTTCCTTCGATCGCCGTTTCACCCGACAAGTTCATGGTCTAACCTCTGCGGCTGGAGGCATCGTCTCGTTGAGGTCCTTCCATTGCGCCTTCAGGATGGCCTGGGCCTCGGGGAGGGTCGTCGGCGTGAACGAGACGGTGTCGCCCGGCAGCAATTGCCCGGCCAGGTGCAGATCCGCCGAGATCACGACCGCGATGATCGGATAGCCGCCGATCGTCTGGCGGTCGGCCATCAGGAGAATCGGCTGACCATCGGGCGGGACCTGGAGCGCCCCCAACGCCGTCCCGTCGGAAATCCGCGCTTCCGCCCGTGCCTGCGTCAGCCTTGGTCCTTCCAAGCGATACCCCATGCGATTCGATCGGCTGGAGAGCCGGTAGGGGTTGGCGGCCAGCACGTCAAACGCCTGTGGCGCAAAGGACGAGAGCTGTGGCCCGGGCAGGATTCGAAGCGTGGCGGCGGCCGAGTAACTCGGACGCAGTCGCTCCGGCAGGGAGCGACCGATCATCGCCTGCTGATGCGGTCCGGCTGTTCCACCGATGAGACAGTCACCTGCGGCCAACGCACGGCCCTTCAGCCCGCCGGTTCCGCTGGAGACATGGGTGGACCGGCTCCCCAGCACAACCGGGACATCAACCCCTCCGGCGACGGCAAGGTAGCCGCGTGCGCCGGATCGTCTGGTTCCGAACACGAGTCTGCTGCCGGCCTTCACCGGCACGCTGGTCCAGAGCGGCAGGGCGACACCGTTGATCGCGGGACTGAGATCGGCGCCGGCGACTGCCACGACCGAGGCCGTCTCAAACAACAGTTCCGGTCCCTTGAGCGTGATTTCAAGCGCGGCCTCCTGATCGCGATTGCCGGCGAGCCGATTCGCAATGACATGGGACCGTCGGTCCATCGGGCCGCTGACTGGCATGCCGTATTGCTGGTACCCGTACCGTCCCCCATCTTGCACCGTGGTGAACCATCCGGGCTTGACCACCGTGATCCGAGCCGGTTTGTCCGCCATCATCTCGCCCGCACCGCCGCGACCAGAATCCCCGCAACGTCGAGCTCCTGCCGGACCATCCGCGCCAGCGCGACCGCCTGCGGCGTATCGCTGTGGAGGCAGAGGCTGTCGGCCTGAATCGGCACCGGTGATCCCTCGACGCTCGTGACCACGCCCGTGATCAGTTGGCGCAGTTGCCGTCGCACGGCTTCTTCGGTCTCCAGCACAGCCCCTCTTTCTGAACGTGGGACCAGACTGCCGTCGGCGCGATAAGTCCGATCGGTAAAGGCCTCGTTGACGACCGCCAGGCCCGCGGCCTGCGCCGCCTTGACCAGTTCCGACCCGGCCAGGGCGTAGAGCAGGAGCGTGCGATCGACAATTTGCACCGCCCGCACAATCGCACGGGCAAGCTCCGGGTCTTTGGCCGCCCGGTTGTACAGTGCGCCGTGCGGTTTCACGTGGGCGAAGGTCAGCCCGTCACGATCGAGGACCTCGGCCAGCATGCCGAGTTGCCGGATCACCAAGGTCTCGATGTCATCAGGGGCCACGATCCGTTCCGCTCGCCCGAACTGCTCCGGATCGGGCAACCCAGGATGGGCGCCGATTGCGACTCCCTGCTGAACTGCGAGTCGCGCCGTCCGGCGCATGAGGACCGGCGTGCCCGCGTGACCACCGCAAGCGATATTCACCGAGGTGATGAACGGCATGAGCGCGGCGTCGATGGCGAGCCCTTCCGGCGTCTCGCGCTCTCCCATGTCGCTGTTCAGATCAATCCGCGTCATGCTGATGCTTGCGATGGAGGCGATCGAACTCCTCGGGCTTGATCGGGTCGAACCGGACCAGATCACCGGGGCTCAAGAGAAACGGCTTGGCATCGGCCGGACGATAAACCGTGACAGGCGTGCGCCCGATCAGCCGCCAGCCTCCCGGCGTCGCGCTCGGATAGATGCCGGTTTGGCTGCCGGCAATCCCGACCGACCCGGCCGGGACCGACGCGCGCGGTGTAGCCAGGCGAGGCATGGCCAATGGTTCCGGCACGATTCCGAGATAGGGAAAGCCGGGGCTAAAGCCCAGCATATACACCCGATACTCGACGGATGTGTGCAAGCTGATGACCTCGGCCACGGAGAGGTTGGCAAAATCGGCCAGCTCTTCCAAATCCGGACCCCAACTGCCCCCGTACAGCACCGGAATCCTATGTCTTGTGCAGGAAGTAGTACGGCTGGTAGGGGCGGTGCGAGCGAACCGGAGGAGTCGATCCGACAAGGTCGCCAGGTCCAGGCGGAGCGGATCCACATGGATCGTCATGGAGCGATAGGTGGGGACGATGTCACCTATGCCGGGCCAGCCCTGTGCGCGCAGGGCGTCGGCGAAGGCGATAACCCGTTCGTTCAAGGCCGGATCGATCTCGTTGCCGAATTCCACCGTGAGCGCCGCATCGCCGAGGGGCAACAGTCGAAAGGACTGAGCCGTTGGCGATTCCTCTCCGGCGGATGTCTGCCGATTGGACATAGGGACCTGGGATTGACCGTGAACGGGATCGATACCGTACCCGGTTTGCCCTCCGTCGTAAAGCCGCTCGTCTTCGAGCACAGGACAGTGGCGGGCGCCGTGCCGGTCGTCCTGTCGCTCCTTGACTCCTTTGGTCCGACAGCCTAGCCTCGGCCTCGAACGGCTGTAAATCGGTTGAGTGGACGTGTTTCAACCGAGAAAGGACGACAATGCGGACCATGTCATGGATCGCGCTCTTGATCGCGTATCTGATTGCACCGACGACGGCCTTGGCCGGGGAGGGGGTCAAGCCGGAGCCGCCGGCCCTGACCGTGGCCGCCAACGGCACCGTGACCGTCGCGCCCGACACGGCGTTCGTGACGCTTGGCATGGAGACGGCCGGCAAGTCGCTGGCGGAAACGCAGAGTCAGAATTCGGCCGTCATGCAGAAGGTGATGGAGCGATTGCGGGGGCTGAAGATCGAGAAGGAGCGCATTCAAACTTCGTCATTTACCGTGTCACCCCACTATAAGCCACCGCCCAAACGGCCTTCGGATGCGCCGCCGGTCTTGCCGGAGATCATCGGCTACACGGTGAGCAATACCCTCACCGTGGAGGTCCGGGATCTGGACAAGGTGGCCACGGTGATTGAGGAGGCCTTGTCGGCCGGCGCCAACCACTTTCACGGGTTGCATTGGGGATTGCGGGACGAGCAACAGGCCCGGCTGAACGCCCTGAAACTCGCCGCAGCCAAGGCGCGGGAAAAGGCGGTCACGCTGGGCGAATCGCTCAACGTCAAGCTCGTGCGGCTTGTGAACGTGACCGAAGGGGGCCATGTCGTCCATCCCGCGCCCCATATGGCCCGCGCGACCATGGCGATGGAGGCCACGGGCGGCGAGGTGCCGATCTCTTCCGGGGAGATCAAGGTCGAGGCCACCGTGACCCTGGTCTACGAGATCACGCCCAACTGACGAGCGAACATTCGTCATTCGTCACTCGTCATTCGTCACTCGTCATTGGTCATTCGACGGGTGTCTCCTTCTCGGTCTGTAACGAATGACGCTTGACCATTGACCATTGACGCATGACGGCCGTTTGGGATGCCGCGATCACCCGCCAGGCTGGTACCCGGTTGGCGGACTTGTTCAACATCCTGCCGGCTAACCGGGAGCGTTGCCCGGCTTCCACTTGATGCTGCACCCGATGCTGGGTTGTTGCTTGGCATCGACCGGCCGGCCCGCGAGCACCGCATCGATCGCCGCGCGCAGATCGCGGCCCGTGACCGGCTTGTTGTTGCCGGGACGGCTGTCGTCAAGCTGCCCTCGGTAGACCAGGCGCCGCTGGGCGTCGAACAGGTAGAAATCCGGCGTACAGGCAGCCCTATAGGCCTTGGCGACCTCCTGGCTCTCGTCGAAGCAGAAGGGAAACGGCCACCCGAGTCGTTGCGCCAATTCGCTAAGCTGCTCCGGGGCGTCGTCCGGGTACGAGGCCGGATCGTTGCTGCTGATGCCAACGATGCCCAGTCCGGTCTCCGCATAGTCCCGTCCAAGCCTGCCAAGTTCTCCCTGGACATGCTGTACATAGGGGCAATGCCGGCACAGAAACATGACCAGCAAGGCCTGTTTTCCGTGGAACGAATCGAGCGAGATGACCCGGCCGCTTACGACATCGCGGAGAGCGAACGGAGGAGCGATGGTCCCGAGCGGGAGCATAACCGATGCCACTGCCATAGGCACCTCTTCTGGTTGGAATGAACGGCCCCGATGCGATGGATTGTGATGGACCGTCCAACTGTAGCAGCGGGCTTCCGTGGGACTCAAGCGTCGCCCGTTTTGACAATTTGCGCGGAACCTGTACAATGGCCCCGATTCTTCAGTTCCGGCCTTGTCCTGAATCCGTCATTCACGCCTCATTGGGGATGTACACCGATCAAGGAACATGCCCCACCATCGGCCGCGGAGACGGTGACGCCCGCGATGTGGCAAACCCGGTGTTCTGGGAGACCCGGCATGTCGCCTCGGCTGCAAATCCGTTCATGAATCCCCAAGAGATGGGCTTCCATATTGCGATCGTGGTCCTGCTCGCCGGGATCTTCTTTATTGATGTCCAGATGGGGTTGGGATTCACGCCCTGGCTCCTCTATATGGTTCCCATCGGCGTCACCTATTGGACGACCTACCTCTACGCTCCGTTGGTCGTGGCCGGCCTGTCCACCCTGTTGGTCCTCCTCGGCTATATTGTATCCCCGCCATTGATGCCGGAGTCTGTCGCGCTGACGAACCGGGCATTCGGCACGATCACGTTCTGGGCGTTGGGCCTCTTGATCGTCGCCTATAAGGTGCTGGCCGCCCGCCTGTCCTTGCTCACCGACCGGTTGACCGTCGAGCTCAAGGAACGGACCGAAGATCTGGGCCGGGTGGTGCGCGCTCTGAAGGCCGAGCAGGAACATCAGAATCGGCCGGAGGGCAACCGACCAAACACCGGCGACGAGTTCAAGCGCGAGATGACGAACGTGTTGGCGGCCGAGAGCCGGCGCCTCCAAGAAAAGGTCGAGGATCTCCAGCAGGGAGAACCGCCTGTGGAAAACGGAGAGGAGAGCCTCGAAAAGACCCGGAGCTAACTGGAACGGCTCGGCAAGCAGTTGGAACAACTGCAACGCGACCTCCTCCGTCCGTGACCATCCTGCCTCCGGCGCTCCGTCTCGATCACTACCGGATGCTTGTTCCTCACATTGGACCTCTTGCGACGGGCCCCTCGCAACGATCCTTCCGGCGTTTTGACCCGATAAAAAACCGCATGCTATAGTCCGCCGTTCCGTTGCGAGGGCTGGTGACCGACCTTCGGCCCCTTGTCCGCGCATGCCCATTATCTCCCTACAGCAGAGGTCACGATCCATGGTTGAAATGCCTGTCAGGATGTATCTCTCGGCGCTCCTCAAGAAGGCGCGCGAATCCGTCACCCCCATGGCCCTGCTCTCGGGACCGGTGAAGGAGGCCACCCTTCGGACTGTGGCCGAGCTGATTACCGAGCGGACGGACGACCTCTTGGCTGCCAACCGGGAGGATGTCCTGGCGGTGGGGAAAAGCCTCGAAGGCGAGAAGGATAAGGACCGGGTCAAGGCGGCGGTCAATCGCGTGAAGCTGGCGGAGGATGACCTCAAATTGATGGCCGACCGTATCCAGCGCGTAGCGGATCTCGACGATCCGGCGGGGCAGGTGGTCGAACAGGGAGAGCGGCCGAACGGCATGCAGGTCCGGCGAGTCCGGGTTCCCATCGGCGTGCTCGGGATCATCTCGGAGCTGAACCCCAATACCACGATGGAGATCCTGGCGCTTTGCTTCAAGGCCGGCAACGTGTCGGTGTTTCGCGGCGCGCCCGAATGGGCGGCCACCCATCAGGCGCTGGCGTCCCTGCTGCGGGAAGCGGGAGAGCGGCACCGGATTCCGGCGGCGGCCATCACCCTGATCGACCGGCCCGAAAAGGACGTGGCGTTGGAACTGATGCGCGCAACACGCCAACAGATCGACGCGTTGATCGTCCGCGGCGGAGCAGGGCTCCGTAAGGCCGTGGCCGACACGTCCCGGCTCCCGATCCTCTGCCATGACGGGGCGGTCAATCACATGTACGTCGACGGCGAAGTCGATATCCCCATGGCGCAAAACCTCATCGTCAATGCCAAGGCGCAACAGCCCTCGGAGTCCAGTTCCGTGGACACGGTCCTGGTCCAACAGAACATCGCACGCCAATTCCTGCCGGCCCTGATCCGCCGCTTGCTCGATGAATTCAACGTGGATGTCCTCGGCTGCCCCAAGACGGTCGCCATGATCGGGGCGCAACCGTTGCCGCGGTATCGGAACCTGGTCCCGGCTTCAGACGAAGATTGGGGCAAGCAATTTCTCGCGCCGACCTTGGCGGTCAAGATGGTCAAGGATCTGGACGAAGCCTTGGCGCATATCGCGCAATATGGGACCGGCCATACCGCTGTGATCGCTACGCGCGACTATGCCCATGCCATGCGGTTTGTGCGCGAGGTGGATGCGGCGGCCGTGCTGGTCAATGCCTCGTCGCGGTTGCACGGCGGCGAGGAGTTCGGGTTGGGCGGGGAGGTGGGACTCAGCTCGTCCCGATTGCATGCCCGGGGGCCGATCGGTCTTGAGGCCTTGACCATCCTCAAATACGTCGTGCTCGGCACCGGCCAGTTGCGACACCCGCATCCGGTCCCGACGGCGTATGAAGATGCCATTATGCTCAAGCGGTTTTAGTCTCGTATTCGTGAGAGGTGAGTCGTGAGACGGAAGACGTAGGGTCTCTATGCGAGGACCCCGCTCTTCCATTTCATATTTCTCACTTCACATTTCTCATTTCACATTTCTCATTTCAGTTTCACATCCCGTGACCGGCACGGAACTGCAGGAAGCCATCGCCGACCATCTGTTTTGGTGGGATCTCCGCCCGTTCACGTCCGACCGTGACTACGAACGCTGGCAGCGCGAGCGTCTCCAGGCCGCCGATCTTCATCAATTGAACCTGCTGGCCGAAGCCCGCCACCGGAATCCCTGCGAAGCGGAGCCGGACCTGGCCTTCTATGAATTTGCGGCGCAGCCCCGGATCTACCCGGTGCTCTATAGTCAGCGGTTCGACTACTACCTGACCGTGGGCGCCGCCATGCTGCCGCGTCTCGATCAGTCGCGGCTGGTGCTGGACTTCGGCTGCGGCTTGGGCATTCTGACCACTCTCTACGCCCGGCAATATCCAACGGTCTCGTTCGTCGGATTGGACCGGTCGCCCGGTTCCATTGCTGTAGCCCGTGAACGGACCGCCGCCCTGGGTTTGAAGAACCTGACGTTCATGGCGCTCGACCCTGACCGCGAATCGTTCACCGGCTCATACGATACGGTCGTCTCCAGCCATTCGCTGTTTCAGTCGGAACAGGACCCGGGCCTCCCAAGCCGATCGTGGGACAGCTTCGCACGGGCGGTCGATCCGGCGGCCCAGCAAGCATTCGAAGCCAGAACCGATTTGGGCCGCCGGCTGGATTGGATTGTGAGCCTCCTGGCTCCGGCAGGACGGTTATTGCTGTTCGAGAAGGCCCGCCATCTCGGCCGGCGCATCGGCTTGCAACGCGCCCTGGCTGGACGCGGACTTGCGTGCGTTGACCCACCGTTGCCATTGCATTACCTCTCGGTCGAGGAACCCACCGACGATGGGCCGCTGTTTGTTCTGAGTCGGCACGGCGATCACGCGGCGATTTATCCCTGGGATGAATCGCCTGAGCGAACCGACGGCGACCATCATTTCATCTGCAAAGGGGTAGCCGCCGAGTCCGTCTGGTCCCGCCTGCCTCGCCGCCGCGTGACACGAAGCCTTTTGTTCAAGCCGCCCGGGTTGTCTTCCGGCCAACTCGAATGGGGCCGTTCTGACCGGCTTCGCTATCTCTCTCTCGCCCGCGCAAGCGGCGCCCGTGGTTTATGGGTGGGACTGCCTGGGCCGGACGATGAGCTGGACGGCTCCCTGTTCCGCTCAGTGGCCTCGGCCGATACGATCACATCCGAACACCTGCAACGGCTCGATGAACTGTTGGCTGCCCGGGGACTCGAGGATGACCCGTCCTTGGTTCCACTCTACGAGAACCATACGGCGGCCGCCCAGTTGTTGTGGAGCGAGCTGCCCGCGAAGACCCGCCTTAAAGAATATGACTCGCCGCTGCCGGCCGGCCGCCATCTCCATATTGAGTTGGGACGGACGGGAGACCTGTCCTATCTCTACTGCGCCAACACCTTCGATCAACGACAGCTTGTCCTGGTTGAATCCGATCGCCAATCTCTGCTCGAGCAATATTTCGAAGAACTCACCTCCAGAACGGCTCTGTCCGCTCCTGTCTCGGGCCATCCCACTGGCCCATCGCGGTAGTCTCGATCCGGCTCAGGGGTAGCTCACCGATAGTCAGACTCCTCGGCGTTCCGGCCTTGACCCTTGAAAACACGCCAGCTTACAATGCGGAGGTTCGCATGATCGTGGCCTTCATCTTTTGATACGTCTGCCGCTGCCACAAGGCAGCGGGCATGATATGCGCGTTGAGTATTCCAAGGGCAATCGCGCTTCCAAGGAGCTGATTCAGCTCCATCGCCGGACTTCTTTCCAGGCCAACGGCCGGAAGATGACGGTCATGCTTGTCTTCCCGCCCGACTGGTTTCCCTCCGAACCGTACCTGAGCCTTCCCTCCCTCACCTCCGTCCTCCGCCAGGCCGGCCACCGGGTCATCCAAAAAGACGTAAACCTCGAGATGTGGGACTGGTACTTCAGCGAGGACTTTTTGAAGAAGGTCCTCCGGCGGGTGCCTCAGCAGTTGGACCGTTTTCGTAAGCTCTCCAGGAAGCGCGAGTTGGCGGAGTGGGAGCTGGATGTCCAGATGGCGCTGTGCGATGTGACCCGGCGTCGGATCGACGAGCTGATCAAGAAGGCCGAACAAGCGAAGCGGATCGTGCGGGAAGAAGAGAATTTCTACGATATCGATAAGTTGGAATGGGCTATTCAAGTCTTCCGCGAGGTCACACAGGTCATTTCGCTGGTCTATTCGCCGGCGCGTATCTGCATGCCGCCGATGGAAACGGATCTCTCTTACAAGCCGTATGTCTCGGCGGAGGTCATGGACGCGGTGGAGGACGAACAGGTAAACATCTACCGCGACGTGTTCGAGCAGATCCTCAGGCCGGCCATCGTAGATGAAAAGCCGGACGTAGTCGGCATCTCAATCGTGCTCCAGCAGCAGATCTTCTCCTCGATGACGTTCTGCGCCCTGATCAAGAAACACTTTCCCCACATCCATCTGACGATCGGCGGCAACACGGTGACGCGTCTGCGGGACGTGCTTCCCAACTCGCCGCTGTTCCAATATTTCGACAGTGTCGTGGTGTATGAAGGGGAGACGGCGTTCGTCCAACTGGTCGAAGCCGTGGGTGCCGGAAGAGATCTATCCGACGTGCCCAATACCGTCTATAAGGATGATAAGGGCGTGCATGTGTCGCCCACCACATATGCCGAAGACATGGCCGCCCTGCCGCCGCCCGATTTCGACGGATTGCCGCTGGAGAAGTATTTCACGCCAACCAAGGTGCTGCCATATCTGGCGACGCGCGGCTGCTACTGGGGGCGCTGCGAGTTCTGCGACCACGGCGAGGGCTACACGGCCGGTTACCGGTCGAAGAAAATCCAGGACGTGCTCAACGACATCAAGCACCTCAAAGACAAATACGGCGCCCGGCATTTCCACTTCACCGATGAATCCTATCCGCCCGCGCTGTTTCGCAAGCTCACGCGCGGCCTCATCGAGAACAAGATCGAGATCTTCTGGACGACACACATGCGGTTCGAGAAAAGTCTCTTGGAGGATGCCGTCTGGGAGGACGCGAAGAACTCCGGCTGCCGCTATTTGCACTTCGGCTATGAGTCGGGAAACGAGCGGGTCCTCAAGCTGATGGACAAAGCGACGACGACCGAGGTGATGACCAGGCATCTCAAGTATACGGCGGAGGCGGGCATCTGGAACCACTGCATGGGTTTCTTCGGCTTTCCAGGAGAAACGAGGGAGGAAGCCTGGCAATCCGTGCAATTCCTGGAGCAGAATAAACATTATGTCCATTCGCTGGGCTTCGGCACGTTCGATCTCGGGCGCCACAATCCCGTGGCCAAGCATCCGGAACGATGGGGGGTGACGCCTTACAAAAATCCGGATTGGGATCTGGCGCTCGACTACTACTTCACCGTGAAAGAAGGGTTGAGCATCGAAGAGGCGGAGCGGGTGTTCCAGGAATTCGAACGGAATCATTACGCAGGCTGGGACCTTCGCCTCTACATCCGGGAGTATATTTTCCTGTACGTCTGCCGGTTTGGGCTGAATAAGTTGCCCGATCTGCAATACCAGGCGGCAAAGGTTTTCGGCCAGACGCCGACACTGGCAGGTAAGATGTAATCGAGGGACCGGCTTCGGCATCGCCGGTCCCTCTGCCGGTTCTTGGGGTTCGAACCGGGACAGTCGACCGGAGGAATGGCGACGGTTCCAAGCACAAGGCCCTCTTGACTATCTAGGGTAGCCGGTCGTGGTTGAAGAATAATGAGCGCGAACGGACTCGTACAAATCGAAGGGTTGACGCCCCCTGGGAACGCACACCGCAAGACCTCCAAGGTCATGCTGCTGTTCCCTCCCGAGTGGGTGCCGACCGCTCCCTACCTTGCCCTGCCAAGCCTGACCGCCGTCCTGCGCCAGGCGGGGCATGAAGTCGTGCAAAAAGACATCAACATCGAAATGTACGATCTCTTTTTCAGCGACACCTTTTTGTTCTGGATCAGCGGGCGACTGGACCTCCAACGTCGGTTATTGGAGGAGCGCGAGCGCCGTGCGGCGCTGACCGACCAGGAAACGGACCAACTGGCTCTCTTGCGGGAGAAGTGCACCGTCGAGGTTTTCGACCTGGCCGAGCGGGCCGCGGAGGCCAAGCGCATCGTGCGCAGCCAGGACTTCTACGATGCGGACAAGCTCGAGTGGGCGCTCAACATCTTCCGCGAGGTGATGCAATACATCTCCGCCGCCTACTATCCGGCTTCGCTCGTCTTCTACCCGATGGAGAGCAATCTCGGCTATCGGCCGGGCGTCTCCCGCGAGGTCTTCGCCTGTTTGGAGGACGAGCAGGTCAACGTCTATCGCGATGTCTGCCGGCAGCTCGTGCTACCGGTGGTGAACCGGGAGCAGCCGCACGTCGTCGGCGTCTCGATCGGCACGCAGATGCAACTGTTGGCCGGATTGACCTTCTGCAAGATGATCAAGCAGGCCTTCCCGCACATCCACGTCACGGTGGGCGGCAACGTCGTGACCCGCTTGCAGGAGGAATGGCCGACCCACCCGCAGTTCTTCAACGAGATCTTCGACACGGCCATCCTCTATGAAGGCGAACATGCCCTCCTGTGGCTGCTGGAGGCTCTGGCCGGCGGCCGGCCGATCTCATCCGTGCCGAACCTGATGTATCGCGGCACGGTGGGAGTCGAAACCAACAAGGAAATCTACACGGAGAAGACCACGGCGCTGCCGCTGCCCGACTTCGACGGGCTCCCGCTGGACCAATACTTCGTCCCCGAGCGCATCCTGCCGTATCTCGCGACACGCGGCTGTTATTGGGGGCGCTGCACCTTCTGCGACCATGGGCAGGGCTATTTCGACCAGTACCGGGGCGTGCCGGCCCACCAGGTCATCGAGCAGGTGCTGGCCCTGCGCGACAAGTACCATTGCCGGCATTTCCTGTTCTCTGACGAATCCTATCCGCCGGCCTTATTTAAAAAAGTGTCGCAACTGTTGGTCGAGCGCAACGCCGGCATCAAATGGACCACGCTGATCCGGTTCGAGGAAACCCTCCAGGATCAGGAACTCTGGTATCTCGCGGCGAAGTCCGGCTGCTGCACCCTCTATTACGGCATGGAGTCCGCCAACGAGCGGGTCCTCAACCTCATGGACAAACATGCGAAGAAGAGCGTCATGCGGACGAACCTGATGCAGGCGAGCCAAGCCGGCATCTGGAACCACGTGATGGCCTTTTACGGCTTCCCCGGCGAAACGCGAGACGAGGCCGAGGACACCAGGCGGTTCATCCTGGAGCACCAGCCCTACATTCACTCGGTGGAGCTGTTTTATTTCGTGGCCTACCGGCACACGCCGATCGTACGGTCGCCCGAAAAGTTCGGGATCACGATCCACAAGCAGCCGGAGTACGATCTGCCGCTGGACTACTACTACACGCTGAATGAACCGGGCGGGTTGTCCTGCCTGGAGGCGATGGAGATGGCGGAGCAGTTTTATCAACAGGACTTTCACCCCTGGGCGGTCCGCGTCAATGCCAGGGAGCACGTGTTCCTTTACATTTCAAAGTTCGGGACGAACCGATTGCCGCAGATCTACGCGAAACCGGAAGACCGCCTGCGGGGAACCGACAGCGTCTCCGGCTTAGTCACCTGGCCGGTGGCGCTCGGGGAGGGGGACGGGAACAAGGAGGACGGCCCGACGATGACGCGCGTCGTCAGCCACGCCTCCGGTGGATGAAAGAACGTTCTGCGGGGGGGTCGCCAACATGCGGCAATCAGCGGCGCCGATTCCTCGCGGAATGGTCATGAAACGGACCGGGACAGCCAGGTTGAAATGACGCGATAGGCGGCTTCGACTTCTTTAGTCATCACTTCACCTTTCTTGTACATCTCCATGTATTTTCTTGGATTATTCGTCAGGTTCGCATACCGGTGCGGATGCCAGATGCGGAGGAGGTCCCGATACCGTTCTTCGACACGCTCCCGGGTGACCGGCCCGGTCAACTCGAACAATTCCAGCGCGCGGACCACCTCATGAGGAATCGTGTGTTCCGGCATCGCCTCTGAAGCCATGGTGTCCCAGTCTGGCAACATGACAGGGGCCCCGTCAATCGCCGTCGCCCTGGTCGCTCCGATCCGGTTTATTCAGGCCTAGCTCCATGTCTCGTCCACTGCCGCTGCTGCAAGCCGCTCCGATCTTTCAGAAGGGGGACTACCGCGAGGTCCTCCTTCGCGAGATGGATGCGGGGAAGATCCCCTTGAGCCTGGGGAAGGGTTGCCCGGTGAAATGCGAATTCTGCTACGAACTCGACCACAGTTATCGGGAAACGCTCGATCCTCCCAAGACCTCCGACGAGGACTGGAAGTTCATCCTCGACTATATTAACAAGAAGCCGACCGATCCGTTGCAGTTTTGGTGTCTCGGCGGCAACGAGTACATGGAATGGACCGATCTGTTTCTCCATCCGAAAGCCATGGAGTGGGTCGAGGACTTTCTCAAATACACGGACAAGAACATCCAGTTTTTCACGGTCGGCTTCGTGCATGTGCCGAAAATTCACCAGTTGGCGGCGCAATACCCAGGCCGGATCAATTTTGAATTGTCCGTCATCACGCTGGGCTCCTACCGCCAGCAACTCATGCCGCACGCGCCCTCGGTCAAGCATGTGCTGAAGGTGTTGGACGGGCCGGCCGTGTCGTCGGCCAACTTCTACTCCTTCGACCACCATACGATGTCCGAGGACGCCCGGACGATTTCGGCCGTGAACAAATCGTGCGTGCTCTGGATGGGCTGCCTGACCCCGGTGAACGGGATCAAGCCCGACACGGCCGCGCTGATGCGGCGGGGGCGGACGACGCTGCCCGACGAGGCCCGGCGCATTTACGACATGGCCCTCCCGAACTCGACCACGATCCACACCGAGGCCTCCATCACGGCCTTTCTCAACCGGCGCCGGATCGTGACCGCGTTCGATTCCCTCGAATTGGAGAAGAAGGACACCGTCGTCGTCGCCAAGAGCGTCCACCGGATCCTCTCGATGTTTCGCAAGCATCGCGCGCGCCTGCTCTATGTGCCGAACGCCACCCTTGGAGGGGATTCCGACTGCACGGTGCTGCTCACCTTCGACGACATTGCCCGCCGGATCACTACGGAAAAGGTGCTCCATATCCCGAAGTGCGTGATGCAGTCGGGACGGGGCATGGATACCGACATCGCGGGCGTGACGCTGGAGCAGTTCATGCGAAAAACCGGCGTGAGGGTCAAGGTGTTGCACAAGATCAACACCCAATTCGCAAACCGGCTCCTCTATCGGAACGGGCACCTGAAGAATTATGTGGAAGACTATCTGGGCAATCCCTTGACGCAACAGTACGAGACGCTTCCGATTCCGGCCTGATTCGGCCGAGTCCGCCTGACCTCGTTGACAAGACCGCGCCCGGAACCTACAGTACAGACACGCATGCCCGGCGAGCCACGATCTCTCAAGTTCTATCAAGCCGACGTTTTTTCCGACCGTCCCTTCGGCGGCAATCCGGTCGCGGTGGTGCCCGACGCCGTCGGCCTGGACGATCGGGTGCTGCAGCGGATTGCGCGCGAAATGAATCTCTCGGAGACCGTGTTCGTCTTTCCGCCCACAGACCCGGCGGCGGTCGCCAAGTTGCGCATTTTCACGCCGACCCAGGAAATTCCCTTTGCCGGGCATCCCGTGGTGGGGACCTTCTACATCCTGGCCCTGCTCAAGCGCGTTCCCCTCAAGGAGCCCTGCACCAGAGTGCTCCAGGAGTGCAACCTGGGCCTCTTCCCGGTGGAGATCTATTCCGCAGACGACGAGATCCTCCGGGTCATCATGTCGCAGCCGCAGCCCCAGTTCCTGGGCCGGATCGAGGACGTGCGGGATCACTTTGAGATCGCGCAGGCGCTGGGCGTCGCCAAATCGGCGATCGCCGCGGCCAAGTTTCCGATCGAGATCGTGTCCACCGGGTTGCCGACCCTGATCGTGCCGATGCGGACGCTTACGGCGGTCGATTCGATCACCCCCCATCCTCAGGCGATCGCGGAACTCTGCGATCGATTCGGCGCCAACGCCATGCTGGTCTTTACGACCGTGACGGTCGAGCCGCGTTCCACCGTGCACACGCGCGTCTTTGCTCCGGCCATCGGCATCGTCGAAGATCCCGCCACGGGGAGCGCCAGCGGGGCGCTCGGCGCCTATTTGGTCCAAAACGGCGTCGTGCAGGTCAATCCGACGACCGACATCATTGCGGAGCAGGGCTATGAGATGGAGCGGCCGTCGCGTATTCTGATCCGGGTGGAATCGGACGACGACGTCATCAAGGACATCAAAGTCGGCGGGCGGGCCGTCATGGTCGTGGAAGGTACGCTGAATTTTTAACGGGCAAGGGTGCGCCGCCGCGCCGGCTTTGTCCGGCGCGGCGGGCGGCTCGGCAGATGACATGAACAGGGGCGGATGGATTCGCGTCGCGAAGAAGGAGGAAGAAGCAATGTCCACAGTCGGTCAGCTCATGAATTCCAAACCGGTCACCGTCGGGTCGTCGACGTCCGTGAAAGGCGCGGCCAAACGCATGAAGGACGATCAGATCAGCTCGCTTTTGGTGAAAAAGGGCGGCAAGATCGTCGGCATCATCACGGATAGCGACATCGTGCGGCGCGGCGTCGCCGGGACCAAAGACCTCAACAAGCTGACCGTCCAGGACATCATGACGGCGCCGGTGGCGACGATTGAGACGGTCCGCACCGCCCAGGACGCGCACGACATGATGGGTGATCTCGGCGTGCGGCATCTCGGCGTGACGCGCGGCGGCGACATCATCGGCATCATCTCAGTCCGGGATCTGCTGGTGTTTTATAAGCGCGTGTCGGAGCCGAAAATCACCCAGGACTAGGCCGAACCGGAGGCGTCATGCGTCAACCGTCAGTCGCGAGAAGAATGAGTTGCCTTGCAACGCAAAGGCGGGCTCAGTCTTCACGATTGACGGATGACGTAATGACGACCTCCGGGCTGGTGATGCCCGAAGGGGGAGAGAGAGGGTTATTTGGTCAATTCGCGGACGAGATGGCCGATTTCGGGCAGGATCAGTTTTTCCATCGCCAATCGGACCGCATGTTCGGACCCCGGCGTGGAAAAGAGCACGCGCCCCTTCACGATGCCGGCCGTCGCCCGGCTGATGATGGCCGGGGAGCCGATTTCCTGGTAGGTCAGAAAACGGAAGATTTCTCCGAAACCGTCCAGCCGTTTCTCCAACATCCCGTCCACGGCCTCGAACGTGGAGTCCCGCCGGGCGATGCCGGTGCCGCCGTTGATCACGATGGCCTGCACCTCCGGATTCGCGCAGGCCTCTTCGATCTTGGACCGAATCTGCGAGGGTTCATCCTTGATCAGATGGTAGGCGACGACCTCATGCCCCTGGTCCTTGAACAGGCGCATGATGAGCTGGCCGCTGCTGTCGGTGTCGGGCGTGCGGCTGTCGCTGCAGGTGACAACCATGCAGCCGATACGCTTTGGCGCCTGTTGCTTGTGCTCGTGATGAGTCGGCGTGGCCATCGGGAGAAGGGTTGGGGCTCTACCCGAACGTCAGAGGATGGCCCGGCAGCGTCGGACCGACCGGGCCGGTGCTGCCGCTAGTTCCATACCGAATCCGGCCGAAGCTTTTCTACCGGCTGCCCCTTCACGATATGTTCATCGAGAATGGCCGTCACGTCCGCTTCCGTCACCTTGGCGTACCAGGTGCCGGTCGGATAGACGACGACCGTCGGGCCCTGCTCGCAGGGACCGAGGCATCCGGTTCCCGTCACCAACACCTCGCCAGGCTGAATGCCTCGTTGCATGAGCCCCATGTTGAAGGCCATGAGCAGTTGCTGGGACCCGGCCGAGCCGCAGGAAGGCTTCGGATGTCCGGGTGGCCTGGTATTGGCGCAGACGAGAATGTGATATTTTGGCTTCGGCATACGTCGTCCTTTCTCTCCATGAAACGACTCGACGGAGCACCCACCGGTCGAGCCGAGCTGTGCGACCATCGTGATCCTGGTTATCGGGGATAGTAGCCCTTCCAGATCTCTTCCGTTTCCTCACCCAACTTCCAATGTTTGATGCCCTTCATCACCCAATCAAGATAATGGTCCTTCGGCTTGAACTTCCCGATCGGCGGCGCCGCGTGGGTGGTGACCAATTGCTTCTCTTCCTGCTCATCGATCACGGTCACGGAGAGGTGGCGGTAGGCCCCCTCCGGCACATCGCCCTCGAACAGATCCATGCTCTTCAGATCTTCTTCCGTCATCTCCACGATCATGCCCCAGACCCGCTCGCCGGGGGAGGGCACGACGCTCGCCAGCCCGCAGCGCCACTGCGAAGACCAGCGGCAAAACTGAATCGTGTGGTCGGGAAGATAGGCCTTGCCAACCGGTTGATGCTCCGGAGCCCGGCGCTTCAGTTGGGACGGGTTGAGATTGTCTGCATACACAAAGACTTTCATGACATCTTCATCCTCGCGGCATGGGATCGCTCACACCTCGACCGCCTGCTGCCGCTCGCAGGACGGGACCGCTGCCTGGAGGTTGCGCGACGGATGTGGATCAGCCCGACAAAACCACAGACTTGTAACACAGTCGCTCGTGGGATTGCCAGTGTGCCGCGCAGCCGATCCCCTCGCAGAACCCGCGGCTCAATCCTATCAAGCCATTTAAAAATCTTACCCAGCGGGGGATCGTTGAGTCATTTGTGAATCTTACCGAGCGACGCATCCCCTGAGCCTGGAGTTGGGATTCTTCGGGCGCTCGGTCGGAAAACCGGCTTC
>WBZO01002324.1_pt1 | contig 25117 bp, 17 predicted proteins | sample 5204261 | NCBI WGS metagenome assembly WBZO01 (sample SAMN12412400, study PRJNA552823) | activated sludge metagenome | isolation source: activated sludge from anammox sidestream of wastewater treatment plant... | place: USA: North Carolina | collected 2017-09
AGGCTCGCGCTGTACTCGCCCGGGTAGACCGGGTAGACGAGGCCCGCGGCGGCGGTGGCCTCGTCGAGACGGTCGAGGGTCACCCCCGGCTGGACCACGGCCACGTGGTTGTCGGTGTCGATCTCGAGGATCGACGCCATCCGCTCGAACGAGACGACGATCCCCCCCTCCACGGGGATGCTCCCGCCCGAGAGCCCGGTCCCGGTGCCCCTGGCCGTCACCGGCATCCGGTGGGCCGCCGCCACCCGGAGGACCTCCGACACCTCGGCCGTCGAGCCCGGCCGCACCACGATCGCCGGCGCCACCGGCCGTGCGGTCAGGGACTCGTCGTGGGAGTAGTCGGCGGTGGACGAGTCGCCGGGCTCGGCGTGGCCGGGGCCGACCGCGGCGGCCAGCTCCGCGAGCACGGATTCGACGACGGGGTCACGGCTCACGGGCGCCTCCTGGGTGCCGGCGGGCGGATGGGGTACGGGGACGGCCGGGGGGTCGAGGCCGACGGCCCGGCGTCGGTGGGGCGGTCACCCGGACCCCTCGGTCCACAGGCCCAGGAGGAGGTGGTAGCCGGCCACGATCGGCGGGGGCCGCACCGCGGTCTCCCGACCGTCGGGGCCCGGCAACCCGGGGCCGACGACGCCGTGGACGGCGTCGGTGGAGGCGACCCACCACTGCTGGTACCAGAGCCAGTAGTTGTACACCTGGGTCGCCATGTGGCGCATGAGCCCCTGGTAGATCTCGGCGCGCTCGGCGCGGTCGGTGGCGACCCGTCCGCGGTCGAGGGCGTCGTCGATGACCGGGTCGTCGACGTGGTTGAAGTCGAGGATCGACCCGGAGTGGAACCACACGTAGATGCTGTCGGGGTCGCCGCCCGGGTAGTTGCGCCAAAGGAAGGCGTTCACCCCGCCGGTGATGGCGGTGGCGATGAGGGTGCCCTGGTCGGTCGGGCGCGCCAGGTGGACCGTGATGCCCGCCCGGCCCAGTTGCCGGCGGATCTCCTTGGCGAAGGTCTGGGTCAGCTGGTCGTAGGTGGTGTGCAGGTCGAACTCGAAGCGGCCGCCGTGGCCGGCCTTGTACCTCGCCACGAGGGTCCGGGCCTTCGCGAGGTCGTGGGCCGGCTGGCGGGCGTCCTTCGCGTAGCCGAGCACCTTGGTGTCGTAGGGTCCCTCGGCGAAGCGCCACAGGGGCGACCCGGCGTTGGAGATCCGGTTGAGGATCCGTCGGTCGAGGGCATGGGCGAGGGCGCGCCGGGCGTCGAGGTCGTCGAACGGCGGCTTCGACACGTCGAGCAGGATGTGGCCGACCTCCATGTTCCCGGGCGGTTCGAGGATCGCGCGGTAGCCGTCGCCCAGCTTGCGGACCTGGGCGAGGGAGGCGCCGCCGCTGCCGTGGATCATGTCGTACTGCCCGCCCCGCAGGCCGTTGGCCCTCTGCAGGCCGTCCTCCTGGACCCGGAAGCGGATGCCGTCGAGGTACGGAAATCCCTTGCGCCAGTAGTCGGGGTTGCGCACCACGTCGATCGCGCCGGTGGTGGGATCGAACGTCTTCTTGCGGAACGGCCCGGTGCCGATCATGTTCGTCTGGCAGGTCTTCGGGTCGTTGAGCTGGGCCGGCGCCACGATCCCTGTACGGCCGAAGGTGTACAGGTACATGGGGAAGGTCGGCCACGGCTGCTTCATGGTGACGGTGACCGTCTTCGGGTCGGGGGTCGACACCGACGCGACGGGCCGGAACGGGACGCCGAGCAACGGGCCCTTGCGCCAGGCCTCGATGTTGAGGGCGACGGCCGCGGCGTCGAGCGGGGTCCCGTCGTGGAACCGGATGCCGTCGCGCAGCCCGATGGTCCAGACCCGGTAGTCGGCGCTGGGCTCGACGGACTTGGCCAGGTACGGGACGTAGCGGCCCGCCGCGGTGGGCATCGTGAGCGTGTCGTACACAGCTTGGGTGACCATCACGCCGGGGAGCGACAGTTGCGCCACGGGCAGGCAGAAGTTGTCGGTCTTGGCCTCGAGGCCGTAGGTGATCGTGCCGCCGCGGCGGGGCCGGCCCTCGTCGGGAGGCTCGACCCCGGCCACCACGGTGTTCCCCCGCGCGGCCCGGTCTCCGTTGCCGTTGCCGGAGCCGCCGCCGCACGCGGTGGCCACGAGCGCGAGCACCGCCAGGAGCGCGACGGCGGGGTACCCGCGCCTCGACGGTCGGAGCCGCGGCCGGCTCGTCGCCCTGGGCCGCCGCGCGTCGCGGCGGCCCGCCGTCGTGTAGTCGAGGACCAGCAATGCTCTCCCCCCCGGACGATCCCCCGAGCGCCCTGCCGGCGGCCGTCGCGCCGCCCGCCCGGCGAGCGTAGCGGCCGCCGGTTTCCGGTGGGTCGGGCCCTGACCGCGTGTGGGGCGCGACCGCGGCCCGACGGGGGAGGGGTCGGGTACGCGAACATCGCGGGTCGTGAGGCCGGGTGGGCGACGGGTTGGCGGGCTGACCGGCGCGGTCGCCGGCGTGGAAGACGTGCAGGCGCGCGCGCCCGGGGAGGTAGCGGCCGACGGCGGGCCTGACCTCGCGTCCGACGCGGTGGAGCCCGTGACCGGCGCGGCGCCGGGCCCGCCGGGCGCGCCGGTCACGCCCCCGTTCGAGTACCAGCCGGCGCTCGACGGCCTGCGCGCCCTGGCCGTCGTCGCCGTGCTCCTCTACCACGGCAACGCGACCTGGGCCCGGGGCGGGTTCCTCGGGGTCGACGCCTTCTTCGTCCTCAGCGGCTACCTCATCACGTCGCTGCTGCTGATCGAGCACGCCCGCCAGGGGCGGATCGCGCTCCGGGCGTTCTGGGCCCGCCGGGCCCGGCGCCTCCTGCCGGCCCTCTTCGCGGTGCTCGTGGCCGTGGCCGCCTACGGCGCGTTCCTCGCCCCCGCCGACCAGGTCCGGAGCATCTGGGCCGACGGCCTCTCCACGCTCTTCTACGTGCAGAACTGGCACCAGATCTTCTCGGACCAGTCCTACTTCGCGTCCGGTGCGCCTTCGCCCCTGCGCCACGCCTGGTCGCTGGCCATCGAGGAGCAGTGGTACGTGGTCTGGCCGTTGCTGCTGGGTCTGCTGGTGGCGCTCACCCGCCGCCGCCGGGCGCGGCTCCTGGCCGTGGTGGTGGCCCTGGCGGGCGCGTCGGCGCTGCTGATGGCCGTCCTGCACCAACCCGGCACCGATCCGTCGCGCGTGTACTACGGCACCGACACGCGGGCGCAGTCCCTGCTCGTCGGCTCGGCCCTGGCCGTCCTCCTGTACCACCGGCCGGCCGGGTGGGGCCTGGGTGCCGGGGCCCGCCGGGCGCTCGACGGGGCGGGGCTCGTAGCCCTCGCCGCGGCCCTCTGGGCCTGGTCGTCGACCGGCTCGTTCTCCGACGGGCTCTATCGCGGTGGCTTCGCCTCGATGGCCCTGCTCGTGGCGCTCGTCGTGGCGGCGGCCGTGGCGCCGGGCCCCGGGGCGGTCAAGTACCTGCTCTCGCGTCGGCCCCTCGTGGAGGTCGGCCTGATCTCCTACGGGCTCTACCTCTGGCATTGGCCGGTCTACCTGGTGGTCACGAAGGGGCGAACCGGCCTCGACGGGGACCGGCTGCTGCTCGCGCGCCTCGGCGTGTCCTTCGGTGTGGCCCTGGCGTCGTATCACCTCGTGGAGCGGCCGTTCCGCTTCGGTGGCCTCGCCCGGCGGGTGGGCTGGTCGGCGGTTCCGGCCGGCGCGGCGTTGGTGACCGTCGCGCTCGCGCTGGGGACCACCGGGCTGGTGCTCTCCCAGCCGCCCTCCGACGTGCCCCGGGCCCAGGTGAAGCTGAAGAGCCCGGAGGACGCGGCCCGGTCGCGCGCCCTGATCGGCCTGGCCAACCCCCCGAACATCGTGCGAGGCGTGCTCCTCGGCGACTCCGTGGCCGGGACCCTGAACAGCGCCCAGCCGTCCGCCTCGGCCACTCGCGGCCTCAGGGTCGACGCGACCGGGACCGTCATCGCGTGCGGGATCATGACCGGACCCCTGAGAGGCGACGGCCTCTACTCCGATCAGGAGCGGTGCGGCCTCCTCGACCGGCTCTGGGCCCAGACCGTCGACATCTGGCGCCCCAACGTCGTGCTGCTCCTGACCGGGGCGTGGGAGGTGTTCGACCGCCGGATCGGCGGCGACTGGGTGTCGTTCGGATCGGGCGCCTTCCGCGCCGCGCTCCATCGCCGGCTCGAGGCCGTCTACCGGGCCGCCACCCGCTACGGCGCCCGGCTGGTGATCCTCACCACCCCCTGCTTCGACCCTCCGGACACCCTGAGCTGGGGTGCCGAGCGGCGCGACCCGGACCGGATCGCGTGGCTGAACCGGCAGTGGCGGGGGTTCGCGGCCACCCACCCCGGCCGGGTGGCGGTCCTCGACCTGGAGGGGCTGGTCTGCCCCGGCGGCCGGTACACCGACCGCATCGGCGGTCGGGTCGTGCGGCGCCCGGACGGGGTGCACTTCACGGCCGAGGGCTCCCGGTACGTGTGGAGCCGGCTGGCCCCCCGGCTGCGGGAGCTCGCCCCGCCGGCCGACCGGATCGACCGCGACTTCTGATTCCGGATCCGGCTCGTGACGCCGGTCGGGCCCCCGCGGCGCGCCAAGATGGGCGGCCATGTGGACGGCGACGATCCGGGGTCTGGCCGCGCGCCGTGTGCGCCTGGCCCTGACCGCGTGCGCCGTGGTGCTGGGCGTCGCCTTCGTGACCGGGACCTACGTGGTGACCGACACCGTCCAGGCCTCGTTCGCCCGTGCCTTCTCCGAGAGCGCGGACGGGGTCGACCTGGTGGTGCGCTCGCCCGCCCCACCCGGTGCGTCGCCGCGGAGCTCCCGCCAGAGGATCCCCGAGAGCCTCCTCGCGACGGTCCGCGGGGTCGACGGGGTCGCCGCCGCCTCGGGCCTGGTCACCGGGACGGCCCTCTTCGTGGGCCGGGACGGGCGTGCGCTCCAGGCCAGCGGGCTGCCGACCATCGGGTTCTCCTGGGACGAGGGAGGGGTCACTCCCCTGCGCCTCGTGGACGGCCGCGCCCCCCGTGGTGACCGCGAGGTGGCGATGGACGCGGCGACCGCGGCGCGCCACGGCTTCCGGCCCGGCGACACGGTGCGGATGGTCGTCGGGGGTCCCGCCCGGACCTACCGGCTGGTGGGGACGATGACCCTCGGCGACGCCGCCGATCTCGGCGCGGTGACCCTGGCGGCGTTCGACGTCCGCACCGCCCAGCAGCTCTTCGACTCGCGTGGGCTCGTCGACCTGATCTACGTGAAGGGCCGGGCCGGTGTCCCGGTCGACGATCTCGCCGGTCGCCTCCGCGTCGCCGTGCCCGGGGCGTCGGTCGAGTCGGGGGCCTCGTTCGCGGCCGAGACCGGCCGCCCGCTGCGCGAGGGCCTGGGCTTCCTCACCGACGCGCTCCTCGGCTTCGCGGCCCTGGGGCTGTTCGTGGGCGGCTTCATCATCTTCAACACCTTCTCGATCCTCGTGCAGCAACGGACCCGGGAGCTCGCGTTGCTGCGCGCCCTGGGTGCCAGCGGCCGGCAGGTGATGCTCTCGGTGCTGGGTGAGGCGGCGGCCACGGGCGTGGCCGGGTCGCTGCTGGGCTTCGCGTGCGGCCTCGGCCTCGCGGCGGGCCTCCTGGCCGCGCTGCCGGCCCTCGGCTTCGACATGCCCGCCGGGGGGTTGGTGCTCCTCGGGCGTACGGTCGCCGCCGCGGCCGTGGTGGGCGTGGCGGTCACCGTCGCCGCCGCCGCGATCCCCGCGCGGCGGGCGGCCCGGCTGCCGCCGGTGGCGGCCGCGGCCGAACCGGGGGTGGGCCGCCGGGTGAGAGCGGTCCGGGTCGCGTTCGGGATGCTGCTGCTCGGCGCCGGGGCCGCGCTCCTCGCCTGGGGCCTGCACGGCTGGTTCGCGACCAGCGTTCAGCGCCTCGCGGTGGTCGGTTCCGGGGGTCTGGCGGTGTTCCTCGGGGTGTCGGTGCTCACCCCCGTGCTCGGGCCGCCCATCGCCCGGGTCCTCGGTGCGTACCTACCGGCCTCGCAGGGGATCACCGGCAAGCTGGCCCGCAACAACGCGCTCCGCAACCCGAGGCGCACCGCCGCGACGGCGTCGGCTCTGGTCATCGGGCTGAGCCTCGTCGTGATGGTGGCCGTGTTCGGGCAGTCGGCCAAGGCCTCCGTGCGGGCGTCGATCGCGGGTGGGTTGCGGGCCGACCTGGTGGTCACCTCCGACGCCTTCGCCGGGTTCCCGGCCCAGGTCACCGCGACGGCTCGCCGCGTGCCCGACGTGGAGACGGCCGTGGGCCTGCGGGTAGGAGCGGTCCGCGTCCGGGCCGTGTCCGAGCAGGTCTTCGGCGTCGACGGCTCGTCCGGCGACCTCGACCGCGTGGCCGACCTCTCCCTGGTCGGAGGCCGACCGGAAGGCCTCGATCAGGGGGGCATCCTGGTCAGCGCGCGGGAGGCCGACGGCTACGGCCTCCGCGTGGGCGATCCGCTCCAGGTCACGTTCCCGCGCCTCGGAGAGGTCGAGGTCCCCGTGGCCGGCATCTTCCGCCATCGGAACTTCGCGGGCGGCGTGCCGATCGACTACCTCGTGTCGCGGGCCATGTTCGAGGCCGGGATCGGAGGGGTGCCCGAGGACGTCGCCGTCCTGGTGCGGTCGGAGGGCGGGCGGGAGCAGGCGGCCCGGGCCGCCCTGACCGCGGCGTTGCGGACCGACTTCCCCAACGTCGTGGTGCGCGACCGGGCCGGGTTCGAGAGCCAGCAGACCCACTCGATCGACGTGTTCCTCAACGTGATGGTCGCCCTGCTGCTCCTGTCGCAGCTGATCGCGGTCCTGGGGATCGTGAACACGCTCGTCCTGTCGGTGCACGAGCGGACCCGTGAGCTCGCGCTCCTCAGGATCGTGGGGATGTCCCGCCGCCAGGTGCGCCGCATGATCCGGGGCGAGTCGGTCCTGATCGCCCTCGTGGGCGCGGTCATCGGGACGTCGGTCGGCGTGCTGTGGGGATGGGCCTTCACGCGCGCTCTCGCGGAGCAGGGGGTGACCCGGTTCAGCGTCCCGGCGTGGTTCCTGGCCGCGTTCGTGGCCTTCGCGGCCGCCGTGGGCGTGGTGGCGTCGGTCCTGCCCGCCTGGCGGGCGGCGCGCCTAGACGTGCTCGACGCCATCGCGGCCGAGTGACCGAACAGGCCGGTCGGGGGCGTGGGGGCGGCGATCCGGGCGGCTGATACGATCCGCCCCTCACCGGGCGGTTAGCTCAGGGGTAGAGCACTTCCTTGACGCGGAAGGGGTCAGAGGTTCGAATCCTCTACCGCCCACCCCGGACCGGCCTGCGGTCCGGCTCCGGAGCCCTCAAGTGGTCGCCGCACCGGGCCGATCAATCGTGAGGGCCAGTCGGTCGACCGATCGACCGCACCGCGGCGGCGTGCCCGATGCGAGCAGGAGGCCCCAGGTGGACAGGTGGCCCGTCGACGTCGATCCGGATCTGATCTGCGTGGGCTGCGGTGCGCGGCTCGTCAGCGGCTCGGCCGCGCGCTGCCCGCGGTGCGGCGCGCTGTACCACGCCGGCTGCTGGAACGCGACCGAGACCTGCCTGAAGCCGGGCTGCGGTGCGCCGGCGCGCGGGAGCACCGGTCGTACACCTCCGGGCCCGGGCTCCGACGAAGGGGAGGCGGAGCGGGAGGGGCCTCCGGCGCCCGGTCCGCCTCGCGCCCCTCGTTGGCGTCCGGTGCGCCGGGCGCGGCGCCCCGCAGGCCCGGAACGGGCGCGGCCCGGACGTAGGACGGCCGGCGGCTCCGGCCCCGCCGGTGCAGCAAGGGGCCGGTTCCGGCCGGCCACCGAGGAGGGCGGAGACATGAATACCGGCAGGGTCGGCACGGTGACGACTTCCGCATCGGGTGAGGGGCGGGCGGGGGAGCCCCCGCGGCCCCGGGTCCGGCGGTCGGCGGAGTTCTTCCCCGGCGGCGAGTACGGGCCGGTGGCGCCCGAGGTGGTCGACGACCCGCCGCCCGGGACGGTACCGACGCCGGCGCCGGTCCCCGTCGCCGGGTGGACCGACGAGGGCCCCCGGGCGCCTGCCGAGGCCCGTCACGAGGCTGCGGGCGCCGCCGGCCGGACGCCGGGCCCCGCGGTGCCATGGTGGGCGCCCGTTGCGCCGCAACCCGAGGCGCCGGAGCCCGCGGCACCCGAGCCCGAGGCGCCGGAGCCCGCGACCGGGGCGGGGGCGGCGGGGGAGACGGACGCCGCGGTGGAGCGGGAGCGCCCGGCCCCCGGTCCCGGGCCCGAGCGGATCTCCATCGACGAGCTCCAGGCCCGGATACGGCGCCCGCGTGACGAGGAGCCGGCGGCGGGCGGCCGTGAGCCGGGTGGTCGGAAGAGGTCGCTGCTCGTCGGGGCCGCGGTGGTGGGCATCCTGGTCCTCGTCGCGGTCGTCGTGCTGGGCACGCGCTCGAACTGGTTCGCCCCGGTGACGGGTCGGGTCCACACCGAGGAGGAGATCGACCGGGCCCGCACCGACGCCTTCGAGGAGGGCCGCCGTGCCGGCCTCGACGACGGCCGGGCCGAGGGCCGGCGCGAGGGCGTCGAGCAGGGAATCGAGCAGGGTCGCGTGGAGGGCCGGGAGCAGGGCTGCCGGGCCGTGTTCGACCGGGCCGGCTCGTCGACCCTGTGGAGCGGCCCGGGGCCGCGTGCCTCGAGCGTGCGGCGCCAGGACTGCGGCACGCCGTAGGCGTCCGGGACCCCCCCGCGGAGGGCCTACGCTCGGAGCACCGGCTCTCGCGCCACCCGGGAGGGCGAGCATGTTCATCGACGGCTTCGTACGGCAGATCCCCGACACCGACCAGGTCGAGACATCGGAGTGGCTCGATTCCCTCCAGGCCGTCATCGACATCTCCGGCAAGGCGCGGGCCCGCTACCTCATCGCCCGCATGATGGAGCGGGCGCGCGAGCAGGGCGTCGGCGTGCCGTCGATGGTCTCCACGCCGTACATCAACACGATCGCGCCGGAGCAGGAGCCCTGGTTCCCCGGCGACGAGGACATGGAGCGCCGGATCCGGTCGATCATCCGCTGGAACGCGGCGGTGATGGTGGCCCGGGCCAACCGCCGCTTCGACGGCCTGGGCGGTCACCTGGCCACCTACGCGTCGGCAGCGTCGCTCTACGAGGTCGGCTTCAACCACTTCTTCCGCGGCAAGTCCGACGGCGGCGCCGGCGACCAGGTGTTCATGCAGGGTCACGCCGCGCCGGGGATCTACTCGCGCGCGTACCTCGAGGGTCGCATCACCGAGGACCAGCTCGACCGCTTCCGCCGCGAGGTGGAGGGTGGCGGCCTGCCGAGCTACCCGCACCCCCGCCACATGTCGGGGTTCTGGGAGTTCCCGACCGTCTCGATGGGCCTCGGCCTGATCAACGCCGTCTACCAGGCCCGCTTCAACCGGTACCTGCTCAACAACGAGATGGCCGACACCAGCCGGTCGCGGGTGTGGTGCTTCGCCGGCGACGGCGAGATGGACGAACCGGAGTCGCTCGCGGGCCTCTCGCTCGCGTCACGGGAGCAGCTCGACAACCTCACCTTCGTCGTGAACTGCAACCTGCAACGGCTCGACGGCCCCGTTCGCGGCAACGGGAAGATCATCCAGGAGCTCGAGGCCCTGTTCCGGGGCGCGGGCTGGAACGTGATCAAGGTCGTGTGGGGTCGCGAGTGGGACGAGCTCCTCGCCCGCGACGTCGACGGCGTGCTGCTCAACCAGATGAACACCACCGTCGACGGCCGGTTCCAGAAGTTCGCGGTCGAGTCGGGGGCGTACATCCGGGAGCACTTCTTCGGGCCGGATCCGCGCCTCGCCAAGATGGTCGAGCACCTCTCCGACGACGACCTCCGCCACCTGCGCCGGGGCGGCCACGACTACCGGAAGGTGTACGCGGCCTACAAGGCGGCCGTCGAGCACCAGGGCAGCCCCACGGTGATCCTGGCCCAGACCATCAAGGGCTGGGCCCTCGGCCCCGACTTCGAGGCGCGCAACGCCACCCACCAGCTCAAGAAGATGTCGGAGGAGGAGCTCAAGACCTTCCGCGACCGCCTCTACCTCGACATCCCCGACTCCGTCCTCGAGGGTGCCGACCTCCCGCCCTACCACCACCCCGGCCCCGACTCGCCCGAGGTGAGGTACCTGCAGGAGCGCCGCCGCGCCCTCGACGGCTACCTGCCGGAGCGGGTCGTGAGGGCCCGGCCCGTCGACATGCCGGCCGACTCCGTCTTCGACGACCTGTTCGCCGGGACCGGCGACAAGGTGCAGGCGTCGACCACCACGGCGTTCTCCCGGCTGCTGCGCAAGCTCCTCGCCGACGACGCGGTGGGTCGCCACGTGGTGCCGATCATCCCCGACGAGGCCCGCACCTTCGGCCTCGACGCCCTGTTCCGCGAGTACAAGATCTACGCGCCGGGCGGGCAGCTCTACGAGCCGGTCGACGCCAGCCTGCTCCTCTCCTACCAGGAGGGCCGGGGAGGCCGGATCCTCGAGGAGGGCATCACCGAGGCCGGCTCGATGGCCAGCTTCACCGCCGCGGCCACGTCGTACGCCACCTGGGGCGTCCCCGTCATCCCGTTCTTCATCTACTACTCGATGTTCGGCTTCCAGCGCGTCGGCGACCTCGTGTGGTCCTTCGGCGACCAGCACGGCCGGGGCTTCATGCTCGGCGCCACCGCCGGGCGGACCACCCTCACCGGTGAGGGGCTCCAGCACTGCGACGGCAACAGCCAGATCCTCGCCCTGCCGGTGCCGAACTGCCGGGCCTACGACCCCGCCTTCGCCTACGAGATGGGGGTCATCATCCGCGACGGCATCCGGCGGATGTTCGGACCCGACCCGGAGGAGGTCTTCTACTACCTCACCCTCTACAACGAGAACTACCCGATGCCCCCGAAGCCCGAAGGGGTCGACGACGGCATCGTGCGGGGGCTCTACCGCTACGTCGGGGCCCCCGACGCGGGGAACGGGAGCCGCCGCGCCCGCATACTCGGCAGCGGACCCCTGCTGCGCATGGCCCTCGAGGCCCGCGACGTCCTCGCCGAGGAGTTCGACGTGGGCGCCGAGGTCTGGAGCGCCACCAGCTACAAGCTCCTCGCCGAGGACGCCCTGTCGGCCGAGCGATGGAACCGCCTGCACCCGACCGAGTCGCCCCGGGTCCCCTACGTCACCGGGCAGCTGGGGGAGGGCGAGGGCCCGGTGGTGGCCGTCACCGACTACATCAAGGGCCTCGCCGAGCAGGTCGGGCGCTTCGTGCCGGCTCCGTTCACCCCGCTGGGCACCGACGGGTTCGGCTGGTCCGACACCCGCACCGCGCTGCGCCGCCACTTCGAGGTCGACGCCCCTCACATCGTGGTGGCGGTCCTCGCGGCGCTGGCCCGCCAGGGCGACCTGAAGGCGGAGACGGTGGCCGACGCGATCCGGCGCTTCGACATCGACCCCGAGGCGACCGACCCCCGCTACGCCTGAGGGCGGTCGGCTCGGCCGGTGGGTCCCCCGCCGCCCAGCGGTGGCTCAGGCCGGCGGCCCTACTCGTCGGGCTTCAGGTCGGGGTCCCACGACGGCGTGTCGTCGTCGAGGTCGTCGTCGAGGTCGGTGTCGTCCTCGGCGCGCGGTGAGTCGTCGTCGAGGTCGGCGAGGGTGCCTCCTCCCTCGGGGAAAAGTCCGTCGTCGTACCCCTGCTTGAGGGCCCGCGCCTCACGGAAACGGCGTGCCCGACCCTTCTTGGCCACGTCCTCACCTACCTATGCCGACGCTCGATCGATCCGGATCCCGTTCGCGGAACCAGCCATGATGCCGCAACCACCCCTCCGGATGTCGACACGCTGACCGGGTTCCTCCGATCGACGGCGCGACGCCGCCATCGGTGCGCCCGAGGGCGGGCGGACACCCGGCCGGAGGCGCGAACGGAGCCGGCGACCCGTCCATTGTCGCGCACCGGCAGCGTCGGTGGGGCCGGGAGCCGGCTGCGGTCCCGGCTGGCGTACCGGCGCCGGGGGAGAGGCCGGGGGACGGGCCGGCGCCGGCCGGTGGTGCCGTGAACGGTTGGCGTCAGTGGTTGGCGTCAGTGGCTGGTGTCAGTGGTGGTGGCGGGGGAGGAAGGCCCGTTCCCCGTACCGGTCGAGGTGCACGACCTCCTCCACCGGGCGCCGGGTGGTCGGGCCGTGGTGCCCTCGGGGCCAACCGATCGGGATGACCGCGCAGGGCGTGACGTCGGCGGGCAGGCCCAGCGTGCGCCGGGCGAGGCCCGTCGACCACAGCGGCATCGTGGTGAGGGTGGCACCCAGGCCGGCCGCCCGGGCCGCGAGGAGCAGGTTCTGGACCGCGGGGAAGATCGAGCCGTAGTACGAGGCCGCGCCCACGCGGACCAGGCGCGACAGGCGCATGCCCCGCAGGCAGGCGACGATCACCACCGGCGTCTCCTCGAAGTGGTCGGCCTGCCACTGGATGGCGTCGATCACGCCCTCCATGCGCCAGTCGCTGCGGACCTTGCGGCGGGCGATCCGCTTCGCCACCGACCACGCCTGTCGGTTGAGGCGGGCGAGCTGGTGCTTCACGGCCGGGTCGCGCACCACGATGAAGTCCCAGTTCTGGTGGTTCTCGGCCGACGGCGCCCGCGTCGCCAGGCGGAGCAGCTCCAGCACGAGGTCGTCGTCGACCGGATCGGCGAGCAGCCGGCGGATCGCGCGCTGGGTGGTCATGGCCTCGGCCAGCGGCATCTTCCAGGGCCCGTCGGGCTCCTCGGTGGGTGTCATCCCCGTCCCCCTCTTCCCACTGCCGGCCGGGGTTCCCGGGCCGGCCGATCCTGGTCGAGGGAGGTTACCGTCGCCGGGCCGGCGGCTATCATCGGCCGTCCCGGGCGATTGGCTCAGATGGTTAGAGCGCTGCCTTCACACGGCAGAGGTCGGGGGTTCGAGTCCCTCATCGCCCACCCCGATCCCGAGCATGTTGCGATCGGACCCCCTGTGGTGTGGTCGAACGCAACATGCTGGAGCACCCGCCCGAGCATGTTGCGATCGGACCCCCTGTGGTGTGGTCGAACGCAACATGCTGGGGGGCACGCCGTAGCATCTTGCGGCGTGGTCGACGTCCGCCGGGTCGCGCGCAACGTGGAGCGGTCGGTCCTCGGCGTGCTTCTCGTCGTGGTGGCCGTCTTCTGGATGCACGGCGTCGGATCCCCGGGCAGTCACCTGGTGAGCCTGCCGTCGGGCGCCCACGGGGCGGCGGCCGTACCCCAGGCGCACGACACGAGGTCCCATCCCGCCCGGACGGCGGGCCACGACGCCCACACCGACGGGCCCGTCACCACGATGCCCTGCGCGTTCGCGGTGGTCGGCACCCCGGATCCCGCCAGTCGCCCGGCCGGACCGTCGGGCCGGGTCGTCGCCTGTGGCGATCGCATGCCGGCGCCGCTCCGTGAGGCACCCGAGCCTCCCGTGCCACGCCGTTCTCTCTGACCCCTGACCACGGATCACGAGAGAACAGGAGAACATTCATGGCGATCAAGCACGCGCGCGCGGCTCTGGTCGGGGTGTTGGCCCTGTCCGTCGCGGGTTGCGCGACCGACGGGAGCGACCGGACCGAGCGCGGCGCCACCAGGACGGTCGAGGTGGTGATGAGGGACAACACGTTCCGGCCCGACCGGATCGACGTCCGGCGAGGAGAGGAGGTCACCTTCCGCTTCGTGAACAACGGCCGGCTCGTCCACGAGGCGTTCCTGGGCGACTCGCAGGCTCAGGAGCAGCACGCCGCCGAGATGGCGGAGGGCGACGACCACGGGGGTGCCTCGCCCGACGGCCATGCCGGACACCTGACGGGCCAGGAGACGGAGCAAGAGATGGTCACCGTCCGTCCCGGCGAGGAGGCCACGTTGTCCCGGCGCTTCGACGAGGCGGGGACCGTGATCATCGGGTGCCATCAACCCGGGCACTGGGAGGCCGGCATGAGGGCCACCGTCGAGGTGAGCTGAGCCCCGGGGCGCTCCCCGGTAGCCGGCGGAGGGGGCCTCGGGCCGAGGCCCCCTCCGTCAGGCGTCGTCGGTGAGGTAGGTGGCGGTGTAGCGCTCCATCTCGACGGTGGGCTTCCACCAGCGCTCCACGCCCATGTCGTCGGCGATGCGGCCGGCGGCCAGGTAGCCGGGGCCGCCGATGACCAGACCGCCGGGGTAGGTGGAGGCGCCGCACACGTAGAGGCCGTCGATCGGCGTCGCGCTGCTGGAGCAGTCCTGGCTGGGCCGGAAGCAGCCGAGCTGGAGCGGGTTGTAGTCGCCGTGCTTGATCGAGCCGCGCCGCATGTTGGGCAGGCGGATCTCGATGTCCTCGGGGGTCTCCTGGGCCGTCATCACGATGTTGTCGCCGGCCATGTTGGGGGCCACCTGGCGCCACTTGGCGAGCATGGCCTCCGCCACCTCCGGGCCGCGGCGCTCCCAGCCGCCCTCGATGTCGTAGGGGGCGTGCGACTGGAAGAACGACACCTGCCGGCCCGGGTAGCGGCTCAGGTGGGGGTCGAAGATCGTCTGGCAGGTGGTGTGGCCGCCCATGGCGTCGAGGTCGAGCCGGCCCGCGGCCACGTTGCGCCAGTGCTCGATCACCTGGTCGGTGCCCTCGAAGCCGACGATGGTCATGAACGACTCGTCGACGCCCGTCTCGCGGCTCACGTGGCGGGGCGCCTCCTCGGAGGCCACGTGGAGCGTGGTGTAGCTCCACTTGTCCCACTCCCAGCGGTCGACCGCCTCCTTGAGCTCGCCGGGCAGGTTCTCGGCGCCGACGAGGTCGGAGAAGGTGGTCTGGGGGTCGAGGCTGGAGGCGACCGTCTTGGCGTGGAGGGTGCGGCCCTCCCACAGCTCCACCGCGGTGACGGCGCCGTCCTCGACGACGATGTTGTTCACCTGGGAGGAGTCGAGGATCGTCCCGCCGTTCTTGACGAACTCGCGCGCCAGCCCGGAGGCCAGCTTGTGCGACCCGCCCTGGCAGTAGCACTTGTTCATGGCCCGGTCGAGCAGGAGCGGCACGAAGAAGCCGACGCCCGTCTCCTCGGGGTCGAGGCCCCACATGCAGGTCACGTAGAGGAGCAGGGCGCGGATGCGGTCGTCGGTGAAGTGCTCGCTGATGATGTCGAGGGGGCTGCGCTCGCTGAGCTCGAGCATCTCCTCGCCGAGCTCGGTGCGGCCCATCGCCTCGATGATGTCGAGCGGGGCTAGGGGCGGGATGTAGGTGGCGGGGGCGACGATCTCCCGGGCGATCTTGCGCCACTTGCGCATGACCCGGCCGAAGTTCACCGCGTCGGGCTTGCTGATGCGGTGCCACGAGTCGACGGTGTCCTCGATCATGCGGGTGAGGAGGATCGACTGCCCGTCGGGGAAGACCATCGCGGTCTGGTGGTTGGGCTTGATCCACACCGTGCCGTGGCGCTCCAGGTCGAAGTCGCGCAGCACCGGCATGAAGTCGACCATCATGTGGTAGACGGCGTGGATGTTGGTGTAGTAGCCGGGGAAGAGGATCTCCTCGGTGGCGAGGCCCCCGCCGATCTCGTAGCGGCGCTCCACCAGCACCACCTTCAGCCCGGCCTTGGCCAGGTAGTTGGCAGTGATGAGACCGTTCGGCCCCGCGCCGATCACCACGACGTCCCACTCGCTCTCGGAGGGGAACTCCGAGAAGAAGCTCTGCGGGTGGGGCTGGCCGACCAGTTCCTTGACCATCTCTGCTCCTCGCTCTCCGGGTCAGGACCGGTGGGCCGACCGCTTGCCGGGCTCGGGCACGTACCAGGGCGACGCGTACCACCAGTCGCCGGGGTCCGCGACCTCGTCCTCGATGAGCATGTGCATCAGGTTGTAACCGACGGCCATCAGGCACAGGCCGCCGGGGTGCGCGGCCGACTGGTGGGCGAGGTAGAGGCCCTCGATCCCCGGCACCCGGTAGCGGGCCAGCTCGGGCAGCGGGCGCTCGTTCCACCACTGGTCGCGGTCGCAGCGGATCCCGTACCACGAGCCGCCGAGCATCCCGGTGTTGCGCAGCTCCTGCTCGTAGGGCGAGTCGCTGATGATCCGCACCAGGTTGTCGTCGTCGAGGTTCTCGATGATGCAGCCCAGGCTGGCCCGCATGAACTCGTCCCAGGTCTTCTTGTCGCCGGCCCGGTCCATGGCGTCCATGCCGTCGACGTTGTACTGAGGCGTCGGGACCATCATCCAAAGCGGGCCGTTGATGTGGCGACCGGGCCGGGTCGACTGCGGGTTGGTCTCGTCGTAGAGCGACGCCGCGACCATCCCCCACATCGCCTCGGACGGGTCGAGGGTGAGGTTGGCCTGGCGGCCGAGGACGTTCTCGACGTTCTTGAAGTAGATCTCCCGGGAACCCATGTTGAAGAACGCCCCGGTGAACGCGTCCTTGGGCGGCGGGAGCCGGTACTTCTCGCGGTAGCGGAACTCCTCCTTGGTGAGGTAGTGGCTCATGTAGAGGCTGCCGCCCTTGATGCTCAGGTCGTTGATGCGCTGGAGGAACCCGGCGTCGAGGTGGCGGGGGCCGATCAGGTCGTTGAACGTGGGCTTGATGTGGCAGGCGCTGATGACGGCCTTGCGGGCCCAGATCGTCTTCGCGGCCCAGGTGGCGTCGTCGCGCAGGCGCACGCCCTGGGCCCGCCCGTTGCCGATGATGATCTCCTCCACGGGGGAGCAGGTCCGGAACGTGGCACCGTTCGCGACCGCGCAGCGGTAGAGGGCGTGGAAGTAGCCGTGCATGTTGCCGCGGGCCGCGACGGGCTTGGCGATGGCCGGTGGCATCACCGTCGCCGAGCTGCACATGGCGGGGATGGCCACGCCCTCCATGTGGCCGTGGGCGCCGGAGCTGAGCGCGATGTAGGCCTGGGTGACCTTGAAGGGCTCCGTGTCGAGGTACTCGTCCATGAGGTCGAACATGGTGATCTCGAGCAGCTCGCGGGTCCACATGTCGGGCTGGTACTTCTTGTAGACCTGCATGAACGGGATGTTGTGCTCGTCGAGCTCGGTCCCGTAGGGGTGCGGCGGGCACCAGAAGGTCGCCCGCATGAGGTCGCGGAACGCGTCGTTCCCGGCCAGCATGAGGGTCATCTTCGCCCAGCCCATCATGTCGGCCTCGGTGACCTTGGAGAGGCCGTCGCCGGTGAAGATGTAGCGGTCGGTGTCGAGCTCGACGGGGACGTTGGGGTTCCAGTCCATGCGGAACCCGTAGCGCCACAGCTCGAGCTGCTCCCACCCGGGGGCCGAGCCGCCGTAGTTGGCGATGGCGTGGGGCTGGATGCGGATCCCGGCGATCGGCTCGACCGTCTCCTGGGCGCCGCCGCTCTCGGGCCGGTCCTCGAGCACCAGGACGCTCAGGCCCGACTTGGCCAGGTAGGCCGCGGTCGTGGTGCCGTTGTGCCCGGCGCCGATGATCACGACGTCGTAGGTCTCTTCGGTGGCCACGGGACCCCCTCCGGTTCGCTCCCCAGCTCCGCCCGTGCCCGGGTGGCGGCGCCCGGCGGCGGGCGCGCGGCGGCGCGGTCGGCGGGATCCTAAGACCGAGAAAGCTTTCGCGCAAGTAACCCCCGGGCGCGGTGCCTCACGGCGGGTCGCGCCGGTCGACCGGCCGGCCCGTGCGCGGGCGGCGACGGCCGCGGGCCCGGCGGGCGCGTCGCGTTGAGGGCCTCCGGGGGCTGCGCGAGAATGGACGGCGGGCCGGGCGCTCCCCGACCGGACGCCCGTCCCCAGGAACCCCCCTACGAACACGACCACGGAAATGGCCGCTCCCTGGCTCGACACCAGGGCCTGAGCAGACAGGCCGCGGACCCGGAATGCCCCTCTCCGAGCACGAGCAGCGCATCCTCAGCGAGATCGAGGCCAACCTCAAGGCCTCCGATCCCGACCTGGCGCAGCAGGTCTCGGAGACCACGATCTACCGCCACTCGGCGCGGATCATCAAGTGGTCGGCGGCCGGGTTCTTCGCCGGCCTGGCTCTCCTCCTGTTCACGTTCACCCGCAGCGTCGTCCTCGGCGTGGCCGGCTTCCTGGTCATGCTGGCCTGCCTGCTGGTGGTGGAGCGCCACGTGCGCAAGATCGGCCGGGCGGGCCTCCAGAGCCTCACGGGCTCGCTGCGGTCGGGTCGCCTCGAGCGCCTCTGGGGCTCGTCCCGAGAACGCTTCCGGGAGCGCTGGCGCCGCGACGACGGCTGAACGTCTGACCCGCTGAACGCCCGAACCGCCGTGCAGCGCCGGTCGGGTCCCGCGGAGCGCGCCGCGCGTGGGCGGCGACGCCTAGGCGCCCACGGGCCCGCGTCCCCCGCGGCGGCGCCGGCCGAGCCCGCCCCGGACGCGGTCGGCGGCCGACCAGGCCCGGGCCGCGTCGCCGGGCGTCGCGGGGCGGGTCGAGAACGATGCCTCGGTCACCAGGTGGGCGAGCTCCGTCACCGCGCCCGCCACGGCGGGCGCCAAGGTCATGCTCCGGGCGGTGGCCGCCGCCTCGAGGGGGGTGAGGGAGGCTCCGACCGGCAGGCCCGCCCCGCTCAGGCGGTCGACGACGTCGTGCCAGGCTCCGGTCACCGACGCGGCGGGAAGGGCCGCGCGCCGCCTCCGGCGCCGGGTCCACCACGCCGCGGCCCGCTTCCGGAAGACGCCGGCCGTCACCAGCAGGCCGGCCGCGAGGAACCAGGGGCCCAGCCGGCGAGCCGCTCCCGAGGGGCCGGAGGCGCCGCCGCCGTCCGTTCCCGGGTCGCCGGGCGTCGACGGCGCCGGCGTCGAGGACGCGACGGTGGTGGTCGTGGTGGTCGTGGTGGCGGAGGGCTCGGGCGGGACCGTCGACGGCGAGTCGCCGCGCGGGCCGGGGGGCTGGCCGGGCGCGTCGCCGGCCGGCGTGGGCTCGAAGGGCACCCAGCCCAGGCCCGCGAACCAGACCTCGGGCCAGGCGTGGGCGTTGCCGTCGGTGACGTGGAAGCGGCCGCCCGAGCGCCGTCCGGGTGTGAAGCCCACCGCCACCCGGGCCGGCAGCCCGGCGGCCCGGGCCAGCGCCGCGTAGGTGCCCGCGAACTGCTCGCAGAACCCGCGGCGCTCCTCCAGGAACTCCCGGATCGCGTTGTCGCCGTGGCCCGGCGGCACCGAGAGGTCGTACGTGAACGAGCCGTCGAGGAAGAACGCCTCGAGGCGGACCGCCGCCTCCCAGGGGTTGCCGGCGCCGGCGACGATCCGCCGGGCCCGGCGGCGCAGGTCGGCGGGGAACGACCCGGGCAGGTCGAGGAGGGAGCGGAGCTCCCGGGGCGTGGGCTCGGCCGTCGCCGCCTGCTGCGCGGCCGTGGGACGGGTCGGAGGCGGTTCCGACCACACCACGTAGGTACGCCCCGACACGGACTCCGGCGCCACCAGGGTCCGCGACGACGGCACCACCCGGACGCCCGTGAGCCCCTCCACGGCGACGGGGTCGGCGGCGGCCGGGACCCACCGCCCGCCGAGTGGACCGACCGAGTACTCCGCGCGGAAGGCGCCGGACCCGTGGGGGTCGCCTGCTCCCGACGGCCCCCGCCGGGTGTCGGCGTCGAGGGTCCAGGTCTCGCCGTCGAAGGAGTCGAGGGCGACCAGCCGCCAGTAGGCGGCGCGCTGCGAACGTACGGTCATGACCTCCCGGTCGGACATGCCCAGCAGGCGGGACTTGATGTCGACGAGGGGGCTCACGGTCGTGTAGCCGGTCGCCGTCCCGGAGGCACCGGAGCGGTAGTCGAGCCACGGATCGCCCCGGGCGCCGGGCATGAGAGGCCCGAGGAGCACGCCGGCGGTCACCGCGGCGACGGCGAGGGGAAGGCCCGCGGCGAGCCCCGTACCGGACCGCGGCCCGCGCCTCGCCCTCCCGCCACCGGAGGTCGCGGTGGGGCTGATCGGCGTGGCGGTCCGCCGGCCCCGGTCGGGGCGGAGCCGGCGGTGCTGAAGGGCGAGGAACGCGGCCGCGGCGCCCAGGAACGCCACGGTGGCGGGCACGCGGGGGCCGCTCGTGGTGAGCGTCGACGCCACCACGAACACGGCGAGGGCGGGGCTCACCGCCCCGAGGGCGGAGCGCAGCGGGAAGGCGAGGACGTCGGACAGCGCCGCGGCCAGCCCGACGCCCGCCATGCACAGGAGCAGGACGCCGGCCGTCGGCGGGACCGGCGCGGCATGGTCACGGAGCACCCAGCCGCCGTCGCGTAGGAGGTCGGCGAGCCGATCGAGGCTGCTCCCGGTCGGTACGCCGGCCCGCGTCGTCTCGGGCGCGACCACCCAGATCGCGACGACCAGCAGCGAGCCGAGCGCGGCCGCGACCGCCGCCGGCTCCGCCCAGCCGCGGCGCCGGGCCAGGTACCCGGCGATGTGGGGTACCACCACCGCGGCGAGTAGCGGCACCACCCACCCGGCGTCGGTGAACACCCGGCCCAGGCTCAGGACCGCGGCCGCGCTCAGGGCCGCGAGGGCGGCGGCCGCCGGCCCGTCGGCCGGCCCGGGTGCGGCGCCGGGCCGACCCTCGACCGGGCCGGGGTGCGGGGGCCGCGGGGCACGCGGACCCCGGCCGGCTCCGGGCCGGTCGACGGTTCGCACGTCGGGCCGTGTCGCCGTCGCCGGCCCACCCGTCACCGACCCACTCCTCCTCCGGCGGTCCGGTCCCAGGACGTGGGGAAGTGCCCGTCCGCGGCGTCGACCACCACCGCCCCCGCGGGGGAGGACGGCGCGCCGCGCGTCGCCACGAGGATCCAGCGCGGCGCGCCGGGAACCGAGGCGATCCGGGCCAGCGCGTGCTCCTCGGCCGGGTCGAGCCTCCCGGCCACCACCACGTGGCGCGCCCACGGCGCGGCGCGGCGCAACGCATCGGCGGTGGCCGCCAGGCGGCCGGGCCGGTCGGGCCCTCCGGGCGCCAGCGCCGCGAGCCGGGCCGTCAGCGCCTCGCCGCGGGCGTCGCGCCCGGGGACCAGGTCGTCGCCGGCGGTGGTGAGGGCCCGGACCGTGCACCCGCCGGAGCGGGCCGCGGCGGCGATCGAGGCGACGGCCTCGCAGGCGATCTCGAAGCTCGCGGCGTCGTGCGCGCCGGGGCGCACGTCGACGGTGACGGCCACCAGGGCCTGGTCCTCGGGCCGGTCCTGGCGCACCATGAGCCCGCCGGTGCGGGCCGTGGTGGCCCAGTGCACCAGCCGGAGGTCGTCGCCGGGCGCGTACTCCCGCAGCGATCGGAACTCGCCACCCGCGGGCAGGAGGGCCGCCGCGAGCGCGGGCGGCCGGGTGCCCGGCCGTAGCTCCGGCGAGGGTGCCAGGGGTGCGAGGGCGTGCACCCGCGGCCCCACCACGAGCACGGCCTCGGGCCCGACCGGTGCGGAGCGGGCGACGAGGCCGAACGGGTCGGTGAACGACGCGACGGCGGGGCCGAGGCGGCGGATCCCCCGGCGGTCGGTGGGAAGGGGGTGGCTGGTCCCGTCGCGCCCGCCGGGCGGAAGGGGGCCGAAGGGAAGCACGATCCTCCGGTCGTCGTCGGTCGGTTCGACGAGGTCGAGCTCCGCGGTGGGGCGCGCCGCCACGTTCTCGAGGAGCAACTCGGCCCGGGCCGCCCCGCCGACGTGCGTGAGGGCCGGTCGCAGGTACCGGCGGAGCAGGAGATCCGGGCGGTGGCCGAGCGCCCACCCGACCGCGGCGGCGACGAGGGCGATCGCCGCCACGGCGACGATCCACAGCTCGACGACGCCGAGGGTGCGGCCCGTCGCCGCCAGCCCGGCCGCCGCGCCCAGGAGCGCCCACCCCCGGCGGGTCAGCTCGATGCGCCCGGGTCCGGTGGACCCGGCGTCGTCGCCGGTCGGGGCGCCGGGGTTCGCCGCCGATCCCCGGTCGGGCCTCGGTCGTCCGGAGCCGGCGCGGTTCCGCCGGCCGGAGGGCGGGGCCGCCGGACCCATCGTCAGGCGCCGCCGGCGGCGAGGGGGACGGGGAGCCCGTCGAGGAGGTCGTGGAGCACGCCGAGCGCGGTGATCCCCGAGAGGCGGGCCTCCGCGGTGAGCACGAGGCGGTGGGGGACGACCGCGGGCGCGAGCTGCTTCACGTCGTCGGGGATCACGTAGTCGCGGCCGGTCGCCGCGGCCAGGGCCCGGGCCGCCTGCTGGAGCCCCAGCGTGCCGCGGGGGCTCAGGCCGAGCACGAGGTCGGGGTGGGAGCGCGTCGCCGCGGCCAGGTCGACGAGGTACTCCCGCACGCTCGGGGCGACGTGGACGCGCTCCACCTGCGAGCTCGCGTCGAGCACCCGGTCGGCGTGGGCGACGGCCTCGAGCGAGTCGACCAGGTCGTGCCCGCCGTGCGACTCGAGGATCGCGTGCTCGGCGGCGCGGTCGGGGTAGCCGAGCGTGATCCGCATGAGGAACCGGTCGAGCTGCGCCTCGGGGAGGGGGAAGGTCCCCTGGAGCTCGATCGGGTTCTGGGTCGCGATCACCATGAAGGGGCGCGGTAGCGGGTGCGTCACGCCGTCGACGCTCACGTGGTGCTCCTCCATCGCCTCGAGCAGCGCCGACTGCGTCTTGGGCGAGGCGCGGTTGATCTCGTCGGCGAGGACGACGTTGGCGAAGACACCGCCGGGCCGGAAGCGGAACTCCGATCGCCCCTGGTCCCACACCGCCACTCCCGTCACGTCGGACGGCAGGAGGTCGGGGGTGAACTGGATGCGCCTCCAGGTGCCGCCCTCGACCGAGCGGGCCAGGGCCTTGGCGAGCGACGTCTTGCCGACGCCCGGGACGTCCTCGATGAGGAGGTGGCCGCCCGCGAGCAGGCACACGAGGGCCTGACGAACCGCGTCGTCCTTGCCTTCGAGCACCTTCCCGACGTTGGAGCTGAGAGCCGCGAACAGCTCCTGGACCGTGTTGGGCCCGGGGGTGGTCGCCGTCTGCGCCACGGCAGTCTTCTCCCGAGGAGTGGGGCGGCCAGTCTAGGAGCCGCCCGGCCGGGGCCCGACGCGGCGTTGGTAGCGTCCGGTCCATGGCCATCTACGCCCTCGGCGACCTCGAACCCCGGATCGATCCCACCGCGTTCGTGCACCCGGACGCCACCGTCATCGGCGACGTGCACATCGGGGCCGAGGCGACGGTCTGGCCGGCGGCGGTGCTGCGGGGCGACTACGGCCGCATCACGGTCGGGGCCCGCACCTCGATCCAGGACGGCTCGGTGATCCACGCCACCGCGGAGCTCCACACCCACATCGGCGCCGAGTGCGTGGTCGGCCACCTGGTGCACATGGAGTGCTGCACGATCGAGGACGGGGCGCTGGTGGGATCGGGCTCGATCGTCCTGCACCGGGCCGTCGTCCGCCGCGGCGCGGTGGTGGGTGCGGCGGCGCTGGTACCCAACGGCATGGAGGTCCCGGAACGGGCCATGGCCCTCGGTGTGCCCGCCCGGCTGCGCCTCGACGCGGTCACCGACCCCGAGGTGATGATCGGGCTCGGGATGCGCGGCTACGTGTGGAACGGTGCCCGCTACCGCGCCGAGCTGCGCCGCATAGGGTGACCGCTCAAGCTACCGGCCGGTAACCTGAGGTCGTCGCGCCGCCGCCCCGCCGAAGCGCCCCCCCCGGTGGGCGTGGCCGCGTCGACCCGGCCGTCGTAACGTCGGGGGCGGAGGCATCCGTCCGCCGCCGCGAACCCACGAGGAGAGCCAGATGCCCGAAGCCGTGATCGTCGCCACCGCCCGCACCCCGATCGGCCGTGCGTTCAAGGGGTCGCTCGTGAACGAGCGGCCCGACGATCTCGCCGCGTTCATCGTCGACACCGTGTTGAACAAGGTCCCCGAGCTCGACCGCACCACGATCGACGACCTGATGCTCGGGTGCGGCCTACCCGGGGGCGAGCAGGGCTTCAACATGGGCCGGGTGGTGGCGATCCTGGCCGGCATGCCGCAGGTTCCGGGCTGCACCATCACCCGTTACTGCTCGTCGAGCCTCCAGACCATCCGCATGGCCGCCCACGCGATCCGTGCCGGCGAGGGCGACGCCTTCGTGGCCGCCGGGGTGGAGGCCGTCAGCCGCTTCGGTGGCGGCACCTCCGACGTCCCCGGCCGCGAGAACCCGAAGTTCGCGGGAGCGGCCGAGCGCAGCGCCCGCAGGGCCGAGGGCGGCCAGGGTCCGTGGGCGCCGGCGGAGGGCCTCCCCGACGTGTACATCGCCATGGGTCAGACCGCCGAGAACGTCGCCGAGGCCGAGAAGGTCACCCGCGAGGAGATGGACGAGTTCGCCGCGCTCAGCCAGCAGCGCGCGGTGCGGTCGCAGGAGAACGGGTTCTTCGACCGCGAGATCACGCCGGTCACCCTCTCCGACGGTTCGGTCATGGCGAAGGACGACGGCCCCCGCCCGGGCACCACGGTCGAGAAGCTCGCCGGGCTCAAGCCGGCGTTCCGGCCCGACGGGCTGGTCACCGCCGGCAACGCCTGCCCCCTCAACGACGGGGCCGCGGCCGTGGTGGTGACGAGCGACACCCGCGCCCGGGAGCTGGGGATCAAGCCGCTGGCCCGGGTCGTCTCGAGCGGCGTCACCGCCCTCGACCCGGAGATCATGGGCCTCGGCCCGGTCGAGGCGAGCCGCCAGGCCCTCTCCCGCGCCGGCATGACGATCGACGACGTCGACCTGGTCGAGATCAACGAGGCCTTCGCCGCCCAGGTGATCCCCTCGGCGCGGCACCTCGGCATCGACTGGGAGAAGCTCAACGTCAACGGCGGGGCCATCGCGCTCGGTCACCCGTTCGGCATGACCGGCGCCCGGATCATGACCACGCTGCTCAACGGCCTCGAGGACTCCGACCGCACCGTCGGCCTCGAGACCATGTGCGTGGGCGGCGGCCAGGGCATGGCGATGATCGTCGAGCGCCTCTGACGGGAGCGCCGGGCGGCCCGGCCGACCGTCGGCCCGTCACCCCGTCCCGCCGTCGTCCGGGTCAGCCGGGGAGGACGCGCCACACCGCCGTCACCGGCACCCGGACCGTGCCGGTGGACCGATCGTGGCCCGCGCGGAGCACGAGCACCGACGACCCGCGCTCGCGGCCGGTGAGCACGCCGTGGACCTCCGACGGCCGACCGCCCGGCGGCGTGAAGGAGACCCGCAGGGGCCGGTCGCGGCCCAGGCGGAGGCGTT
>WBZO01001493.1_pt2 | contig 25114 bp, 20 predicted proteins | sample 5204261 | NCBI WGS metagenome assembly WBZO01 (sample SAMN12412400, study PRJNA552823) | activated sludge metagenome | isolation source: activated sludge from anammox sidestream of wastewater treatment plant... | place: USA: North Carolina | collected 2017-09
CGGCAATACTCACTGCCGAGGCTGCGGATACCAGTGACAAGCTGGCCAGTAAAACGACAGTATTCAACAAAAAATGACGCTTCATAGCGATTGCTCCAGTAGTATTTTAATAATGTTGTTCATGCGTTCCTCGGTATAAATCTCGTTCATTAAATTAACTTTTCTTACTGTGTCAATACGCCGTATGAGCGCACTCACCAATACCGCGATGTCGCTTGTCCTGTCTTTGTATTGCAGTAAACATTGCTCGACCTGCATCACCAGACGCGGGTTTTTTTCACACGAACGGCAATAGATATAAATGCTGCGTGAGGTCGTCAAACTGCCCAGTAAAGCCAAAAATTGCACCGTCATGTCTGGCGTAAAATACTGGGTGTGGCTGGTGATGGCTGCAAGGGTATGCAGGGCAGTTTGCACAACAGGGTCACGGTGGGCTGTCTCGTCACGGTCAACCGCCCAATCGTCCTGCGCATCCATCGCTAACAGGTAATCAATCGACCTGCGATCACGGGTGAGCGACAGAAAAAAATTAACAACGCCTGACACCGAGGTATCTATCACCTCACTGTCACTGGCGCTGTACCGTGTCGCTGTCACCATGAGCTACTCCATTGCAATCACTTTTATCCTAGCATAAAAACCTGTGGACAAAAAACGAAAAACTCTATATTGGCTCTGGCACACTGTCCTCGGCCAGCAGCGCCATCGCGTCCTGTCGCCGCGCCTCCAGATCAGCCATTCGCTCGGCCTGCGCCTGCTCCAAGGCGGCCTGTTTCTCAGTCGCCTGCTGCGTCTGGAAGGCTTCAAACAGGGCGCTGTCGATGGTCTTGGCGGTATACCCAGAACCCCAGTCGCAATCGACAAGGCGCTGCAACAAATCCCCCAACCCTTCCAAGCCGCCGATATTGCGTAACGGCTCGGAGCCATAGGTATCGCCGTTGCCATTCTTTGCCAGATTCATGGGGAAAAACGTGTCGTAAGGGCAGTTTTTACGCCGTTTGGCTGCTTCCCACAGGCGGCCATCGCTGGCAAACCCCTGTGATACCTTGTTTTTGTAGGGAACCCGAATCCCGACCTGCAACGCGCCCAGCCCTGTTCTCTCGTCATCCGAAATCATCTGCTCGCTGATCGACACAATTAACGGCTCCTTCGTGTCGCGTTGTTTCAGCGCCAAGCGCAATACCCGCAACTCAGGGGGCGCAATCACCACATCCCTGTCTTCCGTTTTGGTAAAAGTTTTCTTGGCCACCGCCCTGCGCGCCGCGATAAAGCCTTTGACCAAGGCCATCGCATCGTCGGCTGTCAGGGTCAGTGGGCGGTTGCACAAGTCATGCTCGGTAATGGTCTGGTTGACCAGTACCGACTTCACACGCTCCCCTTGCGCATTGGTAAACAAACAAGGTTTACCCAGACGCTCTTTCAATGCCATTTCTGTTGCGCGAAATAGGTTGCCCATTAGTACGGGACGCGACAGGGACAACTCCCCTTCGGGGGCATCGGCACATTTTTGAAAAAATGTCCTGTAGAGCTTGGCATCGCCAAACGACCATTCATTTTCATTTTCCAGCAGCGATTTCCAACCCTCCATGTTTTGCGGCAGCGCATCGGGCAAGGCCACGACAAAACCGCATTTCTCTATTTGGGGCAGTTCCTCGTTGTCCTTGTCCATCAGGTATTGGCTGTACAGGGCTTGCAGGGACAGGGTATGCGGGGTGTCTGACCCTGCTGTGAGCAAAGTTAAACGGTATTTGCCCAAGGAATAAATATCCTCACGGCGCGGTGGCAAATGCACGTCCAGCACGACCGCCTGCTCGTTTTTTTGCATATCCGCGTTAAAGACATTCCATAACGCCCCTGCGCTCAAGCCGCCCTCGGCAATCAGATCGGTCAGGTACTCGGCGCGGGCAGCCAGCGCCGCCACACGCGGCGATAGCGGCGTTTTGCCCACAAGGGTCTGGCCTGCCACCACTGCCGACAAGGTTTCACCCCGCTCCTTGCGTTCGGCAATCAGGGTATGCCCCGCCAAGGGCAAAATCCGCTGGGCATTCTTTTCCAGATCGGCGGCCACCGCTTGCGCCAACAAATGCGGGTCGCGGCGCGTGGTGTCATCAAACCACTGGCTGTGCCGTTCCCGCAATTTTTCTTGTGCGGCAATAATTTTGGGACGCAGTTCAGGCAAGCGCAACGGCACAATGGTTTGTTTATAGTGCAGTTGGCTGACGTAAATCGGGTCATCAAACACACTGCGACTGACTGCCGCAAACTGGGTTTTGATTTCGGTTTGTCCTTGAACCGTCCCACCCACATCAAACAAGCGTGTTTCAAACGGGTTTTCACCCCGCGCTTTCAAATCCTCTAACGATTCATCAAACAAGGTCTGAATGTCATCAATAATTTTTTCTTGATCTTCGACGGGTAACAGCATCAAGCGTCCCATCAACTTGTTCACCATTGGATTATCAGCACCGCGAAAACTGTCTTTTTTCTTGTCGTCTTCATCGGGAATCGCAATATCCAGATTCGATGCAAGGCGCGGATTTTCTTTCAGGTAATTTAACGCCACCTGTTCGCCCAGATCGTTCAGAAAATCCGACACGCCTTTATTGAGATTGGAATTGTCGCGGTTGGAGGTGACATTCGCGGACAATTTGCGCAATTTTTCATTGTGCATCATCGTCACACGCAACTCGGCAGGCAAGGCCGATTCCACCGAGGTAATGATCGGCGCAATCACCTGATCTTTACGGTCAGTGCGCCCCAAATGCTGCATAAACTCACTGATGTTGCGCGCTTTTTGCAACGCAATGAAATTGCGCTGTCGGCTGTCAGAGTTCGCAAAGCGCGCTGTAGCATGTAATGAAATCCCTGTCGAGCCTGCGCGGGTAATGGTAATGGCATCGTATTTACCATTTTGAAAACCCGCGACCTGCTCGTTGCTGTCGCGTTTCTTGGTCACTTCCACGCGCCATTTTTCTTTACCTTCGGCATCCTTGAACGGTGTCAAAAATGTACCACGTCCTGATACCTCGGCAGGGGCATAGCCCGCTGCTGCAATGCGCGCATTCAGAATATCAATCGGTGTCAGGGGCAAATCGGGGAAGCGTTCTATCAAGGCTTCCACGTCTCGAACGCCCTCTAAAAACTCAACGGAGGCGGGTTTTTCGGTGGTCACTTCCCCGTAGCGCCCTTGCGTCTTGATTTCCTGCAACCGCTCCAACATCACCGATAACAAATCGCGAAACTGGGGCGGTTCATCCAGTACGATATTCGATTGCAGGGCTTGGATTTCCTGATTCAAATGCGCCAGTTCTTCTTGCAGGGCTTTTTCAGTGTCGCTATCCATGTCGCCCAGCGCCAAACGTCCCTCAATATCCAGAATCCTGTCGGTCATGTGGCCGTGTTCTGTTTTTTGAGCAATCACATAACTGGCCAGACTTTCGCCCGTGTTTTCCAGCGCAATCACGGGCTTCAAACCTTGTTTAATCTGCGCCAAAACGTGTTCAATCGTCGGCTCTAACTTGATCGCCATGATAAACTGCTGGTTAATCGAAGCCAGCCGTGAACCGAAGTTCATGGTGGAGGCGCGCATACGATTGCCGTGTTGCTCGTTAGCAGGGATTTTGCTCTCGGCAATGGCGTACTCTTTATTGGCGGCTGTCACGATATTTTTCACATCGCCCGACAACTCACACATTCTGTTGAGAATCTCGGCCAGTGCATTCGACAATGCCCTGTTATGCGCCACCGTTTCATCATCGGGAATCAGCGTGTCAAAGGTCAGTGCGGATAAATCTTTTTCTCGGCGCACCAGTGAACCATCCTGCACCAAGGCGGTTGAAATACTTTCCAGCATTTCCTCACCGCCGTGAGACAACACGGCTCCCAATCCTGCCACATCCACGGAAGCAGGAAAAATCTTGCTGTAAAGCCCGAAATTACGAACACCCTTGAACGGTGTCGCGGAGGAATACACAACTCCACCTTGGGTATTGGCAATCGCGTTATTCAACACCTGAAAAATGTTGGAATCCAAGCCTGCGGCGATATGCGATTCATCGCACACCAACATCACTTTTTTGTTTTTGCCATGCAACTGACCGTTGCACAACTTTTCAAAAAATTGTGCCTTCTTGTTTTTGGCATACTCGCGTTGAAATTGCGAGTAGGTCGTTAGCACGATGTTGTGTGCTTTGGGGAAATCCATCTTGTTCATCAGCTTGTCCAACACAGGGCGCGGTGTTGCCCTGTGCAGCGTGGTTTTGCCATCGGCAAAATCCCGCACACTGCCATCGGCGTTCAGAATCAATGGACGATCAAACAATTCAGCCGAATCAATATCGTTCAAATCGCGGTAAATGTCGGAAAACAAACCCGCTGAAATCGTAGAAAATACAGGCATCAGCCCGTTCAGCCGTGCATAGCGCAGCATCGCGGCGGCAAACCGCCCTTTGCCCAACCCTGTTTGGTCTGCATTGACAATCGCACGGCCTTCTTCCACGGCATGAATACCCAGCGCAATCGCATCCACCTGCTCGGCACTGAAATACACGGCATCCGCAATCTCGTCAGTGCTGTATTGCAGGCGGTCAGCGACATAAGCATCAACCGACATCCCCACCGTATCCACCAGCTTTGTCAAAGCGGTTTTCAACGGCTCGGCCATGTTTATCGGAATCATCACCGATGACCCCCCCGCCGCTTGTGAAAACGACTGGTAACGCACTTGCAGCGCGTTATCGTCAGGCCGTGGCGGTGGTGGTGTGGCAGGTTTGGCAACAGGGGCAACAGGCGCGGCCTGTGGCGCGGGTATGGGTGTCTCGACAGCAGCAGGCGGTACTACCACGGCTTCTGCCTTGGGCGCGGCTGTTGCTGTCTGTACGGGAGGCGATTGTTGCAGGGAGGCACTCAAGGCATCTGCCCACTGGAACAATGCCGCGTGATCGGGAATCACAGGCAGCTTGTCGCTTTTCTTTGGAGAAGTCTTGTCCAGTACCGACTGTGGTCGTCTGTCCCCCACCACCAGTATCCGCACAGGGGCGGTGGTTCCGTTCTGTGCGAACAAATCCCCTGACAGTTCTACCAGTCCTTCGACGTGGTAATGATCGTGAACATAGGCCAGAAAATTAGCGGCAGCGCCGTTGACTTCCCCTGTTCCCAGCATACTGTCACTGCCGAAAATAATGACGGCTCGGCCTTTGTCCTTGCGCGCCGCCAAAGCGCGCAGGGCAATCAAATGGTCAAGGCGTGTCACCTTGGGGATTTTGTCAAAGCCCTGCACGTTGTCGTATTTGCCAAAAGGCGGATTGGCAATCACAAAATCAAACGATTTTGCTGGCAACGGTATCGTTTCCGCATTGCCAAACGCCATATCCGTTTTGGGGTGTACGCTAGACTGGCCATACATCGCTTGCATTAACTGGCTACGAATCGGGGAGATTTCCACACCCGATACGTTCGCTTGCGTGTTGGCCAATAAGGTCAACAAACCACCGTTGCCAACGGTCGGCTCCAACACCGACACCTCACCCAACGCGGCAGACAAATCTTTTAGCGGTGTGTTGTGCAAATGAGACAACAACAATTTTTGCGCAATAAAACTAATCCCCATCGGGGTGCTGTATTGCTGAAAGCTGATTTTCTCGGCATCGCGCACCATTTGACGCGGTAGTTTTTTCTCTTGCGCTACCGCGTGTTGATACAAGGGTTCACCAAAAGCCAGTTCAGGTGTCGCTTGGACTGACTTCACCCATTGCATCGCATTGACGCACTCCAGCACGTCTTGCAGGAGTGCCACTTTCCATAAATTATTATCAATCGCTTCATCATCAAACAAGGCAGCGGCAAGATCGCGCAACTTGAGTTTGCCGCCTGTTTCGAGATAGTTTTCCAAAATCGTGCGGGTTTTTTCTGCCACCCCGTTTACGTTCTGCACAAAATCATATTTATTACTGATTTTTCCTGCCAGCAGGGGCTTGTCGTTTGCCTTGTCTGGGTACAGAGCAGCTATCACCGCAGCAGGGCTGTTTTGCTGCACCGCTTGCTGCAAAGCCAGTGCTATGTCAGATTCGTTTTTTTCCACCAAAGAAAACGATACATCCAGCGCACGGCACAGGGCTTTCAAGGGCAGTTGTGCGTTTTCTGGTAACGTAAAAACGCCTGCTTCATGCGTGGTAAAATCAAAAGGCTTGTCAAACAAAAAAGAAAGATCGTGTGCGGGAACATTGGTGCTGATGCACAGAGATTGCGGTTTTTGCGGGTGACGACCCAGCACAAACACCTTCGTCGCATCCTGATTGTGTTTCAGTTCAACCCACTGCATAAAACACCCTGTTATGGATTCATTTTATTCATTAACAACAAAAACAGTAAAACAAAAAAACCGTGCCGCCTTCCTTGGCGGACAACCGATTTATCCGTGTTAAAAAGGTATGTCCGCTTCATCGTCAAAATCGTAATCACGCGCTGCTTCCTGCTCGGCTTCATCCACCAGTGATTGCACAGGCGGTTGACGGGTTCCCAGTCCTTCGCTGAAAGCCTGCTCGTTGATGGTGTCCACGGTCAGGTTGTTGAGGTTCTGGTACTTGAAGCCATCCATCGGGGTCACGCTGACCGCGTACAACATGCCGTCAGAGTGTCGCTGACACACGACCGCTGTCGGCACATAGCGGTTATCGGTGCGCTGGGTTTTCGCGTTGGTGCTGCTGTAAAAACTCAACGGCGGGCGCGCTGCATCTTTTAACAAGGACTGGCGTGTGCTTTTGCCACAATCAATGCGCTCCAATCCCACCATTTCTACCTGTATCGCGCCCTGCTCAATGCCCGCCGCAATGTTTTCCATCTTGGCAGCATCGGTTTCGTAGGTCACGGCATCGGCAGCCACCGCCCCACAACCGACCAACATGGCACGAAAATGATCGCGGTTGGCCGCAAACGCTTCATTGTTGTCTTTTTGATCGGACGACAACAGGCGTTGGATGGTGGTGTCGGCATCGACACTGACTTTGTACTTAACCGTTGTGCCTCGCGCTTCGTCAAACTTTTCAGCCATGTTCGAGGCGGGATACAGGCGAGCGCGAGCAAAAGTTTTGCCTTCATGCGCCAAACGGATTTGCACAGAAGGTTTTACGTCCACGCCATCCACGTTGGTATCCAGATACCCGCGCAACTTGGCCAACACATTGTCATCGGCAGGACTGATAGTTTCTGCCCCTTTTACAGCCTCGATATATGCCTGCGCGGTGCGCACGGGTTCCCCGTTTGCCCCAAGCCCGTCATCCAGATGCACATGCGCCAAGCCTGTCAGCACGACTGCGTTCGGGTCGGTGCTGGCTGTGTTCGGCCAGTGGGCGCGGAAGTGACCGTTCTCCATCGGTAACGCCCCATCAAAACTGAGCAGCTTCACACCGTTCTTTTCTTTTTCAGCCAAGGTATGACGGTGCGAACTGCCCGATACATACTGCGATTCAATCGTCGCTGGGTTGGCATTCGGTACATCCGCCACCCGTTCAGTCACGGTGGTCAGGCGCACCTTGATCGGCTTGTCTGAGCCGTAGGCTTCTTTGCCCACCGCGTAAGTGAAACCGTCGATTTTTTCGTAACCGTCCACCGCCATAAAAATACGGCGTGGGCGCGGTTTGCTGGGAGCGGCTGCTTTTTTATCAGCGGCGTTTAACTGGTCAGGGCTAAATGTACTCATGGCTTGTATTCCTTTGCGTTGTGAATGGATGTTACAGCGCATTCACAATACCACCACGCTACCCTTTTGTAAAATATCATAAAAAATAGTTTTTTATTTACAAAAGTAAAATAAAATCCACTGTAATACAGTGACTTATCGCCGTTTAGATAAAAAACAGTGTGATAATAATTTATGCGCTACGGCACGGAGACTTCCGAAGGGGTCGCCGTGGGGCGCTGAAACGTCCCTTTGCGCCTGAACCGTATCAGCAAACCGATATAAAACGTGTTGGCGGCCACGATGCACAGCCCACCGCAGAACGATAGCCATTGATCGAGGGCTGGATAGTAGTGCAGATTCCACAAGCCCCACAGCGCAAAAAACACCGTGCTGACAATACTGACTCCCGCCACAGCGCGATCTCGCCACAACACGCGGCAGTGGTTCAACACAAACCCTGCTGCTACCAGTTCAATCAATCCATTTATCAAATCATTCCACATGGTGTATTCCTTGCAGGTAACAATAGCCCAGTTTGCGCCAACAAAGCTGGGCTATCCAGAACAACAACCGTCATCAGGGCTAAAACGGAATGTCATCGTCCACATCGGCGTAATCGTGCGCGTCTTGCGCACCGCTTTGCAGCGCGTTGTTCACGGCTTGCTCCTGTGTCACGCCTGCGGCTGCCAGTGCTTTCTTGATTCGATCATCCAGCATCTTGTTTTCAAACTGGCGATCAGAAATCACTTGCACGCTGCTCACCGATAAACGCAAACGGGTTTCGCTGTACGGCTTGTTGGTGGACGGATTGATCTTGCCTGACGAACCTTCGACCGAATAGGTGTTGATCGCGCCATGTACTTCCAGCAGCGAACCCACGCCACAACGCACGAGCTTGTTGTACAGGTTTTTATCGGTGGTGGACAAGTCAAAGATATGCGAACGCTTATCAAAGCTGTCATCACTTTTTCGCACAGAATAATTTTCAGCGACCGTAAAATAATACACACAATCATCTTCATTTTTTCTGTCATCAGGCGCAAAAACACGCGGTTCTGCGATCAATTTTCCTTTAATGGAAAAACGGTTGGTAAAACGTCCTGCTTGCATAAGTCACCTCAATGGTTGGGTTTGTATGTCACACTGACTTTATCGTGAGGGTAATGCCGTTGTAGCCAATCCCCCCATTCCACAGCAAAATCCATCACTTTGTCGCGGTAGATTTTGTTGTACTTGGGTGTTGCCGAGTGGTAACGCGCCACCGCAGCCCAATAATTATTATTGTCTGCCACGGTATAGCCTTCGATCATCCATGCGGCCAGTTCCGCCGCATAGCACCCTCTCCACAACACATCATTTTTGGTAATGCCTGTCTGATAAAAAATACCGCCCCGTTCACGCCAATGCACGGTATTGATCTGGAAATGCCCCAGATCGGTACTGCCGTTCTGGTTTTTGACACGCTGGCCATTTTTGCCACGCTCAACGCTCGCAATGGCCAGCAAGATATTGGCGGGAACCGAATACTTCTCTGCCGCATGAATGACACAGTTCACCGTGGCAGGTTTCATCGCGTGATTCGGATTGTTGTTGTTCGGCACAGGCGGTGTCGCCCAGTAACTCGATGGCGAGACACTCGCCCACAAAGACTGACTGCACAACAACAGACAAAAAAAGCCGCCGATTTTATTTTTCTTCTTCATCGTCGTTTTCTCCCAAAAAGGATGAACTGGCCATGATGGTTTTCACCGTGTCGTTCAGTTGTTTGGCTTTTTCCTTGAACGCCACGGGGTCTTGTTCATCGGGAATCGGTTTGTCGATATACGCTGTTTGATGATGCAGGGACACCTGCAAATCCTCACTGCTGGATTCAATATCAAACACTTCATTGCGAGAGGAAAACGGCTGGCCACCGTTAGCCGCCAGATTCAACGCGACCGCTGTTTTGGTACTGTGGCGCGAGGTGGTTTTCCAATCCATGTCTACCGCATCAATCGCCAAGGTGTATTGATTGAGCGGTTTGTGCGGGTTGCCGCCCATCAGGGACACCATGCTCGGTTTAACACCCGAATAGAAACTGGTCGCTACAGGCTCCAAGCCCTCGCCGTAGCTGTCCATCTGCATGTCATCCCCATCATCGTCGATGTCGTCCTCCACGGGATAATCGTCTTGTACCAGCGTGTCGTGCGGGGTGGTTTCGCCACCTTCTCCCACGTCCGCTGCATGAAAATCGCGGTCGTCCAGTTGTTCGTTAAACAGTTCGGGATTGGCTATCGCCTGCTGCACCAAACGCGCTGTGTAGGCTTTGTCCTGCTCAATAGCTGCATCCACGACTTCTGCACCCAGCAAGGAGGTGGTAGGCGCTGCGGATGGCGATGGCGGTGCGGCGGATGTCACAGGTGGCGCGGGGCGTTCTGTTTTTTGTTCAGGCGCACCATTTTTGCCGCGCAAGGTTTCACTGATTTTTTTATCCAGTGCATCCATCAGCACATCGCTGTTATCGCTGCTGCGCGCTACCAGCCATGCACAAATCGCATCGGTGGGCGAAATGGCATTGCCTTTTTCAGCCAACACATCACAAAAATCCATCAGCCCCGCCAAGCTGCTGAGAATCGCACTGCCTTCCAGTTTGGTCGTCAGTACGTCAGGCGAGGCATCTTTGGATGCCATAAATTGTTTTAATGCCAAAATCCCTTTTTTTTGACGCGGCAGATCGTTTTCGGTAGGAGCCTCGACAGGCACAAACGTATTGATGCGCATGTGCATCGGCGAATCGGTGGCGGCATAAAAACCTTGCCCCATAATGACCGCAACACCACCTGACTTGCCGCCACCTGCTTTTTTACCAATGATAAACGTAAAGTCACCGTCTGACTGCTGTGCCAGATCGTTGTAATCAATGCGGTTGGTTTTGTCATACGCGACATTTTGTTGCGCACGATACTTGTAACCCAGCGCGCCCATGACACTTTCATCGCCTGAGCTAATGGATACCACCGCTTCGCCTGCCGCGCCTGCAATGCGTTCCATTGTTTCGGATTTTGCACCCGATGTTAAACGCCCTACGGCACGAATGTTGGTGTTTTCCCAAGTGGCATCGGCTTCTTCCGCGCTCGCTTTTTTCAAACTGGAAAAATCTTGCGCAGAAAAACAAATAAAGAAACCCAATGAACGCGCTTGCGCAGGAGCCACCGCAAAACCCACCACTGCGTAGTAGCCGTATTCGTCCAATACGCATGTTGTCGGCACGGGAGAATTGGTTGGACGACTATCAATAATTTCACGCACCAAACCTTCGACGCGATTACCCAAGCAGCCTGCCATCATTTGCTTGATATTGCCAACAATCAATTTACCCAACATTTTCAGGGTGTCAGGCGCACGTTCCAATGCGGGCAACAGGGTAATCAAAATGCGGTTATTGATAACCACATCAAAAAAATCAATCTCGCCCACTCGCGTATTAAAAATATGCCCGTAGTTAAAGTTCAAATCGTTAAAAATACGGGTCAACTGCATCACGATAAAGCCGTGTTGCTCCAAGGTTTTGGTTTCCTGTTTTTTCTTTTTGCCTTCCTGAAATCCAGGCAGTGTTTTCAGGTAGGTCTTGAGCGCCATTGAAACGACTTCAAACTTTTCGCCGTAAACGCCTTCATGCTCAAAACACAATTCAAACAAATCCCCCATTTCAAAGTATTTGATAAAGACATCGGCGCTCAGGTTGATATGCCCCATGTCGCGCAAATACACCAACACCCGTGTCAGTGCCGCCACAAAGGAAATGGCGCGGCCTTTCCACATATCACCACCACCACCTGAGTCGTCCATCAGGGACACGAGCAACTCAATCAACATGCCGCTAGACGTGTTGCCAAAGATGTTCATGTTGTTAGTGACGCTATCGTATTGCTTTTCAAAAAAATCACGGCCTGACGTGATGAAGTTAATAATCAACAAATCGTCTTCTCGTCCAAAACGACGAGCCAGACGAAAGATATTGCGCTGCAAGTTCGGGTCGCCCTTGCCATCGCACATGATGAAACCAGAGTTAATCACCATTGCGTTGACGAACAAGCCTAAAAGGTATTCGGTGTTGTGGGTAACAATGTAATCGTCGGTGATATACAAATGATCGGGATGGTCAACGTAGATACACTGCGCTTCTTTCTGTCCGATTTTCTCGACCGATTTAACGCGCAGTTTCAAGGTGTCGCCATACACTGTCAGCAGGGATTTTTTTTGCGGCAGTGAAAACAAACAATCTGGTTGCGCGTGTCTGATTCTGAGTGTAAACAGTGCATTTTCAACAGACAGGAACGCCACGCCACCCAATGACCACACCAGTTCTTGCACATCAAGAGCAAGCTGCTCACTGGTCGTGGAGTACGACACTTCACCCGCCAAACCTACACAGCCATCCGTGTCCAACAAGCCGCGCAACAGTTGTTGCCGTTGCGAAACCGATGCTGTTTTATACAGTGCGGGTAATGCTTGGTCTTGACTGTTACACCCCAACACATACGGGTCTACTGGCAAAGCGGCTTCTGGTTTTTGCACAGGTGCAGGCAAGCGCACCGTAAAACAACCTTCCGCATCCACGGGATACGCGGCCAGTTGTTCCAACAGTTGTATCGTTGTGAATAATTGCGGCTCGCTGTTCTTGTGATAAACCTCCCATAAGTGTTCACCACAGGCTTCCGTTGAACGGCCATCCGCAAAAGTAATTTTATAAATATCCACCATGCCCTGCGGAAACACGCCGATCACGGGGGCTGTGCTGCCGTCTGGCATACTGAGCAACATCCCTATTTTTGCATCACCCATGCACTGCCAGCCTGACGGGGTATGCAATTTTGCATCCAGCGGTTGTGCTTTACCTGAGCCAGTCGTCCCCAACACCAGCATGTGTGTTCGCAAATCAGAATTACCCGCCCATATCTGGCGCTGGGTAAACCCGTTACTGCTGTCGGGCAATTCATTGCCCAGCATAAAAATCCCATTGCCTTTTTGCGGCTTGCCATTGCGCACGGCTTGCGAGCCATCATTGCAACCACTGTGCTGTGGCAAACGGTACGGGTAATCAAACAAGCGTTTTTCAAAATCAAAAAAAGAACGCGCAAACAACCACGTTATCAAAACCAACAATTCACCAAAAAACGGCAGAGGCATTATCAACGACAAAAACCCAATCGCCATAACAATGCCACAGAAATACAAGGCTCCATCACGGCTATTGAGCAGGTCTTTTATTTTTTGCCGAGTACGGCGGGTATCTAGTCGTCTGCGACCGACATTGATTTCATCGCCTTGGCCGACACCCTTGCGTTCATACGCCATGCGCGGCCACCGTCCGACGATAATCCGCAATCATTTCCTTGGCGAGTTCTTCGACCAAGGTGCTGTTATCGTCGTCGCCATCAAAGTTTTTGATGTTCGCTTTTTCCGCTTGCGCTTCGATATAACTGCCACAACTGCCATTCGGGAATCGCTTGGCCAACAACGCCCTTGCCAGCGGCGCATCAAACTCCGCACACAACAAGGTACGCAGTTTTCTATCCTGTGCCGAGGTAGACAGCGCCCAAAGCACCTGCGGCGGTATAGACAGCGTGAGAAGCTGGCTAATGCGTGAGCGTTTTGTCGAAAAAATCCCCAGCATGGTGCTGCCTTCCGAGGTCGCACCGTGGGCATGGTTTTTCAGCGCGATAATCTCGGCGTTACTCATGCCGATGTTATCGGTCAGCCACTTCACCGTTTCCTGTGTGCCTGCGTCCAGTATCAAATGCGTGGAAGCGACTTTTGCCAAATCACCAAAGTCTGAATGAAGCTGCGAGGCGACCATAATTTCCAGTCGCCACTTACGGCCTTCCCTTGTGTCCGTCACGATCTGCTCGCGCAAAATCGGGTTGTCGTCCGTTTTGTGGTACTCGTCCAGCATCAGCACCTTGTTTTCATCAATGATGCTTTTAATCAGTTGCGCATAATACCCGTTGAACTTCTCTGGAATCGAAATCAAATCCTCGGTCGAGAAGGCTATTTTTTTCATAAAGCATTCACGCGCAATCAGATACATCAAAGACGTGCGCTTGAAATCCGCATCCGTGCCTTTGGCTGCTACGTCCTGCAAATCGAAAATCGTAATCCGCGAAGAACCAATATCAAACCGCGTGTGTTCAGAGAAAATCGGGTATTCACCCACCGCTTCCCGAATACCTGTCGTAAAGACATCCAGAATGGGCGTGCTGTCAGTCGTTTTTATATTCTGGTATTCGTCTCGCAACTCAGGCATGTTGGCAATCGTCACCAGATTGTTGAGTGTCGGGACTGCGTAATACTGCGCACGGGTGGCCATCGCCAGATTGCGTTTATCAAAAAACGCATCGACCAATGCCCAGTACGTCACCTGTGCGCCCTGAGACAAGCCCAACTCTTTCACAACCGCTGCATCGAGTAACTTGTCATGGCCAAAGCGGTACAAACGCGGCTGGCCTTTGGCGCTCTTGTCGCTCACCATTTCAAAACTGGCATCAATAATACGACCCACCAGCGACGACATCCGATTAGGGGCTTTGCCGCGTGATTCGGCAGGTGTTACCAGTGCCGTGACAAAGTTCGTCATAAACTGACGGTTGCGCGGCAGGGGTTTACGCAAACCCAGTGGCGTATCCAGCGGGTTCACGCTGTTTTCCCGCGTGTTCTGGATACGACAGTACCGCGCTAAATGCTGTTTGTTTTTTGGCAGGGATTGCGCGACCAGATCACGAAATCCCGATGAACTGATACCAATATCAATGATGCAAAAATACGGCAGGTTTTTTAAGTCGGCTGACAAGGTAGCATCAAAATTAAGGCTGTTGCACAGCACCGATTTACCAAAACCCATGCGGCCTGATACCAGTGTCACCCATGAGGTTTGCGCGTCCGAAAACCGTTGATACTTCATCGGTTTGCCGTCAATGCTGCGAAAAATAGAACTCGCGGCTTTGAACGGGGACGCGGGGCGTGTCAGCGGCAACATCTTGACCGCTTCATGCAAGGGAGCCAGTAAAGACGGAGCCACAGACCAACGGTTATCCAGTGCAGGAGCCAAGGCACTTAACGCCACCGCTGCCCTGCCTGTTCTTTCGGTCGCTTGTGCGCCCCACGATTCCAGAGCGCGCAAGAGCTTGGATTTACGCAAGGACAAGGTGGCTTGTCCATCGTCATCGTTATCTGCCCAAGTACAAGCCATGATGCGCATGTCCAAGATTGGCGTATCGGACGCGACATCATTCAAATAGCCTGTTCCCAGTCGAATGTTTTTGTTGTGAAACCCCGCAAATTGCACAATGGTCGCCATTGTGGAATTGATATTGGCTGCCGTGCGCGAGCCTGTTTGCATCACCACACTTAAACAAAACGGCATTGATCGCACACGGCCATCGTGTTCTGTCGAACTGCGTACCAGCGTATTAAACAGGTCGTTGAAAAAATTATCGGCAGGCACAGACACCACCACAGGCGCAAACAAGCGCCCTCCCAAACGAATCGTGTTCGGGTCGCGCAGGGCGGCGTTATTCTTTGCACCCTGCTCGATCTCACTGCTCATTAACTGGTGGCTGAGGCGTGGCGGCAACGCCCACGACACATCTTCGCCATCCTTGCCGTTGAACAAGGGCTTTTTGTGGTTTTCCGTGGTTTTTGGCATCCAGTGCGGCGATGATTGCGGATAAATAAACTGTCTGATCGCCCGCAAGGAATCCTCGTTACTCAACAACTCGCACTGCAACTGTGTGCAGCTTTTCAGTGCCATCAAAATAGAATCCACAGCGGTTTGATGGCGTTCCACCACATAGCGGCTGCCCTTCGTCGGGTCTTGGCCGTCTTTGTACGAGGGAAAGGCGTGTTTGTTCAAAAAATCCATTCTGTCCTTGCTGGATATTTTGGCCTCGGCACTGTCCAGCAAGGCGCGGTACGACCATACCACCAACAGATTTTTTTCGGCATACACATAATTGCGCAAGAAATTGGCGCTGTTATCAATCAGGTCACTAATGCCCATTTCCAGCTTGTTCGCTGTCACCCGTTGAATCGCGGCACGGGTATCCAACAACTGTGACGCATCCAGATCGCGTGAAAAGAAAAATTGCAGGGCATGGCCTTTTTTATTGAACAGTGGAGTCAGTTTGTTCGCCAGATCGCCCAGCGAATCCACATAATCGTTGGACGATAAAATACTGGTACAGCCATCAATCTCGATAATGCTGCAAATAGCGCCATTATCCGCGACCATCGCGTGTTTGCCTGCGGTGGAATCCAGACAACACAAATCGGTGGCATCGGTTTTCATGCCAGCCATCAAGCCCAGTAAGGCGGCCTCCAAAGATTGTGTAAATGTACTCATGCGTTAGCCCTTGCTGATATGGGTTATGAAATCGGTCACGGTTTTATATTGGCTATCGGGGTCGGCATTCATGTTGTTCAAGATAATGCCATCCAGTTCTAGGATTTTTACAACACCACTCTCTCTTAAAAAAAACTCATAAATAAACAGGTTCTTTTTCATGTCCTTGTCTTTGTCGGTGTCCATGTCGCTCACCGCTTCGCTTGTTTCACGCGCATCATCGAATGCGCTTCGGGCAACAACTGGATTTTTATGCCGTCCTTGATTAACGGCTCTAACCCGCGCTCAGGAAAATTGAACCGCACAAATCCGTTGCCGAAGGAACTGACAGGATGCCCCAGATCGTGCATCGCTACCGCATCCTGCAAGCACAACACTTTGTCTTTTGCGCGATACCACGCAGCAGCGGTGGAATACTCGGATGTGTCGCTGTTAAAGGCGGCTTTTTGCGGGGATAAAAAAGCCGCGCAAACCGCCTCGGCTACCAAGGAATGCGTAATACTCAGTCCCGCCACGGGGCTGTGTTGTCCAAGAATGCTATCCAGCGTGACCAGCGAAGGCGGCTGCTCATTGACCATCGCGGCGTGAACCTCAAAATCACAAAACAGTTTTAGCGTGTTGTACTCAACATCGGTAAACCATTCTCGCGGTGATTTGGCCGCACCGCTCCAGCCAGCGGCAAAGCTGGCACTGCGCTGGGTGTGGTGAATGGTCGCTTTTAGCGCATAGCTGCCTTCCAAGGTGGAAACAAAATCCTCAGCGGCCATCTTTTTACTGTTTTTTTTCAGCACCCAACCCACTTCGGCAGGGATGGGTGTGTCCATCACGGCACAAACATGTCCCAAACGGTTGCGCGTAAATGTCGCTATTTCGTTCTCAGTAATCGCCGTGCTATGCCGCAAGCCTGTAATGACAAAATGGCTCGCTATTTCCGAAATGGCAGGATAAAACTCGTCGGCAATTCTTTTTTTCGGCGGTCGAATGGCTTTCAGAATATCGGCATGTAAGGTCTGTTCCGTTAATTTGTCAATGTTCAGTTTCGCCTTGGTGTACTGTGCGACTCTGGACACCACGGCTGATAAAAACATCGCGGTTTCGTTCATGGGCGCATAATCAGGGTCTACGCCCACCTCCCGCGCCAAGCGCGACAGATCGGTTTTCAGCCAATTCTTGTTTTTGAAATTGGGATTTCTGTTTTTATTCAAATTGAACAGTTCCCCGCTGTCCAGATTCGTCACCCAGATCACATTAGAGGGCAGGCTGTAAATATCCTTCACTTTTCGGGGTGTGCCGTTTTCAATCGCCGCCCAAAACTCGCCCAAGCGTGTTGTGCGTTTGTCGCTGGCCACCACGCGGCGGCTGTCAGGAAACCAAGCAACGCCGTGGCGAATCGTACTGTTCAGATCATCGTCGCTCATGGCTACTCCGTGGCAAAAGCACGACCCGATGACACATCGGCCTCGATAATCTGGTTAAAAATCTTCTTCCATTCTTTGACCTTGGCATCCACCGACTTGTAAAGTCCCAAACTGTCCGCCAGTTTGTCCAGTTCCGCTGGTTTGTAGGCTGCCAAGGTCGGAATCACACGCAAGTGCTGCAACGATGTTGCCCGATTGTTGTAATCGTCTTCATCGCAGACAGACAGGAGTTCCGCGACACCTGCAATGTTAGCCCCCGCGCCTACCACCTTCTCTAATTCGTCGTGACCACGGTTTATATGCGCAATCAAAGCAGCGGTCGCGTTATCGTGCAACAGTTCCAAAATAGTGAGTTCTGTGTCTCTGTCAACGTCCCTTTCAGTCCTTTTTCTTCGGCCTCCCAGCACATCATCACCGTCCGCATGGGCAGATCGGAGACGCTTGATGGCATGTTGCATCACATAAAACCCTGTACACACTTTATTGATCTGCGTTTGTTTCATTTCAGGGATGACAGCCAAAAATCCGCTGCGCCTGATCGCAGTTATGCCAAGGTGGTACACCTGATGGCAACGAGCGCACAACAACGCCAAATTATCAATATCATTGTTGTGGTGATCGTTGTCCCTGTGATGGATTTCATTGAACAGACTTTCGTGACCACAATGTGCGCAACAACCGCTAAACCGCTGTCGAACCTTTTGTTTGACGCTGCTAAATTGCGCGTCAGCCAGATGTGCGTGTTCGTCGTCCTGTCGCCAGACACCACGCTTTACCCCGATAATGGGTTCGGCATCCGTGATTTCTTTTTGTTGAACGCCCATAAAAAACCCTCAGCAGGCAACAAGGTTGCCTGCTGTCCTGCTTTGGTTGTCTTAGCTGCCCAGCAACTCGTTACGAATTGCCCACGATACCGCGCCTACTGCTGACATCAGTACACCGATCACCAAGCCAATCAACAGGCCGACAGGTTTTTCGCGGCTCTGCTCGTCTTTACTGGCTCTGTACAAACCTGCCAGACACAGGGCGCAAATCACAAAGCCCGCAATGCCCACCAGATCAAACAACAGCCCTGCGCCTTGGCGCGACAGGTTGGATGTGTTTTCAATCACGGTACTCGCCTTCAAGCCGCCCGACAAATCTTCGGTCGGGTCAAAAGACGATGACGAGCCTGATGATGCTGCGAATGCTTGTAAAGAGTACAAACCGACAACCAGCGTAGCCCACAGTTTCAATGACGCATTAGACAGTTTACTCAGTGTTGTTTTCATGGTGCTTTCTCCTTGGTAAAAAAATCGTTAATTGGCGAATGGTGTGAAAATGGCAATCGCATCAAAACCCAATGTGTTGTTAAAGATTTGTGCGGTTAACTGAAAGTTCCATGCGAGCAACCCGAAAAAAAAGTAAAAAGCTGCCCGCCCAAAACTTTCCTCGCCAGAGGCCGTGCCTCTGGCTTTGTTATTGCAGATCAGCAATGACTTGAAGATTGCAACAATCCCCACGCATTGCATAATCAACAACAAACCTATGACCGCCGCTTGCGCTTCGGCTGACCCAAACTTGTCGCCGCTGGGCGCACTCAAATCGAGTGCATCGGAGGTAATTTTTTGCTGCACATTCCCCAACAATTCATTAGAAAATGCACCGACCAATCGCAAGGTAGCAAAGCCCGATAAAAAAGTGCCAATCAGCAGTGAGGCTAGACCTCCTGCGTAGGAGGGTTTGCCTTGTCCAAAACTTTGGGTCGCATTGTCATTGCTTGCCCAATACAACGAGAGTAAGCCTTGAACGACCATGACTACGCCAACAATAGCCATAATCACTTGAGTCAAGGTAATCAGTTCGGGCATAAACTTGCCCAAATTGATAAGCAAGTGCATTAAATCCATCTGCGATTGGCTTGTTGTTGTATCGTTCATGTGAAGAACTCTCGCCTATATTATTTTGACTTTTTCACAGGTTTTGGGCTTTGCTTGGCATAATTGTAAAAAGACCTGTCATTCACCACCGCGATTGCCCCGTTGGGGTAATGCACGATGTCTTTTTTGTCGATGCTATCGTCGTAGCGTTTTACAGAAAAATCGGGTCGCTGAACCGTAATGGTCATGGATACAGGTTTTTTCTTGGCAGCTTCGATAGCCCGCTGTTCTTGCTGCTGCGGGCTGGTAGCGATCTGCACCTGCTGTTGTAGCAATGCCATTTGTTCTTTCTGGATACCGTTAATTTTTTCCAATTCCGCTATCTTTTCGCTTTGCGTTTTTTCCCTGTCCGCACTGCTGTTTTTGATGTCTTCAATTTCTTTTTCCAATGATTGTATGTGTACGTTCCTCGCACCCACTTCTTTGCTCACATCCAGCGGCGCTTGTGAATAATCCACCGACCGCCTTTCTTCTGTCGCCCGTTGTGTTTTGTTCTTTTTGTTGCCCGCCAGAAAAGCCCCTGCAATGACCAGCGCGGCAAAGAACGCACCGACCAGACCCAAGATCATCCCGAAAGACATGCCTTTTTTTTCATCACTCATGGCTGTGTCCCCTTTCCATCACCTTCCACATCCTGCAAGAAGTACAGAACAAACCCTTTGTTAGCGGGTGTGGCATAGGTCGTTGGGCGATTAAACCCACTTTTCACTTCCCCACTGAACGCATCGCCCAGCCCACCCACGGCATTACCGATAATTTCACTGCTGCTGGGTTCTGATCGCGTTGTCACGGTGCTGCTGCCTGTGACCACCGTTGACCCAACGCCCCCCTGAAAGGCTTTGCCTGCCCCACCGAGCAGCGACGAGGCGGCCAAGGCTGCATAGCGGCTGAGTAAATGCGTTTCAATGGTTTCGGCAACACCCTGTTTCAAATCGGTATCGCGCAGTGCCAGCGCATTGATAGACAGGGTTGGCCGTCCATCTTGCGGAGCCAGTGTACTGAAAACGATACGGATATTTTGCGGGGCTTGCTCGACGCGCCCGATCAGTTTTGACCCCGCCCATTCCCCGCCTCGGACGGTGGCCAGCACCACGCCGCCATCGTCGGTGTTGACTTCGGAATCGAGTGTTGCGTACAGCGTGTTGCCCGTTTTAATCAGGACGTTTTTGCCTGTGGATTTCAACCCTGCATTGGCCGTGGCCACCCGTTCGATTTCTTTTTCTTCCATCTGTTTTTCGTAGTCGGGCGGCAAATACGCCATCGTGAGATTCGGCGTACTGGCCGCCCCTGTCGATTTACCAATTTTTTCGATCTGCGCTAGGGCTTGATCGGCTAAGGCTTGGCGATACCGTTCACGCTTGGCTTCGGCTTCGGCCAGTCTGCGCGCCCGTTCTTCCTCGGCGCGCCGCTGGGCATCGTTATTGGCTTTTTCTTCTTGTTGAACGGCAGGCGGCGGCGTGTTTTGCAGTTTCGGCGCAGTCGGCAAGTTCACCGAGGTGTCGGGTGTTTTTTCAGCAGGCAGATCAAATTGCGGCTGGAAGCTGTCGCTTTTTTTGGCGGCTTCATCCGCCTCTTTCTGCGCTTGGATTTTTCGGTTTTCGGCTTCTTTCTCGCTGACACGCGGCATACTGCGGTCGTCAATGCGCGGGGTTTTTACTTCTTCAATTTTGGCGGTTTCCACCGCCTGTTTTTTTTCACCACCACGAAAAAAACTGGCGACGATTATCAGAAAAACAACGCCAATCGCGATAAAGGCAAACCGTGTAGACGGGACAGAAAAGGCTTTACGCAAGTTTTGTGCGCGTACCGCGTTTTTACTGCGCCGATCACGCTCGTCGCCTTGGCGCTCCTCTTCCTGCATCAGTTCATTCAGTTCTTCTTCTTGACTCACGTTCATTGCTCCTTGATAAACGCGGTCTGCACCACGCCATTGTTGGAAAAAGTAATCGGCAGTTCATTCAGTCCACTGGATTGAAACTTGTACACCGCCAAGGCTGACGCGCCCGATGTGGCGCGTGTGGACGCGATATAGGCAGGATACAAAGGCGCACCGCCGCGTGTGCGCACATAGATGTTGTTATTCAAGCGCCATGCTTGCGTTTCTTCGATGCCTGTTACTTTTAGTGTTTTGGCTTCTTTCGGTGGCACACCGTCCAGAAAACCGCCCAGATCACTGTCAATGTTGGGCATACCGCTGCTGGTCATTTGCACAGGCGGCGCATTGGGGTTCATGCCGTCGATTTTTGCGTCAATGCGTATATCGACTTCGGGCTGATCTGTGGTTAAGACGAAAATAACAGGAACATGCAGTTTTTGTAGCGTAACTGTGACGTTACCGTAAGCCACTGCTTTCATGGCTTCCAGCGTCAAGATATTCGTGGCAGGTGAATCCTTCGCTGCCGCTTCGGTGCGGCCATCGCTAAACAATTCGTGATTAAAACTCACGCGATCAATCATCCACGGGTTGCCATCCACATCCGTAAAAACGATGCTGGATTGCTGGCCTTTGGTTAAACGCAACACGGGCGGCTGCGCGCCCGATGTCAGGTCAACAAAGATCGTGCGCGTGATCGGTTTGGCGATCAGGTTGTACGGTGTCGCTAATTGACGCTCACGCTCCAATCTTTTTTCTTTGATGCTTTGGATTTCACTGGGTGTCAGTTGCAACTCCATCGCCTCGTTCACGGTTTCGCTAACGACCGAGCGCGGGGTTGGGTACACCACATCAATCGGGGGTGCTTCATCCGATTGCTGCCCCAACGCATTCGGCGGTTGCTGCTGTTGTTCCGCTGGTGGTGCTTGCGTTGGCTCTGCTGCACTGGCATTCGTGGTATTGGTATTAGCCGTCACCTGTTGAGCCAGTGGTTTCCCTACCGTCACAATAAAGCTATTGCCCTCGAAACGTGTCTTGTACGATTCCATTTGTTTTGTGTTGAGAACCAAGCGCGTTCTACTGCCGTCAGACAACACATTAGCACTGTCAACAAGGCCAGACAGCGAATAATTTTTTTCGCTCAACGCACTGTCCACACCGTCGAAGTCCAGCATGATGCGCGCTGGGCTGTCGGTGGTATAGCCTTTCGGGTCTGCTGCGGGTTTGGTGTCAAAATCCAGTTTGATTTCCAACCCATTATTGGCTACAGGTGAAAAAGAAATGTTGTGAATAGTGGCCGCTTCTGCGGCCACAGTGATAAAACCCAAGACGGGTAACAGTAAAAAACGGCGAAGGCTCATTATCGCAAACTCCATGTGCGGCTGTCTGGCCGCATTGATATTCCGTCCACTTGCAGGGCGTTAGGATTCACTGCCGATGGGTCGGTTTCACGCACCACCACGGTAGCAATAAAGGCTTGCTGGGATTCTGGTTTGTCTTTACCGCCCACAAAAAACTCCAGCAGAATAGGCACACCGACTTCCCACTCGCGGTAGCCGTCAATTCTGTCGCGTTCCGTCAGTAATTGCGGGGCGGATACAGACGTGGACACCAAAGACAGACGATCATTGATGACTCTGCGCAAGTTTTTGGAATCGTCCAACGATTTGAAAAAACTTTTACGCCCTTCCGTGGAAAGCCAGCGGTTTGCGGCCTCGCCCAGTGTGCGGTTGTAGGTTAAATAATTGTAAGTGTATAGATCAATCGTTGCGCCCCGCGCAAAATCTGTGATGGCTGTTGCAGCGATGGGCAATCGGTCACGGGTTACGACCTGACAGATACTTTCCTGTTTTGAAACGGGCGACCACGCATAGCGCGGGTAGAAAAAAATCGCGGAAATCGACAGCACTAAAGCAATAGCACTGGCTACCGTGATCGGAACCAGTTTTTTTAGCATCTGTTTTGAGGCGTTGAGTGAGGCCACTAACGCCAAGCGTTCTTTTTCACTCGCTAACAACAACGCGGCCATCGCGTCTTTGTTGCTGGCCTCACCTGTTGCCGTTTTAGCAACAGGAGCCGCAGGCTTTGGCGCAGTAGGATTTTTTTGGGGGGGTGTTTTTTCCACAAAGAGCCTTTACGGATTGTTATTGTCGGGCAGGTTCAGGGTAATGATTGCATCCAGTTTGGTGTCGAACACGCAGCGCGTGGGATGCACCAAGCCATCACTAAAAACTACTCTCGTTATGCTGGAGGTTGTCATTACCCAGATAACTAGAACGGCACTGGCTGACACACAGGCCACACTGAACCAAGACAGCCCTGTGGTGAGCCATTTCAGCAGCGTGTCGTAAGTGGCCAAGGCCACTACGCTGTATTCCTTGCCTGTCTCTACATCCACCGATACTATCCCCTATTGAACGGCTGCCAGTATGTTATCAAAAAATTATTCTGGCAACTGTTTTTTAGCTATCGAGTAAAAATGACATTGGTTATCGTGCCATTGCCACTATTTTTTATTTATAAGCACGGCCACGGCACTGTTTTTGTCATGCCGCATAGTTAAGTGCTTATAAATCAATGTGATATGGATGTGTATTCAAGCAAGATATTAACTAAGAAGGTAGCAAGCCGCAAGCGGCTTGCGCACCGCTCCCCTTCGCGCTGCTGCGGGTCGCAGCAAAGGCTTGCGCCTCTGGTCTCACACCAGCAACTTGTTGCTACCGCGCCAAGGTTGCACAGGCAAAACCCGTTGATTAGGGGGTAAAGAGTTTTTATTAGTGAGCGCCGCTCGGCGAGTGAGCGAGGACAGGGGCAGCTTCAAACCCCTCCGCAAGCGAAAGAGCGAGCAGGCAACCGAGGTGGTGCAGGCGGTGGGCAATAACCGTTGCGGTTTTGTCCACGGTCAAACCACGAGGGCGGCAGGTAATTGTTGACTATACCGCGAACACAGTGCATCATGTGTAAAAATAAAAGCAGGAATACACTATGCGCACTAACATAGTCATAGACGACAAACTGATGCAAGACACTCTCAGGGCTACGGGGCTTCAAACCAAAAAGGAAGTTGTTGAGCTTGGCCTAAAAACCCTGCTCCGCCTCCAGCAACAAGCAGAAATCAGGCACTTGCGCGGCAAACTTCATTGGGAAGGGAACCTCGATGAAATGAGGACAGACAAGTGATACTCGTAGACTCTAGTGTTTGGATTGATTATTTCAGAGGTGAATCAACGCCGAAAACCAATCGACTAGACTCCCTTCTCGCTACAAACTTGCTGGCCATCGGCGATTTGATGTTGGCCGAAGTCTTGCAAGGATTTACCAACGAGAGCGAGTTCAACCGAGCAAGGATTTTTCTCTCTAGCAGGCTATATCAAGTACAAATAGGTGGGGCAGACATTGCAATTCAGGCGGCACGAAACTTTCGTGTATTGCGTGGCTTAGGAATCACTGTCCGTAAAACCATCGACACGTTGGTAGCAACCTACTGTATTGAAAATGATATTACCCTGCTACACAACGACAGAGATTTTGACGCTTTTAGTAAACACCTAAGTCTCAAAGTGGATATTGAAGGAGATTAGTCGTGGCAATCAGCAAAAAAGAAGCATCTACAACAGATAAAAACCCAGTTACTACGCACTCAAGAATGGACAGCGCGCACTGTTTGGCGGGGATTTTTCAGCGGCCTACAACAGCTTTCAAGCAAGATGACAAAATGGATATTTCATACAGGACATTCCTAGAAAATGGCGATGAAGAAACCGTTATATTTACTGGAAAAGATCGGCTAACCGATGAAGATTTGAAGTGTTTTTTAGGATTGGTGGCTCTTGGTGGGATGCAGGG